>Ga0099364_10006096_pt1 | contig 17641 bp, 15 predicted proteins | sample TergutTh196P3_FD_73070 | JGI IMG/M metagenome (GOLD analysis project Ga0099364, IMG submission 73070) | Microcerotermes parvus P3 segment gut microbial communities from Pointe-Noire, Republic of the Congo - Th196 P3 | ecosystem: Host-associated > Arthropoda: Insects > Digestive system > Gut ...
ATGATTGAAGATGAGGAAAAGGGCATGCTTCAGGCGCTCAGGACAACGGTAGGGCAAGGCAGGCAAGCCAGAATAGATTATATGGACCTGATTACGAGCGGGAACTATGACGCCGCTAGAGACGTGTTTTACAGCAGGCTTCATCCCGCGAATCTGACTAATCTCGCGCAACTGGCTAGAATGGCCGCGTGGAACGACAGCAGGGGCGACAATTACGTGAAAAACGCCCTGCGAAGTTACGATTACGCAATGACGATAATGATAGGCATAATTATTTTCGGCGTGGTACTGGCGTCGGCGTTGGGGTACTTTATCTCCCGATCGATTATCACCCCCCTCAACTCCATAATTGCGTTTTCAAACGAAATCGCCGCCGGCAATATTTTCCATAAGATTGAAGTGACCCGTGACGATGAAATAGGAGCGCTGGAAAAATCCTTCAGCATCATGTCGGGAAATTTAAGAGGCATTTTAAACACCGTTCAAGTAAGCGCCGACAACGTGGCGGCTTCATCCGAAGAGCTTAAAATCAACACCAATCAGTCGTCGCAAGCCGCCAACAGCGTGGCGACGTTTGCGACGAACGTGGCGCAAGGAGCGGAAGCGCAGTTGGCTATTGTCAGCGGAGCGGTCGACGCCTTGGAAAAATTTTCGACGGAAATCGATCAAATTACCGCCAACGCCAATATCGTTGATTCCACCTCCGCCAAAACCGCCGAAGCCACCGAAAAAGGCGGCCAGGCTGTGGAAATGGCCGTCAAGCAAATGTCCTCCATTCAAAATACGGTGGAAAACCTGGCAAAGGAAATAACCAGCCTGAGTATGCGTTCCAACGAAATCGGCCAGATCGTTGAGACAATTTCCGGCCTTGCCGGACAGACCAACCTCCTTGCGCTGAACGCCGCCATTGAGGCCGCGCGGGCCGGCGAACAGGGCCGAGGCTTCGCGGTGGTCGCCGAAGAAGTCAGGAAACTGGCCGAACAGTCCCAAGAAGCAACCAAGCAAATCTCAAGCCTGATCGACGCCATTCAGAACGACACCGCCAACGCGGTGCAAGCCATGCAGGCAGGCACCAAAGAGGTGGAAACCGGCTCGGAGCTGGTGGGCAACGCGGGCGGCGCCTTTAAGGAAATCGCCGGGTTTATTGTCCAGACTTCCAGCCAGATTAAGGAGATCACGGAATTCATTCACGTGATGGGCAAAGAGTGCCGTGACATTTTATCGGGCTCGCATAGGATACATAGTTTGAGCCGGGATATTTCCGAACAGATACAGAATATTTCGGCGGCGACTGAAGAACAGTTGGCTTCCATGCACGAAATTACCGACTTCAGCCAGACTTTGGCCGGGCAGGCTGCAGAGCTGGACGGCATCGCGAATAAATTTGTGATCGAAGTAGCCTGACGTGAATGGAAAACCGGAAGCACGGGAAGCCCCCATGTTTTCCAGCATAGTTAAGAAGCAGTTGAAAGCGGCCGCGGAACTGAAAGATCACTTAAGCGGAATGACGTTTGCCCGTCCTGTGTCGCACGTATACAATCCCCTTGCCTACGCGTGGGGGGCGTTCGAGGAGTATGTCGCCCGCTACGGCGGCACGGCGAAACGTGTGCTCTTTCTGGGAATGAACCCCGGTCCCTGGGGTATGGCTCAGACGGGAGTTCCATTTGGAGAGGTGGCGGCGGTGAGAGACTGGCTCGGGATTTCCGCCGCCGTCGGCAGCCCTGACGAGGTACAGCCCGGATACCCGGTGGACGGCTATCTGTGCAAACGATCCGAGGTCAGCGGCAAGCGGTTGTGGGGGCTTTTCAGGGAGCGCTTCGGAACGGCGGAGGAGTTTTTCAAACGGAACTTCGTGGTCAACTATTGCCCTTTGCTATTTATAGAGACATATTTATCCGCAAAGGAAAAGGAGAGGGCAAGGAACCTGACGCCCGACAAGCTCAGGCCGGACGAGCGTACTTTGCTCTACGGGGCGTGCGACGTACATCTGCGCGCCGTAGTTGACGCGCTGACCCCACGGTACGTCGTCGGCGTCGGCTCTTTCGCGGCGCGCCGCGCCGAAGAAGCGCTGAAAGGAATGACCGGTGTCAGGGTTGTAAAAATTCTGCACCCCAGCCCCGCGTCGCCCAAAAGCAACTCAGATTGGAGCGGCGAGGCCACGCGCCAACTGACCGCGCTCGGTATCTGGCGGCCTTATACAACTCTTGACGCTGGGCATGAATAGATATAGGATGATAAAGTATTGTAACAATATCGTAACGGAAGTCTAGGTGAGGCATATGGACTGTTTGGCTGAGTGCGCTCATATTGACAAGTCGTTTTACGGGGTCAAGGTGCTTACCGACGTGAGTTTCAGCTTGCGTGCCGGGGAGGTTGTCGCGCTTCTCGGGGAGAACGGGGCCGGCAAATCCACCTTGATGAAGATATTGAGCGGAGTTTACACGAGGGACGCGGGCACGGTCACAATCATGGGTTCGCCCGTCGGAAACATGACGCCGAAAGAAGCCGAAAAGCGCGGCATCGCCATGATTCATCAGGAGTTAAACCTCTGCTCCCACCTCACGGTTGCCGACAACATTTTTTTGGGGCGCGAGATAACGAGGAAAGGAATGCTTGCCAGGGATGAAATGAGCAGGCAGGCCGCCATGATTTTGGACAGCCTGCATATAGACATGGATCCCGATATGCCTGTGGCTGACCTCTCAGTTTCAAAACAACAGTTGGTCGAGATAGCGAAGGCCCTTTCAATGAAGGCCCGCATCCTGATAATGGACGAGCCGACGTCGGCCCTTACCGCCAAGGAAATCGACGACCTTTTCGTGATAATACGAAAACTGCGGGACGAAGGAAACTGCGGTATCGTATACATTTCCCACCGTCTGGACGAACTGCAGCACATCGCCGACCGGGTGACCGTCATGCGGGACGGGCATTTCATCAGGAGCGCCCCGTTCAAAGACCTCTCCATGGGAGACATCATCTCGCTGATGGTGGGGCGCGAGATAAAGGAAAAATATCCCCGGGTTGAGTGCGCGGTGAATAAAGAAGGCAAAGAAGGCAGGAAAATATTTGAGGTCAAAAATCTGTCGGCCGGCGGCAGGGTTAAAAACGTCTCCTTCTCGCTGAACGAGGGCGAGATCGTCGGGATAGCCGGTCTGATGGGGGCCGGCAGGACGGAACTGACCCGCGCCATCTTCGGGGTGGACGCCAGGGACAGCGGAGAAATTTGCCTGGACGGAAAAACCCTTTCTATCAAAAAACCCGCGGACGCCATTAAGGCCGGTGTGGTGCTGATTCCCGAGGATCGCAAAAAACACGGGTTATGCGTAAGGCTTTCCGTCAGAGAAAACATAGCCCTGCCCAACTTGGAAACCCTTTGCAATGCGCTGTCCGTCGTGAACCGTGAAAAAGAGGACGACTTGGTGGAGCTTACCATCAAAAATTTGTCCGTCAGACTGTCCGGCCCGGAGATAAACGCCGGAAGCCTTTCCGGCGGTAACCAGCAAAAGATAGTGTTGGGAAAATGGCTGGCGCGCAACTCCAGGGTCGTCATCTTCGACGAACCGACGAGGGGTATTGACGTGGCGGCCAAAGTAGAGATATACAACCTCATGAACGACCTGAAAAAACAGGGAATCGGCGTTCTTTTCGTGTCGTCCGAAATGCCGGAGATCATCGGGTTTGCCGACCGTATAATCGTGATGTGCGACGGCAGGATCACGGGTGAATTTTCCGCGTCCGAGGCGACGCAGAACAAAATTCTCGAAAAAGCGACTCAGTTCGAGATAAAAACTTTGGGGCGCGGCCGCCTGGAGGAAGCGATATGAACGTAAAACGGGACAAACCCGGCTTTATGAGGCGAATCTTGGCGACAAGGGGTATGCCTCAGGTTATCACGGTGACGATCGGGCTGATTTTGATATTCATCGTGTTCAGCTTTTTGAGCGAAAACTTCACGTCGCAGAGAAACCTGCGCAATCTGGCGCGGCAGACCGCCCCCATACTCATTATAGGCATAGCCCAGTCCTACGTCCTGATAACGGGTAACATCGACCTGTCCATAGGCTCCGTCGTCGGCATGAGCAGCATGATCTCCGCGACCCTGATGACCACGGGCGGAAACTCGTGGCTGTCTTTGGGGCTTGCGCCTTGGCTGGCCGTGATAATCACGCTCGCCTGTTGCCTGGCCATCGGTTTTATAAACGGCCAGCTTGTCGCCAGGTGCGGATTGCCGCCATTCATAGCGACGCTCGGCACAATGACTATTGCAAGGGGCGTAGCCCAGATTGTAAACAACAACCGCAACACGGACTCCATAGGAGCGGGAGCCAGATATTTCCGCGACTTTTTCTATTACGGCAGCATACGCTTTACGATTCCTGAATTGACCTGGCTGCCGGAAAGCGTCCGCAAATTTATTTACCACGGCGAAACTCTCATATTTACTCCAGTGCTGATTGCGGCAGTGCTCTGGCTGGCGTTTAACTTCATTCTGAGCCGCACGAAGACCGGCCGCCACATCTACGCCGTCGGAAGCAACATCGAGGCCGCGCGCATGTCCGGTATCAACGTCACCGCGACTGTGACAAAGGCGTATCTCGTCAGCTCCTTCTGTTCCTGTGTGGTGGGGTTCATCGTCTGCGCCACAGGCGGCGTCGGTACTATGGACGCCGGAACCATGTACGAGCTGTACGCGGTGGCGGCGTCGGTCATAGGCGGCATCTCCACTTTGGGCGGCCAGGGGCTTCTTCTGGGCACCGTGGTGGGCGCGTCCATATGGAGCGTGCTTCAAAACGGCCTGGTTTTGGCTAACGCCCCCGTCGCCATCAGAAACATAGCGGTTGGTATCATAGTGGTCATATCCGTTTTGCTCGATATTATCGTGCGCAGCGGCAAATGGAGGCTGAAAAAAGCCCGATTAGAGGCGAGGGAGCCGGAATAATAGAAAAGGAGGACTGTGAGTATACCGTGGCCCGCGCCAAAAAACGCTCTGAAAAGAATACAAAAAAAATCAGGAGGATTCGACTATGAAGACGGCTCGTTTGTTTTTGACTTTGGTGTTGGTTTTAGCGCTCTCCGGGGCGGCCTGTGCAGCTAATTACAGGATCACGCTGATAACGATGGATCAAATGGACCGCTACTGGGCTGGCGTAAACGAAGGCGCCGAGAAGGCCGCCGCCGAACTGGGCAATGTCAATTACAACTGGACGGCCCCGGACGTGAAGGATGACGCGAAACAAATCGAATTTATCAACAACGCCGTGGCTGCCGGGGCGGACGCTATTCTGCTGGCGGCCAACGGCCCGGACGCCGTTACCTCCGCGCTGAGGGAAGCGGTAGACGCCGGAGTGAAGATAATCTACGTGGACTCACCTGCCAATTTCCCTGCCGAGGCAACATTCACGACGAATAACGAAGCCGCCGGGGCGACTGCCGGCGCGGAACTGCTCAAGGCCCTTCAGGCGGCCGGAGTGAACGAGGGCAGGCTCGGCATAGTCAACGTGAACGCGGCCACGGCCTCCACGGTTGCCAGGGAAAAAGGTTTCCGCGCAACCTTCGAGGGAACAAACTACACGATTCTCCAAACGCAGTACGGCGAGGGCGACGTGCTGAGAAGCAAGGAAATCGCGGACAGCTTCATCACCCAGGGCGTGGTAGGGCTCTTCGGGGCTAACGAAGGCTCCGCGACAGGCGTAGGCAACGCCATACAGGAGGCCGGAGACCAGGTTCTCGGGGTGGGCTTCGACACGTCCAACGCCCTGCTTGAGCTGATCAGGAACGGTCACCTCATCGCCACCATGGCCCAAAACCCCGGCGTAATGGGCTATGAGGGAGTAAAGACCGCTGTCAACGCTCTTGAGGGCAAGCCCGTAGACCCAACGCCGGTCGATACCGGAGTAACAGTACTGACAAAGGACAACCTGTAACCTCCGAAACCCGGTAAAAAGCTTAAATAAAAAAATCCCGCGGCCCTTGCCAAAAGGAATGGGTTCGCGGGATTTTTGAGTGATAAGCCGTCACCCCACATAGGTGGCAAGAGCCTCGCAGGTTCCGGTTATGGTATATTCCCCGCTTCCGGCGGTGATGAAGAAGCTGTCGCCTTTTTTGAACTCCATGCTTTCTCCGGCGCACCGTATGCCGCCGCCGCCTTCTAAAACAACAATGCTCAAAAAAGAGAGTTCGTTCACTTCCCCTCTCAATTCCCTGACGATACGTCCATCCAGGTACAGTTTATCCACCGTAAAATGTTCGCATTTCGCCAGATGGGGAACCGCGCTCTTGCTGGCGGCAGGCCCTGTGTCCGTAACGTCCAGGGCTTTTTCAACATGAAGCTCCCTTTGGTTTCCATCCTTATCGGTGCGTCCATAGTCATATACGCGGTAGGTCACGTTTGAATTTTGCTGAATCTCCACGAGCAAAACCCCCGCGCCGATGGTGTGTATAGTCCCAGCCTCGATGAAAAAAACGCCGCCTTTTTCTGCGGGAACCTTGTTTAGAACTTCCATCAGAGTACCGGACTCGATTCTTTCGCAGAACTCCCCGGGGCTGATTGACTTGGCGAATCCATAGTACAGGTACGAGTCCGGCTCACATTCCACCACGTACCACATTTCGGATTTCCCATATTGATTTTCGTTCTTAAGAGCGTAAGCGTCATCCGGGTGCACCTGAACGGATAAATCCTGTTTTGCGTCAATCAGCTTTATTAAAACGGGAAACTCATTGAACCTTTCGCAATTCTTCCCCAAAGCCTTTTCCCCGGCCCGCTCCAGATATTCCCGGAGGCTTTTTCCAGCTCCGCCGGCGACGACTGAAAGGCCGTCCGGGTGAACGGATAATTCCCAGGATTCGGCCAGGCGCTCTCCCTGGTAATTTTTATTAAACTTCGTAATCAGTTTATTTCCACCCCAGATGTAGTCCTTGAAACTAGGTTCAAGTTTGAGCATCGGCATAGTTTTTATCCACCTTTTTGTTTTTTTGGTTAAGGGCGCGGCTGTTTAGCGCGTATGAATTTTTTCAGCGCGGTGTTCAGCTCCCGCACATCGATCGGCTTGGAAATGAAGCCGTCGAAACCGTTTGCCAGATACATATCCGCCTGCCCTGCCAGGGCGTTGGCGGTCAGCGCGACAATGGGGCGCGTGTAGCCCAGGCCGCGTATGATTTTCACCGCCTCCATGCCGTCCATTTTCGGCATCATATGATCCATAAACACGATGTCATACGCGCTCCCGCTCTTGATTTTGTCGATTGCGTCAAATCCGCTCATGACGGTGTCCACCGACAATTTATAAGGAGCCAGGAGCCCCCGGGCAACGTATAGATTCAATTCCACGTCGTCCACGACAAGGACGCTGCCATAGGGCATCGGTTCTAACACTACCTGCGCTCTTCTTATATGTTTGGCGCTGTTTATACGGAATTCCTGAAGGCTTTTCGCCAATTCCCTGCCCAATACGCCCCCGCCTGCTGTCCTTTGCGGCAAACGCACAATAAACGTCGTGCCTATGCCCGGCTCGCTTTTTACAGTAATTTCACCATTCATCAAACGCGCCAGATTGTATGTAATGTTCATGCCGAGTCCCGTGCCTTCGGTCATACGGTTTGATTCCGCGTTGAAACGGGTATATGCGTCAAACACCACGCTCAGTTGTTCTTTTGTCATACCGCAGCCTGTGTCGTTTACTTTAATGACAAGCGTCGTCTCCTCCGGTTGTTTATCGCCGGCGCAGGCGGATATCAGGAGTTTGACAACGCCTCTTTCCGTATATTTGAACGCGTTGGAAAGCAGGTTGTTCAAAATCTGCCTGATGCGGAGCTCGTCGCCGAACAGCGCAGCCGGCGTGTTTTCATCCACGGAGAGCTCAAACTCAATCGGCTTGTCGCCTATACGCGTCACGTTCAGGGTCGTGGTATCGTTGATAAGGCTTGCGACGCTGTATTCGCCCTGCGTCAATTCCAGCTTGCCCGCCTCGATTTTGGATAAATCCAGTATGTCGTTGATAATGCCGAGCAGCAGTTCACCCGAATTGTAAATCTTGCCGTGCGCTTCCTTTATGCTTGGCGCAAGCGTTTCATCCTGAAGCAGGATCTCGGTAATACCCAAAATCGCGTTCATCGGCGTGCGTATCTCGTGGCTCATCTTGGCTAAAAATTCGGATTTCGCGTGATTGGCGGCCTTAGCGGCCTCCAACTGCTGCTGTTCGGTGATGTCGAACACATAGCCGTCGAGCAGATAGGGGCTGCCGTCCGGGTTCCACTCCAGCACTCTGTTACGCTCCCAAACCCATTTGACAGAGCCGTCCTTCATGATGAGCCGGTACGTGTGCTCATAGTTCAAACCGAGTTCAAGAGTTTCCTCGGACTTTTTCGCGATACTTTCCAGGTCGTCGGGGTGCACCATTTGCATATACTTGTTGATGCCGCCGACCATGTTATCGGCGCCGATCAGTTCCTCCGGCGCGTACCCGATGAGTTCCCTGCTGCCTTCGCTGACAAAGGTAAGGGGATAGATAGGATGGTTGTAAACACATTGATATACCATTCCGGGGAGATTTCCGATGATAGATTCAATCCTTGACGACATTTGCTCTTGCTCCAGCATGGCGGCCTCCAATTGCTGCCGCTCTGTGATAAGCGTGGCCGCCTGCTCCGCGATGATCTTTTTTGTTTTCCTGTCTTTTATGTAGATGACCGTCAGTAAGACGAGCATCAGCGCGAACGCGGCGTCGAGGCCGATCATCCACGCTCTCTGCGCATCAGCCACGTTGATTTTCTCGCTGGCCGCGCCGGGATTTTGATAACTCCAAAACACAGCCTGCAGCAACAGCACGGAAAGAAACGCGAATGTCAATCTCTTGATTGCTTTCATTAACAAAACCTCCGATACGCCTCTTTGCCGCCTCGTTCATCATCATCCAGTCAATGGCATAACTATACAATGTTCAAAAGGACACCGCAACTTTTTCATTCCTATGACGTTCCCGGTTCACTGACCCAGCGGCAGCAGCAGCGTTTCGCCAGGCTCGGGCGGGGCTTTTTTGCCGAGGTAGGCATAGGCCCCGGCTGTCGCTTTACGCCCGCGAGGGGTGCGCTCCAAAAAGCCCTTCTGAATGAGGTAGGGTTCGTATATGTCCTCTATGGTCTGGGAGTCCTCGTTCAGCGCTGCCGCCAGCGTGGTCAGCCCCACGGGGCCTCCTTTGAAAAGGTCGATTATCGTGCAAAGGATTTTGCGGTCGCCTTCGTCCAGCCCCTCCGGGTCAATGTCCAGCATGTCCATCGCGCGGCGCGCTATATCAGCCGTGACGGCGCCGGTTCCCTTGACGGCCGCCACGTCGCGCACGCGCCGCAGGAGGCGCAGGGCAACGCGCGGCGTGCCCCGCGACCGTTTGGCTACCTCGGCCGCGGCGTCGTCCGATATTTCCACCCCGAGCGTCCGGCCGCCGCGAAGCACTATAAGGGCCAGTTCCTGTTCCGTGTAGAGGGAAAGCTGCTCGACTATGCCGAAGCGCGCTCGCAGGGGAGAGGTCAGAAGCCCAAAGCGGGTGGTTGCGCCGCAGAGCGTGAAGCGGGGAAGGGAAAGGCATATCGTCTTGGCCAGCGGCCCCTTGCCCACGATGATGTGCAGGGCGAAGTCCTCCATGGCCGGGTAAAGTATCTCCTCCACCTGAGCGGGGAGCCGGTGTATTTCGTCAATAAACAGGACGTCATTGCTTTCGACGTTGGAAACTATCGCCGCCAGGTCTCCGGCGCGCTCCAGGGCGGGGCCGGTGGTCGTGCGGAGCTGCCCCCCCATCTCGCGGGCTATGATACCGGCGAGCGTCGTCTTGCCAAGGCCGGGCGGCCCGTAGAAAAGGACGTGATCCAGCGGTTCCCTGCGCCCCTTGGCGGCCTGCATGTATATATGGAGCTTCTCCCTCACTTTTTCCTGCCCTATGAACCCGTCAAGCGTGACCGGGCGGAGGGTAAGGTCGTCAGGGTCGCGCGAAGGCGAGAAAAATCGGTTTTCCGAGTCGGGCTTTTTTTCTTCCGGCATAAAATTCTCCGTTCGCTAAAGTTATTTATTTTTATTTTTTTATTTATTTACTTACTTACGTTGCAGCTCTTTCAACGCGGCCTTCAGGAGCTTTTCTTCGTCCAGTTTTTCAAAATCCTCCCCCAGGGCGGCGCGAACCATACTCAAAGCCATAACCGCGTCCGTCTGGGCAAACCCCAGCGACCGCAGCGCGTCCGCCACGGTGTCGGAAACGCGCCCAGACGGGGCGGACTGGGCGGAAAATCCGCCCGGGAGCACGGAGATAAGTTCCGCCGGCAGGACGTTTTTCAGCTCGAAACAAAGCCGTTCCGCCGTTTTTTTCCCTATTCCCGGCACGCGCATAAACGCGTTTACGTCGGCCAGGGAGACGGCGCGGACGATCTCGTCCGCTGACAGGACGCTCAAAATCGTCATGGCGGTTCGCCCCCCTATGCCTTTTATCAGGATAATCCTGAGAAAAAGCTCGCGCTCCGCCTCGTTGGCGAAGCCGAAAAGGAAGGCCCCGGCCTCGGATATCTGCAAATAAACGGTGAGACGGGCCGCCCCTCCGGGACTGCACAGCGCAAGCCCCCCCCTGGAGCACAATATATCGAACCCCAAACCACCCACGTCCAGTATAACCGACGTTTCCGTAACAGAAAGCACCTCGCCGCAAAGAGAGCGGATCATTTTTCTGCCTCATTTCCGTTTTTTGACTGTCATGAAAGGCGGAGCACAGTTAGTATCCAGTACCGCCTTGGGCTTATCTGGATTTTCTTGCAGCGCGGACCGCATTGATTTCTGCATTTATTTCTTCCAAAGTCATATTTGACAGGCCGCTTCTGACGGAAGCCTCCTGTATCGCTTTTACCGCTTTTTGCGCTCGCAGCCGAAACAAATCAAGAAGCGTATCTTCCATCGTTGAATCGTCAACGTTGACCATAACCGCCATCGGTTGTTCCTTGTTGGTTAAGACAAGTTGACCGGAGCGTTTAAGCTGTTCCGCTATTTTTTCTGGTGAAGCGTATAAATCAAAAATTGACACACGCTCCGTTCCAGTCGTTTCCTCTGCGATTGTTACCGCTGAGTTTTGCATGTAACCACACCTCCCCTTTACTTCTCAATCAACGTTACGCCCTGCATATGCTCGGCGTTCTCTATTTGCTTTGAAAACCCCGCCGTCATTCCGTCAAATTGATAAAAGAACAAATCCCTGAATGTTGACGGCTCAGGCAGACCGCTAAAGAAATATACGGTATCGTTTTCGGCACGGCCATTGCTCAATCTATCAAGCGTACTTCTCTTATACGCTTCAATCGCCCTCCAATCCTTTCTTGCGAGATGAAAATCGTTTACCGTTATTTTGTTTTCCACGGCAAACTTCGCAACGGATAACACATTCCCGTGCAAATTCTCGACACTGCCGTCATAAAACAGATGTTTATAGTCTTTTGCAATAATACTCCACATGCCTGACTTCAAATTTGTTTCCCATTTTTGCTCTTGCCTGAAGTACGCGCCCTTTGCGTTAAAATAATTCGCCATATCCTGGAACTGCACAAAGGCCAGAATAGATAACAAGGCAGTAGACGCGTATTTGTTCAATTTACTTATCATGAAAATTGTTGTAATCATTATCATGTAAACAGCAGGCCAAATAAACCTGCCTGACGCCCTGAAAATATTCAATATCTTCCAGTCAAACCCAGATACCCCATAAGTAAATAATATTCCATCATTTAAAGCGATAACAGGGCTTAACGCAATAATATAAAAAGTAATAAATATAAGTATACCCAAAAATGTTCTTCGGCCCGTTTTTTTGTCGGTAAATTTTAAAGCGTAAAACCTGATATCCCACGCAAAAATAAATAAAGCTATAAACATGGACAATATCATTCCGTAGCCTATATATGCGTTACCTTCGTATTGACCTCCCGTAGCTAACGGCAAATCCTTTAAAAATTTGGACATACCGCCGGGATTGACGATAGAATTAATGTTCGTGCCATAAAAACCAAGAGGTTCGGGAGTCCCTTTCGGCGCTTCACTATAAAAAGCGCCAATCAAGTACATTATGATAAGTGATATAGCGATAGGGATACAAAGCTCGGCATAAATTTTCATAAGGCTTTTATGTTCAAAGATATTGTCTATCCAATAAGCCGCCATAAAAACGAATACCATTACCGTTAAATAAAGATGTATAGTTACCGATATGCCCAGTAAACCGCTCCATATCAAGATATTTTTGCCTGAGCTTCTGTTTGCGTCTTTGGTGATGCACACATAAATTGAAGCCAGAATTATGAAATGGGCCGACAACGAAGTATGGCCGAACATTCGCCAGGTCAAAAATGACGCCATGGTGAAAAACAGGCTTCCGACAATGCTGAAAACGGTATTGCCTGTTAGTTTTTTCAATATCAAACCTCCGAAAGCGCCTTGCAAAATGTACGTCAATATGCCAAAAAGGCCGAAATACTGAAATTTATCCGGCAACAGGGACGAAAGCGCCTTGAAGGGTATTGCAAATAAAGGAATCGAATCACTAAACATAATAGACTCTTTGTAAGGGTGAACAAAACTGTCTACAAGCCCGACGGGAAAAGACCAATTTGAATTTCTGAAAAACTCCCAGCCCAAATAATACTGCGTCGGGTCTCCGCCCATCATGAGCCAGTCCGTATATGTGAAATCCAGTACCTTTGCTCCATATACGAATATGAAAAATACGGCGCCCAACAAGCCTGAAAAAATAAATACAAAACTTTTCGAGTAACCGTTCAACCCGAACACCCCATTTTTCAAATTTCTCAGCTCATGAACCCGCCTTACTTTGCTCGGAAATATAGTTGTTTATGTCCTGCAAAATATAAGAAACACCATGAATATGGAGTATTTCATAAAAGTTCGTAAAAATATTCTTCCCCCCGACCCGTCACCCATATCCCATGATACCGCGAAAGATGGGAGCGCAGATAATCCAGCCAGGGGAGCAGGGCGTCCCGCGCCGTCAGGTCCGATTTGTTGACGCACAAAACGCGCTTCACGCCGGGCGGGGAGTTTTTCAGGTACATGTCCGGGCTGGTCAGCAGACGCAGCAAAAGCGGCGGCGTAAGGACCGCGTTCCTTTCCGCCCCCAGAAACCGCCGTAAAATCTCGAACCGGGCCGTCGTGGATTCGTTCATCGGCCGGGCTAAAGCGTCGGTCCCTACCGCCACCACCTGACAGTCGAAACTCCCGGGAAGCGGAGGCTCGTGCTCCGCGTAGCCCTTCAAGGGCATACGCGAAGCGCCGTCGGCCTCGGCCAAAATCCACGAGGCCGGGTTCATGTCGCGCAGCGAAGAAATTTCTTCCGGAAGCAGGCCGATATATTTATCACCTTCCAAATCCCGAAACAGAAACACCGTTTTACGGGATTCGATAATATTTTTTACCCCGGACAGGAAAGCGGGCGAAAATATCGACGGATAGTTTTTTGTCAGCAGGACGTTCTCCGGCTCGGCCTCCGACTCCGCCATTTTGGCGGTTGACGTAACGATCACCGCGGAATCCCGCCTCAAACGCTCCGCAAGGCGCAGCATAAGCGTCGTTTTCCCCCCGCCGCCCGTAAAACAAACCACTCCCCCGTCCGGGAGGAACGCGGGCGTCATCACGTCAGGCGTTATTCCACGTTCTCGCGTTTTTCGGGGACCGGCGCTTGTTGATTTTGTTGTCTATAGATCTGAAAGAGGACGTTTTTCCTCTGCTCCGAGGACATGTTTTTCTCTTCAAGCAGGACTGCCGACAACGCCTCCAAATCTTCCACTTCGCTTTTGATTTCCGGCTCCATAGCCATGGGGGATGGGGCCATCGCGGCCAGAGACTCGGCGCGAGTCCGCAAAACTCGGGCAGCCTCGTCGGAGCGGCCTTCGTCCGCCAGACGCACCGCTTCTTCCCGGATTTCCGCGTTGCGGGCAATCGCCGCCTGGACAACAACGTCGTCACGGCGGTTTTTCTCGACTTCACCGGCGTCCGCCGCCAGCGTCAGCGTCAAAGGAGCCTCCATAACCACGACCGAGTCCGTCGTTGGGTCCAGGTATTCCAGTTTCAGCGTCGCGGCGTCCAGAACGGCCGTTTTTTCTGGGTTTTCCGCGGCAGTAATCTCTATCTCGAAAAGGGCGTATTTCTCGTCGCCGTATAGGTTGTCAATGTACACCTCGATGGCTGTTCCGCCTTTTGGGGAGCCCTTCCGCCCTATAGCGCCTATCGGCCTGACGCCGGAAGCGCACGTCAGCGTCACCCTGACTCTGCGCGCCGTGAGAGAGGTGGCGTCCATCATGTCCCGCGTGAATATGTCCGAAAGCGATTCCGCGCGTCTGGCAAAGTACGCGTTACCGCCGCTTTCGGCGGCCAAGGCCGTCATCAGGTCCTCGTTGTAATCCAGTCCCAGCCCTATGGTGGTGATGGTCATTTCCCGCTCCGCCAGAGTCCGGCCGAGGTTCGCCAGCTCACGGGTCGAGGACGGCCCCACATTCGCTATCCCGTCGGACAGCAGGATTATGCGCGGCACGTAGCCGTCGTTCACGAACGGGAGAATTTGTTCCGCGCCGAGGCGCACTCCGTCGTACAGAGCGGTGGAACCGCCCGCCCTGATGCCGGAGATCGCCTTGGAAAAAACGCTCTTTTCCGAAGCCGGCATAGGCGGAACCTTCACCGAAGCCTCGCTGTCATAGACGACCAGCGTGGCCACATCCCCTGCGCCCAGCCTCTCCAGGGCCTTCATAGCCCCGAGTTTCGCGTTCTCAATCCTGTTTTCGGAGCGCATGGAACCCGACTGGTCAAGCACCAACGCCACCGCCAGGGGAATCCGTTTTCTCACAGCCCCGCCGTCCGGCCGGACAAGGGCTCTGACGGTTACGCTCCGGCTTTCCCCGGCCGGCACGACCGGAGTGTCCGCGTCCACTTCAAAAACCACGCCGGAAGCCGCAGCCGCCCCCGGGCGAAGAACGCCGAACGCGCCATATAAAAACCCCGCTGCCATAATCAACGCCAATGGAAAAATTTTCACCTTTTTCACCTTACGGAACATCTAAAAACCGCCTCCTGGGGAATAGTATAGTGTATAGCCTGAGCCAATGACCAACGCGGCTCTTCTGATATCAGCGCAGCGCCCAGCCGGGGACGAAGCTCCATGCCTGCCTGAGCTGAGCCGCGTGTTTTTTCGCGTCCGGGTCAACGCTGTCGAGAAGGCAATGAAAGTCTTTTGAATGGTTCATCTCCCTGAGATGGCACAGCTCGTGCAGCAGGACGTGCCGCGTCAGGCATGGGGGCAAAAATAAAAGGCGGCTGTTGAGGTTGATGTTGCCTTTTGACGAGCAGCTTCCCCAACGGCTTTTGTGTTCTTTGACCGCCACGCCGGAATAAGAAAAAAGATACCGCCTGGCTTCTTCGTCCAGAAGCTCAGGCAGCCGCGCGCGCGCCTTTACGCGCAGCCAGCGGTTGAGTGCCGCTATGGCCTCGTTTTCGCTGAAATCCGACGTCAGGACCAGGACCCCGTCTCCCTCCGTCAGCCGTTCATTCGCCAATGGCGCGAACGTTACGCGCCATTGCTCCTCCAGGGACGGCAGGGCGACAACATCCGGCACTCCGCTCGTATCCGCTTTCTGTTGGACGCGAGCGGCGACTTTTTCCAGCGCCCCGGCTATCCAGTCTTTTTTTTCCTCCAGCAGCGGCGGAAGGTCGCGCGACACGCAAAACCTGTTCGGCACGACCACGGCCAAGCCGTCGGACGAGACCACAAAACGCACATGCCGGGCGCGGGCGCTGCGCCTGACGGTATAAGGACAGGCGAATTCCTGACTCACTACGCTAAAACTGCGACAGGGCGGAAGCCGCCGCCCCAAAGATCGGCGCGTCGGTGTCCAGCTCGGATGAACGTATTTTCAGGGTCTGCTTGAAAGGCTCGCCCAAATAACGCGGAATACGAGCTTCCAACAGTTCCATGAATCCTGCCCCTTTGCGAAGGCCGCCGCCTATGATCACGAGTTCCGGGTCTAAAACGTGAATCAGCGAGGCTATCCCCCGCGCTATGTTGTCCAGGGCGAAATCCCACAACGGAGCCACGGCGGGCTCGTCTTTGCGAAGCCACAGCTCCTTTAGCACGGGAGCGGAACCCAAGCCCATGTCTTTCGCCTTTTTTTCCAGGGCGTCGGCCCCGCATATGGCTTCAAGGTGTCCCAGGCCGCGGCAGCCCGGTCCGCACGGCTCGTCGCGCCCAAGCACTATGTGTCCCATTTCCCCGGCCATGCCGTGGGCTCCCGTCAAAAGGCGTCCTCCCGATACTATGCCGCCGCCGATTCCGGTTCCCAGCGTCAGCACAAGGTAGTTGTCCGCTCCCTTCGCTGCGCCCGCAAATCCCTCGCCGAGCGCGTAGGCGTTGGCGTCGTTCTCTATAGCGGCGCGGCCTCCGATCGCCTCTTCAAACATCCGGCGTATGGGCAGCCCGTTCCACCCCACGAAGTTCGTTATCATCATGGCGCACTCCCGCTTAGCGTCAATTCCTCCGGGTATACATATCCCCGTCGGAACCTCGCTCCCCGCCCCAAGCGCGTTCGCCATGCGGGCAATTTGCGCTATCACGGGCCCCGGCTCGCGCGTCTGGTCTGTTTGTTCCTCCGCCCTGGCCTTTATCACCCCGTCCTCGACAAGACCGGCCGCCACATTATGCCCGCCCAGATCAACTCCTACAGCTTTCAACAGAAAACCTCCCTTTGGGTCCAGGGGTTATGCCCTGGGTTACTTTACCGACCGGCAGCGGACGTAGTTGACGCCGCTTCCCCGGGAAGAGCGCAGCGTCCCCTCGACTGTGACGTCCTCGCCGTCTTTCTTTGCGAGAATCTGCTCCCGCAGCGCGTCATCGTATACCCGCACCGTAAGGAAGTCACGCCTCGGCCCGCTTTCCCATTCGCTCTCCTGCTTGACGGCGAACTGCATATATTTCCCCGTGCCCGTCTCCCCTTCAGACTGCCCCTTCAGGAAGTGTACTTTACCCGATATCACAACGCTGTTTTCCCAATTCAAAAAAACGCACCCACTTTTCGCGTAGTTTAATGTTTGTATTCTTCGAGGCTATTTTACGACACCGGGGCCTACGCTACAATATGAAAACACGCTCTGGTTGCCTTGGGCGGCAACCTGCCGCCCGTTTTTTCGGTGAAACGCTTTTCAAAAGAAATCCGCTATGGCGCTGACGAGGCGCTCCTGCTCCTCAGGCAGGAGTCCATTGAATATGGGCAGAGCCAATGATTCCCGCGCCAGGCGTTCGGATTCGGGAAAGTCGCCGGGAGAATAGCCAAGGAAGGCGAAACACCTTTGCAGGTGCAGCGGCATGGGATAATATACCCTCGTGGAAAGCCCCAGATTTTCCAGATGCCGCATCAGCTCGTCGCGCTTCGGAACCCGTATGACGTACTGGTGGTATATGTGGTGGTTGCCCTCCAGTTCAGCGGGCAGACTTACGGTTTCCCCCAGGTTCTTCATGCCGAAAAACATGCGGTACCGGTCGGCGATAACCCTGCGTTCGGCGTTCCATTCCTCAAGATAGCGGAACTTTACGTCCAGTATCGCGGCCTGCATCGCGTCGAG
>Ga0099364_10006097_pt1 | contig 17640 bp, 13 predicted proteins | sample TergutTh196P3_FD_73070 | JGI IMG/M metagenome (GOLD analysis project Ga0099364, IMG submission 73070) | Microcerotermes parvus P3 segment gut microbial communities from Pointe-Noire, Republic of the Congo - Th196 P3 | ecosystem: Host-associated > Arthropoda: Insects > Digestive system > Gut ...
TCGGCACTGGCCTTGCGCAATTCAGGAGCAGATGCTATCATTGTATCTGCTCCTATATTTAGCGCCGAATCTCAGATAATTTCTAAGAGCATTATCAAAATCACGACACAAAACTGCGCCATCCCTGATAAGTCAGATTAACTAACATGGATACGGCGGGCAGGCACATAACCTACCCGCCGCATTCCGTTTAGCAAATCGGTTAATCAACCAATTCCGGGAGCATCGTAATTATACCCCGGTACAACGTCGTTGTGCTGTGTTCCAATGCTGAACAATTCTCTCGTTTCTCGGCTGATGGCCACTTCTGCCTCGCGCCCTGTGCTATCCGTAACCGTAAAGAGAAGCCGCTGACCGTTCATGACAATGTTCCCGTTTTCGTCAAGCTCAAATCCGGCAACAGCGGCACTTCTAAACTCAACACTAACTACTTCTGTGCCTGTAAAGTGCTTCGCCGCAAAATCTTCCGCTGCTTGTGCGTATTCATCAAGCTGTGCCGGAGGTTCGCCGCCGGAACGCACCCTGACTGTTTTATCTCTCCTGCTGTTGTCATTCATTAGTGCGCTAAGAGCCTCTTTTATTTCCGGGCTAATTTCAGCAAGAACTGCACTGGATATATCGATCCGCTCGCCGGAAACCGCACAGATAGTGAACCTGAACTGCGTGTCGTGGTTCTCCAAATCTTCCCTTGTGTCCGCAACCGCTCCGTGCCAGTATGCTCTTGTATGATAAGGCTGTGCGGTGTAATTCATTTCAACGGTTTTGCCGTCTATGCTTTCCCCGAACAAATCCCAAATGTACTGTGCGCCGAGTTCGGCGGCGGCTTCGGGTGTGAGCGCGTTTGCGCTTGCGGTATACCACTCATTGTGGTTTTGGTAAACAGTCAGTTCGGGTGCTTGGTAATCTCCCTGCATGAAGGTATCCGCAGTCGGAATATAGACCGTTGCCGTTACGGGCGGTATGCTCTCCGTCTTATCGGTTGCCGCAGCAAACGCCAGACTGTTAACTCCTATAAAAGCCGTGCTGAACAATCCGATTGATAAAACTGCCGCCATCGCTATTGTGGTGATTCCGTTGCCTTTGGTCTTTTTCATAATATTTACTTCCTTTCGGTTTTTATTGTGTGGGCCTCACGAGTAATAGAATAAAACAGGAATATTATGGAGTTGTTTTTGAAATGTTATGAACTTGTAAATGTTATTTTTACCGTCGTTCCTTTGCCTGTGGTCGATTCAATAAACATTTCTGCGCCATGAGCTTCGGCAATTTGTTTGCAGAGGGTAAGCCCAAGACCCGCGCCACCCTGTTCCCTATTTCTGGCTTTGTCTACACGATAAAAAGGCTCTGTAATTCTTGTTATGCTTTCTTCGGGAATACCGCAACCGTTATCCGTTACATATATGATTATTTTCCCGTCTTTTTCCACCGCGCCTAAGTGGATATTTCCGTCATCGGGGGAACAGGATTTAACTGCGTTGGAACATAAATTCATAAGCAGACTTTTTATTAAATCCTCCTGCCCATTTATTTCATCAGCATCAGCACGGCAAACAAGCCGTATGTTATATCCGCGCAACGATTTTTCCATAATGCGGCTTATGTCCTCGAAGAGTCGGGGAATAGAGATTATGCTTTTTATAGGCGTATAATTCCGCAGGGTTGCCAGTTCAAGCAATGAGTTTGCAATATTGTTCATGTGTACTGCTTCGTCCATAATGTATTGCGCTGATTCAATGATTTCTTCCTCGTTCATTGATACTTTCTGCATATACTCCGCATAACCAAAAATGGATGTTAGCGGCGTTCGGATTTCGTGGGCGAGATTGTCCGCGAATTGTTGCTTACCCACAGCTTCATCTTCTAAAATCCGCATCTGCTTTTCTATTTCCTCCGCCATTCGATTAAAAGAAAGCGCCATTGATGACAGTTCGTTTTTGCCTTTTACAACAATCCGTTCGTTGTACTGCCCGTCCGCTATTTTCCTTGAAGTGTCGGCAACAATACGGAGTGGCTTGAAAATGCTCGACAGTATAAAATTGAGCCCTATCGCAGTCAGTACAGAAAACACGATTGCGAAAGCCAAAAGGGTGTTTTGAATGTTTTGCATATCCGCTATGTTCTTCGTAATATCAAGATAATAGTCCAAGCGATAAAACGAGAAAGGTTCCGGCAACGACCCGGTAATGAAAATGAAATGCTCCTGTTCCCGCCGTGTAAATGATATTTCGGTATTCGCGGAATCATTGCCGCCCTGCCCCAACAGAGGTAATTCGGTAACAGCAATCTCGATATTGTGTCTGCGGTAATATTGAATATAACCGTTTACAAGGGTATTTACGGAATCGGCATTGTTTCCCACGCTCCTGCCGTACAAAACGGCTATGTCCTTAGCGAGCGTCGCGGCAATAGAGTTATACTCTCCGACGCTTTTTTCTTTCAGCATATCGGTTTGGCTATTTGTCATATAAGTGGAAACTATACCAAGGCTTGTATATAAGATACACAAGAAAAGCAAGTAAGTGGCTATAAATGCTTTAAACCTCACTTCTTCACCTCCAAACGATACCCGACCTTGTAAACCGTCCTAACGACGTCTTCCCAACATAGCTTTTTACGGATATTATGGATATGTACGTCCACAGTCCGCGTGTCCCCGCCGTAGTCATACCCCCATGCTATTTCCAACAGTTTATCCCGCGATAGTGCTATGTTGCGGTTTTTAATCAATGCCTCTATGAGCAAAAATTCCTGCGGCGCAAAATCTATAAGCTCACCTTTGAAAAACACTTGTCTGCCTGACAAATCCACTTTGACGCCGCCTAATTCAAACAGTTTATCCGCCTTATTTGTACGCCTTAAAACGGATTCTACTCTGGCTTGCATTTCCATCATGTCAAACGGTTTTACGATGTAATCGTCTGCACCCAGGTTTAGACCTGTGATTCGGTCTTGCACCGCTCCGCGCGCTGTCAAGAATATTACGGGGATATCTTCACTCATTTCCTGAATGACTTGGAATCCGTCCAATTTCGGCAGCATAATATCAAGCAAAATCAAGTCAAATGCTTCCTTTTCCAAAGCATCAAACACAGCTTCACCATCAAATACAGAAGCGCAGCTATGCCCGACAAGTTCAAGATTTTTCTTGATTAGCGTATTGATTGGCTTATCATCTTCCACAATTAGTATACGAGCCATTGGCTGTACCCCTCCAGTTAGATAGAACTCTGGTGCTAACCATCGAAAAAAGTATAACACGAACTTGTTATGGAGTTGTTAAGAAAGTACACCTATAGTGCCAGAAGCCCGTGATTGCTGCCTTCATCAGGCCACTCTCCCAATCATTCATGTATACCATGAAATCGCCGCCATCAGTGGCGCGCAAGGCTTAACTTAACAACGACAAAAACCTGGGAGGGCAGCAAGCTCTCTCAGGTTTTTTGCAAAAAAAACGATTTTAGTATTGACCTTGGTGTTACACCATAGCCTATAATGTATATAATACGAACCCGGCATAGTTATAAAGAATAGCGAGGGGTGTGTTCAAGTGAAAAAGATAAAGTCTATCACCACGTTGTTTTCTTCTGAGGAGCATCCGTACGAAAGGCGTATACTCTTATTCATATGTTTCTTAGGTGGAATTGCGACTATAGTCGCACTCGGGGCGCAGATAGCTGAACAGATGCCGCTGATTACCATATCAACTGTTATTGTTATGTTCTTGGCAATTATTTCGGTTCTTTGCGCTTCCATTATGCGCATAAACAGCGCAAATAAGCTGACAATTGCCGTGGTGCTGATAATAGGGGTGCTGCTGTTTCCGATAATATATTATACAAACGGTGGCGAGAATTCAGGGATCGCGGCATATTTTTCCCTTTTCATCATGATCGAGTTCTTGCTGCTTAAGGGGAAAATGCGGGTTGTAACATTATTGTTAACTACGTTTGTCATAGTATTTTGTTACTTTTCGACATTGTTTTTAGATTTTATCGCGCTTCCTTCCGTTGGCATGAACAATAAGCAGGTATTTATTGATAATATTCAGTCTATTTTTGTCGCCGGTTTTTTTATGGGGCTGGTAATCATGTTCCATAAGAAAGTCTACGTCAACGAAACGCAAAAAGCCGAACGGCGGCTTGCCGGGCAGCAGTTTATGTCAAGCATATCAAAGGAACTGCAGTCCAAGGCGCCGATGGATGACCTTATACAAGCAGCCTTGGCCCGTGTGGGCAAATTTATGAACGTCGAACGCGTTATTGTCGCCGTTTTTGAAAAAAAAACCGATTTCGGCCATCCCGAATACTATTGGCTGTCGGATAAAAAATATACGCCAAAACACACACATAAAGAGTTCGACGCCATGATAAAAGACTTGTTTCCGCGTTTTCAGTGCAATAATAACGGGCAAGACAGTATTTCCGACGAAATATTCATATCCGGCGCTGCCTCGAGACGCCAAACGACCGGCCCGGGCATATGCTGCGAGAATGCTTTGACATACGATAACGGTTATTTTAAAAATTTCTATCAACTCGAAGGGCTGAAGTCGTTCATATGCACGCCGGTCTACGTAGACGGAGAGCTATGGGGCATTATGGGCATAGAGGATTATAAGTCATTCAGGAATTGGAGCGAAAGCGACGTCCAGCTTGTGAGCACTGTGTCGAGTTCGATTTCAAACGCGGTCGTCCGGGATTTTATGGACAGGGAGCGTTCCGTCGCGCTCGAACAGGCAATTAAGGCGAGCCGGGCAAAGGGTGATTTTTTGTCCAATATGTCCCATGAAATCCGCACCCCGATGAACGCGATTATCGGCATGACGGCAATAGGCAAATCATCGGACTCCCCGGAAAAGAAAGATTATGCCTTTAAAAAAATTGACGAGGCTTCAAAGCACCTGTTAGGCGTCATAAACGACATATTGGATATGTCGAAAATCGAGGCAAATAAACTGGAACTATCGCCTGTGAATTTCGAGTTCGAAAAAATGATAAAGAAGGTAGTGGACATCATCAACTTCCGCGTAGATGAACGCCGGCAGCACTTGTTTGTCAATATAGACAATAATATACCGCGTATACTGATAGGGGACGATGTACGTTTGGCGCAGGTTATTACGAACCTTTTATCGAATGCTGTGAAATTCACGCCGGAAGAAGGCAAGATAACGTTAAGCGCGCGCCTTGTGTCTGAAGAGGATCGCATCTGCCATTTGCAAATTGATGTTTCAGACACAGGGATAGGGATAAGCGACGAACAAAAAAAACGCCTGTTCCAGTCGTTCGAACAGGCGGAAGTAGGCATTTCGCGTAAATTCGGCGGTACGGGGCTCGGCCTCGCGATTTCTAAAAATATAATAAAGCTGATGGGCGGGGATATATGGGTCGAATCAGAACCGTGCAAAGGTTCGACATTTTCATTTAATATTTTACTAAAACGTGGGATAAGCGAACCAAAACGCACCTTTGCGGAAGAGGCAAAATGGAAAAATCTGCGTGTTTTAGCGGTAGACGACGAGGAGGGAGTCCGGGATTTTTTTGCGGACACCGCCAAAAGCCTGAATATCACCTGCGACATAGCGGCAAGCGGCGAAGAAGCTGCGGAAATGCTTCAAAAAGACACTGCTTACGATTTGTACTTTCTTGATTGGAAGCTTCCGGGCATCAGTGGTACGGAACTTGCCGGCATTATTAACTCAAAATCTGAAAAGAAGCCTGTCATTGTCATTTTTTCTTCGGTGGACTGGGATTTCATAGAAGACGAGGCGCGCGCCGCCGGCGTGGATAAGTTTATTGTAAAACCGCTATTCCGCTCAAGCGTAGTTGACGTCATAAACGAATGTATCGGACATGCCGAAAACGCTGCAACCGGTGAAGAAAGCGAAGAGCCTGACGATTTTTCCGGACGCGCGATATTGTTGGCGGAGGACGTCGAAATAAATCGTGAAATCGTTGCCGCTTTGCTAGAACCAATGCATTTATCCATCGAATATGCGGAAAACGGATTGAAGGCTTTAGAAATGTTTAAAAACGCGCCAAATAAGTTCGATATGATATTCATGGACATCCAAATGCCGGTATTGAACGGCTTCGATGCGACGCGCGCCATACGTACGCTTGATACCGCGCGCGCGAAAAGCATCCCCATCATAGCAATGACGGCAAATGTTTTCCGCGAAGACGTGGAACAATGCATTGACGCCGGCATGAACGCGCACATCGGGAAACCGCTGAACTTTGACGAGGTACTTGCAGTGCTGCGCAAGTATTTGGATTGACTGAGCAATTTCTTCGTACAATATTTGTAATCAACCGCATCTTCTTTAGCGGTCACGCATACAGGTAAAAGGGGCACATAAATTGCTGCCCGAACACAATGCCCGCGCAATACGTTTCTATGATCTCAAATACGCAACGCCGAGCACGAGCAGGAATGTGACGACCCAAGCCGCCAAGGTAATGATCAGGCAAAACAGGACCCTGACGACGATCGGCAGCTTGCCTTTTGATATGCCGATACAAATTCCCGCGCCGCCAATCCCAATAACAAAAGGCAAGGCGCCGCCGAGGCTGACGACCGGGATTGCAAGGCAAACGATAATAAACAGCATCGCCCATGCAGGGCGTTTTCTGTATTCCTTCCCGCTTATAGCATAAACACCGCCAATAACGATATCCGGCATCCCTTTTTCAATCACAAGCCGGGCTTGCTCGCCGTCATGGAAAAAGGCTTCGTCAAGGCCGAAAACCCCGCTCATAAAACCCGCTTTGACCGTATGCGGCGTACCGTTGATAGTTACGACATGTTCTTTTTTTATTTGCTCATAGGAACAATCATAGTCATTTCCGCCGACTGTACACTGCCAAAAAACCGGATCTTTTTTCAGTGCCATTTCTAAATCCTCCAATGTCAGTTTTTTTATCGCGCTACCCTGATGATGCATTCCGCTGTAATCTCGCCCATGCTCACTGTCAGCGTCGCGGAATCCGCCGTGCCGTCACCGATAATAGTTACAGTGGCGGAAGTGCCCACTGGGTTGTTTATAGCCACATCAAAAACAGTTGTGTCACTGCTTTCCCAAACGATTGCCTCGATAAATTCCGCGCCCGGCGGCTCTACGCTGACGCCTAAACGGACTACCGCGCCGACATTCTGCGTGAAATCACTGATCGGCCTGCCGCTGTAGGTAATAGTCAAAGACCATACTTCATAAGGCGACGGCGCGCCCGGCACAAACGTAGGGTCAATATGCACTGCGTTTGCATAGCCGTCCCATTCAATGGGGACGTTTAGCATATTAGTTATGGCGCGGACAGGCAGGTACGTTGAGCCTTCGTAGGAAATTGGGTATACCTGATTTCCGTTCGCGTCCCTCAGAGTTTGCGGCTGGCCTCTGTACGTGATCGTGAGGCTTCTGTTTAGCAGCACCATTATGTTTTCATTGTTCGAAGCGGCATAAGCCCCCATACTAAAAGACAGAGCAATAACAAGGGTAATCGTCAAAATTTTGAGTAGCTTCTTTTTCATTTTCCAACTCTCCTAAAAAACTATTTCTTACGCACCCGGACAGTCACAGCCTTTTTTTGCGTCACGGCTTGGACCGGCAAAGGCGTACCGCAAGCGATACAAAAGTTGCCTCCCGTTTGAGTAGAGGCTCCGCATGTTCCGCAAATACGCTTGTCTGCGGCTGCGGGAACAGGCTGCGGGGCGCCCTGCTGACCGCCGTTTTGAGGTACGGGGGGCGTCGGCTGCGTCGCGAAAGGCGCGGGTTGCGGTGTGGGAGGTACCGGCTGCGTCGCGAAAGGCGCGGGTTGAGGTGCGGGAGGTACCGGCTGCGTCGCGAAAGGCGCGGGTTGCGGTGCGGGAGGTATCGGCTGCGTCGCGAAAGGCGCGGGTTGCGGTGCGGGAGGTATCGGCTGCGTCGCGAAAGGCGCGGGTTGCGGTGTGGGAGGTGCCGGCTGCGTCGCGAAAGGCGCGGGTTGCGGTGTGGGAGGCGCCGGCGGAGTCGTGAATGGCGCGGGTTGCGGTATGGGAGGCGCCGGCGTCGTCGCGAAAGGTGCGGGTTGCGGTATGGGAGGCGTCGGCTGCGTCGTGAATGGCGTAGGCAGCGGTGTGGGAGGTGCAGACGGTGTTGCGGAAGGCGCCGGCGCAGGCGGCGTTATGCGGGGCAGCGAGGGCGTGGTGATTGGCGTGATCGGTTGCGCCGCATTATTTTTTGATTTGGGGTTCAGCTTTGTTCTTTCTGAGATAAGGCACCGCGGATCGGCGGCCAAGAACGCCTTCTTTACCGATTCAACCAGCGAGTTCATCCCTTCCGTGGCTTCTGAAACTCCGTCAGTTTCCAGCCATTGCAGGAAAGTCAGAATTGCTGTAACTCTTTGCTCTGCCTGACCAAAGCTAAGCGCCGCAGTGTAGCTTGTCATGAGCTTTGCCCCGCAGACATAAACTATCAGATTATCCGTTTCTTGCTTCACATACAGCATATGAAATAGTTTTGGCACCTCGTTCTGGGTTGCTATAAAGCTGCGCAATTGCGATTTAATGTCCGGAATGCCGGCCGTTGTCTGAAACATCCATTCTGTGCCTGTAAGCCGCTGCTGTTCTTTGTAGGCGCCCTTTGACCAGAATTTTCTGTTAACAGCCCTGTCCATTTTTCTGGATATATTTGAGAGCAGTATTGCCCCGCCGACTATGACGGCAATACCTATTATTCCTGCCAGAACGCCATCCATTACTATCCTCCCGCACTTCCATCACAGAGGGACGCTTCTCCTGTGTTATGAACGTCACACAGGAGAAGCGTCCCAAAAGCTTACAGGTATCTTACCCTTTCACGCTGCCGCCTGTGATTCCTTCCACGTAGTTTTTCTGCATTATCAGAAACAGTATTGCTATTGGTATAGATACGAGCACGGCGCCCGCTGTAAATGCTGTATACCATTGCGAGACGTTTTCACGCTCTATCATTCTGAAAAGGCCTAGTGCTATAGTGTAATTGTTGTAATTATCTTTCATTATAACGCTTGCTACGATAAAGTCAACCCAAGGGCCAATAAATGCTGTAAGAATAGTATAGGTAATGACCGGGCGGGACAGTGGAAGCGTTATTTTGTAGAATGTCTGCCACTTTGTACAGCCGTCCAGATAGGCGGACTCGTCAATCGCCGTGGGGATAGTGTCGAAAAAGCCTTTCATGATGTAGTACCCCAAGCCGGCGCCGCCGGAGTAGATCAGCACAAGGGCGACGAGTGACTGGTCCAGCCCCATAAGCTTCACCAGATGGTATACGGCGATAATGCTCATAAACCCGGGGAACATTCCCAGCACAAGGACAATATTCATCATGGGCCTCCGCATACGAAAGCGCAGACGGGAAAATGCATAGGATGTGAAAAGGACAAAAATAGTAGATATCAGGCAGGTGAACACCGCAACAATAAATGTGTTGAGGAACCATCTTGGGTAATTAAACAAATCTGTTTCCGTGAATAATCTGGTGTAGTTTTCCAGAGTCCATATCCGGGGTATGACATAACCGTCCAGCCATGCGCCGGTTTCTCCACGGAAGGAAGTAATCACAAGGTAGGCAATGGGTATCAGCCAGATAACAGACAGAATCACAAGGAGAATGTAGACGATTACATTCGCCAAAGTCTTTCTTGCTTTCATGCTCTTAATCATCTGAATGTCTCCTCCTTTTTTGCCGAGGAAGTGATATTGAAAGTAACCAGCGCAATAATCGCGCTGACTATGAAGGTGAGGATGCCGATAACGCTCGCCAGATTGTAGTCGCCATAGGATACGGTCAGGCTGTAAAGCCATGTTACGAGCAGGTCTGTCCTGCCGGCGTTATAGTAATCCACCGTTGCCGGGCCGCCCGCGGTCAGGAAGAATATGGCGTTAAAGTTGTTGATGTTGCCAATGAACTGTGTGATAAGGTAGGGGGCTGTGACTGCAAACATATAAGGCAGCGTGATAGACCGAAACTGCCGTACGGGACCGGCCCCGTCTATGCGGGACGCCTCAAACAAATCCGCCGGAATGTTCATTAAAACGCCCGATGTAATCAGCATGGTGTAGGGGATGCCGATCCAGAGGTTGACGATGATGACGGTTATCCGGGCAACAAGGGGATCCTCGAGAAAATGTACTGTAGCGAAACCCATGCTGTTCAGGATTGTGTTGAACGGGCCCATTTCTCCCAAAAGCTGACGCATGAACAATAGCGTGACGAAGGCCGGAACAGCTATGGCTATGACAAAACAGGTGCGCCATAATGACTTCAGCCTTATCCCCGCTTTATTGATCATGAGTGCGACGACCATTCCGAAAATATAGTTGAGGAAAGTCGCGAAAACAGCCCAGATAAGAGTCCATCCAAGCACGTTAAAGAACGTTGTACCCATGAACCCGCCCATATCGAATACATTGCGGAAATTTTCCAGCCCGACCCATGTGAATAGATTCCCCGGCGGCTGGTGTGTCCGGTCAAAGTTTGTGAAGGCAAGCAGGATCATAAAAATAATCGGCACCACGGTAAACGCGAACGCCCCGATCGCCGGAAGTGTGAGCATACCGGTGTGTATATTTTTGTCAAATATATTCCGTAAGTCCCGGGCAAAACCGGTTGGCCGCCTGCCGCGCCTTATATCAACGTCGGCGGCGTATGAAGACCTGACCGCCCCAAAGTGGACGACCAGCCCGAAGGCAAGTACGGCTACCGCGAAAACCGAATATAGAAGGATTTGAAGCGAGTTGTCGCCCAGAACATTGACTCGAACCGTATAACCGAACGCTTCCTGCATTGCCGAAGTCATATGCCGGGTACCCAGCGTGGGCAAGTCCCTTATGTATTGCCAGCCGAATGAAAAGAATACGAACCAGGTGAGCGCCTGATATGCGAGGAAAATGATTCCCTTGATGATCTGCCCGTGAAGCAGACTGCCAAATCCGGATATCAACACCGTAACTTTTGTGTGCCGGCTTCCATGCGCAATGGCGTTTAAGAACGTTATTGCGTTTGGGTCTTTTATCTTTCCCTGTTTCTCCGCCAAACCAAATACACCCCCAATAGTAGAAATTAGTAAGAATCAACTCTCCTCTAGCCTAAGACTGTATCTGCGCTACCATCGCATCGAGAAGAGTTTGCAGGTCGGTTCTGTCATGGTTGACGATTGCCGACCCGAAAGCGCCTGCCGGAGTCCAAAAGCTGCCGAGGACGTCATTTTGCGACGTCGCGTGAGCAGACTGGGCCGCAAGTGCCGCCAGTGCGGGGTTTGCCTGTACTGCCGGGCTGGCCGCGGCGTTAATGTTGGACGGGCCGATGGCGCGGTCATTAAAGTGGGCAAGCTGGCTTTCTTCATTCGTGAGGAAATTAGCCAGTTTCATCGCGATTACAAGTTTTTCGGCGTCTGTGATCATGGCGTTGACGCCGACCATCTTATATCCGCCAAAGGAACCCATCTGAACCTGCCGTCCGTCAAGAGTGAAGGTAGGCAGCTTTGTGGCGGCATAATTGTCACCCAGCCTTGCGGCAATAGCTTCGGCTTTCCAAGCTCCGGAGACGCCTGCGGATATCGAGCCGCCAATGCCGCCTTCGAGTACGTCGTCGTTACCGGAGACAAAACCGGGGTGGGCTGCCAAATCCTGCATGGACCTTGCGGCGGCAAGCCCGCTTGCGTTGTTGAAATCGCTGATTTGCTTTCCGTCCGGGCCGATCGACAGGGTGTTTCCGGCGCCCAGAAAGAAAGAGGCGACATACCATCCGTTGTCGTTGACGTCCATCTGGAACCTTTTCCCGTTAGCTGCGGATACCTCTAATATCCTGTCGAGGGACTGCACATCTTCTTCTGTAAGAACCGACTTGTCGTAATAGAGGAAGTAACCGTTGTCGGCTGTGGCGGGCCATGCCCAGAGCTGCCCGTCAAGCGTTGCGGCTTCAATTGCGCCGGAGACGTTGCGGCGTATTATGTCATCTTTGTCGATTTGAACCTCATACAAGGCGCCGGCGCTGACGAAGTAGCGCAGTTGGTCGTTTGGAAAGTAAAACAAGTCCGCCGCCGCCGACGGATCCTCGCTGAATCTGGCATAGGCGTCCGGTTCGCCGACAACGCCCAGCTCTATATGGACATTGTACTGCGGATTTTCGGCAATGAACCTGTCAACAAGCTCCCGCGTCAACGCCTGATCCTCTTGGGAAGCCCAGACATGCAGCGTATGGCCGGCTCCCGCGTCCGCCCTCCTGCAGCCGGCAAGGGCGGCGGCGAATACCGCGATAATAAGCAAGGCGATGATACTTTTCATGCAAACACTCCTCTCATCTCTCATTCCTGACTCCTCATGCGCCTATGGAGCGTTCCGTCTCCGCGTCGAAGAGGTGTATCTTTTTCATGTCCAGGCCGGCCTTTATTTCATCCCCTCTTCTTGAAGAAGTCGTCGGGGCGACGCGTGCGGTGAGTGTGAAATCCCCATATTTCAGATAGAGGTAGACCTCGCTCCCCATTTGCTCGCTAACGTCAACGCTCGCGCTGATAACCGCTCCCGCGTTTGCGGAGAGAAACTGCTCATCGTCATAAATGTCTTCCGGCCTAATTCCCATCTTTACATTTTTTCCGATATAGCCTTTAAGCCCCTGCGATGCTTTTTCCGCCGGTATGTACAGCTTGTCGCCGTATATCTGCAGATAAAGCCCGTTCCCGTCTTCATTAAGAGCGGCGTCCAGAAAGTTCATCTGCGGGCTTCCGATAAACCCTGCCACAAACATATTGCACGGAGAGTCATACAGGTTTTGCGGCGTATCCACCTGCTGTACCTCGGCATTGCTCATTACCACGATGCGGTCCCCCATTGTCATCGCTTCCGTCTGGTCATGGGTGACGTAGACGAATGTCGTCTCCAGTTGCTTGTGCAGCTTAATAAGCTCGGTGCGCATCGAAGTGCGCAGCTTAGCGTCGAGGTTCGACAGCGGCTCGTCAAGTAGAAATACCGCCGGGTTGCGAACCATAGCCCTGCCAAGGGCTACGCGCTGCCGCTGCCCGCCGGACAGAGCCTTTGGCTTGCGGTCCAGAAGGTGCTCAATATCGAGTACCTTTGCCGTCTCCCGGACAAGGCGGTCAATTTCGTCTTTTGGCGTCTTTTTGAGTTCCAGAGCAAATGCCATGTTTTTATAAACCGTCATATGGGGATAAAGCGCATAACTCTGGAAAACCATTGCGATGTCACGGTCTTTGGGCGGGACGTCGTTGACAAGCTTGTCGCCGATATAGAGTTCTCCCTTTGAGATATCCTCCAGTCCGGCAATCATCCTCAGCGTCGTAGACTTCCCGCATCCTGAGGGCCCGACCAGTATTACAAACTCTTTGTCGGCAATCTCAAGGTTGCAGTCCTTCACCGCCGCCACATCCCCGGGGTATATTTTATAAACGTGCCGAATAGAAATACCTGCCATTTATATATCCTCCCTCAGTCATTTTGTGGAGCATTTTAACCATTTTGCTCAACATTACCACATATATTTAAACATATATTTCAATAATTGCAAGTAGAATCTTCAAAAAATACAACTTCGCCCACAGGCCGGACGACTAATACGCCCTTTTTTCGGAAGAGTTTCGGCAAGGTCTTCGGGGCCCTGACCTGCAACAACGTAGAAGTTACCGGTCACGCCTTGTAGGGGCTGATGCCCACATCAGCCCATTTTAGCCGAATATGTATATCTAGCGGGACATGAGGGCATCGTCCCTTACAACGGAATGTTGATGACCGAGCATTATTCGCGATTTATGTCCTCCTGACCTGCAACAACGTAGAATCACATGTAGATAAATGTTACTTTAACGGTGTTGATAATTGCGCACGATAGTGGTAGAATACTGTGAGATGCATTGTACGTGTTTTTGTTAAGGCAGAAAATGTTGACGTTCCTGAAGCGGCCGGTTTTATGGATTCGCTCAATCATTATTGGAGAATACTATGAGTATACCACTTCGACTCAGGGCTATTCTGGTAATTGTCCTTACAAGCCTACTGATAATTCTATTCAGCGTTCTGACCGGAATATGGTATGTTAATAACAGTATACGCGCGTCGCAGGAAACAGACCTGAGTTTAGTTGCTGATATCGCAAACCACGTTATCAGCAATGAGATCGAGCTTCTCAAACTTAAAGCTTCAATAGTTGTAAAAAGCCTCTCAGACGCTGCGGAAACGCAGTGGCCTGAAATGCTTGCATTTCAGGAGACTCAATTTCCGGAGTTCGCGGGGATGGCGGTTTTAGACGAGCAAATGGGAGTAATAGCCTCAGCGGGGGAGGCGCCGCCAACTTCGGAAATAATTGACGATGTGTACATACAGCGGGCATTTAAGGGCAGTATGGCCATATCTTCTACAAAACCATCAGGCCTTGGCATGGCGTTTTATATCGCGGCGCCCTTGACGTCGTTGCAAGACGCCGGCAACAGAATAGTAGCGATTACGCTGCCCGGTATGCATTTTAGCCGGCGTGTTTCCTCTTTTGTAATCTGGGAAACAGGCCATATTTTTATGACGGACGCGCAGGGTAATATGATTGCGAATATGCGCGAAAACTGGGTGCAAACCCGTATAAATTTTTTCGAGATGTCGGAAACGGACAGCGCCTATGAACAAGTGGCGGCGGTGCTGGAGCGGGTTGTAAACGGAGAAACCGGAGTAGGCTATTTTCCAATGGCCGGCGTTCCCAGGTTATGTTCTTTCACGCCTGTTTCAGCCTCGGAAGAAGGATGGGGCATGGGTATCATCGCGCCTTTGCCGGAAAGCCCATTCAGAGACATTGACAGAGGGCTGATTGTCGTCGGGATTGTCGCTGTTTTTCTGAGCGTAGTTGCCTCGATATTTTTCTCCCGCTTTGTTATAAAGCCTTTTGATGAAATTACGAAGCTCAAAGAAGCGGCGGAAATCAACTCCAAGTATAAGAGCAACTTTCTTGCCAGCATGAGCCATGAGCTTCGCACCCCGATGAACGCCATCATCGGAATGTCTGAGCTTGCGCTTTCCGAAAACGAAATAAATGCCGCGCATGACTATATTCAGACGGTAAAGCAAGCGGGCGTCAACCTTTTGTCTATCATTAACGACCTGCTGGATTTCTCAAAAATAGAAAAAGGGACGCTGAGTATCGCCGCTGCGGATTATTCACTGGACTCCTTGATAAACGACGTCATCAATGTTATCAGAATCAAGGTACTCGAGAAGCGGTTACGGTTTGTCGTAAACATTGACAGCAATATACCGGGTACGCTGATAGGGGACGATACGCGGATACGTCAGGTTATCCTCAACCTTCTGGGCAATGCGGTCAAGTACACAGAGAGCGGCTTTGTGTCCCTCACCATCAGGCATGAAATGAATGATCATAACGAAATTTGCCTGAATATTGACGTAGAGGATTCCGGCATCGGAATAAAACCTGAGAATATTAATGATCTGTTTGAGGCTTACACCCGTTTTGATATGGAAAGGAACAAAGGCATCGAAGGGGCAGGCTTGGGGCTTATGATAACAAAAAACATTGTAAGCGCTATGGATGGAAACATTACCGTTGCCTCCGAGTACGGGAGAGGCAGTAAGTTTTCTGTGTCTATCCCTCAGAGAATACGCAGCATCAACGCTCTGGCAACAGTCTTGCAGCGGGATAACAAGAGAATTCTTGTCTATGAGCGCCGCAAATTATATGCCGACTCAATCATATACTCAGCAAACAGCCTCGGGGTAGAATGCCTAATAGTGTCCGGCGAAAATGAGCTTCTTGAGAGTGTTGCCGGCGGCAAATATGAGTTCATATTCATTCCGTTGGCTGTGTTTGAGAGAAACAAGCGGATTTTGCTCGATAAAGACGCTAATGTAAATATTATTGTGCTCATGGACTTCGGCGAAACTGTCCCGGAACTCAACTGCAAGGTAAAGCATATGCCGCTGCATTCCATATCAATCGCAAATACGCTAAACGGCATAGCTGAGAGCTGCACAAGCGGACAGCGCGGCAGGGCTGCCCCAAAGTTTACGGCGCCGGAGGTGCGGATACTGATAGTTGACGATGTAGGCACTAATCTGAGGGTTGCCGAAGGGCTGCTGATAAAATTCAATATGAAGACTGATACCTGCCTGTCGGGGCAGGCGGCTGTCGAGCTTGTAAAAAACAACATATACGATATAATCTTTATGGATCATTTCATGCCCGGTATGGATGGGATTGAGGCCACAAAGATGATTCGCTCCCTAAAGCATGAAAACGATTATTATGCCAATGTGCCGATAATCGCTTTGACGGCAAACGCTATATCCGGCATGAAGGAAACATTTCTGAAAAATGGGTTTAACGACTTTATTTCAAAGCCGATAGATACAGCCGAGCTGAGCGCGGCCCTGGTGAGATGGATACCGGAGGCGAAGATAATAAGCGCTGCGAATACTCCAAGCGAAGAAAGCAAAACAACAACTATGGACGCCCCGGCCGGCATTGAAATAACCGGCATTGACGTCAACACCGGCATTTCCCGGTCGGGCGGGAAACTCGAGCTCTATCTTGAAATCCTTGCGGCCTTCCGTGAGGATGCAATGGAATTGTCAAAGAAAATGAAATCATGTATTGACTCAAACGACATATCACTCTATACGACCCATGTTCATGCGCTTAAAAGCGCCGCAGCCAACATTGGAGCCTTGGATTTGTCTGAAGCGGCCGCCGCGCTTGAAATGGCCGGCGAACGGAAAGATATGGAATATATTCGCGCGCGCAATGAAGGGTTACTCGTTGATTTAGCCGATATGCTCAATAGTATTGAGCGCACTATATAAGAAGGTTGAGGTGGGGCAAACAATGCGGAGATTCAACGTGGCGGGGCTGTGCGTACCCGAAGATGCTATGATATGAATGATTTTTACATCAAACTCGGCGAGCTGAGCGTTTCCGGCGACTGTGGGGCTGTTGAAAAGTTCATTCTCAGCGCAATCGAAGCTTCCGGCGAAAATACCCCGGAACGCGCCGGGCTTTATACTGAGCTTGCCGGATTCTACAGGGAGCAGGAGAGGTATCCGGAATCGGAAGAGGCGCTGTCCAAGGCGCTGGAGATGTTCAAAGACGAGGGTATGGACGCCGTCCCCGAATATACGGTTTCGCTTATGGGGCTTGCGGAGTTGTACCGCCTGAAAGGCGAGGCGGGCGACCATTGCGGCGCGCTGGATGGTTTCAGCCGTGCCCTTGAAGATATGCGGCAGTATTTCGGTGAGAATGAAGAATTCGCTATGTGCAAGGTCAATATTTCCGAAGCGTACGAACTGCTGGGCGACTTTCGGCGGGCGCTTGCGGAGCTGTCCGGCGCCGCCGATATCTTGGAGCGGCTTCACGGCCGCGACCACGACATAGTAAAATCCACGCAGGCAAAGCTCAAAAATATGGCAAAAAAAGCGGAAACAGTGGAAGCAGCGGAAACAAAAGAGTAGGAGTTGACGGCCTTAAGTCAACTCCTAAATTCTTAAAATTTCTGTAACTGCTTAATACCCCGCTGCTGAAACCTTCCAAGCCTCGTCATTGCGGCCTCCGAGCCGCAATCCCCTCGAAATCCGCAGGGGATTGCGTACTGAACTCGATTCAGGACCGCA
>Ga0099364_10006098_pt1 | contig 17639 bp, 15 predicted proteins | sample TergutTh196P3_FD_73070 | JGI IMG/M metagenome (GOLD analysis project Ga0099364, IMG submission 73070) | Microcerotermes parvus P3 segment gut microbial communities from Pointe-Noire, Republic of the Congo - Th196 P3 | ecosystem: Host-associated > Arthropoda: Insects > Digestive system > Gut ...
AAATATTTAATGCAGGACGGCAGCCAAGCCATGTGAGGACTCGACGGCAGTTTAAACTTGGGGCTGCCGTATGTCCTCACATGACTTGCTGCCGCTCCTCAAGACCGTTCTTTGCATATTTTTCTGCCGTTGTTGGAAATTTGTAATATTGGTTGGGGTGTTCATTGTTTGCCGTTATTTCAATGTTGCTTCGCTGGTAGGGCGCAAAGCGTAAGGCATAAAACCAAGCCCCCACGCTTTGCGCCCCCATCAGCGATTGTATGCGAGCCTGACCGCTCTAAGCGGGCAGGCGAGACAAATACCTTACCAAAACACCAACCACTGGTTGGTGATGAAAGCCTGAAACCGCTTGCAGAAATGTATGCCTGAATAGGTGGTTTGGCACGACCGATGCCGTACAATAACGGATCGTGCGGAGCTTGAGAGCCCTGAAAAGGGCTCGCTCAAGTCCGCAGAGTGTAACAATTACGGCATCGGTTGTGCTGGAACAAATCCTTCAGGGCATACATTTCTGCGAAAGATTTCAGTTTTTTAAGAGCATTTGTACTTGAAAGAAAAATTTTTTTTCCCTATAATTAGCTATAAATATCGTTCCCGGTAATACGGGTTATTATGTGTTTTAGAACCTTTAATATACAGGAGTAAATCCAATGAAACGGACTTATCAACCCAGCAAAGTAAAGCGGAATCGTAAATTCGGGTTCCGCGCAAGAATGAAGACGCGAGGCGGCAGGCTAGTGCTTAAACGCCGAAGGGCAAAGGGCAGGCACAAACTGTCAGTTGCTGACGAAAAGAAACCATACTAAATCATTGTCTTTACGTTATAGCCGAAAGGAACATCTAAAAAAAAACAATGAAATTAGGGAGGTTTTTAGTAAAGGAAAACGAATTGGCCGACCGGGGGCAAAGATTTTTATATTAAAAAACAATCTTCCCCATAACCGGATTTGCTTCACCCTTTCACGCGGTTTTGGAAATTCAGTCAAACGAAACCGTGCAAAAAGGCTGTGCAGGGAAATTTACCGGAATTTTAAGCCACGGCTTAAAATCGGCTTTGATATTATCCTTCTTGTTTATTCCGAAAATACGTTTAAGGAATTTACAAAATTGCTGGAAAATTTATTTTTCAGCGCCAGACTTTTAAACTAAGGAGCATAAAATGAAAAGAGCGGCTGTAATTTTGGTTTTATTTTACCAAAAAGCTATTTCTCCGTGGTTTCCGCCATCCTGCAGATACCATCCAAGCTGCTCGGCTTATGCAATAGAAGCATTTGAAAAATACGGTTTTTTACGGGGTTTTTTGCTTGCATTAAAACGGATTTTGCGCTGTCATCCGTTCAGGGCAGGCGGTTATGACCCTGTTCCGTAAACATATAATTTTATTATTAAGGAAATAATTAATGGAAAGAAAAACATTATTAGCCATTGTGCTATCAATCGGGGTTTTAGTAATTTTTTACGCTGTTCAGGGAATTTTTTTCTCCCCGCCGGAACCCCAGCAAGACACTTCAACTCCGGTTGCCCCCCCGCAGACCCCTGCCGGTGAAGCTGTACAGCAAACTACTCCCGCGCAGGACAGGCCGGCTGAAACTACAGCCTCAGTAAGCCGTTCTTCCGGGTTTGAAGCTGTTTTAGATGACGGCTTGGAAGAATATTTTACGGCAGAAAACCCTGTCATAGAAACTGCCTTGGTAAGAGCGGTTTTTACCAAACAAGGCGGCGATCTTGTTTCATGGAAACTTATGGAGCATAAAGATAAAGATGCTCCGGTAGAAATGGTTCTTTCTGGATTTGGCGCCGGAGAACCAAATGCTTTTACAGTTGCCTTAGGGGGAAAAAAATTAACGGACACATTTAAAGTAACTGAGTATAAAGCTGATGAGTATATCGAATTTTCAAAGAAATTCAGAATTATCGGAAACGATGAAGAATCTGAAAATGAACAGCAAATTTTCACATTAAAGAAACGGTACGAATTTCAACCCGATGAATATATGTGCAGGCTGGTAGTTACAGTGGAAGGGCAAGGCGCCGTAAGTGTTTTTGAAAGCAACGGTTTTGCCTACACTCTTTCTTTTGGACCTCAAATCGGTCCCCGTTTTGACAAACTTGACGGTCGTGAAGATTTCCGCCAGTTTGTAACATACGACGGCAAAGTGAACACTATAAATACTCCCGATAGAATCAGAAACAATCCAAGATGGGCGGCAATAGCGGGTAAATACTTTACTTTTATTGCCTGTCCTAATATAGGGAACAGATTTGAATTGGATTTTATCCAGGAAGAAAAGCGCGATGCAGAAGTTACGGTTGAATCGCGGATGAATATTTATCGTCCTGTATGGAGTGAAACCTTGGAGAAAATTGAAGATACATACTTTTTTTATCTGGGTCCCAAAAGCCAGGCTGTTTTAAACAAATACAATACCGGGCAAAACGGTTTTGGAATGTCAGATTGGAATATATCCCAAATTGCAAGATCAGGAGGGTTTTTAAGCCCTGTGGAAAGCGTGCTTAAATGGATGCTGGAAATACTTCAAATAGTAGTACGAAACTGGGGTATTGCAATAATCCTGCTGACGTTAATCGTAAAAATTCTTTTCTTTCCCCTTACCAAAAAAAGTTCAATGGCAACACTGCGTATGCAGGCTGTGGCCCCAAAAATAAAGGAATTACAGGCAAAGTACAAGGATAACCGCCAAAAATTAAATGCGGAAATGGCGGAATTGTATAAAAAAGAAGGGTATAACCCTCTTTCGGGCTGCCTGCCAATGCTGCTTCAAATACCAATATTCTTTGCGATGTACAGCCTTTTTAATAATCACTTTGATCTGCGCGGGGCAATGTTTATCCCGGGTTGGATTCCGGATCTTTCACAGCCGGAAGGATGGCAGCTTAGTTTTAGCATTCCTCTAATCGGAGATTACTTACGCCTATTGCCTTTCATTTATGTAGGTTCGCAGTTAATATACGGGAAAGTAACGCAGGTTCCAAACCAGCAAAGCACCACCCAGACTAAAATTATGTTATACGTAATGCCTATTGCTTTTTTCTTTATTCTGTATAATGTGCCTTCCGGTCTGCTTGTGTACTGGATTTTCTCAAACATTTTTACATTGGTGCAGCAGATAATAATTCAAAAATATATACTTCCCAAACAAGCAGGGAAAACTTCTGATGCAGCGCCTGTCATTGCGCCGAACAAGAAAAAGAAACAATGGAGATAGTTTATGATATATGAATTTGAAGGAAAAACCGAAAAAGAAGCCATAGAAACAGCGGCTGAAGAACTTGGCATCGATAAAGATGATTTTGATGTTGAAATTATCGAGGGTCAAAAACGGGGCTTATTTAAAAAAGGCCATGTGCGTATCAGGGTTCATACCGATAAACAAGGGCTGCCGGACCCCGGTACTTTAAAAGAAAAACAAGGACATTCCGCCGGCAAAGAATCTTTTTCCAGTCCGGCGGAACAAAAAGAATTTGAGCAGAAAATGATAGGTTTTGTCGAAGAACTTATCAGCAAAATGGGTTACAGCAGCAAGGTGTCTGTTTTGTTCCGCGAAGATGTAAAACTTGGGCTTAAAATTGATTCTGAAAATTCGTCAATTTTAATTGGAAAAAAAGGTAAAAACCTTGATGCTTTGCAGATGCTTGCCAACATTTATGCCGGACGGCAGGGGCACGAAGAAATCCGTATAATTTTAGATGCCGAAAATTACAGAATTCGCCACGAGGAATCTTTGGTGCGCATGGCATATACTGTTGCAGACCGGGTGCGCGAATCACGCAGTTCCGTTTTGCTTGAGCCGATGAATCCGTTTGACCGCCGCCTTGTCCACACCACCTTAAACGATATTTTAGACGTAGAAACAAAAAGCGAAGGCAACGGCCTTTACAAACAGATTAGGGTTTATTTCCGCGGCGCAAAATAGAGGGATGCTTTGTTACCCGGGTAAATTACGGGTGTTTTATAGTTATGAACGTAAAAACTGCTGGTTTGTTTTTTCTTTTATTTTCCATCTTTGCGAAAGGGGTTTTCGGCGCGCCGCTTGAAGAACTTGTCGGTCCTGAAAGAGCCGGTATTTTAAGAAATCAAACTGAACCTGTCAGCCTTCTACAGACATCCAAACCCATAGTACAGCTTGCGCCTAACCATGCAAGGATAAAGAATTTTGTTAATGAAAATTTAAACAATCTAAAAGCCAATATTTTTATTGAAACCCTTTCCCTTTACCGCCTTCCTTCCCGGCAGGGGGAAGAGCCAAGAAACACATGGAGTATTGCCGAACAAACCGGTCTTTTTAACCAGTTAACGGCAATAAGCTCCCTTGCAGGTATTCAATACTATTCGGAAAGCAATAAGGCGATGAAAACCTTTTATGAAACTTCCAGTGTGGTAGACGGGCCTGCGGGGAAAAATATTCTGCCGGATCCTAAATTTACAATAACCCCGCAGTCGGCGGTACTTTACACCAGGCAGAAGGACCTTACCTTTGGTGATAATATTTATCTTTTTAATTACTATGCAAGCAGAGATTCCATCTATTTTTCACAGCAAAATTTAACTACATTTTATGTAACAATAATTCCTGCTGTGGGAAAAAACAACCTAAAAACCATAGTTGCGGTAATTGACACAGGCGATTCCTTGTTGATTTATGCAGCGGCAATGGCAAAAGCAGCTTCTTTGCCGGGAATGAGCGGCCGTATTTCAGCCTCGTTTACCAACAGGATTAATGCCATACTAAAATGGTTTTCCGGCCAGGCGGATATGGTCTTTGGAAAAAGCAATTCATAATCAGCTCTTGCACCTGACCCTGATATCTGATAAAATACAAACACTATGGAACTTTATAAAAACGGAAAAACAAAAGATGTCTATAAACTGCCTGACGGTAATTTTCTCTTAAAGTTTAAAGACACGGTAACAGGTCATAAGCCCGGGGAATCAGATCCGGGTGGGAACACAGTAATCGGCTCGCTTGACGGTGTCGGGTCCGGGGCGCTTAAAATGTCAGTTTATTACTTTAATCTGATTCAAAATGCGGGCATCCCGACTCACTTTGTAAGCGCGGATTTTTGCAAAAACGAAATGGTCGTGCGTCCTGCCGGGTATTTTGGGAAGGGTCTGGAATTTGTCATAAGGTATAAGGCATCGGGGTCTTTTGTACGCAGGTTTGGGCTTTACAGCAAAGAAGGGGATGTTCTCCCTGATGTTTTTGAGGCTACCCTCAAAGATGACGAGCGAGAGGATCCGCCGGTTACAAAGGAAATTCTTATGGCTTTAAATCTTTTGTCTCATTCTCAATTTGATGAGATTCATGATAAATCCAAAAGAATCTGCGGCATTATCTACGAAGACCTTAAAAACCGCGGCCTTGAACTTATAGATATTAAAGTTGAATTTGGCATTATTGACGGCAAAATTGCTTTGATTGATGAGATAAGCGCCGGAAATATGCGTGTTTATAAGGACGGAAAAAAGCTGGATTATCTGACTCTTTCAAGCCTTATAAAGTAGAGAATTTAATTAGGCTTTCACAGAGGAATAGCGAATGAAGCCCTTTCTACGGAATTTGCTCAAACCGTTTTATTTTTTCAAGCGACGTTTTCCCCTGCTTTCCTATATTGCAAACCGGCTGCTGACCATGACGGTGATGCTTTTTATCCTGGGATTTGCGGTCTTTGGGTTAATGGCGCTGGTACCAGGCGATATAGTTGACCAGATCATGATACAGCAGGTATTCAGCGAACAGAGTGTCAGGGCAGGGCAAAATATGCAGAGCATGAGCGAGGATCAGCTTGCAAGCCTGCGCTCCGAGCTTGGCCTTGACAAGCCTTTTTTTGTGCAGTATTTCCGCTGGCTTAACCGTGTAATTGTTCACGGGGATCTTGGAAAAAGCGCAATAGCCAATGCGCCGGTTTCTTTTTTAATTTCGTCCCGTTTAATAAATTCCCTTTTGTTAAATGTAATTTCGCTTGTATTGATTACGGTTTTTTCTTTTGCTCTGGGAATTTATTTTGCAACAAAAGCCGGTACAAAAACAGATATTGCAGTTACATTTATCGCCCTTGCCCTGCATGCCTTTCCGGGGCTATTGCTGCTTATACTTTTGCAGGTTTTCGCCTCTGTATCGGGGCTTTTCCCTGTCACCGCCTATCCTACGGACATACGTTTTGCAGAAGAGCCTTTAAGATTCACCTTTTCGTACCTTCACCATATTTTCCTGCCTCTTATGGCGGCTTTCCTCGGCGGGCTAGGCGGCACAATGCGAATGATAAGGGCAACCATGCTGGATCAATTGGGACAGCCTTATATCACAAGCCTGCGTTCCAGGGGAATTTCCGAAAGACGCATTTATTTTCATCACGCTTTCCGCAATACGCTAAACCCCTATATTACAGGCAGCGCAAACCTTCTTGCCGGGCTTTTTTCCGGCTCCCTTATCCTTGAAATAATTTTTGCCTATCCCGGCATTGGCAGATTAATGTACGAAGCTGTTTTGCAGCAGGACGTAAACCTTGTGCTTGCAAACCTTATGTTTATTTCGTTTTTGGTTTTATTGGGTATGGCGCTGGCGGACATTTTACTGGCGCTTGTCGATCCCAGAATCCGGTACGGAAAAGAGTGACGCATAATGAAAAAATTTTTTGTCTATCTTAGAACACGCCCCATAGCCCTAACTTCATTAATAATCCTCATACTCCTTTATTTCATGATGATCTTTGCCGAATTTTTCGCCCCCTATTCTCCTAACACTTCTTTTCCCGATAAAAGCTATCACCCTCCAAACGCAAGGTTTCATCAGGGAAAATTGCAGGCGCAGGAATTCATGGTAACAAATTCTGTAACATGGAGTTATGCAAGGGTGCAAAACAGGTACACGCCGGTGAATTTTTTCGGCAAGGGCGAAAAATACGATCTTTTCGGTTTAATTCCCGCCGAGCGTCATTTCCTAAGCGTCGAAGCTGATACATACCCGCTTTTTCTAATGGGAGCGGACAGTTTGGGCAGGTGCCTTTTTTCAAGGATTGTTTACGGGGCAAGGATATCGCTTACTATAGGATTTGCCGCAACTTTAATTTCACTCTGCCTTGCAATTCTGTTCGGGGGGCTTGCCGGCTACTACGGAGGGGGGCTTGACTGGGGCATTATGCGTTTTGCGGAATTCCTAATGTTAATACCCGGTTTGTACCTTATTCTTTTCTTGCGTTCATTAATGGCATCCAATATGGATTCGGGCCAGGCTTATATGATGATCACGATTATTTTGTCATTAATCGGCTGGCCTGCACTGGCGCGAACCCTTCGCGGAATGGTTCACTCGATAAAGCGCGAAGAATTTGTGTTAAACGCAAAACTTGAAATGATCCCTTCGCCTGTAATTATATTCAGGCATATTATTCCGCAGATTGCAAGCCTGTTAATCGTAAGCATTGCCCTTAGCATTCCCGGTTTTATTATGACAGAAACGGTTTTATCCTACCTGGGGCTTGGAATAACAGACCCGGCTGTAAGCTGGGGCTCATTAATAAGGCGTGATATTTCGACATTGGCAAACCTGCGCGCCTACCCCTGGCTTTTAAGCCCTGTCTGGTTTCTGTTAGGCGTAACATTATCATTCAGTTTTATAGGAGATGCCCTAAGAGATTTCTTTGACCCATACCATACAAGAGGAAAGAGAAAAGAGAAAAGAGAAAAAAGAGAAAGAAGAAAAAAATCAGTCAACGATACCTCACCCCTACCCCCTCACCCCTCACTCCTAACCCCTACCTCCTCACCCCTACCCCCTACCCCCTCCCTCCTACCTCCTCCCTCCTCACCCCTACCTAACCAGTCCCTACTTGCTGTAAATGACCTAAAGGTTTCTTTTTCTGTGCTGCGGGGGAATAAACAAATCTCTGTGGCTGCGGTGCGGGGGTTTTCTTTCTCGCTGGATAAGGGCGAGTGTTTAGGGCTTGTCGGTGAAAGCGGATCCGGCAAAAGCGTAAGTACCCATGCGATACCAGGGCTTTTGCCTCAAAATGCAAGTGTATCGGGTTCAATTTTGTACGAAGGAAAAGAACTTTTAAATCTTGATATTCAAGCCCTGCGAAAATACCGGGGGAAAAAAATCGGCATGATATTTCAGGAACCGGGAAGATCTTTTGATCCGCTGCAAAAAATGGAAAAAGTTTTTTATGAAACATTTAAGAACAGCGAGCCTAAAATAAGCAAAGAGGAAACGGCGGAAAAAGCAGCGGCACTGCTTGAAGAAACAGGTCTTGGCAATGCCAAAGAAAGGCTTAAAAATTTTCCCCACCAGTTTTCCGGGGGACAGCTTCAGAGAATCGGCATAGCACTGGCCCTGGCTCAGGGCTGCGAACTATTAATTGCAGACGAACCGACTACAGCGTTAGACGTAACCATACAAAAGCAGATCATCGATCTTCTTAAAACGCTTCGTAAATCAAGGGGAATTTCAATTATTTTTATCAGCCATAATATCGATCTTGTCGCGGATATTTCGGATCGTATAATAGTAATGTACGCGGGATTGCTTATGGAAAGCGCAGAATCTTCACAAATTACCGGCAATGCCAAACACCCCTATACAAAGGCTCTTCTTGCCTCATCCCCGCAATTTGGAACCCATTATTCCAGGGAAAGTTTGTCGGTAATACCAGGCAGGCCAGGGGATATTGGAAACAGCAAGGGATGTCTTTTTGCCCCCCGCTGCAATGCGGCAAAACCGGAATGTTTTAACGAAGTACCTCAATTAAAATTAACAGGCAATTCAGAAATACGCTGCCTGCTTTAATTTTATAGCTTAAGCCGGAAGACAGAGCCTTCGCCGGCGTGGCTTTCTGCTGTTATTGTTCCTTTGTGAAGCAGGGCAATGTGGCGGACAATGGAAAGCCCAAGACCGGTACCGCCCTCCTTACGGCTGCGCGATGAATCTACCCGGTAGAAGCGTTCAAAAATACGGTCTATATGTTCTGCAGGTATGCCAATGCCTTTATCCCTAACTTCTACTATAAAATTTTCTTCATCTCCATAAGCGTAAATATTTATAGTTGACCCATCATTTGAATATTTAATGCTATTGTCCAACAGGTTCACAAGGGCCTGGACAAAAAGCTGTTTGTAAAGCGGGAAACGAAGATTCTTATGGCAGGAAATGTCAATGGCAATATTTTTCTTTTGCGCCGACACAAGAACTGTGTCAACAGCTTCGCCAATAAGGGAAGCAACCGAGGAGTCTTCCATGGGAGGCCGCATGCTGTTTTCATCTTCAAGGCTGACCAAAGATAAAAGGTCGTTGGTAAGGTTTTCCATGCCCAGTGCGTTTTTTCTGATGATTTCGGCAAAGTAACGTATCTGTTCCTTATTATCCTGATCGCAGTCAAGGATATTTTCGGCAAAGCCCTGTATTATCTGGATTGGGGTGCGAAGTTCATGGGAAACATTGGCGGCAAAATCCTTGCGAACCCGTTCAAGTTTTACAAGGCGGCTTATGTCTTCCAACGCAATAACAATGCTTTTAGCTTCAAGAGGAGATACAAAAACATGAAAATTTTGTTCAACGCCGGATACATAACGTTTAAGATTAAGCTCGCAGGACTGGCCTGTGTTAAGCGCAATTTCGGCCGCTTCTTCCAGTTCTGTTGAACGGGTAAATTCAAGCAGGGACATACCCTGAATATATTTTTCTTTATTAATGTTAAACAAAGAACAAATTTTGGGGTTAGCGTGTATTATATTAAGATTGCTGTCCAGAGTTATAACCCCGTCAAATATGCTGTTTAGAATCACTTCGCGGTGGCGGCTTTCCGCTTCGGCTTCTTCGGCTTTTAATTTAAGCTCGGCTGTTTTTTTCTTTAGTTCTGCATCAAGTCGCAGCTCGACAGAAATTGAAAGACGGCGGGAAAAATAATAAAGCCCCGCACAGGCGCTTAGAATAATCAAAAGACCGCCAATAAGAAAAAAGAAAGTTGATCTAAGAAGATGGGAAAAGAAACCAGGCGCTAAACGGGAAAGGCGAAGCACCCCCGCCAATCTTCCGTCTGAATCATTTATGGAAATTGCTGCATAAAGCTGATCATGCCCCATTGTTGCCGAGTGCCGGCGGACGGAGCCAATTCCATTCCTTATTGCGGCCTGAAATTCAAAGCGGTCTAGATGATTTTCCATAACGGCACTGTCAGTATCAGTATCAAAAACAACCTGTCCGTTGCGGCTTATAAGCGTTATGCGATGGTAAGACGCTGTTGTCCCTCGTAAAGGATCATTGAAACGGGAAATCCAATCCATTGCTACTTGATTATCTTCAAAAACTTCTGCGGGTGTAAAATTCTTTAAAGCCCATGCCGCTTCTTCCAGGTTTCTGATGTTAATGGCATTATACTGATTATTGGCAAAAACAAGCACTCCCGCTATAAAATAAATTGATATGACCAGCACAGCGGCCGCCACAATAAAAAAGCTCTTTTTTAGAATACTTTGCACAGTAAACTCCTTATTTCATCGGATCTGTATTGAATCTATAGCCAAAACTGCGGACAGTTTTGATCATTTTTCCGCAGTTTCCAAGTTTTTTTCTAAGCCCGACTATCTGAACATCAATGGAGCGGTCGGTCACAGGATAATCGTCTCCGCGTATTGCATTTATAAGTTTTTGCCGTGAAAAAACTATATCAGGATTGGACATAAAATGGGTAAGAATGGAAAATTCCGTTGGAAGAAGCTCTAAAGGTTTTTCTCCCAAAAAAGCGGTATGCCGTTCAATGTCTATGCGGATTTTCCCATATTGAAAAACTGTCGTTTTAGCGCCTCCGGCTTGCGACTCTGCAATTTCTTTCCTTCGCAGGGCGGCGCGTATCCTTGCGGCGAGAACCCTTGGGCTGTATGGCTTAACCACATAATCATCCGCACCCAGTTCAAGGCCTGTAACTATGTCCGCTTCTTCCCCGCGGGCAGTACACATAATAATGGGCAGCGACCGGCAGGCTTCTTTTTCTTTAATTTTTTTTATAACTTTAAAACCGTCCATACCGGGCAGCATAATATCAAGAATAATGCAGTCCGCTCCCTTGCTGCCAAGAACTTTAAGCCCCTCTTCTCCCGTCAAAGCAGGAATAAGCCGCCAACCTTCCCGTGCAAAAGCAAATTTAAGCATCTCTTGTATATCTGGATCATCTTCAATAATTAAAATTCGTTCCATGATTTAATCATTCAACTCCTCGTGCCTGCCTTCTGCTATAAAAACAATTCCTTCGCATATATTTGTTATGTGATCCCCCATACGCTCCATGTATCCCGACAGCTTTAACAGCCTGAGTGCGGGCTTTGCCAGTTCCGGTTGGTTTTTCATCAGCTTAAGAACCTCTTTGGTAAGAGCCTCGTGATCTTCGTCTATTATTTGATCATAAGCCGCTACTTCTCTGGCAACCGCAGCATCATTGGCCATATATGCGGATAATGCTGCCTTAAGCATTTGCCGGCCGGTTTCTGCCATGCGTTCAATCCTGGGCATGGAACGGAAAGAAGGCTTGCGTGATAATTTTAAAGCGGAATTAATTAAATGTACCCCGTAGTCCCCTATGCGTTCAAGGCTCGAAGTGATTTTGAAAATCATTACCAATTCCCTTAAATCCCGCGCTACCGGCTGCTGAGTTGCAATAATGACAAAAGCCATTTCATCGATCTTAAGTTGTAGCGCGTCTACAATTTTTTCGCTTTCCCTTACTTCATCAGCCAGTTCTTCGCCGCCAGAACGCAGCACGGCAATGGCCTTGCCCAAATCTTCTTCTACCCTGACAGCCATAAGCGCAAGTTCCTGCCGCAGTTTTTTTATTTCTTCGCCTAACAAAGTACGTGTCTTCATCAAAACCTCTCCTTAACCAAAACGGCCTGAAATATAATCTTCTGTGCGTTTATCCTGGGGGCGGGTAAACACCTTTGTTGTTTCAGCATACTCTATAATATCCCCCAAAAGGAAGAAGGCAGTGCGGTCGCTGATACGGGCAGCCTGATTCATGGAATGGGTAACAATGATAATGCTGAATTCCTTCTTTAGCTCCCCGACAAGCTCTTCGATTCGGCCTGTGGCAATTGGGTCAAGGGCGCTGGTAGGCTCGTCCATAAGGATAATTTCGGGAGACATGGCAATGCTTCGGGCTATGCAAAGACGCTGCTGCTGCCCCCCCGACAGGCTCTGCGCCGATTTTTTCAGCCTGTCCTTAACCTCGTCCCACAAAGCCGCTTTAATAAGGGATTGTTCCACCAGTTCTGACAGCCGTTTTTTGTCTCTCATACCCTGCATACGGGGGCCGTAAGCTACATTGTTAAAAACGCTCATGTTAAAAGGATTTGGTTTCTGAAAAACCATACCTACACGGGCGCGTAAATCATTTACATTGATAGAGCTGTAGATATCTTCACCGTCAAGAAGCACTTCGCCCGTTATGCGGCATCCCGGAATCAGATCGTTCATACGGTTAAGCACCCGGATAAAAGTTGATTTGCCGCAGCCGGAAGGCCCGATAAGGGCTACGGCTTCGTTATAGCCAATATCAAAATAATTATCTTTTAAGGCATGAAATTCGTTGTAATAAAGATTTAAGTTGCTCACTTTTAATTTTTGCTCAATCAATGTTTTCTCCCGTATACCCGAAAATTTTGCCAATTATTTTTACAATAGAATTTATACCCAATATAAGGATAATAAGAACCGCCGCCGCTGTAAAGGCCAGTGCAAAATCATCAGGGTGTATTGCCTCTTTGGTAAGGTAATAAAGATGAATCGTCAGCGTCCTGCCCGGTTCAAAAACAGTCCGCGGAAGATGCTTTGCAATTCCTACAGTCAGCAGCACAGGGGCAGACTCTCCTACTACCCTTCCTATGGCAAGAATTGCCGCGGTTAGTATCCCTGGCAATGCCGGGGGAAGAACTGCATGAATTATGGTCTGAAGTTTCGTTGCCCCCAAAGAAAGAGACGCTTCCCTGAATGTATCCGGCACGGTTTTAAGCGCTTCTTCGGTGGTTCTGATAATTACAGGCAGAATCATAATGCTAAGGGTAAGCCCCCCTGCTAAAATTGACTGGCCCAGGCTGAAAATGCGGACAAAAAGCAAAAGCCCGAAAAGTCCGTATACAATTGAAGGAATCCCCGCCAATGTATCAATTGCCAGGCCAATGAAACGGCTTAATCTGGTTTTTTTTGCATATTCGTTAAGATAAATAGCTGTCATTACACCTATCGGCAATGCAATAACAAGAGAAACCGCCACACTCATAAAAGTAGCAACAATCATGGGAAGAAAACTTTCTGATGCCGATCCAAACACAGTAGAAAAATTTAACATACCGGAGGATTGATAAATTATATAAACAACGATTCCTGCAAGAGACCCTCCGACTGCAATAGAGGCAAATACCATCAAGCCGTAAAGAGAGCTGTCTATCGCTTTCCGCTTCCTAAGTTTCATTGTATTTTTCATGCTTATCCTCTGTTTCTGCGTAAAAACAAAACAATGCCGTTAAGAATAAAAATCATAATCAAAAGCACCATGCCGACAGAAAAAAGCATATTTGCATGCCTTCCTGATGCATAACCCATTTCCAAAGCTATGGTAGCGGTCATGGTTCTTACGCTTGAAAGTATGCTCGATACTATCTGAGGCGAGTTTCCAGCCACTAAAATCACTGCCATTGTCTCCCCCACTGCCCTTGAAAAGCCAAGAATTACAGCGGCAAACACTCCCGATTTAGCATGAGGGAGAACCGTAAAAAAGGCAGTCTGCATTTTGCTTGCGCCTAATGAAAGCGATGCTTCCCGCCTTGACCGAGGTACTGCCTTTAGGCATTTTTCCGATACAACAATTATCGTGGGAAGAATCATAATGGAAAGAACAATTACCGCCGCCAGAAGGCCGCTGCCCGAAGGAACGTTAAATGTATTTTTAATAAATGGCACTATAACCATTAAACCGAAAAAACCGTATACTACCGAGGGGATACCGGCCAACAGTTCAACGCCGGTTCGAAAGACGCTTGCAATTTTTGGAGGAAGATACTCGGACATAAACAGAGCGCAAAGTATAGCTATAGGCCCCCCCAGAAGAAGAGCGCCTAAACAAACAAATAAAGTGCCTAAAATCATGGGAAAAATACCGTAGACTTTTCCGTCTGTGGGAAGCCAGGCGCTGCCCGAAAGGAAACTGAATATATTGTAAGGCGGTTCCGGCAGGATAATGTGAATTTTTTGATCAAGACCGGCCATGATGCCCGGATAAATTACCGATGTTGTATAAGCATCGGGAAAGGCAAGCGAAACATCCTCCCCTGCTTCAATGGGAAGCAGGAGAGTTGTACGGTAGTTTTTTTCAGGGGCAAGGTTGAAAACTAAACTGCGTTCCTCGCCCCTGTTGATAAATTCGATAGTAACAGTTCTTGTATCCCAGGGCAGTTCAATAAATTCATTTTGATTTTCATAGACATTACCGTTAACTGTAACTTTATCCACCCTTTCGACTACCAGACGAAGATTCCGGCTTGTAGGAAAAAGGAAAGGTTCCGTTCCTTGAACAAAGATAAAGATAACTATGGCTACCAGGGCTAAAGCTCCTGTAAGGGAAAAGCTCCTGAAAAGCCATGCAAAGGCTGTGTCTGCGAACCGCCTGGAGAACTTCACTTTAACTCTTTAGTTTACGCTGATCCAATTTCTGGCAACAATAGCCTGGCCTTGCGGTCCCAATGTCCAATCCAAAAAAGCCTTTGCGGCAGGGCTTGGTTCTACACCGGTCCTCGTTATAAGAATAAACGGCCTGGCAATTCTGTAGGAACCGTTCCTTATATTAGCCTCTGTTGGAGCGGCGTCGTCAACATTAAGTGCTTTTACCGAAGCGTCAATCGAGCCTGTAGAGATATAACCAATGGCATCTGGGTTTTGCGCCACAGATGATCTTATAGCACCTGTTCCGTCAAGGATAACTACGTTAGGCGCAAGTTCAGCATCGGAAAAACCGAGAATTTCATGGAATGCGCCTCTGGTCCCGGAACCCGGTTCTCTGGAAATCAATGCAATACCGCCGCTTTTGCCGTTAGCTGCTTCTCCCAACTGTTCCCATCTGGTAATGGTGCCGGTGTAGATATCCTTTACCTGCTCCATGCTCAAACTGATTACTGGGCTTGAGTTACTAATAATAAGCGCAATACCGTCAATGGCAATAACATGAGGCTCAAGACCTGTGCCTATTTCGGCAGGCCTTAATTCACGGCTGGACATTCCTATGTCGTAGACTCCGCTGGCAGATCCCGTAATTCCGTCCCCAGAGCCGGTACCGCTAATGGTAATTGTGACATTCGGGAAAAGCCCTGCGTATTCAGCTTGGAACAATTCCATAAGGGGGGTTACCGAAGTAGAGCCTCCCACAGAGATGCTTTGCGGCGCTTCATCCTGCTGTCCTGCGGCCTGAGCGCGTTCATTCCGTCTGCAATTTACAAAAGCAGAGGCCAGTATCAATGCCAAAAAAATGATTGATAATTTCTTCATAAAAAAAACTCCTTAAGATTTAATTGCCTATAAATTGCATCTGCATTGCTAGAGAATTGTTAGTGAATTGTTAGAAATTTGTTAAATATTGCTCTTACAAGACTGAACTAAAGCCAAACAATGAATACCTTTAAGAATTTGTTCCAGCACGACCGATGCCGTTTTTGGTTTACACTGCTGACTTGGGCGAACCCTTTTCAGGGTTCCCCAAGCTCAGCACGATCCGCTACTGTACGGCATCGGTTGTGCAATTACCATGTTTGGGGTGTTCATTGTTTGCCGTTATTTAGGCTTGTATCGCTGGGTGGGCGCAAAGCGTGGGGGCTGTTTCTGAAAAAAGGTAGCAGCTACCATCCGGTTTGTCTAAACAGAGCAGGTGTTTAGACAAACTGGGTGGTGCCTGTCACCCTTACGGTATCGCCACAATCCTGTCTACAATCAAGGGATCGTTCCAGTTTTCTGCAGCCTTGTAATCAGCAACGCTGTTTGCAGGGACATAGATAACAAGGTTTTCGTTTGCAAGGCTGCCCCCATCTCCAAGGAATCCTCCATAACCCAATTCCGTTATTGAAACTGAATTATCCCGCAGGACTGTAACGCTTGCAAGGCTGGTGCAGCCGCTAAAAGCAAACTCCTCAATGCTTGTAACGCTGTCGGGTATGGTAATGCTGGCAAGGCTGGTGCAGCCGGAAAAAGCATGAACCCTAATGCTTGTAACGCTGTTCCCTATACTAACGCTTGCAAGGCTGGTACAACCCCCAAAAGTACGAACCCCAATGCTTGTAACGCTGTCGGGAATAATAACGCTTTCAAGGCTGGTGCAGCCCTCAAAAGCATCGCCCCCAATGCTTGTAACGCTGTCGGGTATGGTAATGCTGGCAAGGCTGGTGCAGCCGGAAAAAGCATTATCCCCAATGCTTGTAACGCTGTTCCCTATGCTAATGCTGGCAAGGCTGGTGCAGCCATAAAAAGCATAATTCCCAATGCTGCTTGTAACGCTGTCGGGTATGGTAATGCTGGCAAGGCTGGTGCAGCCAGAAAAAGCACTGCCCCCAATGCTTGTAACGCTGTCGGGTATGATAATACTGGCAAGGCTGGTGCAGCCGGAAAAAGCAGCATACCCAATACTTTTAACGCTGTCGGGAATAATAACGCTTGCAAGGCTGGTGCAGCTGGCAAAAGCCAAAGCCCCAATGCTTGTAACGCTGTCGGGTATGGTGATCCCGACAAGGTTTATGGCGGCTTCAGTGTAGAAGTAGTGGTTGTAAGCAAAAGCACTATTCTCAATGCTTGTAAGGCTGCTGCCTGACATATCAAGGTTTACAAATTTGGTGTCATTATTTATAAGCGTATTTCCAACAGAGCCAGTGGTTATAACATCACCTCCTAGATCATTGACATTCAGCAGTATGGTATAGGGGTCGTCGGCGTCGTTGTCAGGCAGGCTTTCCAATACGGATTCCAGAGAAGCAGGATCAGTGCCGGTAATGCTGGTAACGGGGAGCTGGGGATCATCTGGATTGTCCCGTGTTTCTGCGGTGTGATCACAGCCAATGCGTTTGCAGGTATATGTTTCTATTCCTGCTGATATATAACTTGCAGGGCTTGTTTCTATCCATTCCATGTCGTGCCCGTTTGCGCAGGGGTCGGCAATTTCTTCCTCTTTTCCGCATACGGTACATTCACCGGAAGAAAAGCTGTGGTTTTCTTTTACGCTTTCTACATCGCAGCCCTCGCGCATACATTTTTTCCAATGGTGTGTCGCATCGCTTAACCACGAGCCTGTAAAGTCGTGCCCGCTTGCACAGGGGTCGGCAATTTCTTCCTCTTTTCCGCATACTGTACATTCACCGGAAGTAAAGCTGTGGTTTTCTTTTACGCTTTCTGTACCGCAGCCCTCGCGCATACATTTTTTCCAATGGTGTGTCGCATCGCTTAACCACGAGCCTGTAAAGTCATGCCCGTTTGCACAGGGATTAGTGTTTGTTTCCGGATTATCACAAGAGACAAGTGTAAAGATAACAATGAAAATGAGGCTTAATAAGCTAACGGAGAACGGAGAACGGAGAACGGAGAACGGAGAACGGAGAACGGAGAACG
>Ga0099364_10006099_pt1 | contig 17638 bp, 24 predicted proteins | sample TergutTh196P3_FD_73070 | JGI IMG/M metagenome (GOLD analysis project Ga0099364, IMG submission 73070) | Microcerotermes parvus P3 segment gut microbial communities from Pointe-Noire, Republic of the Congo - Th196 P3 | ecosystem: Host-associated > Arthropoda: Insects > Digestive system > Gut ...
GCTTGTAAATGCAAATTTATGTAAGGTACATATACGTCTTGGCGAGCAGTGCAGGCAGGCCTACAACGTAGCGGCAGGCAGGCCTACAACGTAGCGGCAGGCAGGCCTACAACGTAGCGGCAGGCAGGCCTACAACGTAGCACGCAGGCAGGGAGCTACAGCGTAGCACAGCTCGCTACAACGCAAAACACCACATGCCTGTCACAGCGTTCTAATTCCAACAAAACAACCCCACAGCTCATTGCTTTGTTTTAAATCGTTCTCACAGCTGTTTTGTGGAATTATTTTACATTGTGTATGTAGACGTGCGGCACGCTTCTATGTAGTGGTGCGGCACGCTTCTAGGTAGAGGTGCGGCACGCTTTCCTAGGCTAATGGTAGGCGTGCCGCAATGTTAATTGTTTTACATACAAGCTGTACGCATTTGGTTAAGCACAAACTCGCTAAAGCTCTCACCTGTACTAGAAATAATTTCCTCGGCACGTTTTAGTAGCGGTTTTGGAAACAAAATAACAATAGCCTTGTTGTATTCGATGTGAGTATTTGCGTTTAGTCGTTTCACAATATTTTGATGTTCAATACTCCACGTATCAAAATATGAAGTATCTTCTATTACAAAAATTTTATTGTCACTAGCCCCAAAAATTTCTTTAGTCTTTTTGCGATAAATTTTAATGTTTCGTTGTGAACATTCAAACAATAATTTACTTTTTTCAGTGTCGTAAATCTTTCCGTTTATTTGTTTTCGCATGTAAACCCCTCCTATTTAATATGATACATATATGTGTATTATTTGTATCATTATATATATGTTTATTAACTAAGTACGCTACATATATTATATCGTTTTCCACATAAAAATCAACTACAAATAGTATATATTTTTATAAAATTTTTACAAAATTTTTGAGATAGGTTTTACTGACCATATTTTCAAACCGTGGCAAAGTACAAATATTAACAAATATTTGTGTATTACATATATTCCCATATTAAATATGTTGATTTTACCTTGACATTGTGATATTATTACATATATGGGAAAGGAGGACATGTTAATGCGTTTTATTGCTGAAATTACGGATATAAATGGAAATAAGGAGCTAGTTGAAACCTCTCACCAGTCCGCTAAAAAAATCTTAAATAAAAACTATCAAAATTATACTTCGTGCGAGGTTTTTAAGTCACGAGATTATTTAGATTTTGTTAATGGAAAAATTAAAAAAATTGTAGCAGTTTCCGCACATTACGTTTAATATTTTTGCCATAAAAATCAACACAATTTTGTTATTTTATTTTCAAAAACGCTTGACATTTTGGTAAAAAATTAGTATAATTTAATCAAATAAATTATAAAAAAAGAGTGGTAAAACATGACTTACATTGAAGATTTACAAATAAAGATGTGTGCATTTCAAGCCAGTTTTTACAACGCTAAACAACTAATTGAGAAAGAGTTGAAAACTTTAAAACGTGTTGAGAAAATATGTTTCTTAAAAGGAGCATGTTTTGATAAGGAGTTTATTATCACACATAAAACGCATGACGAAATTAGAGAATATTTTAATAGAATATTAGACATATTGGACGTAGGAGGTGACGAAAATGCGTAAAGACAACGAATCAAAATTTAACATCTTTCTTTCAGATATTCGTGAAAGTGAAGTTTGTATTGATTACTATCAAAAATATAGAGAAATTATTGAAGATGTGAAAAAATATGTTCATAACGAGGGATTTTTAGAGGGGGTGGAGTTTACTATTGACTATTTTAGTTTGATTTTAGATTTCCATAAATTACCGCAAAACACAATATTATCATTTATGGAATCTATTAAAAAGCGAATCCTAGAAACACATCAATGAGTATCAACCGCTCCGCACAGCGGAGCATACATATTAAAATTTAATATGTCGCACAAAATGTGCGTATTCTAGGTTATCACGCCAACCTTACACGGCGTGAATTTAGAAAGGGTAAACATGCCTAGCCTGTTACTCAATGCCTATCGAGAGTTGCGAAAAATTCAACTGCTTGAGGTAAAAACCCGCCCGCTCCCCACGTTGGAGCAATGCAAACACGCAACCCTGCAAATGGTAAATGACATTACGCAAAAAATTGATGAGGTACAAGCCTTGTTAGAACGCCGTGCCAACGGCGAAACAGCGGTATTCAACGAAAGCGAGGGACAATAGCCATGAGTGATTTTAATGAGAATGTTGTAGACCAAGATTTTGAAACTGGGATAATTACCCAAGCTGACAAGGCGTTTTCGCTCGAAAGGGCTATGTCGTTTTCTGCTACAGAAGAGTATTTCTTTTTCCGTGCTGGCGTTGAATTAGATAAAGCCCAACGCCACTGTTTAAGTTTGCGGCACGGTGTCACAGACTTGGCAGATGTTGTAAATACACAACTTAACCCTATAGCTATATATTTTTCAACACAGCTAATTACGGACGAATACGGCAATCAAGCCAACAAACCATTTTTTAACATTCTGCTAGACAATAAAAAAACCGTGATTTACAACGGTTCAAGAACAGCATTTGAATCACTCATTAAGGTGTTCAAGGCTTTTGGCGAAATGTCAACATGGGACGAAAATTTGCGACTTGTACCAAAAAGCGCAAAAACAAAGAAAGGTTTTAATTACTATGTAATTTTGACCGAGTTTGCAAAAAGTAAGTAATTTTAGTGGGGACATTTAAATATTTTCAATATAAAATGTCCCCACATTTTTTTTACGTAGGTGGTGCAAAAATTGTCTAAAAAAGTGGATTATAGCAAACTAGATAAACAATTTTTACTAGACATTTTGGAAATGTTTGAGTTTACACCATCTAAATATGCTAATAAAAAAACTCTTGTAGGACATATCACTAGACAGGCAACTGGGGCAAAAAAAGTAGATTATTCTAATTATTCCTCAAAAACAAAAGATAAAAAACCTAGTATAGTAAAACCTAAGGTATTAACAGAATATCAATTAAATAGTTTAGCTAGATTGTATTATGAAGATTCTCCCGAAGATGCTATGCTCTATTTAAAAAGACGGTATAATTATATCAATCAAGCGTATAAATACGAAAAAATGCGTGAATTTATCGAAAAGCATTACGATTTAGACTTAGAAAATATTCGTTTTTTAGTTAATGCAATTATTGACGAAACAGAAGATAAAAAAACCGATAAAAATAGCGATTATCTTTCTGCCGCGATATGGGACGAAAGTAAAAAATTAGAGTTAGACATAATTGCCGATTTACACAAAACTGTTGTTGAAACAGCTAGAAAATATATGATTGAAATTTCAGTAAAACCTAAACTAGATAAAAAATATAGTGAAACTGGAGCGAATACAAAATGAGCAAAAGACCATTTGTGCAATACGCAATTGACCTTGAAACAAATCCTGTTTTAATGGACATTTCTAAAATAAATCGTGAGGAAGTTTTGACTTACGAGAATTTAGTAAGCGTATGTTCAATTTGTTATGCTCCCATTTCAGAAAATCCTTTGATAAAAACAAAATACAGTGTTGAAAAAACCGAATTGGAAGTATTAAAATTGCCCCGAGGCGAATATTTTTTTTGGAACGGTTCTAAATTCGACTGCTTCTTTATTTTACCTATTTTAATAAAAAATGGGTATAAAAAAAGTGAGGAAAAGGAGCTAAAAAGGGGGACATATTCTTATTTAATCGCAAACGGTAAATTCATATCGTTAAATTACAAGACATTTTCTGGGGCAGAAATTCGCATAAAAGACGCATATTTACTTTTCTCATGCTCGCTAAAAGTTTTTATTGACAACACCTGCCCCGAATTTCCAAAATTGATAGATACTTATGATTATATGAAAACAAGAATAACCGAAGCTGATTTTAGTGATAGCGACAAAGAATATGTAAAAGCTGACATAAAAGGTTTTGCAATTGGTTTAGCTCGTTTACGAAAAGATGTTTTTAATGAATTTAAAATAGACATTTTAGAATATTTTACCGCTGGTAGTTTTGCTATAAGTTATGCAAGAGAAAATATGAATTTATGCACACGAACAAACGTAAACAGAGAGCTGTATACAGACATTCCGAAAGTAGATTTTTCACGTAAATTTATTATCGGGGGTCGTGTCGAGCTTAACTCCAAATATGCGAATACTGTAATAAAAAACGTAAAAAAACTTGATATAAAATCCTCATACCCTAATGTTATGGTAAATACAAAATTGCCATATGGTTCACAAAAACATAAAAAATTAACGTATAAAGAATTACGTGAATTTTTAGAAAAAAATCCTAAGTATTACGTTTTTGCGTTTCCAACTTCGGGTAAAGTTTGGTATAATGATATGTATTCACCTATCGAGGTAAAGAGTATGTATGGTTGTCGAGAATATACAAACGCCCACGAAAATGGTAAACCAAAAAAAATAATGTATGACGAGGGCGTATACCTAGACGATAATATTTTGAGGGACGAAAAATTTGAAGCAAGTGAAGATTGTATTTTCAACGTAATCTATTTTTTGGGCAAGGTCGGGATTTTCGATTATATGCGAAATGTTTATAAATTAAAAAACAGTTACAAACTACAAGAAAGATTTGCTCTTGAATTTTTTGTAAAAATTATTCTTAATGCTACGTTCGGAAAATTTATACAAAAAGAAGAAATGTTTGTATATGAATATGTAGACGGAGCTGTCAAACGATTAACCGATTTTGACGAAAACGGTAACGAATTTTACGTAAAACAAACCGTAAAAAAGTGGTATAATTATGCTCCACTTGGAGCGGCAATCTTAGCAAATGCTCGATACATTTTAGTAAAACACATGAATTTATTACAAGATAGATTTATATATTGTGACACTGACAGCCTTGTTTTTACTGGTGAAATCCCCAAAGAATTTGACATAGGTTTGGAGTTGGGGCAATGGGAAGTTGAGAATACTGACGTTGATTTTATCGCATTTGCTAAAAAAACATACGCAATTCGTGATAAAAATAAAACAGGTTTAGTGTTTTGCGGAATTTCAAAAAAAGCGTTTTGGGACAAATACAATCATTACGCAAAAGTAAACCCTAACAACGAAAATGAAAAATATATTGACCTACCACTTGAAATACTTAAAGAAGATATGAATAAAGATTTATCTTTGAGTTTTGATGTCAATATGGGTATAAAAACCAAGGACGGTATAGCAATTTTTCCAGTAAAAAAGTTAAAAAGATACGTTGAAAACACGCCTATGTCAATGATTTAAAATACCTCTTTTAATGAATGTATTGTAATCAATCCTTCTATTATACCACACAACGATTTATAACACCTCACAAACCCTTGTATCATGCAGGTTTGCGAGGCGTTTATACTTTTTAAAGAAAATCTTATAACGAAAAATTCAATTTTCTTTAGTTAATACAAAGTTATTGCATATATCACGCCACAAAGCGTGCAGAAGCACAGCCACTTGTAACATGTTGGGCGTTGAATATGGCGGCGAAGAAATTTGTAATGAGCTGTCTGATGTAGCCCACTGCCACGCTTCTGCTCCCCACGCAGGCACATGTTCAATTACTTCCTCAATTTTATTTTTAGAAAAATCAATAATTTTTGCGATAAACGCTTTCCATAATTTGTTATCGTTTGCTCGCATATTCTCGGGACAATTTTTACCCGACCAGTCATAATGTTGTAAAACATTGTTGATGTTTATGTCATAAATGGACATCAAATACGCACACAATTCTGCCGCATTTTTCATAGCTTTATTGAAATTTCCATCTTGATTTACACAAATTTCAATGCCGATTGTGTGACGGTTTCCATGTCCCTGTCCTCCGTCCCCTGCGTGATAACCGCTCTCATTTTCGGGTAGATGTTGCACAATATCCTTATCGTCAACTGTGAAATGCCAAGATACTGGAGCTTGTTCTGCTTGCGTTGAATTTAAATAATTTGCATGTGCTTTTGCGTTCGCCCCTTTATTCGTGTTACCTGTTTCATGTATGGTAATGTGCGTAATTTGACTGGCAACTCCATACCGTCTATTCTTTTTCGTTGGCGGTAAAATCATGTTTATTATTGTCATTTTGATTGTCCTTTCCTGTAAATTTATTTAAAAACGGTATTTCATTTACTGGCACGCCTAAGCATTTTAAATTCTCTAAAATGCTTGTAAATTCGTAAAACATCATTGAAAATATTACTAGCGTTTCAAAGTTTTCTATGTTGCTGTAATACTCAAAATAACCGCTTGCAACAATTAAAAGTAATATTCCCCCTTTTTTAAAAATGCCGTTAATAAAATTTTTTGACATGTAGCTTTTTTCTTTAAATGTAGTTTTTAAAACTCCCAAGATTACATCAATTATCATTAACACAATTAGCGGTTTCATACCTGTATACGCCCCTTTTCTACTGAAAAAAATCTCAAACATTCATAGTTTTGTACATAAATTGGTGGTATGCGTTGCTTTAAAATAATTTTAGTGTTTATTGAACATTTTATGTCAAAATTGAATGGCGAGCTTGCAGTTTCAACCTCTTTAATATATAAAAATGCCCCGCAATCAAACAGCCCATACGCTATTTTATTAAACCACCAAGACAAAATTGGAAAATTATCCTTGGAAATTTCTATATTTTTTATGAGCGGATTTTTGACATTTATTACGCTCTTGGGGCTAGGTGTATCTGAAAAAAGGTACACACCATTGTCAGTTTTTTGCTTTTTTCCGCCGCTTGCGTAAATTCCTAAATTTTCCATAATAGGGGAATGTCCGTAGTTGTGGTTGCCTAACAGCCATATTGTAATTGGGTGAAATGGAAAGCCTGTCCTGCGTGAAACAGTTGTAATCCACGTTTGCATTTCTTGAAATTCATTCTTGTTAGGTTTTTCACAGAATACTTCGTCAATGATAATATTGGTAATATGTGGGTTTTCATAGTTATTATGTTTTCCTCGTTCTGCGAGCGACAACGCCGATAGATACATAATAACCTTTTTATCACAAGAAATAGTGTTTTTTTCTAGTTTCCAGTTTTGATTAAAAGCGGCAGAATATTTTGAAACAAAAGGGGCGAAATTCATTTCTAGTTTGTTTCGTCTTAAAAAAAGTATGCTCTCATTTTCTTGGATATTATTACATAAATAATTTAACACGCCATGAGTTTTACCGATTGACCTATCCCCAAAAACGCCTTTGAATTGCACGCCGCTTGGTTTGGGATTATTGTAAAAAATGTATTCAAGTCTTACATAATTTGCCATTATACCACCTCGCCATATAGCTTGCCATTTGAGAAAATGTCTGTTGAATTTGGTTTAAAAATTCCATACCAACTGTAATTAGTTGGTAAATTTTCATAATCAGAAATCTTTTTTGTAAAATACTCTACTCCATTTGGTGAGTAAGTTTCTTTATTTAAATTAAAATTTGCTCGTAAATTTGCTAAATTTTTTAAATACGTGCGACATACACACGAATGAAATAATGAAGATGTGTTACGAGATATTGCGGCGTGTAGTAAATTGTTTTGAAAAGTAATACCTGTAACTCGTGTTTCTGTTGAAAAATTCGCTGGTATATTCATATCCATTGTGTAATATTCAACACCATTTTCACCTTGTCTAAAAACTAAAAATATGTTTTGCCTGCTTCTACCATTTGGAATGTATACAATGTGAATATCTTCTATTTGGCAGTTAATTCTAAAATCCCTCTGATAAAAATCACCAAAGAAATTTTCTATAATTTGCACATTTCCATTAACAATTTCAATTTTTGAAATACCTACATTATTTCTAACAGTTGTTATATATCCGTTCTCAAAATTATACAATTCATGTATTGTATTTGAATTTGTAAATGGTATATCACCGCCACGCAATTCATAGACAAGCTCTGAATTAACCCCGTCATTATCACGTAAATTAAACCCATTATTGTAAACTCTTATGATGTTATAGGTCGACTGCGGACAATTGCGGAGGTATATATTTTTATTATTATCTGCAAGCATATATGGGAAAATTTGGTTACTATTCATTCCCATTATTCTCCTAAAAATTGAAATATTTTCCTCAATAGCAATAAATGGGTAACGATAATTTACGCCTGCAAATGATTCACTTTGAAATCCTGTAAAAAATGTGGTGTTTTCTGTAAAATATATATCGCAAATTGCAAACCCTCTTAGACCTTGTATCATATTTGTGACGTTGTAATTAACATCTACATAGGTTTTAAAATCTAGTGTTTTCTTTAAAATGTTTGTGGTATTTGAAATTGTCATAACGTCTGCTAAAAATACATAGTGCCAACCAGTATACGGATTTGTAAAAATTTTAGTTATAAACATGCCATTTGGCATTGCGTATTCGCCTTTTTTCTCATAATACACGCCACGCTCCGCACCTACGTATACATACTTTTCAACCTCTTTTTCGGTTGTTTTCGCATTTCCTCCCCATTTTTTTCCGTTTGAAATTTGTCTATAATTTTTTGTCATAAAATCAACCCACTAAATTTGAAATTGTATATTTGTCTGAAAGAACACGGATTCCTTGTTCCAAAACCGTCCTAGCGTAGTCCCCAACTGTGCCGCCAAGCTCTATAATTGGCGATTTAATTTGATAACAAGTGTGCGTATTTCTCAAATTACTGGCGATTACAAAATTTTCCACAACCTCATACGTTGGGTAACCATATTTTGAAAATTCAATGTCCTTTGCGATAAGAAATTCAATGTTTGGTTGAATCCTTGAAACTGTGAAGCCATTCGCTCTTGAATAGCTCCCCAAGCTCTCGTTTTTTTGGTGGATAATTTGCGGCGGCGTAACCCTGCGAGCGTTTTCTTGCGCGTTTAAATTTTTCATGTTCATGGTGTAGCTTTTACCTATTAACTCTAATTTATTTGCCATAATTTCACGTTCAAGCTCTCGGGTTTGTGTTATTGTTGAAACGCTATGAATTGCACTTTGAACCTTTCCTCCCACAACTCCCCCAAACTGTCCAGCCGCTGTTTCAATCACACCTTGGGAAATTCTACCTTGAAATAGCCCCACCACGCCGCCGATGTCCTGCGACAAATAACCAAGCTGTTGACGTGCAAGGTCGTGTTCATGTTGTGTAACTGCGACCTGTCTATCGTATTCTGCTTTTTGTCGTTGCAGTTCAGTGTTTACCGTGGCGAATGCTTCACCGCTGCCAGTCGTGAATATGAACGGAGCTTTTAACCACTGTGACCCTCGTACGCTCGTGTGTTCAAGTGTACTCAAATTTATGTTTTCGTCCCCTTGAATGGGGTGTAAATTTTTAAAATGAAGTGGCCGACAATAGGGCGTGCCGCTCGGTTTAACATCAGCCCAAAGTCCAACATTTAAATTACCGTTTGTTAAATTTTCGGGTACATTTAAATAAAAAGAAGGAAAAATTACCTGTGTTTTCTCGGTTTGCGACATGATTTTTATGGAAAACATTCCCAAGACAGCCTTGTTACGTGGTGTGTAGCCCTCAATTTCATTTTCCATTTTGACATTTGTTGTCATTGATTTGTACGTACTGGAAAGCTCGACAACCTCTGAACCGTTAGCGTTCATGTTGAACGCTTCATTGGGTAATATGAAGCTGTCCGAGATAGCTCCGTCCCCTGCCAGACCTCGCACCGAATTTAGCGTATTAGAATTAAGGGAATCGAGCAAATATAACGTAAATGCGTTGTTTTCGTCTGTATATTCAACATTGCCCCAAGCACGAAGCGTGTACTGCGTTTTGTGCTTAGGCACTGGCAGGCGTGGAAACGTAATTTTTTCCTCGCCCGAATCATCTGTAATTGTGACTGCGTTGTAAACCTGTGTGAGGTCAATACCACTCTCAATAAACCTCGTCACGTTTTCATAAGAATAATTAACAAAATCTTGAAATTCCTCGGTGTAGCTCGCTCCGTCAAAATTTAGTGCAAGTGGATATTCAAAAGGTGTTGCTTCCTCACCTATATGGTGTTTTCTGGTAACTATTCCAGTTACAGGCTTTTCTAAAATCTTAAATGTGGTTAAAATATCCAAGGTGACTGAAAAAATCAAGACGTTTCTTTCAGCTAAAATTGAGTTAATGAAGTAGTACAAATTTTCTGTACCAGTGTTGCAAATTAGATAGTCAAAACCAAAAAAATTACTGGTATGCTCGCCCTGCAACATAATAACATTGGTTAATACTGGGAAGCGATTGACGTAATTATCAAAATTTACCATTTCATGTTGTGAAAAATTATAGCTCGGGGCGGGTACATTCCATACACTTTCGTTGTTTCCAAAATTTGTATCTTTGTAAATTTTGATATTCATTTTAATCCCACGTCCTTAGAATTAGTTGTGGTTTAACGAAAATTTGAGGTGGTATGTTTGACGGCGGTACTTGTGAATAATCAATATCTGGAAATTGTAAAGTTGGCGGCGTGTAATCGGGGTTGGCAACCATTTTACCGTGTGAATAAATAGACAAAATGTCTAATAAAGCCGCATTGTCAAGCGTTTCTGTTGATTCAAAGTGCGTTTTAAAAACAGTAGTCACTTTCGTGTATGTTGGAAATTGTCTACTCATTTTTTCTTTAAATTGTTCAAAAGCTACGGTATAATCGTCAATTTCCGAAAATTCAATAACAAACGTGTTAATAAGGTCAATGTCAAATCGTGAAAAATTGTAACCACAAAGAAAAAAATCGTTTTTTACTTGTTCTAATTTCACGTCAAGCCCCCGTTGGTTACGTTTTTGTTCCGCAGTCGTGTCCGATAAAATATCGTGGTAAAAACCGAAAATTGGTGAAAAATCAATACCCCGAACGTCTATAGCTCCACTCGTAAACATACCTTGTTCAGTGTGTAAATCCTCAAATTCAAGTGTTGGCGGATTTAACTCTAGGCGTAAAGTTTCACCTATTATGGGAATACTTGCCATTGCTCCTGCTATTCCACCCCCCGCCGCAACCGCAGATATATGAGCTGTACCTGCCTGCGGTACAAGCCTGCCTGCTCCGATAACCGCCCCCTGTGAAACGCCCACGCCTTGGGGAATCAGCCCACCAACCGCTTTAGCCGCTCCTGCAACGTGAATTATTGAGATAGGTTTAGCGTGGGGGTTATAAACATGTGCATACGAGTACGCAGGGGCGGCACTCGTTACGTTTGAAGTATTGTTTTGCGTTCTTGCCCTGCGGTTTTTTCGCCTTGTGGGAATTTCAACCAAATTGTTGTTTACATCAAATTCAGTAGTAAAATTTGTAAAATACCAAGGAATTGTTATTTTTTCCATAATTAAACAACTCCGATAATAAAATAAAATTGACTTGTCCAAACATCAAAAATGCGGTTGGCTTCGTTTAAATTTCTGAATTTGAGATAGTCAGTAAAAGTCATGGGCGTGCTTGTGGTTTTTGTGGTTATTTCTGTAGCTCTGCTACCGCCCTTTTGTTCGGTTTTGTTTGTATTGTCAGAAATTGTATTTTGATTTACTGCTTGCACAGTGTCCGAATCCGAGGAATTAACTAACGTGTTTACCCCTGTGTTATTTTGAGAAACAGAGCCAGTTGATTGGCTATTGGAAGTTGAGGAAACATCACCAGTGGAATTATTTTCCTGTGCGTTTATAGTGCTGTACTGCTCGGTTGCATTTCCTATATTGGAGGTTGGCAGGCTTGGCGTACCTTGGGTATCTGCTCCTAGTTTTTTTGTAACATCGTTAATATCTTGCTCGGGATTTAAAATAGATAGTGCTACAGCACGGTTGCCAGTTTCCCCGATTTCATTTTTCATAATATTTTTACTTGTATTCTCGCTATTCATACCACTGTTGGTGTGTTGTGAGCTGTTCTCGCTTGCTGTTGTGTTCTGATTGGTACTTGTAGTAGAAAGTGTGGTATTTTCGCCTTTTACTTCGTTTTTTGCTTTGTTTTCGCTGTCTGCGGTGTTTTCATATTCTTGCACAATTTCTCTAGTTGTCTGCGAGCTTGCTACTGTAAATTCATTAAGTTTAAATAAATTATTCACTGTCAGCATTTGTACAATTACTGGAAATGTTTTCATTACTTCATTTTCTAACAATTTTTGTAAATGGTGTGTATTCCAGTCGCTAACATCAAAATATCCATATTCTGTAATCAAAAGGTCGATTAAATCGTCTTTTAGTCTTTTTACAATAAATGGAATATCAGAAACATACAAATCATAATCGTCCCATTTCATACGATTTTGTAAGTTTTCTTTACGTTTCTTAGTTAGAAATTGTTTGAATGTCATTAGTTTTAACCTCGAAATTGTCAGAAATATGGGACACGGATTCGCCGTTTTTTTCTGCTTGCATTTGCAAGCGGTTTGTTAAATAATTGCGATAAGAACGTACCAAAGTACCGTCCGCTACAGCTTCCGCAACAACAAGCCGCTCTTTTTTTCCTTGACTGGGATTATATGGTATTCCCAGTAATAGGCAAATTTCTTGAATTGAAAAGTCGTAGCTGTCCCAAAGTGGGGACAGTAATTCAGCTGTGTGCGGAATCTTAATTACGTTGATTTCGTCACCGATTTGCGGTGAAACTACTCTGATTTGCTCTTTATTAAAAAGTGCGTTAATAGCTTGTTTAATTTGTTGAATCAATTTTTGTGGAGCGGTAATAATTTCTGTGTTTAGCGAGCGTGCAATAGCTCCGTCAAGGGCATATTGCGTTTTTGTTTTTCGCCCTACCGCTTCAGCAATATAAAGTCGCAGGGGTAAACCATTTGGAAAAATTGAGTAAAACGCTTGCAGATTTTGAGTAGCAACCTTGGATTCAAACAACTCACGTTTTACTGTGTTTCCGTCAAATGGTAAAACCCACGCAGGTTCGCCCACGGTTGTAATACCTTGGCATGTGCATGGGTACCACATGTTATTATATTGGCAAAATGCACCATAATTGTATAGCCACTCGTTGCGAACGGATTCGGTTGGGGAATATTCTTTTAAATTTTTCCAACTGTAAATATAATACAACCTTCATTCCCCTTTCGTTTATGTACTTCCCTCTAAAAAAGAGGGAAATTTTGTTAATCGTTGTAAAAAATTTCAATTGAATCGTTTGTTGGTTTTGTTTTTGTGTAGTAAATTTCAGAAACTCCACCGATTCCGATAGATACTTTCAAATTGGAATCGGTAGGGATATTGACTTCACCGCCGCCATTCGACCATGCTACAAATTTTTTTCCGTCAATATCACATAAAATTTCTTCTAAATACGTGCCTGATACCGCCCCATTACTAGCAACAATTGACATATTAGCACCAACATTTGATTCTGCTACTATTTCTTGACCTGCGTAGTTTGGAATCTCAGCACCTCCACTAACTCGCAACATTCCGAACCCTTGAGATACCCCTGCCCCTTTCAGTATAACTTTAGTAGTGTTTTTCGTGGGGATTACGCCCCCGCTACGAAAAAAATTGCTTGACCTGCACCGTAGGCAAGTTGTAGCGATTTCTGAATCCACGTTTGGGTCAAGTGACCTTGTGACGAGCGTGTGGTATCTGAAATTAGGCGTTTTAGACCTACGTTGAACGCTCCACGTCCTACCAAAGCAAACATAAGCTCGGGGTGTGGACGTGTATAGTTAGCATTTGACATGTCCGCAGTTTGCATTCCGCCAAAATTTGGCAAGCCGTATGCTCTTTGAATATCCGCCGTGACAACGCCTGCGGACGGCATTCTGTAGACCTCACATCCTAGTATTGACTTTAAGCCGCTGGCACGCATTTGTGGAGCAACCTCAAAAAAGCTCTCCAAGAGGTCAATTGCTGTAAGGGATGTGTTGGAATTTATTGGATTGTCAAAACAGACAAGACATAAGTTATCAAGCGAATCCGCCATGTCGCAACCCATTAAATTGTACTCTTTTTTTCGATATGTCCCTAGAGAATAAATTGCGTTTTTAAAAGTAGCTACGAGCTTAGTAGAATAGTTAGTAATGTTTGCAGCTGAAAGCTCATCTAAATTATCCAAGGTGAATATAGATTTTGGCAATTTTTCTTTGTGTGCGTTGTACAAAACGCCTGCCAAGGCAGGAACGAGCATGTCGGTATCGTGTTCGATTCCGTCCTGCAAGCACTGCATTGCGATTGCTACGTGGCGAGCAATTCCTGCTGTGTCGTTTCTGTCAATTAAATCCATAAGTTTGTCGTCTTGAATTGACAGCGGATAATTAGCAGAAACTACCGTTTGTGCATACAACGCCCGAATGTCGGGGTTGTTTATCACAAAATCGTTAATGACATCGCCGTTTTTGCCTGCAACGGAATCGGCGGGGCGAATCATGTTGGAAGCGAGATACTCTGTCATATCACCAAATTGCGATAATGGTATTTTGAAAAAACTGTAATTGCGTGTAGTATTATCGCCTCGTGCGATAACGTCCCCGATTTTTGGGATAAATGTAGGAAAAATGTCATTTGCCAAAATCTTGGTAATATTTCCTGCATTTGCCATTAAATCGGGGGCATTTAATAAATCATATAGGTTTTTATTTGCTCTTTCGTACAAATTTGACATAAATGCCATGTTTTTACCCCTATTCTACTCAAAGGTCATATTTTCAATTAACTGCTTAAATGTTGCCTGCGGTTTAGTTTTTTCGTCCACAGGTATCATTCTAGCAACATTTGCTAGTTGCTCGGTGTTTTGTTTCAAACTTTCCTCAAGCCCTGTCACCACGGTTGTCAAGCGTTCTATTTCGTTTTGAGCTGTATTATTGTTTTCCTGCAATTCTTTTAGTTTTTCAATCGTGGCCGTGTATAGCGGAATATCCCCCGAGAGGGCTACGGTTAAAGCCTCAAATATGTTTTGTAGCTCCATATCAATGCTCCTTTCCCTAAAAATTAACAATAGCTTACAGCGTTTACCCCTTACACAGCCATTGCGTAGCACAATTTTTTTGTAATAAATTGTCTGCAATGGTAGATAAACGCTGTCTAAGCTAGTGTTATATGTACTATATACATGTATTTTAAAATTTATGCAATAGCAAACCAACATGAATTTTAAAAATTTTTTAAAAAAGTTTTTGAAAAAAGTATTGACAGCGGTTATATAATAGTGTATTATATAACTATGAGAACGAGATACCGCACATGTGCGGAAAAAATAGGAGGAATTGAAAATGAATACTTATTCATTAACAGAAAATGATATTTTAGGAATTATCGCTATGTATGAAAATGGAAAGGTATTAAATGAAAGAATGAAAAATGCACTAAAAGAAAAGGCATTATCTCAAAAATTTTCAGAACAAGACAAACATGACAACGCAGTACATCTCTATAACACTTATTCAAAATTTTGCCATTAAAATTAAAATCGCACAGCAATACCGGTGTATATTTCCAGTGCGAATACGTGAGGAGGAAAATAAAATGTCATATGAAAATATTAAAAAATGGGAAAATGGAACGTGCGAACACTTAAAACATGGTATGATGTTATTTGAGCTTTATAGGAAATGGAAAAACAGAACATGCGTTTTACGCCACATGCCACGATTCCAACTGGAACGGTGAATACTATTCTGCATGGGAATGTGATAAATACGGAAATCACATAAAATATGGTGAAAAATTCAGTATTCACCCCTGCTATGTCGAAATGAACGAACATCAATTTGATGTTTTTGATTATGAATGGAGTGTTGGATAATGTTAAATCCTCAAAATTTGAAAAACGGACAAGAACAATACGAAAAATTTACGTATCGTGTTGGTGGAAAAAATAAAACACGTTACCAGTACGACTACAGGGACGGAGATGGTAAGCTGTTTTCTTGTACAAAACCTACGCTTAAAGAATGCCGTGCCGCTCGGGATATTGCGGTAAAACTTGAAATAAAGAGGTGGTATGACGAACTGCCGTCACGAACCACACAAGAAATAATGGACGAATTGAAGTTACCGCAGGAGGTGGAATAATGTCGAATATAAGTAGCTATAAGTACAAATGTTGTAATTGTAATACAATGTACCTTGTCACTTTAGAGAATATAGACCACACCGCAACGCAAGCAAATTGGGCGTGTTTAGACAATTTCTACGGTGAATATGCGTGCGAGGAATGTACAGCGGCGTACTTTTCTCAAATGTTCAACCAAATAATGATACGTAGGTTAATAAAAGGTGATTTTAAAATTTACGAACCCTATATTAAACATTTAAATGAGGTGTAATATTATGATTTATTTGTATAAATGTGTAAATCCATATTGTAGCTGTTTTGACAAAATATGTTATGGGACAAATCCTGCATTGTATAAAGTGCCGCTTTGTCATTGTGGTGACAATTACCATTTTGTGCATACAAATAGTATTATTGTTAATTTGTATGACGAGCTTATGCGTAGACGTAAACTTTTATATTCAACAAAAACAAAATTAGAAAAAATACTAGAAAAGGAGGAAAATAAAGAATATAAGGTTACCTGCATAAATTCTAATTGTAACGAATATGGGAAACTAGAGTTTGACACAATTCCAGTACAACGATATTTTCCATGTTTAAAATGTGGTTGTAATTACGCTATAATATCAGACAATTTAAATGTTAATATTTTATATAGTAAACTTACTTCATTGAGAAGCGACCACGATTCCACCGCTCGAAAGCTATTAGAGTTTTTTAAAATTGAGGAGGACAAATTAAATGGTAATTAAGAAAACAATTAACGGTAAAAAATACAATACCGCAACGGCGGTTTTTGTGAAAGAAATTCAAATTGATAACGAAAATTATAAAATTTTCAAAAAGACTACTGGTGAATATTTCCACGTAACTGCCGACCACAAAAATTGTGGATTTAAAATCACGCCGATTTTAAAAGCTGATTGGGATAAATTTGAAATTTTTGAAAATCCCGAAGAGGAAAAAACCATGATGTCGCTGTGGTTAAACAGCGAGCTGTTTCTTAAAATCAAACTCGAATGTAAAAGGTTGAGTATGTCGCAGACTGGGTTTATTCAACATTGTATTAAGAACTATTTTGATGTGTGCGAGCTTGAGGAGGTTATTAAACATCTTGGGGGCATGGAGCGAAAAATGTATCAGAAAAGCGGGTATATTGACTCCGATATGATTTCACCTAAAAAGGGTAATTCCTCGCAGAATACGTTAGAAAATTGGGGTAAAATCATAAATGGTGAATATGGAAAGGAGGTAGAATAATGGCAAGTTATGGTAGTTTTTATTGCCGAATAAATTTCAGATGTTCTTATTGCGAAAATGTGGTGGATACGCCTCCCGACTTCATGGAAGATATGACGTTTCTTTGCGGCAGTTGTATGTCTAAAATTGAGATTGACAATGTAACATTTATTGATAAGAGAAAAACATCACCGCCACTTTCTGAATTAGAATGGTTTTAACCTTGACAAAATTATTTTCGTGTTTTAAAATATTCGTGCATGTAAATAGAGTGAAATTTCTAACACCACCGCAGGCAATGTGACGAGGGCTGTCTGCGGTGAATACATAATAGCATACACAATGTAAAATAATTCCACAAAACAGCTGTGAGAACGATTTAAAACAAAGCAATGAGCTGTGGGGTTGTTTTGTTGGAATTAGAACG
>Ga0099364_10006100_pt1 | contig 17637 bp, 12 predicted proteins | sample TergutTh196P3_FD_73070 | JGI IMG/M metagenome (GOLD analysis project Ga0099364, IMG submission 73070) | Microcerotermes parvus P3 segment gut microbial communities from Pointe-Noire, Republic of the Congo - Th196 P3 | ecosystem: Host-associated > Arthropoda: Insects > Digestive system > Gut ...
GCTTTTTTACGGGAGTCGATATTGAGTCTTCTTCATGGTCTGCCTCCGCCGAGTCTATTCAAACCTATAAACGAAAATTGACCGTGAACGCTTACCTTTTACCAAATAATTAGAAAGACCAAATCAAAAAAAGGCGTGAACGGTTACGACAAATGAATTCCACAGAATTCTTCGAGGCTTTCGGCGGAGAGCCGATACGACCAAAAACCGCAGCAACGAGTTGCGAGCCGTTTCAGTCCATCGGTGTAATCCTTGTCTAGTCCGAGAGTTACGTCGGCAGGAAAGGAGCGGTTTTTGCAAGGGGGACAGCGGCGATAGCGGCGGTGGAGGGTTACATGACCGTGTGCGGAAACTATCGTTTTCGTGAACGTGTCATACGTTTGCGTTTTTTTTACAGTTGCCGCACTGTTTGCTTTCGATGTGGGTTTCGGTGCGTTCGACTTGTTCTTGGAGTTTGTGTTGGTACACTTCTTGCACGAATTTTCGACCGGCGATGATGAGAAAGTCATCGAGGTCGTGTACGGTGCGACCCCAAGTGGGTATTATTGTCGGCGTTTTCGGCGACGGTGTCGCACTCTTGGAGTAGGGAATCGAGTTTGCCGTGAAGAAGATCACGAACTTCGCTACCGGAGAGACGCTCGGGCATAAATACTTCCTTGTAAAAAGAGACTATCGACACACATTCTAACAATTCCTAAAAAACTTGGACACGCCCGATGATTGAGGCGTAATGCTCTTCCGTGATGGGCAAAACTATGGTATGGTTTCCATTGGAGGCTCGGTTTTTTGCGGCTTCCCTGACCATGATGTACTTCCTTGTTCGCGAAAACAAAGAACATTATGGGCTTTTTTCAACCATGACACCAACAAAACACGCTATTGCAAGACCCACAAAGTACGAAACGAGCACTAAATTTTTACACACCCAAGATGCAACCGCATGGTTAGATATGTACCAATCCGTTGGCGACTTGGCGGGAATATGTTCACAGAGCCCGTGGCGGGGGCTAGAGAATCGTTCGGTTATACTGCAAACAGGCCGAAAAGTTCACCGCTGCCGTACAATTTTTAAATTCACACCGCTCCGGCATTCGATAAACCCTCTGTCGTCGGCAATTTTTGAACGGAACGGACAAGACGTGCTGAATCAAACGCACTCCCGAAAAGCCCTCACTCTCATCGAACTGCTGGTCATCATTGCCATCATCAGTCTGTTGACCGCCCTTCTCCTACCGGCAGTGCAAGCCGCACGGTCAGCCGCACGGCGGATCTCTTGTCAAAATAATATGCGGCAAACCGGACTGGCCATTCATCTTTATACCGAAGTTCACGGAATGTTTCCTCCCTCCAAATGCACTTATGCCTATACACGCAATGGCACGACCATCTCCACCATTGGACATGGCCTCATTCCCTTCCTTTTGCCCTTTATGGAGCAAACCATTGCCGCCTCGATGTACCAATTTGACCGGAACTGGCAGCATACCGCTAATCGAGAAGCGAGGGAAATCAGAATCCCGGCAATTCTGTGCTCTGAAACGGAGCCCGTCCGGTTCTGCCGTTCCACAACGAGCAGTAACAACATTGTTGAGTTTTTCTGTTCCGATTATGCGGGTTGCGATCTGATTTGGGGCGTGCGGACACAGTTACGGAATTTGGGGGTTGACCGTCGGGATTGGCGAAGTATTTTGGCCTCTGCCGATTTGGGCAGCCGCACTGATCCTGTCGTTCGTTCGACGGAGCCTACCAGTGCGGATGTGCTGTCGGCATTGCGGGTGCATCCGGTGAAACCGCAGGCGATTTTGGATGGTCTTTCCTATTCGATGATGTTATTTGAATGTACCGGCCGCCCGAAAAAGTATATTCTCGGCGGTATTCGCGGCGATCCGGATGCGGTTCCGCGTGAACCCATCGGCGGCGCACGCTGGGCGGACAATGAATCCCAATTTTGGCTCAACACGATGTGTAGGGGAACGCAGATGTTTAACTGTGCCAACAATCAAGAGATATACAGTTTGCATCCTGGCGGCAGCAATTTTTTGTACGGCGACGGCTCGCTCCAGTTTCATGTAGAGGGCATGTCTCCCGACGCGTTTGTTTCGCGTTTTACGGCATACGCCGGTGATTCGGCGAGTGCGTTGTAAACATTGGCAGTAGGATGGTTTTTTAACCGCAAAGCCCGTAAAGAGCCGCGTTCACAGAGCCCGTAACGTCAGTTAGGGACATGTTCGGTAAATCCCTGGCTTACGCCACGGGCTCTGTGAACGCGGCTCTGTGACGACTCTCACTGACGTTACGGGCTCTGTAAACATGTTTCTTCTTTTTTAACCACAAGGGCTGCCGGCACAAAAGATGCCCATAAAACGCAAGGTCATTTCTTGTCAAACGATTTAATAGGGGCTTTGCCGATGATTTGCGGGGTGTCCGCTTTAACCAGATATTCTCCTTCACGACGGACTTCCACCCGACGGAACCGCTCTTCCGGCAAAGTAACCGTGCTGATGCGGAAACCGAACTTATCGCCGACCTTGACCGCTTCCGCCGCAGCAATCACTATGGACTGTCCCACTTCAATGTCCAGCATTTCATCGCACGGCTTTTCAAACTGGATGATCGAACCGACTCCGAGTTCCAAGATCGTTTTGATCGGCTTTCTCGCCCGTGCCAATATCGTGGCGACGGGAACCTTGACTTTCAAGGCACTTCGAGTATATCCCGGCAGGTCTTCCAATCGGCGGTGCTGGGGCATTCCGCTGCCGACAAAGTTCGGATTGGCAAAACCCGTATTGCCGAAATTGGGCTGGGCAAAAGGGTCCGCCTGTCCGCCGAACGTCGGCGGAGCACTGCCTATCGATGGTGCCTGTGGAATCTCTTCAAAGGCGGCTTTCGGTTCATCCAGCAGTTTTTCGGGATCGGCCAATGCCCAGATGATGTAAGCCGATGCTGTCGTCCCGTCATCTTTGCCCAGTGAAAGTTCGACGTACCCTGCGGACTCCATATCCGGTACGGCCCGATGAAGCCCCTGGGACAAGTTTTGAATGATCGCAATGGCAACATCAACCTGAAAATCTTCGGGCAGAAAATCTTCGGGCACGAGATTCATCGCCCATTCTTGGGCAAAGGTCTCTAACTTACTTTTACCGCTGGCATCCGGTGCGTCGCACCAGTCAGGAATTAAACCGGTGGATGAGGGGATCAAGACGGCAATTCCCTGTGTTCCGACCCGAAGAAAAAACGCCAAACCTTTATCGTTGAGGCTTGCCGGAAGTTGCCCGATGTCGAGTTGTCCGCCCGCTTTTGATTCAAGCGTAATGGTGGTATCGAATGTTCGAGCGAATGCGGCAGCACTTTCGCCGGCACCGTTCTTTACCGCTTCGATAAAATTATCAACGGAAGAAAAATTGAGTTCCGGCATCGAATCAGGGAGAGTTGGAGGCGCACATCACCGTACATCTTATCGGCATTGTCTCCCTTCCCGTGCCGTTTACAGCAGGGATGTCGGCAGAATCCCTGCGAAAGACATAACCGACAGCACTCTCCCTTCGGCGGTTGCGATGCTGTAAACGGGTAGAAAAGGGACGTTTTTACATTGCGTCCCTTGCGCCCTTTGCGGTTAAAAAAGACTTACAGGGTTGGCAGGACAAATAAGCAAAGAACAAACAGAGCCCGGTGCGGGAGCACCGGAGCTTCCGCTCCGGGCTCTGTGAACGTTGGCTCTGTGAACGTTGGCTCTGTGAACGTTGGACTCTGTTTGTTTTGCGTAAAATGTTTCCGGCGGGGCGGTAAAAGTCATTTTTAGAGAATCCCTTTGGTATGACGGGCGGTTACACTTTCGTTTTGTTAATCGCTTCCTAGTTTTATCGTTCCCTGATTGATTTGTTCTATCATTTTTTCGGGAACTTTTAGGTTGCGGCGGTCATAGGGCACCAAGCCGTTACATTCCGATTCGATGTCTGTCAACTGGTGAAAAAAGGCACCGGCAAGTCCCCGCGTTTGAATCATCTGACGTAACTCGTCATGCATCTGCTCGTAACGTCTGATGAACGCCGCCGAATTCGGGACATGTTGGTAAGCCCAAGTATCTTCCGTCCAACGGTGCTCCGCAGGGGGAACCAACGTCAGGCCGCCGAATAAGCCGATGACCGCCGCCCGATTCGCCTCCGCACGGGGCATGACAGGGCCCGGAAATCGATGGGAAGCATGGACATCTCCCAGCCCGAAGTCCGTCCAGCCGCTCGCTCCATTGATAAGCCGAGTCGGATCAATGCGGCGCAGCAATTCCACGTATTCGGGAGTCTGGTGTTGTCCCGCCCCTTCATTGAAAATCGTCCATGCAATAATGGAAGGATGCGTCAATCGGGATTGGATCATCCGCTGCAATTCTGTCCGAAACTGTTGTTGCGATTCCGGCGATCTGTTTTCTCCGCTCGGCATGTCCTGCCAGACAAGAATCCCGAAATGGTCGCACCAAAAATACCAGCGTTCCGGCTCAATTTTTTGATATTTTCGGATTACATTAAACCCCAGCCGTTTGGCGGTGAGAATGTCTGCAAGACGCGCACCATCCGAGGGGGCTGTGTAGAGTCCGTCAGGCCAAAAACCCTGATCGACCACTCCCATCAAAAACAGGCGGTTGCCGTTCAAATGGATGACGGGAAAGCCGTTACGGTCTTTGGTCACTTCTACATGGCGGAATGCAAAATAACTGCTCACTGTATCGAGGGGAATATCCCTGTAAAGTACCTGTACCCGAATGTGATACAGGTGCGGCGAATCCGGCGACCATGCTTTGATGCTGCCTCGGTCAAAGGGCATCAGGAGCGGGCCGTCGCTGCCGCCGTAAGATTTACCGATGGATTCATTGCCGTCAAACGCTTCCGCAAAGACCCGTAACTCCTTATGGGGGGCATTGAGAATCGGCAGAATGGTTACAAGACCGGTACGCGGATCGGCATGAATTTGGAGCGTTCGGATATAATGCGGCGGCACGGGCTCCAGCCATACCGTTTGCCAAATGCCGGTCGAGGCGGTGTACCAAATCCCGGCGGGGACGCTGGACTGCTTGCCGCGGGGCTGCTCTCCGTTTTGTGAAGGGTCGAACACTTGCACCACGAGTTCATTAGAGCCGGCACGGTGGACAAAGGGAGTAATATCAAAGGAGAAGGAATCATAACCTCCGCGGTGAGTGCCGACGTGCTCGCCATTGACGAAAACGGACGCTTCCCAATCAACCGCTCCGAAGTGCAATAAGAGATGGTCGTCTTCTTTCCAGTCCGGCGGGATTGTGAATGTTCGCCGATAGATACACCGTTCCGTGTGTTGCATCACTCCCGAAAGTGCTGATTCGACGGGGAAGGGGACGAGAATCCTTTGGTAAAAACCTTCGTTCGGATCGTTGACATTTTTCCAATCCCAGTAGCCGTTGAGGTTGAGCCACTCGGAGCGGACGAGTGTTGGTCTTGGATATTCTGCGTGTACGCTATCGGGATTGAGTGTTTCACCCCAAGAGGTATGCAGCGGCGTGCTTCGGGCGGGGAGAGTCTGCGCATCGGCACCCGGTCTGCTGACAAGCGGCAGAACGCAGGCAAATAAAACAACTAGAACGACACGCCGCAGGGACACAAAACGCAAAACGGTATCAGACATCCATGACTCTTGGGGGCATTATAGCGAATTTTCAGATTTTGGTCAAACCGAAAATTTGAACCCCCAGAACAGGGGGAGTGCACTCACAAGTTTTCTCAAAATGGGCAGCCGACGTGCTGGAAAATCTGAAAATATAGATACTTGACCATCGGGCGAGTGCGGCGGTGCTATACCTTACACGGAGACAAATGGGACGTTTGTTTTCTTTGCGAACTTTGCGTCTTCTTTGCGCCCTTTGCGGTTAAAAAAAGGAGTAACCGCAAAGGAACGCAAACAACAAGCATCAGCAAGGAAATTTAAGACACAGCACACTATTCCGGTTCGGGAATGGTTTGGAGGAATTCGGCATATTTTTGGTCAAGTTCCTCATAGGATAAACCGGTGAGGCGGCTCAGCGTTTCCGGGACAGCCAAGTCAACATACGTTTGCCGAAGGAGTTCAAACAGATGTTGCCGGTAGCGTCCCCCTTCCGCAAACATCAACCAATGGACAAGCGTTGCTGATTGACTATAAATCCGCTGTGTTTCGGCACTTGCCTGAACGTCCGCCGCACTCATTGCCGTCAATCGCTGAATCGGCATGTGGTAGTTCCGTTCGAACTGATAAATCTTTGCAGCCAAGAGTTTATCGGCAAGGATATCACCGACTTTATAAGAGTGTTCTTCAATTTTAAGCGTCTCCATAAATGCCGCAATCCCTTCGACCACCCAAAAATTATTGCGGAACGATGGTGCCGTGTTGCGGAAAATATGTTCCATCAAAATTTGATGGGTGCCTTCGTGAAATAAAATTTTCGCTTCCGTCGAATAGAAATAGGCCGTCTTTCCCGGTGCGAAATAGAATCCATTCGTTCGGGCAATGGAGGGTTCAAGGGGCAAAAGTGCACGATTATACTCTTGTTGATCGCGGAAGAGGACTATCCGATGGCGGCGGTGGTGTTCCACTTCATTGTCCAATTCATTGTCCAATTCCTTTGTCTGTCCATTTGCCTGTTCGCCAAAATGTTCGGCGGAGAGTAAGTGCCATGCCCGAAAAAGATGTTCCAACCGCTGGCCGGCACGGTGGGCATCATCGAGTCGGGAAGCCGTGATGAGGTAGTGTTCAGACGCGTAGTGCATTCCGGGCTGTCCGGCAATGTCAACACGCTGGAACACCCATTCCGGCTCATCCTCCCTCGGCAGTTCCAGCGTACCGCCGTCCGCCTCCCCAGTACAAAGCAGGGCGGTCAACAACGGGAAGAAGAGGGATGTAAATTGCCTGATGAACATTGACTCACCTCCATGTATATCATAAACGCGAAGGAAGGGGACAGTGGTGCTCTTTGTGGTTAAAAACTCAATTGATTGTCTCTTGCCGCAAAGGACGCAAAGTTCGCAAAGAGAAAACGTCCCCTTTGTCCCCGTGTACGGTATAGAGGTGCCCTAAATTGAAGGAAAAACATCCCTGTTTTCATTTCGTCGGGCTACTGTTGCCGTTCCAATCTTTCCAGCACTTTCAGCACAATCGGCTTTGGTAAAAAATTGGTGAAGGTCTCTTCATCGGCAATCGGTGCGATCTCTTTGATGAGCGAACTGGATACGTGAGCCAGTTCGCCGTCAGCAATCATGAAAAGGGTTTCAATGTCCGGTGCCAATCGGCGGTTGGCCATCATCATCGTCAACTCTGCCGGAATGTCCGTAATCGGACGGACACCGCGAATCATAATTTTAGCACCAATCTGCTGTACGAACTTGACCGTGAGCCCCTGATAAGTCAGGATTTCGATGTTGTCCAGATGTTCCGTCGAGAGCCGAATCAATTCGACTCGTTCGGCGGCAGTGAAGAGCGGCTGCTTTTCCAAATTGATGCCGACACCGACGACAAGCCGATCAAACAGCCGACTTGCCCGTTGCACAACGTCCAAGTGCCCTAATGTAAAGGGATCAAACGAACCGGGATAAACTGCAAATTGAGGCATGCTATTGAGAAGTTCGAATGTAGAAGTTGGGAGTGAGAAAGTCTTGTTTTACGGGGTTGGCGGGAAAAATTAGCAAAGCACAAACAGAGTCCGGTGCGGTAACACCGGAGATTCCGCTCCGGGCTCCGTAAACATTTTATCCGCCGGGGCTGTAAGATGTTCCTGTCCGCTCCATTTTTTTCATCGGCGGATACAACCCGCATAACTCCTAACTCCTTCTCTTATTTCCATACCAAACCAGTTGCATTCGGGGACAATATCGGTATCCCTTTGTGGTGCAAAAAGGTTCTATCCATGTTGCTTTCTGAATCATCGTTTCGACATCAACCGCCTGGGGCATCAGCAACACCCGGCGCGGCTCAATCCCATGCAAAAGCGTCAGATAGTCTTCCACTTCATGAACATCTTCTTCGACATCGACAACAAATTTCAGTTGATAGTTGTACCGTAAAATCAGTTGCTGTACGACCTCCGGCTTGGAGCGTTCGCGGTCATGTTCCCGGAGTGTGAATAGGTCTGCATCACGCGGATTCGTGTTTCGTAATTTGGGACTGATCGACATTAAATCGCAAACAACCGGACGGTAAACCGTGCCGGACGTTTCGACCGTGATCTGATAATCGTGTTCTTTGAGCAGTTGCGTGAGTTCAACAATTCCCGGTGAAAGCATCGGTTCGCCGCCGGTCAACACCACATGCGAATGGGAAAGCAGGAGTACGCGTCCGACAATTTCGTCGGGAGTCAGTTCGGCACCTATTCCGGCTTCTTTATCGTTGCCTCGGGCATAGGCTGTATCGCAAAACCAGCAATGCAGGGGACAACCGAGAAAGCGGACGAAGACGCTGGGCATTTCCGTCCAGATTCCTTCACCCTGTCTTGATTGATAAATTTCCAATACCAGCATAAAATTCCGCAACCAGTATAGACGCAACCCCATCAACGTCAACCAAGAGTATAACACAATGCCGATACAAAAGAAATAGCCGAATTAGGCTATGAGTGCAAACAGGTGTGTCCAAGTTTAGCGGGTAAACGTTTTTTTGTTATTACGCTACCTTCTTTGCGCCCTTTGCGGTTAGTTCTTTTTTAACCGCAAAGGACGCACAGAAAAGGAAAAACACCCGCTAAACTTGGACACACCCGAAATTGCTTATTCTTCATTTGAACGCTTCACAAAGAGGGTTCGATAGACCTTTTCGCCGTGCAGTCGGGTGCGGCGTTCAAAGTGTGTGCGGTAATCCATTTCGTCCTCCGCTTCCCGTTCCGGCAGTTCAAAGGGGCCTTGCAGTGCCGTCGTCTTTGCCAAAAGTTTGAGCGTCGAGGTGAAATACTCCTCAACATCCGTCCAAAAGTGCAACTGGCCGTCCGGCATAAGCCGGCATTCGATCAGTTGAAGCACTTCAGCACGCAAAATACGCCGTTTGCGGTGCGCCCGTTTCCACCAAGGATCAGGAAAATAAACATGCACGGCAGCCAGTGTACCGCTGGGAATCGTATCCCGCAAAACCTGTGCGGCATCGCCGCAAACCATGAGGGCATTGGTGCGGTTTTGCCGAATGAGTCGGGCAGCGGAATATCGGGCATATTTAATACCGATTTCTATGCCGAGAAAATTGTGCTGCGGAAATTGTCCGGCGGCTTTGCTCATGAACATTCCTTTGCCCGAACCGATTTCGAGTTCCAAAGGAGCCGAGCGTCCGAAAAGTTTTTCGCCATCCCAGGGCACGGGCAAATCCGCTGCCATCCTGAACGCAGCGGAAAGATCAACGTTCGGAGCAATGGTCTTGACGGGGCGGCGAGGCACTATCGGCAGGAGGAGAAGGATGAGAACAGAGGGAGCAATGATTTTGCCACGAACGGCAAAAAAAGGAAGGGGGCTATTCCGCTTTTTTCAATGTTTCAATTTTCAATGCTTCAATCTCTTTTTGTAGGCGTTTGAAGGCTTTTTGCATTTCGGGCAACCGTTGCAGGGCTACTTGAATCCGCATCTGCTCTTTGACTTCCGTTGCAGGGATGCCGACGATCTGCACGTCGGGTTTGACATCCCCCAAGATTCCCGCCATCGCTCCAATGACCGCCCTGTCGCCGATGTGAACGTGATCGGCAACACCCACGCGTCCTGCCATCACGACGAAATCCCCCGTCGTGGTACTTCCGGCAATGCCCGTATGGGCACAGAGCAAATTGTGCTTGCCGATTTTGCAGTTATGGGCAATCATCACGAAATTGTCGATCTTCGTTCCTTCTCCGACGATGGTTGCCCCATACGTTGCTCGGTCAATCGTGCTGTTTGCGCCGACTTCGACATCGTTTTCGATGATAACATTTCCAAACTGCGGTGAAAGTTGGTGAAAGCCCTGTGAACTATTGTACCCAAAGCCGAATGCGCCAATCACCGCGCCCGAATGGATAATACAACGCTCACCAATGACCGAATCTCTGTACAGCACGGCATTTGGGAAAATCACCGTATCATTACCGATTTTACACCCGGCCGCAATATGTACGCCGGAATGGATGGTAACATTGTCTCCCAGCACGGCATCTTCCTCAATAACGGTAAAGTGCCCGACAGTAAGATTGACTCCTGTTTTTACGCTTGGATGGATAAATGCCTGTCCGCTGATGCCGTTCCCCGTCTCTTTTCGCGGCGGTTGATAGAGCCGGACAATTTTTTCAAAGGCTTCTAAAACGTTGGGAACCTGAATGACCGAAAATCCCTCGGCGGTAACTCCCGTCGGTACGACCACTGCACCGGCCTTGCTTTTTCGCTGTAACAGTACCGTGCGGTCTACACGCTCCAGAAATGTCAGTTCCGACGGAGCCGCACTCTGAAGCGGAGCGACTCCGGTAATGGGCAAACTTTCGTTTCCCACCACGGTTCCGCCGACCAATGCGGCTAGTTCTGAAAGTGTTTTGGTTGACATTGATTTCGAGGGGAGTCCGCTTGCAGTCTTGCACAACGGGGTGGACTCGCGTGTTTCTTTGTGAGATTCAGGGACTGCTCAACAGTCGCTTTTTGATTTGTTCACTTGTTCATCCGGGCAACAAACATTTTGCCCCAGCGAACCGATTCACTTGGCGGCGAACCGACGTTGGGTGGCATTGTACAACAATATCGGCATTTACGCAATAGACCTTACACGGGGCAATTGGGACAGTGTTCTTTGCGAACATTGTGTCTTCTTTGCGCACTTTGCGGTTAAAAAAGAAAAACTTACAGCCTCGGCGGTAAAAAAGTTCACAGAGCCCGGAGCGGTAACTCCGGTGCTACCGCACCGGGCTCTGTTTGTTCTTTGCTAATTTTTCCCGCCAACCCTGTAACCGCAAAGAACGCAAAGGATTGCCCAAGGGACGCAAAGAAAAATCCCCACTAACGCCTCGCCGTCAGGCATACCGTTCCCCCTTGCCGTGATTGCCATTCGTGTTACAATTCCTAGTCTATCGCAGATGGCCCCTTCGTCTAGCGGTCAGGACACGGCCCTTTCAAGGCCGCGGCACGGGTTCGATTCCCGTAGGGGTCAGTGTTTCTACTCAATATGCCGAAAAAATTGGAGTCCGCAATCGTCCGTCGGGAATCTTCTGACCTCGGCAAAGTCTTCCCCAGCGGTGTCCGAATCGACAAAACACCCTACGGGCTCGGCGTGTTTGCTTTTGCCTTCATCCCCAAGGGAACCCCCATCGCCCGAGTGTCAGGTCGCATTATCCAAGATGCCGATTACAGCAGCGATTATTGCATTGATGCGGGCGGCGATAAAGTGTTAGAGCCGGAACCGCCGTTCCGTTATCTCAATCACTCCTGTGAGCCGAACTGCCAACTGACGCATTACGTCAAAGAAGCGGATGCCGACGAAGAGGAAGACTTGGAAACCGGTGAACTGACCGAAGAGGAAATGGATTTCGAGTGTGAATGCGAATGTGAATCAGCGGACGACGACAGCATTTACGGCGGTTTGGAAGAAGGGGAGGAAATTGAAGCCGTCGAAGAGGAAGAGCATACGGAAGACGATGAGCAACTCTTTGAAGACGATGCAGATGCTGAAATTTGGGTGGAGGCGGTTCAAGATATTATGTTGAACGAAGAACTGACGATTGATTACTGTTGGCCTGCCGACAGGGCAATGAAATGTCTCTGCGGCAAGCCGCAATGCCGAGGCTGGATCGTCGATCCCGCCGAACGGGACCTGTTGCCGGATTAGGGCGTGTTGGTACTATACTGCGACACGGCAATAATTTACGGGAACCTCTAAAAATCAAAATTTTATGCTGATGTGTGCCAAAAGCGCAACGAATCGACTCTTTGCGTACTGTGCGTACTCCGCGGCGCAGGTGCCCGAGGGGGGCTTGTCGGTATGTCTTGTCGGTATGTCTTGTCAAGGGACGCTTTTTCGGCGACAATCGTAGCCTCTGTGGTTCAGAAGTCTATTGGTTCAGAAGTTTATTACTCAAAGGTCTCCCGCATGTCCCTCTCCGAGTCCCCTGCCTATTTTGTTTTCGATATTGAAAGCGTTGCCGATCCCAAACTCGTTTCCAAAGTTCACTTTGCGGGCAATGTTCACGAGAGTGAAGCCGTCAAAGCCTACCGCGAGGAACTTATGGAGAAGACCAAATCGGATTTTATCCCTTACACGTTCCAAATACCGATTTCCGTTGCCGTTGCCAAGGTGGCGAGGGATTTTTCGCTTCTTGACTTGGTTGTTCTCGATGAACCCTTATTTCGTCCTCACGAAATTTGTAGTCTCTTTTGGCGCGGCTGGTCGCATCCCAAAAACAACTTCCCTACGCTTGTCAGTTTCAACGGCAGGGGCTTTGACATTCCGATGCTGGAACTGGCAGCATTTCGTTATGGCATTTCCCTTCCGCGGTGGTTTGCCTTGGAATCCAGTATGTATGACCGTCCGCGTTACCGGTACAACACGAAGATTCACGTTGATTTGCATGACATCCTGACCAATAATGGAGCGACGCGATTCAACGGCGGCTTGAATCTTGCCGCCTCGCTGCTCGGGAAGCCGGGAAAGATGAATACACAGGGAAAAATGGTGCAAGACATGTATGATGAAGGCAGACTCTCGGAAATAAATGATTATTGCCGATGCGATGTACTGGATACGTATTTTGTTTTCTTGCGGACAATGGTTCTCGTCGGTAAATTGTCGTTGGACAATGAGCAGCAACTTGTCAAAAGCACGAGGGACTGGATTGAGCAACAGAGCGGGATGATTCCTATCTACCAGCAGTATCTTGATAATTGGGGGGATTGGGAGAATCCCTTCCTCAAAACAGAGCCGCCGACGTAGTGCCTCTGGGCTTATCCCCCTTGCACGGGGGACAAAGGGTGTAAGGGGTTGCGCAAGGAACGCAATATGTTGTCCGCTCCCTTGCGTCTTTTGTGCACTTGCGGTTCAGAGAACCTCTAATAATACAAAAAAACATTGCGTCCTTTGCGGTCAAAAAAGACTTAACCACAAAGAACGCAAAGAAAAAGTACAATTTGATACCGCTTACAGTATAATTGCATACTGGTGAGTCTGATGGTATAATACCCTATGTAAAGAGAAAATTGCAATGCCTGCTAATCTAACCCAACAATACAAGAAAGCCGAGGAAAACTACCGGCGTGCAGAAACGCCGGAAGAAGAACTCAAATGCTTGCAAATCATGCTGTCCGAAATGCCCAAGCATAAAGGAACAGACCATTTACAAGCAAAACTCAAAACGCAAATATCCCAAGTCAAAAAGGAGATCGAACAGCAACGCTCCAGCGGCGGAAAAAAGGGAGGTGCCTCCCGATCCTTCCGAATCCCGCGACAAGGAGCAGGCACCGCCGTCATCATCGGCGGTCCCAATGCAGGAAAGAGTCAACTGCTCGCTTCGTTGACCCGGGCGACACCTGAAGTCGCCGCCTATCCTTTCACGACCAAACAACCGCAGCCGGGCATGATGGCATGGCAAAACGTGTTTGTGCAACTCGTGGACACGCCGCCGATTACCGCCGATTATTTGGAACCCTACATCGTCGGCTTGCTCCGCAGTGCCGACCTCGCCCTGCTGATGATCGACCTCGACGACGACTCCGGTATCGAACAGTGCAAAGAAGTCTTGGAAAAACTTACCACGACGAAAACCCGACTGGCAGCAGAATCAAGTCTGGACGAAGAAGATGTCGGTTTGGCTTTCACTAAAACGTTTTTCTTGGCAAACAAAATCGACTCTCCCGAAGCGGAAGACCGACTCGATTTGTTTCGCGAAATTTGTCCGCTTCCTTTTCGGGAATTCAAGATTTCGGCGAACCAAGTGGAAACTTTGGAGGAACTTCGCAATGCCGTTTATGAATCGTTGGATGTCATTCGGGTTTACACGAAAGACCCGAAGAAAAAGGAGCCTGACAAGGATCGTCCCTTTACGTTGAGTCGAGGAGATACCTTACTTGACCTAGCGGAGTTGATTCACAAGGATTACGTGAAGAATTTGCGTTTCGGCAAGGTCTGGGGAAGTGCGGTACACGACGGCACAGTCGTCAAAGGGGATTACGTGCTGAACGATCAAGACATTGTAGAAGTCCACGTTTGATTGCCTGAAAAAGGGGGGACAATTAACCGCAAAGTACACAAGGAATTTGTATTATTAGAGGTTCTCCCTTAACGCTCTATCCCATAAACCTCCACCACGGCACTGTCGGCATCAGAGAGGGCAGACTCGAACCCGCTCAACCGTATCCATTCTACATTCCGTTGCACCGGGAAGGTAAAGACTTTGCGGCGGAGATCGCCGGTAGGCTTCAAAGCAACGTTTTGCCTAAATCCGTTGGAACATTCCACCGTACATTCCGCCAAGAGCGGTATCTGCGGGAAATCTGCCGGGAACGTGATGAGCACTTGATCCGTATTGATCGGTCTGTCGAAATTCACCTGCCAACCCGTTGCGTCAACCACCTGGGGATTCACGGCAAGATTACGGTACGCATTCGGGTCTTGCGGCAAGGGCGGCAATTCACCCCCCCTTTGCCAAGCGGTGAACTGCTGATTGTTCAAAAGGTCAAATGCTTCCATATCCCGTTTTTTCGCTTCATAATAGGCGAATTTCCGGTTTTCGGCCTCATTCCACGCTGCCCCTTCCTCGTAATCGCCCAGTGCCGGCACAAGCAGGTCTATCCAGGCAACAAACTTGTCGAGTTCCTCACGAGAAAGTTTCACATCATGGTGCGTTTTTCCCCCTTCGGCAAGATTCGAGTCCAGCATCTTCATAATACCGCTCGTCGCCGCACCGGCATTATAGGGCGGCAACATCGGCGGAGCCCCCTGTACATTAATCCAGTTGACCAGGGGTGTTTGCGCTGCGTAATAACTCCCATTGCTGATTTGACGCGAATTGGTCAAATTCAGATAGGAGAGAAGCCAATGGCGTTTGGCACGGGCATCATGCACCAGGTCGCCTTTCAGACTGAAAGGGAACCGGGCCAGTTCATCATTCACCACAGGCGCATCCGGCCACATCTCCGGTCTGATCGCCCATATCCCGAAATCGACTCCCTGTCCGCCGGTCGTCTGATGGGTGTGTGAGGCAAGGTAATTGATACCCGGCTTGAAAGCACGTGCCTCAGTGAGGGGAATCATGGAGAATTGATAATCCGTGTTATAGCCGCTGACGCTGAAAATTTTATGCCCATTGACGTAAATCACAGTATCCTCATCGTGAAAATAGCGTATCGCCAGCGGTTGCGGCTCCCAATCTTTCGGCAATTCTAGCGTGTACCAAGCCCAAACGTCGGGCGTTCTCCAACGGGTGGGGAAAGCCGGTCTCCCGGGCATCCCTCCGATGCCCCCTTCGGATTTCGGTAAATCCTTGACTTGCTCAAAGTATTCCGGTTTCATCCAGTCGTCTCCAGGCTTCACTGTGGTGTAGTGCCAATTCTGTAAATTTTGGAAGAGAGGTTGGCTGAGCGCACGACGGCTCCAATTCTCGTTGAGTATCCGCACAGCAGGTCCCCGATAGGGGGGATTCTTATCAGGGTTTTGGTGGCATTCGATACAATGGGCATCAAGAATCGGCTGGATTTCCCTGGCGAAACTAAAACCGCGAGGCGCACCATAGAAGGGTTGAAGCGTTGCCGGCGGGCGGCGCATCGCTTCCGCCAGTGCGATTGAGGGTGTCGAAACCAAATTTTTGTCCTCATGACAACCCAGACATGAAAATACTTCCCCCGGCTGTAACGTTGACCAAGACCGCATCGATTGAATGGAATGTCCGTTCTCGTCTAATATCTGAAAGTAGAGCGGCGTTTTGGCGGGGACGTGAAAACTTGCGGAACCATCTTCATAAATCGGCGTATCCCCCAAAATGACTTTCACGTCCCAGGTTCCGTTACCCGCCGAGATCGGCGAGCTAATATCAGCACTGCCCGACGGGCCATTACTGTTGTTGCCGCCGATGCCGGTACTGCGGAATTCGAGAGCGATCACCCGCAACGTCTTGGCGGTTCCCCGTTCAATGCCTTCCAGACCGGGGCCAAAGTAAACATCTTGCAAGGTAAAAGTACCGTAATCCAGATCGGGATTGATGGTGGACGGGCGGATATTCGGCATGGGACGTGCGGCAAGCGGGATGGGGCGGAAGGAGGAAATTGCCGGGTCATAAGCGAGAAGTTCGCGATGGCCGTCTTCATCCATCCAATAAATGCCGAAGGGACTCCTGACTGTATGCCCCGACGTTTGGTCGGAATTGTAACTGACAAGAAATTCCCTTTCATTGAGGGGATAGGGAAAGGCAAAGCGGTCGCCATGTTGTCCCCAGGCATCAACCCGGTCAGCCGTCGTTTCACGGATAGGAGCAATCAACTGCGTGCCGGCATTTTCCTGCCGTCCCTTGGAAATATCGATGATTCCGAGTTTTCCGTAGTATCTGTTGTGGTGTCCCGAAAAGATGGAAACGACTTTGCCGCCGCTGTTCGGGATGCCCCGCGAGTGCATCAGCGTGGTGGGGAACCAAGAGTTGTTGCCGTAAAATTCGGTTTGCCCCGTACCGTCGGGATTCATTTGAAACAAGGGCTGCGGAAAGACTTGCCCGCGGTCGTTGTAGTCCCAGCGTGTGTAGATGATACGTCCGTCTTCCAAAATGGAGGGAAAATTCGTGTGTACCTGATCGAAGGAGAGGCGGCGCATAAACCGCCCATCCTTGTCGCAAATATAGAGGTTCGAGACTTCCGTCCAAAAACAATCGACAATCTGTACACAACGGGTCGAATTGAAGATGATGTCCCCGTTGGGCAAAATGCAGGGCTCATAGTCGGCGTAACCGAGTCCAAAAGTCAGTTGCCGAATGGTGCCCGTCTCCACGTCGTAATCGTACAGGTGGTAATCGTCCAAGCGGTCTGATTTTTTCCAAGCGAATACAACGGTTTTGCCGTCGAAGGAGACATCGGGATCGCGTAGGACACCGTTGGGATCGGAAATGAGTGTCCGCTCTTGGTATTCCCCTTCGGCGTTCAATTCCAGTATGCAGAGAGCGGAGCCGGCAACGAAATTCCGTTCATGTTGTGCATCGCTTTGCGCTTCGGTGTATGCGTAGTGTGAACCGCCTAAATCGAAATGCTTCACGAAGATAATTTTCGGAAAGGCTGCTTTCAATGTTTTCAACCGTTCAGCACGGCGTTGCAGACTCGCTTGAATGTAGGCTGCATCGGCGGGTTCAGTCCTGTTGTCTTGCATCATCCAATCTTTGACGATGGGGGAGTCCGGCGTAAAATCCGCCCGCACGGCACTGGCGCAACACAGGATAAGCAACAAGGGAATCAAACGAAACATAGGCATAGGATGCTCTCCTTTTTCAACCATTTTTCGGCAGGACAATGGAGGTGCCGAGTCTGTACGCAGTATATCCGAAAGAATACCGGCATGCAAGGTGCTTCGGGGGGCAAGGCAGTCCACTAACAAGTTTTTTTCCGAAATGTTGCCTTCATCACTTCCAGGATTGAAAAACTGGGCACTTGCCTGCCGAGGGCAGGTTAACAGTCACCGATTGGAGTTATCTTGATA
>Ga0099364_10006101_pt1 | contig 17635 bp, 16 predicted proteins | sample TergutTh196P3_FD_73070 | JGI IMG/M metagenome (GOLD analysis project Ga0099364, IMG submission 73070) | Microcerotermes parvus P3 segment gut microbial communities from Pointe-Noire, Republic of the Congo - Th196 P3 | ecosystem: Host-associated > Arthropoda: Insects > Digestive system > Gut ...
ACGATATTGAGCTGATACATGCGCTGCTCAACAGCGTTTTCCAAAATGAGAGGATGTTTGATAAATTGTTGGTCTGCCATCTTTCTCCCCTACTTTTGTCCCTTTTTTAAAAATAACTTGCATTTTCTTTATGATTCTTCTTATAAATAGTCAATTCGCAAAGTGAAACTATTAAAAAATGAAAGAAAGAGAATTCACAAAGAAGCTATTAAAAAAATGAAAAAAGGGATAATGAGAACATTTCAATCCCTTTTGCTGCAAAAAAGGCAATGTTGATGCTTTTAAAACTTTTTTAACAAATCCGTTAATCGTTATCTTCCTTGAATGAACAGATTTCATCGCCGCATTCCAAACTGCCGACAGGAACGCATTCGCAAGCTTTATCGCGGATGTAAATCTTACGCTGCGGAACGGGCAGTTCAATACCTTCTTCCCGAAATCTGCGAAGAACTTCGCAGTTGATGTAATCTCTGGATTCCCATTTTCTGTCAAAACGCGTTGACCAAAATGTGACCATTAACTCCAATCGGTATTCTTGGATTTCCAAAAGAAAAACTTCGGGCTGGGGCACTTCGAGGATGTATTCAAATTTTTTGGAAGCTTGTTCAGCAACACCAAAAATAATTTGTTTGACTTTATCAATATCCGAATTCGGGCTGACGCAAAAAGGCAGGCGGACTTTGATTTTGATATCCGGAAGCGCATAATTCACGATAATGCTTTTTGAAATAATAGAGTTTGGAATTGTCATTAATTCGTTGTCAAGTGTTCTAATACGAGTGCTGCGCAGTCCAATATCCAAAACATCGCCGACATTTTCATCAAGCTTGACACGGTCTCCGATTTTAAACGGGCGGTCTGCATGAATCATGGCGCCGCCGAAGAAATTTCCAAGCATATCTTGGGCTGCCAAGGCAACGGCAATGCCGGCAATACCCAAACCAGCAATGAAAGGCGTCAAATTTATTTCATATATCCCTAAAATGATTAAAAAGGCAATAAACCAGATGACGTAGACAGCCAATAAATCCATAAGCCCCAAAAATCGGGCTTCCGTTGCATTTGTCGTTCCGATGATGTGTTTTCTGCCATAAGCCTCCATGACCCTTCTGATAAAAACAGACAAAAACCAAGCAATGAGGATGACAAAAATGACTTTATGCAGCCGTGTCATCATAAATATTTCGGACCCTTCCGGCGTTATAATGTAGTGTGTGATCCCGTAATACGCCGGAATAAAAAAAGCGATAAACGTCATCGGCTTTCCTAAAGAAGCAACAAGAATGTCATCCCATTTTGTTGCCGTTTTTTCAGCCCGCCCAATTAAATATTTACGCAGTCTTCTAACAACGAAAAATAAAATCAGCCCTAAAAGAATAAACAAAAAACCGACGACAAACAACTCATCCGCATGATTTATGTAAGAAATTAATTCTTCCCAATTTAGCATTATACCTCAAACCCACCCACTTGATTGAAAAATTACTGTATTTTATTACTGAAAAATTGATCCAATTATTGTACGGCCAATTAAAAAAAAGTTTCCTCTGATGTAAAAATATTTAATCTTTAACTTGTATTCCCATTATTCATTAATAATTGTTTTCATAACAATTTTCATAATAGCAAACCAATAAATAATTAAAAAAATATGGGACTTATATGCGATTTTTAAAAGGAATAAGTATTGTTTTATTTTGTATTTTTGTATTATTCTGTTTCGCAGGAACAGTGGCAGCAGACGATGTCATTACAAAAACGGGAAATGATTATATCATTATTCTGGATCCGGATATGACAGATGACGGAACAAATGTTACAAATTCGGACGGAACCGTTATATACAGCGATATGATCATCAGCGGAAGCGTTTATTTATACAGCGGTCCGTATAGCGCAACGAATTTTTCCCTTGCTTTTGATCTTTTCCCTACGCCTACAAGTCCGGTAATTCAAGTGAGTGTTTTGGATGCTGCAGCAACAGAAAATATAACAATAAATTTAATTGGCGAATATAACGATACGACAATGCCGAATACAGATTTCATAAATCTGGCAATATCGCCACTGGCAGATCCGAATAGAATCACTTTAAATGGTAATAATTATGAAATCAACGGCAGAGGCGTCTATTTCTTCGGGGGGTTTACTTCTCCGAACACTGTTGAAATTCGAAATTTAAACATTTCAAACGGCAATTTGATTCTTCTGGCAGTTGCTTCTAATCTGACAAACAGAGCAACCGTTTCAGATTCGAAAATAAATAATGGAATAATTGACTGTTCAAATGTTTCATCATTTTCTTTATCTATCACAAACGTCACTGTTTCAAATGTTACTTCCGGCACTAATTTGATTGCGCTTCGAGATATCTCTGCCCCATTAATAGTGACAAATACCGTAATTGAAAACGGAAGCTTAGATTCATCTACTCCATCAGGTGTGGGTTTGGGTTCAAGAAACATTTCAATTGCGAATTTGGCATTAACAGACGGAAACTTAAACATTTCAGATACGAGTAACACAATAAGTAACATTTCTGTTATAAATTCAAATATCAACGGCAGTTTTAATTTAAGAAATGTGAATCTTGCAGACATCAGCACGAGCAATATATTCGTTAATGTCACAAATTTAACAGTGACAAACGGACAAATGGTTTTTTCAGATATCATTGTCGGTTCCATCAATGTTACAAGATTGACATTGACAAACGGACAACTCAATATTTTAAACACGAGTGTTTATAATAACAGCGTCTCTATAACCAATTCCAACTTTTCAAATTCTGCTCCCGGATCTGAATTAATCTCTTTGAGAGGACCTGATATCGCAAATGTTACGATTTCAAATAATACATTAACAAACGGCAGCTTAAGATTAAATCATTCCGGCGCCGAATTTTATATTACCGGCAATACAATTTCAAACACAAGCCACGTTTTGATGATTGGCCCCGCGTTTGGCAGCGCTTTTGATTATAAGAGAATATATAACAACAAATTTATTGTCGATTCGGGAAACAACTACATTTTATTAGACCCGGTCGGATTTGCTTTTGACCTAAATATAACACCTGCTTCAGGAAACGGTCTGACAGGCGGTCCTTATGTTGCCGGAAATTATTGGAGCACGCCTGCAGAGAACGGGCATTCGGACGGGTTGGCCGCTAATGACAGGGGATATTCAGCAAGTTCTTTTGACATTCCGACAACGGGGCCTGTTACTGAAATTTTTACGGATCACCATCCGCTCACAAAATACATCCCTCCACAACAAGGCAGCCCGGGACGGCCAAATCTGCCAAACGAAGGCGGAACACTGCCAACGGACGATTCGCTCGAAACACCGCCGGAGAATTTGGATGATCCGAATACGGCAAATACAGATGCGGCAAATGAAAAGAAAAGTATCCGTGAAACTTTCAGAATGTTAAAGGACAACGACGCAACAACCACAGAAGTGATTATGGGGTATATTGCACCGGCGTCCGTTGTTGTGGGCGCCGCTGTCAGCGCACTTCTTTTATTAATTGTCAGCTTGATTGATTTGTTCTTTGATATCACATCCGAACAGGTTCGCGGGCTGGCAAGAGAAAAAACAAAATACAAATTCAAATTCAATCCGCCGAAGTTAGAGGATATTTTCAAAGCTCAAACGGCTTATATGATTCTTTTATTCATCATCGGCGTCTGTATCATGGATACGATTTTGGATGCGATGACCTATGCCGCCCTTGAAATCGGTCTTTTGGCATTTATTGCTGCAATTATTCCGCCATTTGTGATTGTGGCAATCGTAAACATCGGAGGCGGTCTTTTCTTAGATCACGCCGTCAGCTATTATTTCAAAAAAATCGGAAAATTTGTACGCCGAAATACGAGCATTATGGATATTATTGAACAGCGGAAAAATATCAATGTCGTTGTCTTCTTTGCAGTAATGTTTTTTGCTGTCGGCATTGTGACATTTTTGGTTTTGTTCTGCGGATGGACGCTGGTTTAAAAAAAGGGCAAAAAAAGGTAAAATAAAGATTTGGTCTGTCGTTTGAAATGATTTTCAAGCGGCAGAATTTTTTTTATTCAATTTTTCATTCGTCTTTTATTCGTTTTTTTATTCGTTTTTCCATTCGTTTATTCATTCGTTTTTTGGCTTATTAAAATCCCATCAGACCCTTCATTTCCTTTTGAGAAAACTTTATATTATATCACTGCTATGTTGGGAAGTCACCTATTCGAAAAATAGTGTATATCTTATTTTGAGATCTTATTTTTGAGATATTTAGAATATTGGGATATCTTATTTTCGAACGCAACCTGCATTCATTACAGCATTGCAAACTGCGTGAGTAGGATTTTTATCAAAAAATCTTGCGGAGGAAAATAATGGGTAAGAAAACACTTGCAAAAATCTCGAGAAAGACAAATCCGAGAATAATCAACCTGATTTTGACACTGAAAAGTGTCGCGAATGAAAATGATGCACCGATTTGGAACGCGATTGCCGGAAAACTGGAAAATCCGTCTAGAAACTATGCTGATGTAAACTTAAGCCAAATCAACAGACATGCAAAGGAAAATGAAGTCCTTTTGATTCCGGGAAAAGTCCTTGGAGCCGGCGATGTCTTGTTTGGCGTGACTGTGGCAGCGTTAAATTTCAGTGCCAGTGCAGCTGACAAAATCACACAAGCCGGCGGAAAATGCCTCCGTATCGAAGACTTGATCGAAGAAAACCCGACAGGTTCCGGCGTTAGAATTTTCCAGTGAGGTGCAAAAATGACAGTTATTGATGCAAACGGATTAATTTTGGGCCGCTTGGCAAGTATTGTGGCAAAACGCCTCCTTGCCGGTGAAGTTATTGACATTGTCAATGCCGAAAATTCAATTATTTCAGGAAACAGATTCACCCTCATTGCAGATTACAAACACTCTGTTGAAAGAGGAAGACCCGAATACGGTCCGTATTTCCCGAAAAGACCGGAAAGAATTTTAAAAAGAACAATTCGCGGCATGCTCCCGTACAAAAAAGAAAACGGAAGAAAAGCCATGTCAAACTTGAAAGTTTACTGCGGCATTCCGATCGAATTTAAAGATGAAAAAATTGAAACCCTTGATGCAGCGCGTGTTGAACGCTTAAAATCTGCAAAATATGTCAAGCTTGGTGAAATCAGCAAAACCCTCGGGGCTAAGGTCTAAGGAGTGATGTCAAATGGTCGAAAAAATTGTCAACACATCAGGTAAACATAAAACCGCCGTCGCCAGAGCTACCGTTAAAAAGGGTACAGGCGTTGTCAGAATTAACAAAATCCCCCTTCCGATTTATGGAAATTATCTTGTCAACCAAAAGGTTTCCGAACCGGTCAACATTGCCGGTGAGGATATCATCTCAAAGATCGACATCATCGTCACCGTCAAAGGCGGCGGAATGATCGGTCAAGCCAATGCTGCCCGCACAGCCATTGCCAAAGGAATCGTTGAATTCACAAACGATACCGTTGTCAGAGATGCCTTTGCCGGATTTGACAGAAGCTTGCTTGTCAGCGACTCCAGACAAAAAGAACCGAAATACTTCGGCGGTCCGGGTTCCAGATCAAGATATCAAAAATCATACAGATGATGTGAAGAAAATATCAAAAATCATACAGACGATGTGAAAAAATATGATACCGGTTCGTTGCTTTTCGTGTGGGAAAGTCATTTCCTCAGGATATGAAGAATTTAAAAGACGTGCAGAAGACGGTGAAGACAAAGACAAGATCTTAAATGATCTCGGCTACACCAGATACTGCTGCAGAAGAATGCTTTTAAGCCATATCGAAATGGTTGACGTGATTGCCCCGTATCAGTAAGCAAAGTGTGTAAAAATAAGAATGGAAACAACATTGGAATCATTCCAATGTTTGTTTTTTACATTTACAAAAAGAATTAACAAAAGGTGAAGGGTATGAAACTTCAAATTCAAGAATATACGAGATTCGAAAGAGCCCGCATTATCGGTGCCCGCGCCCTTCAAATATCGATGGGTGCTCCTGTCTTAATTCAAGATTACGAAAAATCGGGTGTTGATCCGCTCTACATCGCTCTTGAGGAATTCAATAGAGGTGTCGTCCCGATTACTGTAAAAAAGTAAAGGATCGCAGGAATAAGCAAATAAAACATAAAAAAATTAAAAAATAAAATCAGGTCTTCAATCATATAATACATATGAAGGGAACCTAAACTTAAGAGAAACAATCCTCAATTCAAATTTATGGTGATTCAATGGAAAACCAAGAAGCAAAACCAATTTCAGATGATGTTGCAGCCGGCGACAAGGCTTACCTCGTCCCGATCGACGAATATTTAGCCGCCGGTGTTCACATCGGAACACAGCAAAAAACAAAAGACATGATGCGTTTTGTGTATCGTGTCAGAACAGACGGTCTGTATGTCCTTGACATTCAAACCACAGATGAAAGAATTATTGCAGCTGCCAACATGCTTTCAAAATATGACGTCTCCCGCATTTTGATTGTCTCTTCCAGACAATATGGTCAATATCCTGCCAAAATATTCGCAAAAACAACAGGCTGCCGCGTTTCAATCGGACGTTTCATCCCCGGTATGCTTACAAATCCGCAAATGGACAGCTTTTTTGAGCCTGAAATCGTGATCATCACTGACCCCGCAGGCGATGCACAAGTCATTAAAGAAGCTTTTGATGTCGGCATTCCTGTCATCGCTCTTGCGGATTCCAACAACCTCACAAAAAATGTTGACCTTGTCATCCCGACAAATAACAAAGGCAGAAAAGCCCTTTCCTTAATCTATTGGCTCCTTGCCAGAGAACTGTGCAAAGTAAACGGCACACCCTTCAACTCCGAACTTTCAGACTTTGAAGTTCCGTTATAATCATTGAGAAGAACAAATGTTCTTTTCATCTTTTTTTAATTTTTTGCGTTTTTGCTTTTGTGTTTTTGCTTTTGTGTTTTTGCTTTTGCGTTTTTGCTTTTGTGTTTTGTTTTTGTGTTTTGTTTTTGGTTTTTGTTTTTGTGTTTTTGCGTTTTTGCTTTTGTGTTTTTATTTTTTACCGACAGCAAAAATAATTCATCCACAAAAAATTTTATAAATTATCTTTTTTAACAAAAAACGTTAAGAGCAGTAATAGATAGATACGACTTTCTTTCATTATTACAACCTTACAATGTGTAAAATCACACGGGGGCGAACGGAGAACGAATTTTAGAAGTTGAATTCATGCCCTCTTCTTTGCCTCCTAAAAATAAATTTATATATTGTGACAACGAGTTAATGGCATATTATTATCAAAGACTAGAATTGGAATTTCGGGGTCAATTCTCTTCTTTTCCGAATTGGGTGTATGTGATACAGTGGATATGTTTTATTTTATGGCTCTCATTGTTTTATTACCGTTCATAGCGGTATTTTTTATCCCTGTAGCATACAAGCTGTTAAGGGACAAAGTGGGCTGGTTTGCCGCATTTATTTCAGCAATTTGTTTTTTGTTAATCGCAACAATGGTTTCTGCAATTTCGCACGGGCAAACTTTTTCCGGAAATATGGCTTGGATCCCGGGGTTATCTGTTAATTTCGGCTTTTATGCGGACGGTTTGGCTGTTCTTCTTGGTTTAATTGTTTCATTCATCGGTATTTTGATTCTGGCATATTCCTCCAAATACCTCTCCAAAGACGAAGATTTGGTTCGCTACTATCAATATCTCTTGGTATTTACAGGCTCAATGCTTGGCGTGGCATTCTCAGATACCCTGATTCAATTATTTATCTTTTGGGAATTGACAAGCATCAGTTCATTTCTTTTAATCGGTTATTACAGAAAAACAAAAGAATCCATTTATGGCGCCTCCAAGGCTTTATTAATAACAGGTGGCGCAGGCTTATTCATGTTTGTCGGCTTTATGTTCCTTTATAGTATCACAGGAACATATAGCATCTCCGATATGCTGACAAATCCGGCAATGGTCGGCATGGTTAAAAACAGCCCCTTCTTTACGGTCATTCTTGTTTTAATCATGCTTGGAACATTTGCAAAATCAGCACAGGGCCCGTTTTATATTTGGCTTCCAAATGCCATGGAAGCTCCGACGCCCGTCAGCGCTTTTCTTCATTCTGCGACAATGGTAAAAGCCGGCATCTTTTTAGTGGCAAGGTTTCATCCCATGTTTTCGGGAACGATTGATTGGTTTATTTTGGTCAGCGGGGTTGGAATTATTACAATGGTTGCTGCCGGATTTTTAGCACTGCGGCAAACCGACTTAAAAGCGCTTCTTGCTTATTCCACAATCAGCCAGCTGGCATATTTGATGACAATGTTTGGCTACACAACATTTGCCGAACCCGGAATTGGCGTTGCTGCCGCAACATTTCATCTCTTCAACCACGCCGCCTTCAAAGCTTGTTTATTCTTGCTGGTTGGAATTATTGCCCATGAACTGCACACACGCGACATTCGAAAAATGGGCGGGCTTCGAAAAGAAATGCCGATAACATTTATTTTGATGGTCATCGCTGCCGCGGCAATGGCCGGAATTCCGCCTCTAAATGGCTATTTGAGTAAAGAATTATTCTATGAATCCTCCATGCACATGGCAGAAGTTTTAGGCGGCGGCATTGCATACATCATACCGGTGCTTGCCGTCATCGGCGGTGTCTTTACATTCGCTTATTCATTCCGGCTGATCTTAAAAATATTTATGGGCAAAAGAACACAAGACCCTGAGGTCCCAAAACACGTTCATGACCCATCATGGGTATTGCTTGCGCCGCCGGCGCTTTTGGCAATCATTATTATCAGTGTTGGTCTTTTTCCGACACCGTTTATTGAATATCTTGTTCAGCCGGCAATTGATGCCATTGCTCCCGGATCAGAACATCTTCATGTTGCTTTATGGCACGGATTGACGCCTGCCTTTATCATGACACTGATTACATTTGCAGCAGGCATTCTTGTGTATGCAAAATACAATGCGATTGCTGCATGGCAAATGAAATTCAAAGAGAAACATCCAAAGCTCAGCTTAAATTACTTATACAACACACAAGTGAATAACGCGTTTAAATTCGGTTCAGGCTTTGGAAAAGTGCTTCAGAAAGGTGAACCACGTCATTATATGAAAATCATGTTGGTTTTCATCATATGCATGGTTTTAATTCCATTCTTGTTTGCTATTGCAACAGGCATGCCTTTATTTTCAAACAATGTGTTTTTCCAAGGCGAAACAGCAAGAATCTTGCTTTTCATATTGATTATAATCGCGGCTTGGGGTGCTTGTGTGCTTCCAAGATATATAAATGCAATGTTGGTCGCCTCATCTTGTGGTGTATTTGTTTCGCTTTTGTATGCTTATCTGAAAGCGCCGGACTTAGCCATGACACAGCTGTGTGTAGAAACCTTATCTACAATTCTATTTTTAGTCGTCCTTCTTAAATTGCGCACAAAAGAGGCGTTTCGTCATGAAAAAACAAAAGGGCGCTTGAAAAATGCATTAATTGCAAGTGGATGCGGCTTTATATTATTTATAATGCTGATAGGTGCCGATTTAGCAGTACCGTTTGAGTCATTCTCTCATTACTTTATAAATAACGCCATCGGATTGACCGGTGGGAAAAACATTGTCAATGTCATAGTGGTTGATTTTAGAGGATATGACACATTTGGTGAAATCTCAGTACTTACCATCGCTGCTTTGGCAGTTTATAACTTAATCAAAAGCAGAATATCTCCCGACCCTTCAGCAAATTCGGCAGAAGATGCATCATCCATGTTTGGCAGTCATAATGTTAATCAATCATCGGTTCATCCGCAGCTCAAAAATGTAACACCAGTTGCCCCTTCTAAAACAAATATGCCAACCGATTTGGAAACGAGCATATCAACCGACATGGAAATGAATATATCACCCGATTTGGAAACGAATCTGTCATCCGACATGAAAATGAATATTCCACTCGATTTGGAAACGAATCTGTCATCCGACATGGAAATGAATATACCACTCGATTTGGAAACGAATCTGTCATCCGACATGGAAATGAATATACCAACCGAAATAAATCTGCGGGAAGAGAAAACATGAGCACGATTATCGCAAAAACAATATCAAAAGGATGTCTCGTTGTCGGCTTATTGTTTTCAATTTACCTTCTCTTGAATGGCGGAAATTATCCCGGAGGCGGTTTCGTCGGCGGCGTGTTATTCGTATGCAGCATTGCGATGGTGTACATAACGTATGGAATGAAATACATTAATGCCCGATTAAAACCGAATTGGTGGATATGGTTTGTTTATGGATTATTTTTTGCATCGATTACAGCTTGTGCGCCATTCATTGCCAACCACAATTTTTTCAGAAGCGCTTTTCAATTTTTCCATATTGAACCTTTTGGATTTTATATCGGAGAAATTGAAATCATTTCGTCTATGTACTTTGATGTGGGCATTTACTTTGTTGTGATTGGCAGCTTGTTATTCATTTTGACAAGCATCGCAGATGATAAAGTTAAAGAAACAAAAATCATAGACGTTGAAGAGCGTTTGGAAATTCTGGGAGAAGGAGAAATGACGCTCAAACCCAAAGCGCCCGCAAAACAGGAGGAAAAACATGACTGAGATCATAATGGCGCTTACAATTTCTATTCTTTTTGGAATTGGAATTTATATGATATTAAAAAGAGATATCATAAAAATCGCCATTGGTTTTAATTTTATCAGCCATTCTATCAATCTTGTGCTTGTGACATCAGGCGTTTTAACAGGAACACTGGTACCGATTTTAGCGGATGCAATGAATGAAAACGGCGGATTTATTTTTACGGATGATTACGCTAACGCAACGCTTGCTCCGATAATTACAGATGCTGCCAAAAACAGCGCATTTACGGATCCTTTGACACAAGCTCTTGTGCTGACGGCTATCGTGATCAGTTTTGCAACAACAGCTGTTTTATTGACACTTGCATACCGCATTAATGAAGAATATGGCACAACAGATGTTGATGAACTCAGGAGGCTTCGCGGATGATTCCAGTGATTCAGACATTTGTCCAGTCCCATATTACAATTTTACCGATTGCAATTTGTTTTTTGATGGCACCGATTATGTTGTTTTTAAGACAAAAACCGCGCCATCAAAAAATTGTTGCAACAGTGGTCGGCGTCTTGCTCTTATTGTTGGCTGTTTATTTGTTTGATATTGTCTATACCGCCGGCATTCAAGTGTATGAAATTGGAGAATTTGGAAAATATGGAATTGTGCTTGTCGCCGATATGCTGTCTGCACTGATGGTTCTTCTAACAGCGTTTATTTCACTTGCCGTCTTAATTTACTCATTTGATTATATTGAAAAGAAGTCTTTGAGCAACAGTTATTATCCGTTGTATTTCTTGTTAATCGCCGGAATTAACGGTATTTTTCTGACCGGAGACTTGTTTAACTTATTCGTTTTCTTTGAAATTATGCTTTTGTCTTCAACCGGCTTAATTATGGCAAATGAAGCGCTTAATATGACAGATACGGCACACAAGCTGGAAGCAACATACAAATATTTGGTACTCGGCATCATCGGTTCAATGATGATGTTGGTTGCAATTGCAACAATTTACGCAACGATTGGTTCATTAAATATCGCAGACATCGCCGCAAAAATTCAAATTTTATCTGAAACAGGAACAATGCCATGGGTTGTTATCGGCGCAGCATTATTATTCGTTGTTGTCTTTGGAAATAAAGCGGCTCTTGTTCCGCTCCACTTTTGGCTTCCTGATGTCCATCCGACAGCACCGACGCCGATCAGTGCAATGTTAAGCGGCATATTGATTAAAATAGGAGTTTACGGTGTTCTTCGAGTTTTATTTGTCATACTTGCACCGACAAAACCGTTCTTCTTACCGATATTGATGTTCTTTGCATTGCTGACAATTGTATTTGGCGCCGTTTCTGCAATGGGGCAAGTGGATCTGAAACGTGTTTTGGCATACTCAAGTGTGTCTCAGATCGGATATGTTTTGTTAGGACTCTCTTTTGGAACAGTCGGTGCAATTGCGGCGGCTGTCATGTTTTTGGTCAATCACGCCGTTGCAAAATCCCTGTTGTTCCTGACAGCCGGCGGTATTATTCACACAACGCATACAAGAGATCTTAGAAAAATGGGTGGATTGATCTCGATTTTACCGCTTTTTTCGGCGGCGTTTTTAATCGGTGCATTATCAATTGCCGGCTTCCCGCCGATGGGTGGTTTTGTTGCGAAATTTGCGCTTTTCCAAGAAACAGTTTTAGAACAATTTTATCTGCCGCTTTTAATCGCAGTGGTTTGCGCCGTCATCACAATCTTTTATATGTTTAAAACATGGATCGCTGTGTTTTGGGGAGAAAACAGAGGGTCTCTCAAAGAGTCTCATCATCACAAAATATCGCCGGAAATCATCATTCCGATTGTCATGCTGTGTGTTTTGGTGGTTCTCCTAGGCGTTTATCCGGAGCCGCTTTACAACATTTCAAACCAAATTGCCGTACAAATTTTAGATCCGACAGCTTATATTTCAGCCGTTTTAGAGAGGGTTCCAAGATGATCAAATTCAGTAAATACACGGTTTATCTACTGCTCAGTCTTGTTTGGGTCATTATCAGCGGCAGCTTTACGCTCGGAAACTTTTTAATTGGTATCTTCTTCTCGATTTTAATTTTTTATCCGTTTAGAGATATGTTTACTTTTACGGATTCTTTCGGAGACCAGGTCCGTAAATTCCCTAAAAAAATCTATTATGTTTATGTTTTATTCAAAGAAATTACGAAAGCAAGTTTCTTTATGATGTATATAATACTTCGACCGAAGTTGGATATTCGCCCGGGAATTATTGCTTATCCGTTTGAAACAACGCGAAGTATTTCAACAACTCTTTTGGCAAACACAATTTCACTGACACCGGGGACATTAATTATTGATGTTCACGTCAAAAACCCGTCATTAAAGGGACCGGGCATTTATTATGTCCACGCGATTTACATTAAAAGTCCAAAAGAGCTCAGGGACGACATCAAAGAAAATATTGAAAAACCTGTTACGGAGGCGTTTGAATGATTCCGTTTGGTCTTGTGACAGGCATTGCTTTATTTGGTGCGACCTGTGCGTTGTTTTTAGCGGTTTACCGCGCCATTGTCGGACCGACCTTTGCCGACAGAATTGCTGCAGTAGATGCGATTGGAAACACCGTTGTTGTGATTATTGCAATATATGCGTTTTCTCAAAATTCCCGATTTTTGATTGACATTGCCATACTTTTGGCATTAATTTCATTCATCGGAACGCTGGCCATAGCAAAATATTATGACAAGGGAGAAGTGATTTGATGTTGGAATTTTTGAATTTTACAACAATCCGCTTATATGTGAGCTACTTCTTCTTGCTGTTTGGTGTTTTTGCCATTTTAGTCGGAATGATCGGATTAATTCGATTGCCGGATGTTTACAACAGATTGCACGCCACAACAAAAATTGCAACACTTGGGGCGCTTTTCGTTTTGTTAAGTATTTTAGTTCGAGACGGTTTTACATCCTTTGGTTTAAAAGCCATTGCCGTTGGTGTTTTTCTGCTCATGACAGCACCGGTTGCAGGACATGTAATTGCTCGTGTTGCTTACAATGCCGGCATTCCGCCGTGCGACCAAACGATTTTTGATGCTTACAGCGGCAAACGCCAAGGTGATTATTGTGATGATTACGACTTCCACGAAGGTTCTTACACATTTTTAAACCTGGAAACCGGCGCAAGGCAGCATGAATATTCCGATCAGTATATTGAAAATTTAACCGAACAATTTTCAAGAGAATTGGCCGGACTCGCGCATCACATGGCAGAAGAGGATGATGATTTGTATGATGATATTGACGATTCGGAATGGGGCGAAGAAGATAACAATGATGATGAAAGCCAAAAAGATTCAAAGTTCATCACCGGTGTCGAATCATCAGAAAATCTACAGGATGCCGAAGAAGATTCAGACGATTCTGAAGATGAAGAAACAAAATAAATAAAACGGCATCAGAAAAACAGATGCTTTTTTTGTTTTTGAAACAATATAAATAAAACGGCATCAGAAAAACTGATGCTTTTTTTGTTTATGAAACATGTTTAATGCACCTTCCGAATTTATAACAGAATTATTTTTATGATCGCGTGGTATGAAATTGTTTTGGAAATATTTGAAATCTTGATCTTTTTGCCGGGCAAAAAAATAATTGAATCACTACCCTTTTTTAGTTTTACCTTTTTCATTTTTTGGCAAAAAGATACAGTTTCCAAAACAATTGATTTAAAATTCAAAAAATGAAAAAATAGTGTTAAATATTTTAACGGAAATATGAAGAAATAAGATTTAATCGATTAAAAAATTCAAAAAAGGGATCACATGCAGGATGACAAGAAAATCACGGAAAAAGAATTGATGAGAATCGGCGTTTCGCTGCCGGATAATCTTTTGGTAAAATTCGACAACATTATCTCTGAACGCGGTTATTCTTCGAGATCGGAAGGAATACGAGATGCGATTCGCAGTTATATCAACCATTATGAATGGATGAACGACATCAAAGGTCGCCGCATTGGAACGATTTCATTGGTGTATGACCATACAAAGCGTGGTCTCTCAAATATGATGGCCGAAATCCAGCATGAGCATTCCGGTATTATTAAAACATCCATTCACATTCATTTAGATCATGACAACTGTCTGGAAGTGGTTGTCCTCGACGGTGACGGCAAAGAAATCAAATCGTTGGCTGAAAAAATTATTTCTTTAAACGGCGTCAAATTTTCAAAATTAACAACTGTTCCGTCAACGGATAAGCTTTAACGGGAAAAAACCGCAAAAAAGCATATGGTTGAAACAAAAAAAATTTTTGCCGGCTTTTTGAAAAATAAAAAAGATGACAAGAGCGGGCCCGAAGGGATTTGAACCCCCGACCTATGGATTAAGAGTCCACCGCTCTGCCTGACTAAGCCACGGGCCCTGTTTGATATTTAAAATGAACAAATTTTGTTTCTCTTTTGGCTGCTTTGGAAGTGCAAAGCCTCAAAAACGAATACTTTAAATCCGTCTGACCTTATATAAACATTTCGCAAAAGGCGGTTCCGCCGACGAATTTATAAAAAAATATGCACGCAGCCACAAATATTTAAGGAAGGTTTTGAAGTGCCTCCCGTTTATTTTTTAGAGCGAAAAATTACGGAACATATTTATATCAGGTTTACATTTTTTATTTAATTAATTTCAGAATTCAACTCTTTTCTTTTCTTCTTGCTTGGCAAATGACGACAGACAGTTTTGTTTTTTGTAAATTAGTTCAGAGTTGCTGCGTTCACCGTACAACAAAAAAATTAAAGGTAGTCAGTAAATATGTTTAAAAATTCTATGTTTAAGAACAACAATGAAAATGTCTCCGCGCCGGTTTCCGAGGGAAAGACATACACTGTCAAAATCGAAGACGTTGCCCAGAAAGGTGATGGAATTGCCAGAGTTGAAGGCTATGTCATCTTTGTTCCGGACACTGTTGCAGGCGAAGAAGTAACTATTAAAATTACAAGAGTGCTTCCAAAATACGCATTCGCAACTGTCGTCGAGTAATCTTTTTAACCGTGTTATAGGGAGATGTTTTTGAGCAATCTGAAACATCTTTTCTATTCTTTCATATTTTTAAAAAATGAGTGGTCGACCGAATGGTGTTTAAAAAAAGAATAAAAAGCAACATCAGGCGATCAAAAAAACAGAACTGCTCAAAAAGTATAGATGCCCGATTATTGAATATGTAAACAACGAATTATCTGCCATCTATACATTTTGAGCAATTTTTTTCTTTCCTTTTTCAATCAAGGAATGTATCATGAATTTTAATAGGCGCCATGAAAGCCAAACACTTTTCTTAACTTATTGTTAAAAAGTGAAGAAGAAATTCTCTTCCTCACTCATTTTTATTTTTCATTAAATGCCCGGTCACCATAACTTCTCCGATACGCAAACAAGATGATAGCAAGGACGATTAACAAAATAATCCAGGACCATCCTACTTTTAGAGGAATATCAATAGGAGTATCAATCGGGGGCGTATCGTCTATTCTGCTGCCGTTGCCTTCGGGTGGCATGGGTTGTTGTTGTGTGTCATTTGAGAATGGAACAATGGTTGCTTGGCCGTAACCGGTACCCGGACCGCGTATGATCTCTTTGTAGTCAGGAATACCGTTGCCGTCCAGATCCTCAGCCCATACAGCGTAGAGATCATACTGGAAACCCGGCAAGGCTGTGATGCCGGCTGCGGTGAGGTTCACGCTTGTCACAAAAGTAATTGCATTCTCCTGTGACTGGGTCGTTACCAGCGATTCGGGAGCGCGGCTCCAGCCGATCCAAACGGCATCTGTCAGTGTCATCGTGCCTGCACCGGCGGGGGTATATGATATACGTGAGAGTTTTCCGGGCTCTGCCGGGGGGACCGACCCACCGTCAAAACCGTTGCCATCATAGAAAATGGTGTATGTATCCTCTCTGTAGTCAGGTGTGCCGTCATTGTTAAGATCCACCGCCCATACAGCATAGACTCTGTATATGGCGCCGGACAAAGCCGTAATTTCGGCGGTGGTGAGATTCACTTTCGTTTCAAAGACAATCGCAGTCTCTTGTGTTTGGGTGGTTACCAGCGGCTCGGCACTGAGACTCCAGCCAATCCAAACTGCATTGGTTCTGGTAAGAGTGGCACTTGCCGCCAAGGGGTATTCGATATCGGCTAATCTGCCGGGCTCGTTTGCTTGAGTACCGCTGCCTGCGTTTGCATTGTAATTTACGGTGTATGTACCCTCTCTATAATCAGGTGTACCGTCGTTGTTGAGATCTTCTGCCCAAACAGCATAAACATTGTATGTCGAACTTGTCAAAGCTGTTATCTGAGCAGCGGTGAGGTTTACATCGGTCTCGAAAGTAAGTGCGTCCTCTTGTGCTTGAGTCGTCACCAGAGACTCGTTGTTGAGACTCCATCCGATCCAAACAGCATCGGTTTTGGTAAGAGTGACGTTCGCATCGTCTACCAAGGGGTAGCTGATACCAGCTAATCTGCCGGATTCACTTGTTTGAGTGCCGCTGCCCGTGTTTGCACCGTAGGCAACAGTGTATGCTCCCTCCCTGTAATCAGGCGTTCCATCGTTGTTGAGGTCTTCTGCCCAAACAGCATAGACATTGTATGTCGAACTTGTCAAAGCTGTTATCTGAGCAGCGGTGAGGTTTACATCGGTCTCGAAAGTAAGTGCATCCTCTTGTGCTTGAGTCGTCACCAGAGACTCGTTGTTGAGACTCCATCCGATCCAAACCGCATCTGTTTTGGTAAGAGTGACATTCGCATCGTCTACCAAGGGGTAGCTGATACCAGCTAATCTGCCGGATTCACTTGTTTGAGTACCGCTGCCTGTGTTTGCACCGTAGGCAACAGTGTATGTACCTTCCTTGTAATCAGGTGTACCGTCGTTGTTGAGATCTTCTGCCCAAACAGCATAAACATTGTATGTCGAACTTGTCAAAGCCGTTATCTGAGCGGCAGTGAGGTTTACGTCGGTCTCGAAAGTAAGTGCATCCTCTTGTGCTT
>Ga0099364_10006102_pt1 | contig 17635 bp, 16 predicted proteins | sample TergutTh196P3_FD_73070 | JGI IMG/M metagenome (GOLD analysis project Ga0099364, IMG submission 73070) | Microcerotermes parvus P3 segment gut microbial communities from Pointe-Noire, Republic of the Congo - Th196 P3 | ecosystem: Host-associated > Arthropoda: Insects > Digestive system > Gut ...
TGTGCGGGAAAAGAGTCGATGATATTCATCCCGGTCTGTTCAGCCAGACGTGGAGCGTCGCAAAGTCCCTGATAAAAGACTCCGTGAGCGGTCGCCGCACGCAAGCCGGGATCATAAACTCCGACCGCCAAAATGTCATTGACGGTGAGTTTAGATTCACTGATGAGTTCTTGCACGGCTTCTTCTTCAATGCTGGCGAGTTCCCTAGCGACGTGCAGGGAGAGACTGGCGGGAATTGTTACATCTTCGCTTTTGCCGACGGCACACTGTTGTTCTTGATGACTCAATGTGTTTTGCAGTTCGTTGAACGAATCGACAATTTCTCTTGGAACGTCGAAGGCTATTGTTTTTCGTATTTCGACGGGTGCTCCGTTGCCGCGTCCGTGTACTCCGATGACGGCGGACTCGATGCGTTGGCAAGATGTTGTGATACTGATACCGCCGAACCATCGGACGTTGTCCGTTGATTTTCGGGAACCTCGCGAAAACAGGGTGGGAAACACCATTTTAGTCAAAGGCGTGAAAGGGCGTAAAACCAAATGTTCTCGCGGAGTCTATCTATTTTGACGAATCGAGTCCAGAGCATTTTTTCTACTTGCTTCGATGGACATGTTTTGACACTAAAAATTTTTCAGAAAATCCTCTTCCGAGAGTATTTCTATCGTTCCTCGCCGATACGTCGATATCCTCTTTTTTAGGGTTGCCGTGATTTTGGACTACGTTTGGTTATTGGGGCAACTTTTAGCAAAAAATTGACAAAATGGGAAAATTTTATCGATTGTAGCGACTTTTACGCCGATATTATTGTTAGTCCAGAATTCCCTACCCCCGGAGATTCTAATGTTTCGATTAGCGGTTCCGCTTTGCCTTCTGCTCCTTTGTTCCGTCGGTTGCAAAATGTGCGATACTATCCACGATTGCCGTATCACCGGATTTGTTGATAGGCAAGACGACTATCGAGGTTTCTATCCTGACTATCGGGCTGGTTCACTTTTCAGCGGTGATAAGAACGACATGTACCAAACGGCATACGATCTTTACGCCAACGCTGGTAATTACGGCTCGACTATACTGGTTGAAGTAGAACATCGTGAACCCGACCCAGGGCTGTTCCAAAGACTCCCCGCTGATGCTTCTCGGCAACCGCAAGAAAACGAAAGGAGCCTTGATTTTCCGGGGGTTCCAATCGTACCGGATTATTTGTATTCTCCGCCGGCACCTGGTGATAGACCGAGAATACCACAGAGAATTCCTGCTATTCCGGAACTTGCACCATTGCCCTTCGACACGCCGCCCGGCAACACCACGACTCCATTCTCACAGAACGACGAAATTGTTACACCGCCAAACACAGCACCATCGATTCAGGATACGGAACTGCCGATCACGCTTGAGGAGTTACGCCGCCTCGATCCTTCGGTTCACGATATTCAAATTATTAGTATCGAAGATTCAGCGGTAGATATGCCGATCAGATGAATTGAACAGTGAGTAAATGCTGTCAAATCTGTACTCGTGAGCATTCAGGAATAAACCGGCGTTCTTACGAGTGCCGTTCGCTGAACGTTAACATTTCTATCAACTCACGGTGCAGCGTTTCATTTGCGACGGCACAGATCGGAGCAGGATCGGTAAACTCAATCGGCGAACCATCCGGTTTTGTAACAATGCCGCCCGACTCCAGAATAAGCACAGTCCCCGCCGCAATGTCCCAAGGATGACACGCAAATGCCCAGTACGCGTCAAATCGCCCTGCCGCCACGTACGCCATATTGAGAGCTGCCGAGCCTGTCCGCCGAATCGATTGACATAGCGGCATCGCCTTCAAAAACGCCGCCAAGTCTGGCGAAGACCTCTCACTCTGCGTAGGAAATGTAACCGCCGGCAACGCTTCCACCAACGTTTGCCGATGGCTTGTCTGCATCCGCTTACCGTTCAAAAATGCCCCTTGTCCTTTTTCGGCAGAAAAAAACTCTTCGGTCATCGGATTGTAAAATACGCCGCAAAGTACTTCTGTTCCTTTTGTTAGAGCAATCGAAGGACCAAAACAGGGAACACCGTGAACGAAGTTCGTCGTACCGTCCAGCGGATCGACTAGCCAACAAAACTCGGAGGTACAGTTCGAGGTTGACGGCGACAGATTACCTTCTTCTCCGAGAAAGCGATGGTCAGGAAACGCGCCGAGGACGATGGTCTCTATCGTTTTTTGAGCGGCGACATCAGCTTCGGTAACAAGGTCTCTCGGATTTTTCTTATGCCGGACACTGATGTTGCCGAGCATATCGACAAGAACTTTTCCCGCCGACCGAGCGGCTTCTTCACAGACAGACAAGTAGTACGATGACATAATAGACACAGTATACCACTTATTCGCAATTTTTTCAGGAGATTACGGCGGAGTGCGATGAACCATCACGAACGCCGCCCCAGTAATTGAAAATCCTCGTCCAACACTTCCGCAATGTACTTCTGCGACAGCTCGCCCCATATTCTCGGCGTATAAGTATAAAACGCCCCTTTACGTTCTCGGTCGTCCTCTTGACGTGACGGCTGGAATTGATCAAGGAGCGGCTTAAAGCTTCCACCGGAAAGTAATGGCATCCTTTTTCATCGACAGTCCTTTGTGTCCTTTGTGCCTTTGTGCGAAGCTAAAATTTTGCGCACGAAGGCACGAAGAAATTAGGCTTCGCCAAAAATAAAAGTGCCCTTCATGGCGCTGCGCTTCGGAATGGAGCGCAGCGCAATGACGGAATAGGGGTATGAAACCTTTCGGCAAAAGACTAAAATAACTGACATGAAAATCATTTGTATAGGACTTAACTATCGAGATCACATTCTCGAGACCAGCGCATCTTTTCCAGATAGACCTGTCGTTTTCAACAAAACGACCAACGCTCTTGTGCGCGACGGCGAACCTATTCGGCTGCCGACAGTCAGTCAGCGAGTCGATTACGAGGCGGAACTCGTTGCCGTCATAGGTAAAACGGCAAAAAATGTTACGGAAGCCGAGGCTCTAGATTACGTCGCTGGTTACGCTTGCGGCAACGATGTGTCTGCTCGGGAATGGCAGAAAGAGGCACCGGCAGGGCAATGGTTACTCGCTAAGTCTTTCGACACGTTTGCTCCGCTCGGCCCCGTCGTTTCTGCCGAGCAGGTCGGTGATCCAGGCAATCTTGGAATTGAACTTCGGCTTAATGGAATCACGATGCAGAAGTCTAACACGAGCCAACTGATTTTTTCTGTACCGAATTTGATTTCTTATATTTCTCATGTGATGACATTGGAGCCGGATGATGTCATTTACACGGGTACGCCGGGCGGTGTCGGCGATGGCAGAATCCCGCCGGTTTATCTCAAGCCGGGCGATGTTGTCGAAATCGAAATCGAAAAAATCGGTGTCTTACGCAATCCGGTCGTGTAGCGCCAGTGTTAGAGGGCTTCCGGCAGAGTCTAGCAAATCGGCATAATGCGTCCGGTCATGTACCTGATAAATGGCATCATTGTTCGGCATTTCCGACCACGTCTCGGCGGCAAGATCGTACATCATTACATACGCAATAAAGAATCACCTAATTTACGCAAACGCCTCGGAACCGCCAAATACTCCACCGACTCCGACAACTCCGAAAACTTCTCCGCCTTCGGAAGAAAACCCATAACCACACCAAATTAACAATGCCGTTTCATTTCCCGACCTCAAACACCACCGCCCCCTCCAACAGGGTGCTGCGGACTTCATAGCCTCGATTTCGATACTGTTCCAGCATCTCCGGCTTGTGCGTGAGTTTGCCGTTACTTATTATCAATGTCTTCGGCGACGTCCACTCAATCAACCGCTCCGTTTGCAACGACCGACCGCCATGATGAGGAACCATCACAACGTCAGTCCGCCTCGGCTCACGAAGCAAAAACGGCGAAGACTCCCGACCATCCAAGTCCCCCGGCAAAAGAAAACCCACTCCACAATGCTCAAAACGCAATACCAAACTCGTCGCATTCGTATTGTCCGACTCGGCAAAATCCTCCTTCGGAGGATGCAAAATCTCCGACTCGGCAAGTCCCCAGTCCGATAAATCGTCCCCTTCGCCAATAATGCGAATCGGTATCCTACGTTCCTCTAACTGCGTCCGCAACAGCACCCAGGGCGTTTGCTCTTCGTTTTGTCCACAGTCAATACTGCCGTCAGAATCATTGTCAAAATAGGGGGAAATCAGTACCACTCCCACCGAAAACCGCTCCAGTAAGAACGGCACCGCATTGAAATGATCATTGTCAGGATGCGAAATTAGAATTGCGTCGATGTGCGTTTTGCCCAGCCGCCAAAGGGAACGACTCATCGCCTCCGCCGCAGAATAAGGGGACACCAAGTTACCCGCATCGCAAATAATCGTGCGCTTGTCCGGCGTAGTAATCAAGACACAATTTCCGTGTCCCACCGCCAGCACCGTCAGCGTGAGCCGGTCATTCCGCCAACGGTCGAAGTCCCGATAATATCCTGCTCCGATGCCGATAAGAATCCAAACGAGCAACGCAGTGAGCAGAATCCATCTTGGCGGACGCTTCACCGGCAAAAATGTTAAGCAGGCGAACACGGTGTAAAAGCCGAGGTTCCACCAATCCGGCGGTCCCGGCATCCAGTAGTGTCCGCCGAGCCGTTCAAACCAAGCGATGATTTCAAGGATTGACCAAAATGACCAATCGGCTGCAATTCCCAATACACTGCCGAGAATCGGAACCTGCCCCAGCATTGCCGTAAGAAAACCGCAAGACATCGCCGCCGCAAGAGGAAGCCAAAGCAGCGGATTGACCAGTACCGCTACCGGCGTGAAAATGTTGATGTGACTTAACAAGAGCGGCATCGAGAAAAGCCAAATCGTTAAACTGATGAGAAAAATGTCCAGAGAAAAGCGCGAGACTTTTTGCAGCCGGAGCAGCCATCGCCAGTAGGTCATTTCGACACGTTCAATGTCGTTCAAACGTTGCACGTCTATGCCGTCAGGGCTGGCGTGGGAAAAGACCGCTTTCAACTGTACCCAGCGCGGCACCCAGCGAAAACAGCCGACCGCAATGAAGGAGAGTTGCGCACCGAATTGAAAAAGTTCTGACGGCTTAATGAGCAAAATAATCAATGCAGACGCACAGAGAACATTCCTTGCCGAGAGCGGACGGCTGGCGTAAAGTGCAACGGCAACGGAGCAGGTCAAAGCCACCGCCCTGATTGCGGGAGTGCGGACATCGGTCAGCATTAGATAAAAGAGTACGAAGAGAATCATCACCACAGCAACCGTCTTTCGGGAAAATTGCAGTTGCCGAAGGAAAAAGGTGGCAATACCGGCAACCAATGTGACGTGCAAGCCTGATATTGCCAAAAGGTGCATCGTGCCGGTGTCGATCATGTTCTGCCGGGTTTCGTGATCGACCGACTCACGCACGCCGAAAATCATCGCTTCGGCGATGGGCAGCGTTTGCGGCGACAGATGTTGTTGGAGATTGGCTAAACCGGTACGGCGGAGCGATTCTATTCGGCGGTGTATTGAAAGGCGGTTGCTTTCTAACAGCGTCACGGCAGTCTCATCGGGACATCGGAGTATCGCCAGCGTCCGATGTCCGCGAAGGTAATTGTTGTAATCAAAACTGCCGGGATTGCTCGGTTTGGGCGGAGCGGCAAGTTCGCCGAAGAGTTGCAGTCGATCGTCGATGCGGTAGTGTCGGCAATCGTCGTAGACGTAGACTAGGAGATTTCCGTTGACGGGAATCCAATTGGGACCATCTCGGAGTTGTTCGGCATGGAGTGTAAAGAGTGTTCGGGGAGAAGGTTCGAATATCTGTCCCGGAAGGGGGGGGTACGGAGGATAGTATCTCGGCATTTGGATGACTCGTCCGATGACGGCGGCGGGTTGCCCTTCTGCATGAGCGGGGGGCGTTAGCCCTCCGGTGTAACACCCAATATCATTTTCGTTAAACCTGTACCAGTGATTGTGGTGCCAACCTCCGAAGAAGGCGGCGCAGGCGATGAGGATTAGTGGTGTCTTGCGGTAGTGTGACCAGGCGGCGAGTGCGGTGAAGCAGATTAACACCCAAAGGAGTAATGGCAGTTCGAGTAGTCTATCCGTCAGGATCCCTGCGACAGCGGCGGCGAACAGCGGCGGCAACGGCTGATACGCATACTTTGTCTGCATACGGGAATTGTAACAGGAAACATGGCGTCGGTCAAGGGCTATGAAATTTTTCAGAAGAAAAAATGCGTTTGACGCCAGAAATATAAGTGCCAAACATAAATTTGCAAAAGGTTAGACATAAGCTAAAAACTCGCCAATTTTGAATCAATCTTGATAGCCTCTTGTGTTACGCCCAGATAGATGCCGCTGGTGTGACTGCGAATCCGTACCGCAACGTAAAACGGTTTCAAATCTTCCGGTGTGAGAAACCACCAATACTCACCGCTGTTCGATAAGTTCATCGCAATCGGAATCCACGGTCCCTCCTTTGTATTACTCCGCAATATGTCGATTTGTGCGTCCCGCCAAGATTCGTGTCCTGTGTTCCATTGTACGACGATATGCTGCCTTGGTCGGGCATCGGTACTGTCCAATTTAATGCCGGTAATTCCTCCTGCTGGTACACTAACAGGAGGTGTATCGGCAACGGGGCTGGGAACAGCGGACGCAACATTTGAGGCAACCAGAGTGTTCAGCACCGTCCGGCGTACCACTACCGGCTGCACATCCATAAAGGGGCGCATTCCGCTCAATAAATCTTCGAGTAATTCGCTGTCATGATTTCGTCTCGCCTCGGCAATGTCAAAGCCGGGAAGTTTGGGACCAAATGCTTGCCGAGATTCTTTCACGGGTTCGTCCGCAACTGTGCGTTCTGGAATGATGTCTTCTTCGCAAACAATCGATTCGGGGGGTGCTGATTCAACGGATTCCTGTTCCTTTGTTTTCTCTGCTTGCGTCGTCTGTATTGGTTGCATCGGGGTATTTTTTTCGGGGCGGAATCGTTCTGGTCGCGGCGGAATGATTGCCCCAGACTCGCTCGGCTGGGCAGGCGGAAGAATAACAGGTTCCGTAGTGTTGACCAACACACGAAGTTGCGGATGACCAGTGAATGGTGCAACGTTTCCGGTTGCGGAGACTCTCCGGAAGGCGAACCAGTATTCTCCGTCGGCATCGGCTTGGAAAGGAAACTTTCCCGAGACGACAGGCTGCCGAGCGACGGTATGCCAGCTTCTGCCTCGATCCTTAGACACTAGCATTTCGACTTCACCGAGAGAACTCGCCGACTCACTGACTTCAAAGGGAATCGTGAAGTTCGGCACACCGACCGGATGAAGCGGCGGAAGCGCTAACTGCCCAAAACTCTGCGGCATCAAACCCAATAGGGACGCACAGGTCATCCACGAAACAACAAAACTTATCCGGCTAATTGTTGGGTTCATGGGGGGCGGGAGGAGAAAATCAGGCGAAACTTGTCTGGACGTATTCGTTTCATTGCAGCGATTTCTCCGGGAAATCGGCGCAGTCTTACTCGAGTTCCGCAAAGTCATATCCGGCTTTGCTAATAGGAACGGTTATGCCGAAAATTTCACTAAACATACAAGAACGCAAAGTGCAGATTCGTTGCATTTTCGGTAGAGACCAAAATAAACGATGATTTTTAGAGGTGTCTTAAAGTTCCGCATAGCAACCCAAAAACACGAAATGGTCGGTACCGTTTTCCAATAGGGAAAACAATTTGGACACCGCATCGTCATAGACCGAAATGTCGAGATCGAAGTAGAACATAAACTCAAAATCTCTGTCAGGGATCGGTCGGCTTTCCAGTTTCGTCAGGTTAATGCCGAGCGTCGAAAATTTCGTCATCAAATGGTACAACGAGCCGGGACGGTGAGGAATCGTCATTACAAGACTGATCCTTCTTGCGCCGGGATATATTTCCAACTTCTTCGAGATGCAAATGAACCGCGTGTAATTGTTGGCATTATTTTGAATGTCGTCATTCAAAATGTCCAAACCGTAGAGTTCCGCACAGTTAATCGATGCAATCGCCGCAATGTCATCTCGCGGCGACTCCGCCACGAATTGCGCAGCCAGTGCGGTGTTCTCGTGCACTTGGACTTCGTAGTTGCGGTCTTTCAAGAATAAACTGCATTGAGCGAGTGCCTGTTCGTGAGAATAGACCGCCTTCACATCAGCAAGTTTTACGCCCGGCTTGGCAAGCAGAGCATGATTGATCTTCAGTTTCACACTGCGGACAATGTAGAACTGATTCATCTTCATCAGATCGTAAATGTTCGTTACCGAACCGTGCAAACTGTTTTCGACGGGCAAAATACCGTAGCGGCAGAGTCCTTTATCGACGGCGTTAAAGACGCTGTCGAAACTATTGAAATAGAGGATCGTCGGTCTGCTGAAAAGTTTTTCGCATGCAAAGGTCGAGTTAGCCCCTTCGGTTCCTTGACAGGCGACGCGTGCTTCTTTGGGAAACAACTGCGGCGTTTCGGCTAATGCTTGGGTGATACTTTCGGCGGTTTTTGAACTTCGGTTTGTCAGAACGATTTGGTGTGATCGGGAAATGTCGAAAATCGTCGTGAAGAGCAATTTGAGAAAATCCGCCGTCATTCCGTCGTGTTCGTTTGTCAGGCGGTTGATGATTTCTCGTTCTCGTGCAGGTTTGAGAACGGAGGCATTGGTTTCCTTTTTGACTTGGGCGACGGATTCGACGAGTTTCAATCGCCGAATGAAAAGTTCGGCGATTTCGTCGTCAATTTTGTCGGTCTCAGTACGGATATCTTCGAGGTTCATGTTAGTCAATAAAATTGGAATTTTTCGTTATTAAAGGGTCGGCAGGGAAAAGTTCACTTTTACAAAAACCCAAGTATAACATAGAAAAATAAATTGGGTGTAGTGCAAGCGAGCGGGGGGCATTAGCCCCTCGGTGGGTTTGAACCAACACGCAAAAAACCGGGGGGCTAATGCCCCCCGCTCGCTTGCGCAATGTTGAAGATATCCACAATTTTTTTACACACCCACTTCGCTTGTAGAGGATTTCAACCGTGATGGGTATGCCTTTAACTTTCCGGCTTAAACAACCCCGCCACGCCGCGAATCGGAATCACCAAAGAAATGCCCGTACCGTGCTTTTCAATGTCGAGCGCAGTGGAAATCGCTGCAACAATCTCTTCCGATTTGTCGCTCGACACCACATTGAGAACGATCTCCTTCTCCGGCTCGATGGCAATTCCCAACTTGCTGACAATGTCATGCAAACCGCTGCCGCGCGCATGCAAGACGGTCGCACCATGTGCGCCAGCATCGCGTCCCACCTTGATGACCTTCTCCGACCAACCCTTGCTGACGATGGTAATGATCAGTTCGTAACCTTCTTCAAAATTCATTTTTTACTCCTCAATGTAATCACCTTACTGCCCTCTAGATAGCGGCTTTAAGGGACTGGATTGCGCTGTGGTGCGGTGTCCATGCCCCCCACTCATGGCATTGTACCATAAACGGCAGGGTATTGTACTGTTCCTTTGTTGTTGTCCTCCCTGTCCGCTGACAAGTTTTCTAGCGAGGGGGATGCAAGGTTGTTTTGTTAAAAAATGAGGCAAGGATGAGGTTGCTGATAAAAGCAAGGGCAAGCCGGAAACACCACTCAATCCCCCCCCTACCGACCTGCAAGAGCACGATTCAAATAATTGATCCATCGACAATTCCTATCGCAGTGGTAACGATGCTTGCGTCCATCATGTGGAACACTCGGCAAAGGTTCTATCGTACCGTCTCGAAGCACCAATTCGAGACCGCCGCGACCTTCATTGCACAACAGCGAAGGAAAACGCCCCAACAGCGGCGAAGGATACATATCCCTACATTCATTCCGGCAGAGTCGGCGAATCTCCCGACGATCAAAAGAGACCGACTCGCTCTCTCCCTTATAATGCCGATGAATCACCAAACGGTAATGGTCGATTTGAATCGACCAACCGGCGTAAAGAGAGCGGTACGTGTCGTAAAGCAACAAAAGACCATAACATGCGACAAACACTATTGGAAAATATACGGCTAACATTGCTATCATCGGAGTCCATACGCGGGGACCTTCGTCAATAGCCAGTATCAACAACAAAAATATCCCACCACAGATCAAAACAAAGAGCATCGGCACCCAGAAAACTTCAATCATTTCCCCCCAAGTCGGCGGAGGCGGAGCGTATTCAATCGTCAACTTATCTCCTGTGCGTTCGGCACGCAGTCCCGGTAGTTCCGGCAGAGAAGACTGCTCTTCTTCCGACAAGCCGGGAACGGATTCCAATACGAATCGGCTCATTTCCGAGAGTGTGAAAACTTGTCGGCACTCCGGGCAGTGGAGAAGCGACTCCCGATGGGCAAAGTCCACGTCTTTGCCGAAGAATTGCCGACCGCAGTGCGGACAGAACATTTGCCACTCGCCTTCGGACTCGCCGAGTCCGTTGAGGTAGGTTTCAGAGCCGCAACCGGCAGGTTGCGCAACCCCGGCGCAACCTGCCGGTTGCGGCTCTGATTTGTTTAACCACAACCATCGGTTCACCATACTGACGAGATACGGCATTTCCGTTTCCGTTGCCAAAATGTAAAACGACCGCCGCTCACTATAAGGAATGTACACGCCGCCGAAAAAGGACGGTTCCCATTTGTAAAACAATCCCACCTCCCGCCTGGCGACCGTTTGGCAACGCTGCCAAAAGAGCCAGCGAGTCCGAAACCGCACCGTGTCGTATCTGAAATCAATATAACGATGAACGTGGAAGGTCCGAATGGTAAAGAAAACGGTCAGTGCCAGTCCCAACAAGAGTCCGCCCATCGCACGCAAAAATGCCGGTTCAAATAGAATCGTCAGCCATGTCTCCTTCGGTAACACAAGATACAGTAACGCTGTCGAGAACAGCGTCAATCCTACGAGATAGATCGTCAGTAAATTGCCATGTCTCGGTTTTTGATGCAGATGCAAGCCGGTTTCGTCTTCCCGGAATGTGATACGGCAACGTTTGGGCGGTTTTCGTTCTTGTAGATCGCCGATTTGAAAGACATGGTTACATGCGGTACATTGTCCGGCGGCTTCTTCGAACCAGACGTTTTCGTGGGGCAATGCGGCATGGCAGAGGGGACAGCGTACGTGCAGACCGGCGGAAGGTGGTTCATCGGAAATGTGTTTTTCGGACGGATGCTCCAAACGCACCAATGATTTACCGTTGTGTTTCCTTGTTTTAAGAGCGGAACGTATTGTTCGGGATGATTCTTTCAGAGATGATTCTTTCAGAGCCGCAACCGGAAGGTTGCGGTTGTCGTCGCGACCTTCCGGTCGCGGCTCTGATGTTTCAAACTCATCCAGCACTTTCCGCAACCAGACAATTTCGCTCTGACTCGCAGGAAAGGATGACGTTGTTTGAGACATACCTTTGAATAACCAGTGTCCGCTCGTGCCTGTGCGTTCGCACAGTTCTAACTTCTCTGGACGCTCGATCTTTTTGATTGATCCTCTACCGAAGAGCCAACATGTATAAACAATCTGCGAGGAGTCAATTCGTATCAAACGTTTTTCGGAGAGTGCCAGTAAAGCAACCCCCAGCCCCAGCAAGATCAAGCCCGGCAGGACTAGAAGAGAGTAATAGGCATCATGACTTGCTGGAGGGAAGCCTTCCATAATCGTTGCCATGGTGAACAAGAAGATAATAAAACACAGAAAAAAAAAGCAGACGGGACGAAAGAATTTTTTGAAGGCGGCACCTGCTCTCGACGGTCGATAGATGAACAGAGTCTCTTCGGTGCGGTACATTTGTAGCATTACCGATGTTGCATCGTCGAGAGTGAAATGGGATTGGGTTCGCATGGCACGGTGGGAAAACACGGCATCTGCATGAACATTATTTTTATCCTATTCTCACGGTAAAACAACCGTTGGGCAGTCATGAGTTTGATCTTTTCGTAACATTTTTATTTCAACGTCTCCTTAACGCCTCGTCGATAAGACGTTTTTTTGCTCTTTCACGTTGCTCCACAATCGCGCCCATTGTCATCACAACGAGAATCGGCACCATCGCTACAACGGCAACGAAACCGAAACCGTCCAGCAGAGGATTGCGTCCGAGAGGTTCCGCTGCATTTGCAACGACAATCATCAAAAACGCCACCAACACAGGACCTGTAACTACCGTGCTGGCATCGTAAGCAATAGAAGCAAACATCTTCGAACAAAAATAACTCAACGTAATAATCGCAATGTAGCCCGGTATCACGATCCAAAGAATCGAAAGACCAAGCACAAGTTTTGTCATACCAATCGCACCGGCAAGGGCAACACCGCTTGCCATCAAGGTCAAGAGCAACCGACCGGGAATCGCACCGTCGGTAACTTCTTCGACCTGTTTGCAAAGAACATGCACGGAAGGTTCCGCCAATCCGACGGAGAGTCCGAGCAAAAGTCCTGCCGGTACGAGAGCCCAGCCTGACCAAATCCCCGCCAACGTACCGCCTAACTGTGTTGCTACCGGTGCAAAACCCACGTTGACCGCTTGCAAAAATATAATCAATCCGAGGAGCGACCAAAAGGCTCCTTTGAGCAGTCGGGCTTTATATTCCGAGGAGACTTTCGAGGGTACTACCCCGACGAACCAACCGATTAACAGTAGGGGAACCAAGCCTTTGAGTACGCCGATGGTCGTTTCGCCGATTTTGGCGAATTTGCGGAACGTTTTGGCAAGGTTTGGCGGCGGAACGGGTTCGGCTTCGTTAGCCGTCGCACCTTGTGCGGCGCACGGCGCGTCGCTGGGAGACGTGGCTAACTCTTCCCCGGTTCCCCAAGCCAAGCCGAGCAACAACACGCCAAGAATAGGTCCCCAAACGACAATGCCCAGCAGTCCGAATCCATCGGTAGTAGCGGAGCGTCCCGCCATGTTGGAGACGAGTCCCAGTCCGATGGCAAGGAAAAACGGTACAGTCAGCGGACCGGTCGCCACTCCGCCGGAGTCTAACGCCAACGGTACAAAGGTTTTAGCCCCGACGAGTTCGGATATGCCAGCCACGGTCAGAGTCAATCCGACGAGTCCGCCGAGCATTAGGGCAGGATGGATATTCCATATAATTCGCAAAATTGCGGTCAAGAGCAAAACGCCGATGCCCGACATCACGAAAATCATCACAACCAGTGCAGGCGGTCCTGATCCTTCTCCCGTAACTTCTTTGACTACGCCGTTCAGCACTGCCACGCAGGGGTCTGCCGCACAAGCGAGAAATCCGACGAAGAAAACTACGATACATAGCACGAGCATGCTCGGCATGAAGAGGAATCGAGTGCCGATGAGTTCCCCCATGGGAATGAGACAGAGATCGACGCCGCGAAGGAAAAAGAGCAATCCGGTGCCTGCCAGAAAGGAGCCGATCAACCAGTAAGCCATGTAGCCGGGCTGCATAAATCCTGTCAACCAGTGGAGTATGACGACCAGCGCGGCAATCGGTACGATGGGGGCAAAGGCTTCTTTTATGCTGTTGATCATTGCCGCTCTCGCTCTGCTGGGTAGGAGGATTATAGGAAAGACAAGGATTGTGTGGCGTATTCTACACAATTTTTTTGGTTTTTCAAGCCTGTACGGTTTGCATTTAGGCTTTTGGCGGCTTGCGGCGAACATATCCTCGAAGATGAAGATATTGACCGTAACCTTTGCAATAACTCGTTTTACGCATCACCACGCCGCTACGTAGTATAACTCGCTCCGTATGATTATTATCACTCGGTACACCCTCCTCTATTGCGAGCCGCTCAAGGCGTTTTACGAAAAGTTGCGTGTGAAGGGCAAGTCGTTCAAAGTTGCGATAGTTGCCGTGATGCGGCTGTGTTGTTTTTTGGAGTGATTACCATAGGACGCGTACCAAAATAACATTGACAAAGAGCCGGGGATGTAGGCGGTACTCCGCCGTAATCCCCGGGTTGCTCGCGAATAACTTAATTAGAAAATGGAAAGGTTATTTTGATACGCTTCCATTCTTTACTACGTTTGGAAAGGCGAAATGTAGGGAACAATCTCGAAAATTGAAAATTTTAGAAAAAATCCACAAACTTGGCAACGGACTGATCCGGTACTCCGGTGTATCGCCGTACCGCCTACCCAAAATCGATAAACGTTGTATAATAGACATTTATGAGATCGTAGCTCAGTCGGTAGAGCAACGGACTTTTAATCCGTAGGTCCTGGGTTCGAGTCCCAGCGGTCTCAATGTACAACCAACAGGAGAGAACATCTCGGTTTGTACAAAGATGTACGGGGGGATTGCCGTCGCTGAGCAGCGGTCTTCCCGTTACTACCCCGTGCATTTTATGCCCAGCGACGTTTGTCCACGTCGCTGGGCTTTTTTGCGCCTGCGGGGAAAGGAGGTGTCTTATGATTGATACCGCCGTCCTCGCCACTCTGACCCCGCTTCAAGGCAGGATTTACGAACTGATTGAAGAGCCCGCCGACTTTGGAATGCGAGTCCGCGACCTGATTGCCAAGACCAGATTAGGCAAGGGAAGCATTGGACGCGTTCTGATTACTCTTGCCGAAAGAGAAATTATCGAAAAAATTGAAGGCGAAGTACCCCGATACTACGCAATGAGTCCGACGGACTCCAAAATGAGTCCGCCGGACTCCCCCTTTCCTGTCGGTTCGCCTGTTAAGGAGAATGCCATGATAGATACTGCCAACCTTTTACAAGGTATTTTGGGCGGTGTTGCAACCTACGTTTTGATAGACACCATGAAAGAAATCAACGAAACCTACAAAATTCCGAAGCCGTTCCTGCACGGTGTACGATGGGCAGTTTTTCTGCTCCTCGGCATTTACATCGGAGCGAACCTCCCTTCCTGTTCCTACTCGCCCCTCACTCCTCGCAACTCGTCCCTTGAGACGCAAGTCCGAACCTGGGCGGGCGATTATCCCGATGCTCTGCGCGACCGCTGGGCATGGTGCTATCTCGACAGTGCCGAGAACTGGTCGACCGATCAGAAACTCCGTGAAGATGTCCGATTGAAGTCGGTGCAAGTCTTGACCGACGCAGAGCGGCAAACCCTGCTCCCGCTTGACGACAAAATCGCCGAATCAATCCCGCAACAGAAAACACCGCTCAAGGAAACCTACGAAGCCGTCGGCAAGGGACTCCAAGTGAATGAATGGACTTCCGTTAGCCACTCCGCCTTGCGGAGCGAAGAAGAAAAGCCTCCGCCTGAACCGCAACCGATACGGCGACGGATTTTTAATCGCCGGTAGTCCGCATAAAAACTGCCTCTGTATAGAAACCGTCATTGCGCAGTGCAACAAATGCTCTTTCAAGCATTTCATACATTGCCGAATCTCCATAGGAGTACTCAAACGTTTCGCCGGAAATGGCATCAGCAATTTCGTCTTTTGCCTCTTCCAATTCGTCAAAAATTGCATCTTTGTCAAGATACATTTCGGACGACCAAACATCGACTTTACCGACGTTAAATACAGCACGATAGCAGGTTAGTGTGTTCATTGTTGCTCGTAAAAAAGGTTTTTTCTATGCCAAGCAATCGAATTCCTATGCGGGTATAGTGATTGCGTTGGGGGTAATAGTATTTGTCGATTCTGCAACAGAGTATTACGAAAATAATCGTAATCGTTGACTATTCCAAATGAATCAGGAATACTTTGCATTTTGGATGATACCAACAAACGCCAATCATCCGTTAATGTAAACCAACCGACATCAAATGCCCAATGGTGAATACGGCATAATGCTATTCCATTCCAAATATCATCTTTACCATTTGAACTGTGTGGAACAATATGTGCTGCCTCCACTTCCCAAGCCGTTTGATTAGGTGTCTGTAGTTTGAGTCCGCATACACAACAGCGGCAATCATAAGATTCTATAACCGCCTGTCGAAATCCTCTTGCTCGAAAGGTTAGTTCTCTGGTAATAATTTGTTTCTTTTTTCTCGCTTCCAGTGGATTGTAATTTTCTGGACGAGGTGTTTCAACAATCTTTTTTACTTCCTTTTGGACTTCAAATGATCTTATCGGCAAAATATCTTTTTTCTCCGACGAAATACCAAGGAGACTGAGTGCTGCGTCGAAGCCTTTCTCTGTCAACATCCATTCCCTTTTGTTGGTCAATAAAATCGTGGTTGTTGGTCGTGTAACTAACTTTTCTTTTGCCAGCGCGTCGGCTGCCCGATAGAGCAAACGATGCCAAAGCGGGGTTTTAACAATACGATTATCTTTTCGATAAATTCTTTCTAATACAGCCGCCCGCTGTTCATCATTGAGAGCAAATTTGTCCGCAAGTTCATTGACAATGCTTTCTCCTGTCGCAAACTCTTTGATAGTTCCGTTGTGCTGAAAAAGCGTTGTGAGAATTGCATCCTCAACTTCTTGTCTTGTCGGCATTGCCAATCTTGCCAACATGTTACCTTCATAACTCATGTCTTTTATACATCTAAAAATGTTTTATGTTTCCAGTCGCCCATCGGAACCATCACGGCTTCCTGATACATTTTGAATTTACGTTCTTTGTTAAATTGCAACAATCGTTCCCAAGCGTCTCGAAAACGATTCGTCCATTTTCCCGGATAACAGTTTTTTTTGTGCCAAACGAATTCTTCAGTCCAAAGCCAACCTTGATTTCTCATTGCCAAAATCAGTTCGAGAACATACGTACTTCGTTCTCCGTTAACCGCCTTCTCTTTGATATTCAAGACAAACGTTCCTGTCGGCTTCAGCACCCGTAATAATTGTTCCGAAATCGGTAAAAACCATTCTACATATTTATCGGGATGCACGCCGCCATAAGTTGCCCTACGTTGATCGGCATAGGGCGGAGAGGTAAAAACTAAATCAACCGAATTGTCGGCGATTGTTTTTAACACTTCACGGCAATCGCCAAGTCGAATGTCTGTTTGATTCATAAAATTTGACAGTCTAACGATACGTCTCTATTGTACATCGCAAGCAGTCTTTTTCAATAGCCCAAATATCCGAGTTTATCGACACAACGGTTGCGAAACTCGTTGCTTTGGCAGAAGAATTCATTTGTCTTCCCCGCCATGTTTGGTAATAAATTTTCTCATTCGCTTTTTTGTAGTATGTTTGGCTACTTCGAATTCGACCGTTTTTGTCAATTCAGCAAGTTGGGTGAGTATTTCTGCGACCTGATTGTGTATTTCTACGACATCGTCAATCGTTTTAGCTTTCTTAAACAGGTCAACAATGTAACCGTCATATTTTGGCGCATCGAACTCAAAACAGATAATTGTTAATGTGTCGTAATTTTTGATTGTCAATTCTAATGTTTCCATTACAAAATCGCGTTTTTCTTTCGTTACGAATCGATATTTCGACATTATCTTCTTTGCGTCATCATGTGCAGTCATCAAAACCCTCCTTTCTAACGCGACCATTTTACACAATTTTATCGGGATGTCAAGTTGTTTTTTGTGGTAGAGAAATTCGACGCTCTCCAACACGCCATGAACATTTGGGCCGAAAATCCTGTTATGTTCGCATCGGAATATCAAAACGAACCGATGAGACCGGATCAAGGGGCGATGGTTGTCCCGGCAAGAGTTATCCGTAGGCGACTGAATGGGTTAGACCATCAAA
>Ga0099364_10006103_pt1 | contig 17632 bp, 14 predicted proteins | sample TergutTh196P3_FD_73070 | JGI IMG/M metagenome (GOLD analysis project Ga0099364, IMG submission 73070) | Microcerotermes parvus P3 segment gut microbial communities from Pointe-Noire, Republic of the Congo - Th196 P3 | ecosystem: Host-associated > Arthropoda: Insects > Digestive system > Gut ...
TTTTCTATCACTTGTAGTTATTACAAAATTGTTACGCCTTCTGTCTTGATAATATCAAGGAAATAGTTCTTTGTCAACATTTTTTTATAAATTTTGCCCTGTACGTGTCACAAAGTGCCACTTTTTATCGCGAAAAATGGGATGGGGTCACATAGAAAATCCGGCTCATGGCCGGATTTTACGTAAATATTACGAATTGACAGGTTGGGAGTTAGTGCCTTTACAATAGCTTTGACTTATCCACTGCTGCCAGCGCGGCAGCAATGACGGCGGAGCGGAAGCCTTTTTCTTCCAGCACCTGCACGGCCTCTATGGTGGTGCCGCCGGGGGAGCAGACCATGTCCTTTAGTTCGCCGGGATGCCCCTTGCCTGCTTGCACCATGCGGGCGCTGCCGATGATGGCTTGGCTGGCAAAGCGATACGCCTGCTCGCGCCTCATTCCGGCCGCCACGCCGGCATCGGCCAGGGCTTCGATGAAGATAAAGACATAGGCCGGGGCGGAGCCTGAGACGCCGATGACGGCATCTATCAAGGTTTCGGGGATTTCCTCGGCCCGCCCGCAGCTCTCCAGCAAGCGCAGGGCCTTGTCCATTTCTGCGTCGCTCACCGCCTTGCTACGGCAGACACCGCTCATCCCTGCGCCGACCAGGGCCGGGAGGTTTGGCATGGCGCGGACGATTTTAGGCTGGGATGGCGGAGCGTTTGTGCCGCGCAACTGTTCCGCAATCCAGGCGATGCTTTTTCCCGCCATGATACTTAAGATGATGGCATCGGGAGCCAGGGTGTCTTTTATTTCCGCGAGGACAGCTTCGGCCACTTGCGGTTTGATGGCCAAGATGACCACATCCGCGCCGTCTATCGCATTTTTATTGTCTGTGCCCAGGCCAATACCAAAGGCAGCCTGCGCCTGCTCACGGGCCGCCGCCGATATGTCAAAGCCGCAAATATCTGCTTTTTCGACCAAGCCAGCTTTCAGGATGCCGCCTATCATTGCCGTGGCCATGTTGCCTAGTCCGATAAATGTTATTTTCATGGGGATCCTTTCTTCATTCTTAACTCCGCAAGCCTTATGAATGAGTCAACGACTTGCTCACTCCTGGCTTCTCCGCTGTCTCGCGGCCTCGTGCAGCAAAATCGCGGCGGCGGTGGCCACATTCAGGGATTCCACTGCGCCCAGCATGGGGATGGATATATTGGTCAGCGCCGTCTTTGTAGCGTCCGGCAAGCCGTGACTCTCGCTGCCGATGATAAAAGCCGTTTGATCGCAAAAATCGGCTTCGTCGTATGGCAGATTGCCCTCCGGACTGGCGGCGTATAGCTTAAATCCCTTGTTTTTTAGGTTTTGAATCAGCGCCGTCCAATCCGCGGCATGGACGCAGGGCATACGGAAAATCGAGCCCATGGTGGCGCGGATGCTCTTGGGGTTATGGATGTCCACGCTGCCAGCGCTCACAATGACGGCACTGGCTCCGGCGGCCTCGGCGCTGCGTATAATTGTGCCCATGTTGCCGGGATCGTTTATGCCTTCGCACAAAAGCAGCAGGGCTGGGGGAGTGGATGGCAGCTTATATATGTCGGAAATATCATATGTTGCCCGCGCCATCACGCAGAGGATGCCCTGGGGGCTTTGGGTGTCGGACATGCGTGCGAAGACATCGGCGCTGACCCTTTCGTGGGGGAGGGTGCTAAGTTTTTCTAATACATTAACGTGGGGGGAAAAATCCGCACTCACATAGACTTCGCGCACCAGCGCGGCCGGCGCTTCCATAAACAGCTTTGCGCCCTCAATAACATAAACCCCTTCCTCGGCCCGAAACTTGGCCTTCGTTTGCAATTTAACGACCCGTTTTATGCGCGGGTTAGCAGGGCTTTCTATCATAGGCTATAGTATGCGGCTGATGGCGACTTGATATTCATCTATCGTCTTTTTCATCGCCAGCGCCGTCTCAAAATCCTCGTCGTCAAACTGGCCGTCTTTGTAGATGACGACGCGGTTTATCTTGCCATCGCGGAGCAGGTCAACGGCCTTGGCCCCCATAATCGAGGCAAAGTAGCGGTCTTTACAGGTCGGGCTGCCGCCGCGTTGCATATAGCCCAAAATCGTGGCGCGGGTCTCTATCCCCGTGGCGGCCTCTATCCGCCTGGCCATCGCGTCGGAATGGCCTATGCCCTCGGCATTGATGATGATATGGTGGGTCTTGCCCCTTTTGCGGTTGCTGATGATGTTGTTGATGAGCGGCTGCTCATAGTAGTCGTAGTACTCCGGCAAGAGAATGTCCTCGGCCCCGTTGGTTATGCCGCACCACAGGGCGATATAGCCGGCATCGCGGCCCATGACTTCGATAATGCTGCAACGCTCATGCGACGATGAGGTGTCGCGGACCTTGTCAATCGCCTCCATCGCCGTGTTGACCGCCGTGTCGAAGCCTATCGTATACTCCGTACAGGCAATGTCCAAATCTATCGTGCCGGGGATGCCCACCACGGTAATCCCCTGCTTGGCCAGCCGCAGCGCTCCCTTATAGGTACCGTCGCCGCCGATGACCACCAGGCCATCCATGCGGTGCTTGCGGCAGACTTGGGTGGCCTTCTTTAGGCCCTCCGGCGTCATAAACTCCATGCTCCTGGCCGTTCCCAGGACAGTGCCGCCGCGCTGGATGATGTCGGACACATCGTGCCTTTCCATGTCAAAGACATCGCCCATCACCAGGCCCTGATAACCCTTTTTCACACCCTTGACCTTTATGCCGTAGGATATGGCCGTCCGCACCACCGCGCGGATGGCGGCATTCATCCCCGGTGCGTCGCCGCCGCTGGTCAAAACACCTATGGTTCTTATTTCGCTGTCTATCTCCCGTTCTACCATTGTATTGTTCCTTTCATGGATTGCTCGTACCTGTCATTGCGGGCTCGCCATCCCACGCTTCGCGTGGGCGCAATCCCTATATCAATATCTATATCATATATCTTTTCGTCATGTTTTTCAATTATGAATTATGCATTATGAATTATGAATTACCCCATCCCCCACGTCCTCTTCACATTCCCCTCACCAAAACATTCTTTCAACGCACCGATTAAGGCCGCCTCGCAGCGCACATACTTATCCGGCGGCAGGCGCTTAATCTGCTTTACATTTTCCAAATAAATATTCACACATTCATTGCCGCCAAAGGGGGCCAGCATCCCAAACAATTCCTCGCTGCGGCGCTCATACGTTTCCATGTCGGCAAATTTAATCCACAGCTTGCCGGGAACACTGTCAAAGCGGGCTATTTGTTCACATATCAGCTTGGCGTCCTTATCTTCCTCAATCGATACGCGCCCCTTCACAAACACCTTGTTATCCTCATACAGCTCATTTGCGTATTTTTCATAATCATTGGGAAAGACAATCACTTCGCAGGCGCTATACAAATCCTCTATGGTGAGAAAACACATCACCTTGTCATTGCGGGTGTGTTTTATCGTCTTTTCGCTGATAATGCCGCCTATCACCGCCGTCTGGCGGTCGTGGACATTCATCGCGCCGCCACTGGTATCGGATATATTCTCCGCAGCCGCATCATCCGCGTTATTATAAAAATCGGCGCAGGTATGGCTGATGGTAGAGCGCCACATGTCCTCATATTCTTCGAGCGGATGCCCGGACAGGTATATGCCCAGCACTTCTTTTTCAAAACCCAGCAGCATTTCTTTGTCGTATTCGCCCACATTCGGTAAGCGCAGGTCAAATTCTGCCTTTTGCTCATCGTCGGCAATTTCAAACAAAGAGATCTGCCCGGCCATGTTGCTTTTTTTGTTATGCTGAATATTCTCTAAAATCTGGACATAGGCGCACATCAATTGTTTGCGCGTGCCGGGCAGGCTGTCCAGGGCCCCGGCCTTGATAAAGTTCTCGATGGATTTTCTATTGAGGTCCTTTTCATGCATCCGGGTGATGAAGTCCTTCAAATCCTTAAAGGGCCCCAGCTCTTTGCGATCGGCAACCAAGGCCTTGATCACGGGGGAACCCACGCCTTTTATGGCCGTGAGGGCGTAGCGGATGGTATTATCGGCAACGGAAAAACCCGCCTCGCCGCCATTTATGTCCGGAGCCAAGAGCGTGATGCCCATGTTGCGGCAGCACATGATATAGGCGGCTACCTTGGCGGAAAAGTCCATCACCGATGTCATCAGAGCGGCCATGAACTCCAACGGCCAATAGTGCTTCAGATAAGCGGTTTGATAGGCGACCACTGCGTAGCAGGCGGCATGGGATTTGTTGAAGGCGTATTTGGCAAAATCCTCCATCTCGTCGTATATCGTGGAGGCCACATCTTCATCTATGCCATTGCCCATGCATCCCGGCACGCCCTCGGCGGGATTGCCATAGACAAAATTCGCCCGCTCCTTTATCATCACGTCCTGCTTTTTCTTGCTCATGGCCCGCCGCATGAGATCGGAGCGGCCCAGGGTGTAGCCGCCCAGATCACGGACTATCTGCATCACTTGTTCCTGATAGACGATACAGCCGTAGGTGGCGGAAAGAATCGGCTCCAGCTCCGGGCAGGCATATGTGACCGCCGCGCCCGCGTTCTTGCCCCGCAGATACTTGGGGATAAAGTCCATCGGCCCTGGGCGATAGAGCGATATACCAGCGATGATGTCCTCCAAGGTCTTCGGCTTTAGCTCCTTCATAAAGGCCTTCATGCCGGCGCTTTCCAGTTGGAATACCCCCTCGGTGCGGGCGTGGCCGATGTCCGCGAAAACCGCCGCGTCGTCGAAATCGATGTGATCCACATCCATGGACGGGCCGCCGCCTTTTTTGATCAGCTCCACGGCGTCGTGCAAGACCGTCAAGGTACGCAGGCCCAGAAAATCCATCTTCAACAGGCCCAGTTCCTCTATCGTGTTCATGGCAAACTGGGTCGTGATTGCGCCTTCCGTGATACAGGACAGGGGCACAAATTCGTCCGCCGGGCGGCTGGTGATGACGACACCGGCGGCATGGGTGGAAGCATGACGGCAAAGCCCCTCCAGGCGCCTGGCCATCGCGATTAAATAGCCTACTTGCTCGTCGTTTTCGCTCAGCCTGCGCAGGTCACCGTTTAGCTCCAGGGCACGGTTTAGGTTGATCCCCAGCTCGCCGGGTATCATCTTGGCCACCTTATCGACAAAGGCATAGGGTAAGTCCATCGCCCGCCCGACATCGCGAATCACTCCCCGGGCCTGCATCGTGCCAAAGGTCACGATTTGCACGACCCGGTCCTTGCCGTATTTTTGGCCGACATATTCTATCACTTCCTCGCGGCGCTCGAAGCAAAAATCTATGTCTATGTCGGGCAAGGAGATGCGCTCCGGATTTAGGAAACGCTCGAACAGCAGTTGATAGCGGATGGGGTCTATGTTGGTAATCCACAGGCAATAGGACACCAGGCTGCCGGCGGCCGAGCCGCGCCCCGGCCCCACGGGGATGTCGTTTTCGCGGGCATATTTGATGAAGTCCCAGACGATCAAGAAATAATCGACGAAGCCCATGTCTTCTATGGTGGCCAGTTCAAATTCCAGGCGCTCGCGCAGGGTTTGTTCGGCGGGGGCAAGTGCGGCGGGGGCAAGCCCCCGTCCTACGGTCGCCGCCCCGTAACGCTTTTCCAGCCCCTCGTAACACAGTTTACGCAAGTAAGCCGCCGCCGTGGTGTCGGCGGGTACATCGTAGGCCGGGAGCCTGGGCACGCCAAACTCTATCTCCACATGGCAGCGCTCGGCGATGGCCTGGCTGTTTTCTATTGCCGCTTGGGCATAGGGAAACAGCGCGCGCATTTCTTTTTCGCTTTTAACGTAATACTGCCCGCCCTCGTAGCGCATCCGATCCTGGTCCGTGATTTTTTTATTGGTCTGGATGCACAGCAAGATGTCGTGGGCGGCCGCGTCCTCCGCGTAGGTATAATGGATGTCGTTTGTGGCGACCAGGGGAATGTCCAGTTCTTGGGACATGGCCAGCAGGGTGGTGATGACGGTTTTTTGCTCGGGGATGCCGTGGTCTTGCAATTCCAGGAAAAAATTCCCCGCCCCGAAGCAGTCCTTGTATATGAGGGCTTTTCTTTTGGCTTCATCAATCAGGCCCTTCAAGATATAGCGCTGTATCTCGCCGGCCAGACAGGCCGAAAGAGCGATGATACCCTCGCTGTACATACGCAGTATTTCGATGTCCACACGGGGGCGATAATAAAAACCTTCGGTAAAGCCCAGGCTCACTATCTTCATCAGATTTTGATAGCCCTGGTTATTCTCCGCCAACAACACCAGATGATGGTAGCGCTCCTCGCCGCCGGACAGCTCTTTGTCAAAGCGGGAGTTCGGGGCGACATAGACCTCGCAACCGAGGATGGGGGTGATGCCCTGCGCCTTTGCTTCCTTATAGAAGTCTATCACGCCATACATGACGCCGTGGTCGGTGATGGCGGCGTGGGTCTGCCCCAGCTCCTTGGCACGGCGGACGTACTCCCGGATTTTGTTCGAGCCGTCCAGGAGGCTGTATTCAGTATGGACGTGGAGGTGGGCGAAGGGCATGGGTTTTTTCCGGTGGTAAAAAAGCGGCGAGCTTTGGCCAAAATGTTCTTGCAATTTGCTTTTATTATGCTATAATCAAATCAGAAGTCGGTTTAATCGACCCCGAAGGGTTGCCGTATGGCAGCCAATCTCGCAAGAGATAGGGGTCGGTTCCGCATTTTATGGAATACACACGACAGTATGGACAAACGTTATATACTGCGCCGTCATTCGTCCAGCTCCGTTTCGGGTTCATCGGAGGCGGCTTCAAGTAATTTCCTCATGTCCTCGACATCGGGGAGGGCTTTTTTCCATTCGTCCGGCATTTCATTCTTCGTTCTGTATGTGGCAACGCCCATAGGCTTAGTATAATCACGGACGGCAAACTCCACGACATTTTTGCGGGCTTCCTTGCAAAGCAAAATCCCAATGGATGGCGATTCGTCAGGCAGGCGGACAAATTCATCAAGCGCGGAAAGATAGAAATTAAGTTGACCCAGATAAGCCGGTTTAAAATCACCACGCTTTAGCTCCACGGCGACAAGGCAACGCAGTTCCCGATTGAAGAACAATACATCAATAAAAAACTCTTGCTCATCAACCAGCATGCGATATTGACTGCCCACGAAAGAAAAGTAATTGCCGAATGTGAGAATGAATTTTTTGATATTGGCAATCAACTCATGCTCAAAAACACGTTCGTCATGGTCGTCAGGGTCTACATCGTCTTCGATGTTAATAAAATCAAGAAAATATTCGTCCTTGAAAGAGCGTATCGCACGGCGGGCTTGCTCCTGCTCCGACAGTGTTAGCAGAAAGTTGTTGGGGATTCTACCGGACTGATATAGTTCTCCACGCAGATGAGACTTTAGTGTCTCGACAGTCCAAAACGCTACGGCGCACTGAGAAATGTAGAAAAATCTGCCGTCAAGTGATTTTTCCTTTGCCAGAATTACCGAATGATGCGTAAACCCGAGTTTATAGAAATTTGTAATGAAAAACTCCGGGCTATCAAAACTGTTTATATGCTTTGATAACAAGCTTAAATCAATGTTTGTTTCAAGTTTTGGTATTGTTTGCATTTCGTCATTTGACAAATGACGATTTTCCGTCAAATCGTTCATCGTTAATGAATGAATTTTATCCTGCTCTAAATCGCCCATTGATAATGGGCGATTTGAAAAAACCACTGCCCACTGCTCATAGAACTCACGCATACGCTTTATTGCAGATTCGGAAAAACCGCGAAGCCCGGGTAATTCTTTTTGTAAATCGCCGGAAATTTGCTTGACTGCTCCTTTTCCCCAATACCCATAACGTGAGTTTTGCGAAACATAGCGCCCGACAGCATAATACAACGAAAGCAACTCCCTATTCACAAGCGCAGCAGCCTGAAAACGGGAACGCATTATCGCATCTTTTATAAGCAACACGGCATTGCCGAAACAATTATCCATGACTTCCCTTCAATTCGCCCGTTGCCAATGGGCGATTTTGTGGCTTTGATAATTGAATTACCAAAAGCAATATCTCGTTATTCTATTCTAGTTTAATTTTGGGGATTGTTCAAGCGTCAAATACCCCGCAACAAGCTGCGGAATATCTGACCCTCGCAGGAATAATTACAACCAGGGAAACAGGGTTTTGCCCCTGACCCCTACACCGCAATCCAGCAAGTCACCGTCGTGCCCTGGCCAATCTCGCTTTCCAACTCAACGCGGCCGCCGTGGTGTTCGGCGATGTGTTTCACGATCGAGAGGCCCAGCCCCGTGCCGCCGGTCTTTTTATCACGCGAGGGGTCGGCGCGGTAGAAACGCTCGAAGACCCGACCCTTGTGCTCGTCCGCTATCCCGATGCCGGTATCGCTGACCCCTATCTTATGGAAACCGTCGGCAGCATCCAGGCAAACCGCGACCACGCCGTTTTCTTTATTATACTTAATGGCATTGTCAATCAAATTATTTAGCAACTCGTCCAGCATATGCCTGTTGGCCTTGATATGGAAGGGACCGCCGGAAACGGTGATGGATATGTGCTTTTCTTTGGCTTTTTCACTCAGGGCATCCACCACTTGATCTGCCAGCTCGCGCAACTCAAATTCGCTATGCCCACCCTTTGCCAGGCCGTCACCAGCCAGGCCGCCGGCCACGCCCTCGTCGAACGCAGACAGGCGGATGATGTCTTCAATGATACTGATCAGGTGTCTGGCCTGCACGAGGGTTTTTGCGGCAAATTCCCGGATGTCCTCATCTTTCGCCATCCCGTTTTCAATCATCTCGGCGTATGCCAAGATACTGGTGAGCGGTGTCTTTAGCTCGTGCGAAACATTGGCGGTAAACTCACGGCGTTGCTTTTCCGCCGCGTGGCGCTCGGTCACGTCGAAAAAGAGAATGACGGCCCCGCCCACGTCATCCCTGGCCGGGGTGAAATGTACACTGTATATCTGCCCGTTCTTGGACATGATCATTTCGGCGCCCGCCCCCAACAGGCACTGCTTCACGCCCTGCCTGAATTCGATGTCGCGGCAGACACTCAGGATACTTTTACCCACACAGGCACCGAAGATCTCCTCCACGCTTTTATTGGCAGAGAGGATGCCTCCGCTATGGTCCAGCATCAGCAGCCCTTCCTGCATATGTTCGGTGATGTCCTCGATGACGGCGGCGCGGTTTTCCAGCGCCAGCACCTGCGCCGCGATTTTTTGCCTTTGCTGTTCGATTTTTTTCACATAGGGTATCAGCTCGTCATACGCGGGCGTATTGTCACCGTCAAAATCGATCTGCGTGAGCGGGCGGACGATGTTTTTCGTCAGGCGTTTGGCGACAAAGAGCGCCACCAGCAGCACGAAAAGCACGGCGCCAATGATGACGGGGATTATTTCGCCCAAAAGCTCCGTGATTTTGTTCATCGTAAGTGATACGCGCAATATTTTACCATCGTCGAGGCGGATGGCGTAAAAATAGGTGTTGGTGGCCAGCGTGGACGAATAGCGCATGATTTCGCCCGTTCCGTCCACCCGGGCGGCGATGACTTCCTCACGATCGGCATGGTTTTCCATTGTCCCGGCATCGGCTTTATTGTCCAGCAGTACCGTTCCATCGGGGGCAATGATGGTCAAGCGGGCCGCGTCGGCGCCATGGTTATCGTAGTCAATAAAATGTAGGTTTGCATATTCCAGCCCGCGGTTTAATAAATCGGCGCACAGCACGGCCCTGTCCCTGGCATCGGCCATCTCCCGTTTCATGCCGGCATCGTAAACAAAAGCCGCCACCGCCACCGAGATCAGGAGGGAGCTTAGGAGAATCAGTCCGAGGAAGTTTATGTAGATGCGTTTTTCCATGATAGGGCCTTTCACTGCATAGTCCGTCTGACAGACAACAACTCTCTCCGTCGCTACGGCCTAATTGGTTTTTGCTTTACGTTATCTTGCGCTAGACCGCGGCCTAAGGCTCCTACGAGAGTTTTGTCTGCCAGACTGGGTTTTCGTGTGCTGAAACTGTACTTCTACTCTTTTCCTCACTCCCCCAACTTATAGCCCACGTTCCGCACGGTCTTTATATGCGTCCCGGCCGGGCCGAGTTTTTTCCGGAGCGAGCGTATATGCATGTCCAGCGTCCGGCTTTCGCCCTCGAAGTCGCTGTCCCAGACGGCGGTGAGGATGCTGGCGCGGCTCTGGGCCAAGCCCTGTTTGCGGAGCAGAAAATGCAGCAACTCGTATTCCTTGAATGTCAAAGAAACGGGGGCGTCGTCCACGGTCAGGGTGCGTCTGTTCACGTCCAGGCGAATGTCCTCGTATTGTAAAATTATGTCTGCCTTGTTTTCGCCGCGACCGCGGCGCAGTACCGCTCCCACGCGGGAGATCAGTTCCATCACGCCGAAGGGTTTTACAATATAGTCGTCCGCGCCCATGTCCAGTCCCGTGACTTTATCGAACTCCGTTCCCCGTGCTGTCAGCATGATAACGGGGATGTCACGGTATTGCGCGGCGTTTTTCAACTTTTTCAGGATGCCGAGACCGTCCTCGTCCGGAAGCATGATGTCCAGCAAAATAAGGGCCGGCATTTCTTTTTTCATTGCCCGCAAAAAATCCTCGCCGCATTCAAAACAGGCCGCCTCATGGCCCGCCACTTTCAGGGCGTATGAGACGATGCCGCGAATATTTTCGTCGTCCTCGACTATGTAGATCAAGGGCATGAAAGTCCTCCGGGGGCGCTTTTCCCAATTATGCATTATGCATTATGAATTATGAATTTCCATGCACGCCGGTGATGGAAAAGACCACCCACTCGGCGATGTTCACGGCATGGTCGCCGATGCGCTCGAAATACTTGGCAATCATCAATAAATCCAGGGCCTGCTCGGCATTTTCCGCATTGGCACGGGTCAGCTCGAATAAATCATGCTTGACCGTGACAAAGAGATTGTCCACCACATCATCGTAGTCTATCACGGAACGGGCCCGCTCCAAGTCCTTTTCCACAAAGGCATCTATGCTGTCCGTGACCATCTTGGCCGTGGCCTCGGCCATCATCGGGATATGCTCCAGCTTTTTTATGTAAGGTTTGTCGGCCAGGTAGATGGTGATTTCGGAGATGTCGCCCGCCTGATCGCCAATCCGCTCCATGTCGGTAATCATTTTCAGCGCCGCAGAGACCAGGCGCAAATCCTTCGCGACCGGCTGCTGTTGCAACAGCAGTTTCAGGCACAGACCCTCGATGTCGTGTTCCATGTTGTCTATCTCGGCATCGAAGTGGATGGCCTGCTTCGCCAGCTCTATGTCCTGTTTCACCAGGGCATCTATCGCCAGGGCGATGGCTTTTTCGACCAGGGCCCCCATTTCTATCAGCATATCGTTTAAATGCTTTAATTGTTCATCATATTGTTTACGCATTATCCGAACCTCCCCGTTATATAATCTTCGCAGCGTTTATCCTTCGGCATGGAAAAGACCTGTTCCGAATCGCCAAATTCCACCATGTCGCCCAGCAGGAAAAAGGCCGTATAGTCGGAGATGCGCGTCGCCTGCTGCATATTGTGGGTGACGATCACGACGGTGTATTGTTCCTTCAGCTCCATGACCAAATCCTCGATTTTCGAGGTCGAGATCGGATCCAGGGCACTGGTCGGCTCGTCCATCAGCAGTACCTCCGGCTCGACGGCCAGGGCCCGGGCAATACAGAGCCTTTGTTGCTGCCCACCCGAGAGCGAGAGGGCGGACTTTTTCAGCCTGTCCCTACATTCTTCCCAGATCGCCGCGTCACGCAAGGATTTTTCCACGATTTCGTCCAACTGGTATTTGCCCTTTATGCCGTGCGTCCGGGGGCCGAAGGCGATGTTATCATAAATGCTCATCGGAAAGGGGTTGGGCTTTTGAAAAACCATGCCGACCCGTTTTCTGAGCATATTCACGTCTATATTGCCGTAGATGTCCGCGCCGTCCAGTAGAATGCTGCCCTCAATTTTTATGCCCTCGATCAGGTCGTTCATGCGGTTTAAGGTCTTTAGGAGGGTACTTTTGCCGCAGCCTGAGGGCCCGATTAGGGCGGTTATTTTCTGGGCCTCTATATCCATCGAGACATCTTTTAAGGCCTTGAAGTCATTATACCATAGGTTTACTTGGGTGATTTCGATTTTTTTCATGGAATCCTCAATGTATGTGTCCTACGTCGTTGGTACGGAGCCGCAATAACCACCGTTGGGCTCCGCTCGCCCACTCGCTTCGCCACTATAGGTTTTGCGACTCCTGTTTCATCTTTATCGTTTCCTCTACCTAAAGCTTCTTCACGAATCGTTTCTCTACGCCCGCCGACAGTGCATTAATCCCCACCACCACCACGAGCAGCACGACGGCCGTGGCGTAGGCCTGGTCGTTATAATGTCCATCGACCGATAGCTGGTATACGTGCAGGGCCAGCGTCCGCCCCTGCGAAAACAGGTTTTCCGGCATCTTGATTACGTTGCCGAGGGTGTAGATGAGGGCGGCGGTCTCCCCGACGATACGGCCGACCGCCAGGATGATACCGGCAAAGATGCCGGGGGTGGCCGGCGGCAGTATCACGCGCCAGACCGTCCGTAGCTTCCCTGCCCCGAGGCTAAACGACCCCTCGCGCAGGCTGTCGGAAATGGATTTTAGGCTTTCCTCCGTCGTCCGCATGATCAGGGGCAGTATCATGATTGCCAGGGTGAAACAGCCCGCCATTATCGAGCGGCGCCATCCCAGCAGATTGGCGAAGAATATATAGCCGAACAAGCCGAAGACGATCGAGGGGATGCCGGCCAGTGTCTCGCTCATCATGCGGACAATGCGGACCAGGCGGCTGCCGCGTCTGGCATATTCCACGAGGTAGATGGCCGTGAAAATCCCGAAGGGAACGGCGACGAGCAGGGTCAGGCCCACGACGATCAAGGTCGTGACCAGGGCGGGAAACAGGGATTGGTTTTCCACGGTGTAGGTCGGCGAAAACAAGGAGGGTTTGATATGGGGGATGCCGTTTATCAGGATGAAGGCGACTATGTACAGTAAAACGGCCACCGTGGCAATCCCCGCCGCCCAGACCAGGATAAAGCGCAGCCAGTCCATCGGTTTTTTGCGGGGGAGTGTTATTTTCAAGGTTTTCATGTACTGTCCTCTTCTTCGTCATTGCGAGCGGAGCGAAGCAATCCAGTAACTAAACAAGCGAATCTCTTGTCCTGGATTGCTTCGGCCTGTAAAACGGCCTCGCAATGACGTATTTTATGCATTCAGCGCCCTTTCTCCCGATTTAATACCGAGAACAGGGCATTAATAATCATGATAAAGACAAACAGCACGACACCGGTGGCGATCAACGCCCCTTCGTGAAGGCTGCCGTGCTCGACATAATTCATTTCCATGACGATGTTGGCCGTCATTGTGCGGACACCGCGCAAAAATTCATAGGGCATCCGCAGTGCCGTCTGGTTGCCCGCCACCATCCGGACCGCCATCGTTTCACCGATGGCCCGGCCCACACCCAGCACGACAGCCGCCATGACCCCGGATTTTGCCGCCGGCATGACAGCCTTGAAAACGGCGCGTTCGTGGCTGGCGCCCAGGGCGACGGCACCTTCATATATTTCCGATGACACGGCGCGGATATTGGTTTCGGCGATGCCGATGACGGTAGGCAGTATCATCATCCCCAGCAGCACCGAGGCCGCCAGCATCGTAGCGCCGCTGACCATGTCAAAGCGCTCCCCGAATATCTCGAAAATCGCCGGCACCAAAAACATCATCCCGAAAAAGCCGTAGATGACGGAGGGCACGCCGGCCATCAGATTCAGGGCCGGTTTTATTATGCTATATAGCGGGGCCGGGCACATCCTGGCCATGAATATCGCCGTGAGCAGTCCGATGGGCACGCCCAGGAGTATCGCCCCGGCCGTGACATAGATACTGCCCAGAATCATCGGCAAAATCCCGAAGGACGGCTCCTCATACATGGCCGTCGGGCGCCAGAGCTGCCCTGTCAAAAATTCTTTCAGTCCTATCTCCGCCATCGCGGGTACGCCTTCCGCGAGCAGAAAAATGCAAATCAGGGCCACCGCGATTATGGAGGCAAACGCGGCGGCCATGAAGACGATTCGCATGACGGTTTCTCTTACTTTGAGCATTTTTGATTCCTGATAACCGGCGCGCCGAGGTCGTCGCGCCCTACATTGTGCATTTTTGATTCCTTATTGCAGTTGCTCCCAACGCACTATCTCACCAGTGTAAATCTCTTTCACTTGCTCGAGTGACAAATCCGAGATGGGATTGGCGGGATTGACCACGACGGCCACGCCATCCAGGGCGATGTCAATCGGTGTCAGGGTTTCCAGCTCGCCTTCGCGCAGCTCACGGCTCGACATACCGATGTCCAGTTCGCCGTCGGCAGCGCCGCTGATACCGGCTCCCGAGCCCGTGCTGGAGATGTCGATGGTAACGCCGTCATTGAGCTTCAAATATTCTTCGCGCATCCGTTGCATCAGGGGATCGACCGAGGTGGAGCCACCGATACGCAGGATACCGGCCATGCCGGAGGGCTCGTAGTTCGGCGCACTGTCATCCACCGATGTCCAACTGGTGGCGGATTGCTCCTGTCCTGCAGCCGAAAGCATGAAGTCGATAAAATCCTTCACCAGCGGGTCGGCGTATTTTTCATCGGTGACACAGACCAGCAGCGGGCGTTGGATAATGTAGCTGCCGTTCTTTATGGTGGCATCCGAGGGGGCGATGCCGCCGATGGTGAGGGCCTTCACGCTGTCATTCAGGGAGCCGACCGAGATATAGCCGATGGCGTAGTCATTGGCGCCAACTGCCGACAAAATCTCATTGGTCGAGGCCAGAATGACGGCTTCGCTGTACATGTCGTCGCCAACGCCGGTGATGCTGACAAAGGCATCGCGGGTGCCGCTGCCGTCCTCGCGGGTATGGACGCCGATAACGCGGCTGGCGTCAAAGCTGTCGCCCGGGTCGAGGGCGGGCTCAGGCTCCGATGAGCCGCAGGCGGCCAGGAACGTGATGGTCAGGGTAACGGTGATGATAATTGCTAGTGTTTTTTTCATTTTTCCTCCTAGTTGCCGTCATTCCGCAAATCTTTTATGCGGAATCCCCTGGCGAGGGGATTGCGGCTCGGAGGCCGCAATGACGTGTTTCTACGTTTTCATTAACCAGCTTACACCCACATCCTACAGGAGAAATGTAAAATCCAAAACCGTTGCCATGTAAAAGATATGTAAAATAAAACGGCGACGCCGGGGCATCGCCTGTCTTAAGGATAATACTAATTTCATATGCTTACTGGATTGCTTCGGGTCGTAACGACCCTCGCAATGACGAAGCCGCTAACGCACGACTCCTGACTCCTACAAATATTTCCTCAACACCTCCACCTTATCCAGCTTTTCCCAGGGCAGATCCAGGTCGTTCCTGCCAAAATGCCCGTAGGCGGCGGTCTGTTTGTAGATGGGGCGACGCAGGTCGAGCATTTTTATGATGCCAGCCGGCCGCAGATCGAAGTTCTCGCGGATAAGCGCAATCAGTTTATCATCCGACAGCTTGCCCGTCCCGAAGGTATCGACGGTGATGGAGGTCGGCCGGGCAACGCCGATGGCGTAGGAGAGTTGTATCTCGCATTTATCGGCCAGGCCGGCGGCGACGATGTTCTTGGCCACATAGCGGGCAGCGTAGGCAGCCGAGCGATCGACCTTGGTGCAGTCCTTGCCGGAGAAGGCCCCGCCGCCATGTCGGGCATAGCCGCCGTAGGTATCGACGATGATCTTGCGCCCGGTCAGGCCGGAATCGCCCTGCGGGCCGCCAATCACAAAGCGCCCGGTGGGGTTGATGTAATATTTCGTGTCCGCATCCAGCATTTCTTTTGGCAAAACAGGGTCGAAGACATATTTTTTGATGTCCGCATGAATCTGCTCCTGACTCACATCATCGTCATGCTGGGTCGAGAGGACGACGGCTTCCAGGCGGATGGGTTTTCCCTCCGCGTTATATTCGACGCTGACCTGGCTCTTGCCGTCGGGCCGCAAATAAGCCAGTGTTCCGTCCTTGCGGACTGCGCTGAGTTTCAGGGCCAGTTTATGCGCCAGGGATATGGGATAAGGCATGTATTCCGCGGTCTCGTTCGTGGCGTAACCAAACATCATGCCCTGGTCGCCGGCGCCAATTTCCAGGGCGGCATCCTCGTCGCCCTGCTTCGCCTCCAGTGCCTGGTCCACCCCCATGGCAATATCGCCGCTTTGCTCACCGATGGCGACCATCACGCCGCAGGTGTTGCCGTCGAAGCCGTATTCGGACCTGTCATAGCCAATCTCCAGGACGGTATCGCGGACAATCTTGGCAATGTCCACATAGGCCTCGGTGCTGATTTCGCCCATCACGAGGACGAAGCCGGTGCAGGTGGCGCTTTCGCAGGCCACGCGGCTATTGGGGTCCTTTGCCATCAGGGCGTCCAAGATGGCGTCGGAGATAGCGTCGCACATCTTGTCGGGGTGTCCTTCGGTTACGGATTCGGATGTAAATAGGTATTTGTCCATGTTCTTATGCCTCCTTTTTGTAATGCATAATGCATAATGCATAATTCATAATGCATAATTATTGTTCTATATATAAGTCACCTTATACTGCCTTATACTGCCTTATACTGCCTTATCTTCCTTAAAGCCACGATAAACATCATATGTCACATAAGCGTAGGCGGCCATGTGGAAGATGGCCAGCCAGGTCATGCTGATACTCGTGGCATCTAGGAGCGCGTCAAATAAATATGCGCCGTAGGTCAGCACCGATATTAGGTTGATGATTAGCGCAATCCACAGCTTTTTTAGGTCGTATATCAGATAAAACACTGTCAACAAAATCAGCACGGGATAGTTAAAGCGCTCGTGCATCGCCGGCAAAAACATCAGCGCCGTGAAGATACACCATATCCCCAAGTATACAATGTTCTTATTATTTAGGCCATCCTTATACTTAAAAATCGCACACATAAACAGGATGAATATAACCAGCGTACCCAGCAAGGCCGGATAATACAGGGCCTCGTAGTGGGTCAGGTTAAAGCTATACAGGTTGGGCATTTTCATGGTCATCTGGGGGTTGGTCACGCTTTGCTCAAAATAGATGCGATATACGCTGCCCGCCGGCCGCCCCGCCAGGATTGCCGGCAGGCCGCCCAGGAGATAGCAGAGCGGAATGTAGAGAAAATATAGCAGGCTCAGGCCCTTTTTGCGGAAGATATAGAGGGCGATAAAGAGCGGCAGAAAGAAGATGGCCTGCATTTTGAAGATAAAGGCGATGCCCAGCCATAATAGCGATGTGCCGTATTTTTCGCGCAGGGCATAGTAGAGGCAAATGATTAAAAAGCAGGTATAAATGCTGTCCGCTTGCTTCCACAATGCGCCATTCATCAGCACCGCCGGCAAAAACAGCGTCACCAGGCCGGCGATTGCCGCCTTGCGCCTGGCCCAGACATCAGTGTTTTCCCCTTCCAGCAAAATCCGGGCGATGCGATAGACAAAATATGCGCTGATATAGTCGCAGACGATGGAGCAAAAAGCAATCAGGACCCAGGGCTCTCAGGGCAGATGC
>Ga0099364_10006104_pt1 | contig 17631 bp, 13 predicted proteins | sample TergutTh196P3_FD_73070 | JGI IMG/M metagenome (GOLD analysis project Ga0099364, IMG submission 73070) | Microcerotermes parvus P3 segment gut microbial communities from Pointe-Noire, Republic of the Congo - Th196 P3 | ecosystem: Host-associated > Arthropoda: Insects > Digestive system > Gut ...
AAAGGTTGCGATGATTTTCAAGTTATGTTTACCTCTGTGTCTCAGGCTGCATTTAATTTCCGGTATTATTGGAATTTTGATGATGATGACCCTGATGGTGGTCCGCAGCATCCAAGACATGGCTACGGAGGCAGCTATGATGATAAAATTGTAGATGTATCCCCCGACATTACCTCACGGTATTGGGGTGTAAGCGGAAATCCAAACCCGATATGGAATGTCCCGCATACTCAAGGAGACGATAAGCCTCAGATATACAATGTGTGGCTGCAGGTAGACAATGGTGCATGTTTTGACAACCAATTGAAGCAAATAACCGTATATCCCATTCCTCACGCCGATTTTACTCATAGCCACGCAGCAAATCAGGGCAGCGGCGGATGGGTATGTCCGCCCGATGTAGTAACATTTGAAAATCTTTCGAACCATGGCTCAGGAGCAAATATCGACAACCTTACGAACTATTTGTGGAGCTTCGGCGACAGCAACGTAAAAGATACCGTTTACACGGCTACAATACCCCACCTCTATGGCGACTGGGTAACCTCGTTCCCTGTGCAGCGCAACATATCGCTGACTGCCTACAACGATTATTACGGTAATGGTTCTATGGTTTGCAGCTCAACTAAATCAAGTATCATTACGGTACGTCCTCAGGTTAGAGCCGCATTTACCGCCGACACGGCAGTATGTGCGCCTATGGGAGTTCAATATACAAATGATTCGCGCGGATTTATCGATTCATACACCTGGAACTTTGGCGACGCTGCCTACACTCCGAGCGGCGACCCTACAATCAGCAACCAGCTTAATCCGCTGTATTCTACCGAAAATGACGGTTCGCGCAGCGTACCGAGAAAACAGACAGTAACGCTAATTGCGCGCAACTCATGGTGTAGCGACTCATATTCACTGCCGTTGTATGTCTACCCGCGTCCAGTGGCGAATTTCAATGTGCCATTTTTTGACGCCTGCCAGCCCGCAGTCGTAATTTTTGAAAATACTTCCAATTCTGCCAATCCATGGAATCCGAACCCTGACGGAACGATATTTACCTACGATTTTGGCGACGGAAATATGGAAACGCTTCCCGACGACCGCGAAACATCAAATATATATTCAAATTCAATAGGCGCGCCTTTGCCAAGATACCCATCTCTAACCGCTTCTAAAACATGGGAGTTAGACCCGTTGGATTTAACTAAAACTTTGACCTGCACAAGCGCGGCGTTTACTCCTCCGCCTATATATATTAATCCTTTTGTGAAAGCCGAATTTGTTAAAGAGGAAGTAGACCCTAATCTTTGTAGTCCGTTGACAGTTAATTTCCGCAACACATCGGTAGGCGATGACGCTTTCCGTTATGAATGGGGTCATTTCGGAGCAGCGACGCCTGTACTCAATAAAACTGATAATGGAGTTTTCCATACCTTTCCTTTTGTAGCTCCTACTATGCATCGCGATACGTTCTATGTGGTTACGTTGACGGTATGGTCTGGTATTTGTCCTGATGTTTTCACAGATACTATAAAAGTGCGCGCTATGCCAACAGCTGATTTCCGAGCCCCTGCTCCGCATCCTTCTCCTTACCTTTGGCCCGTGCCGCCTTTGCAATTTAACAACATTATACCCTCGGATTCGCGACGTTTCTTGACTTACCGCTGGACCTGGTCGGATATTACCAATTACCCTAATCCATTTACCACTGCCACGGCTATTCAGCCCGACCCGCAACGCTTCCGCGACTGGGGTACGTATTATATCACTCAGACCGTCACGGCTCCTAACGGTATTTGCACCAACAGTATGACTATCCCAATCAATATATTGGCGCCTGCGGTGGAATCGAATTTTGAAGAAATTACTCCCGACTGCGCTCCGTATGAGGTACAGTTTGAGAACCGCTCAAACTGGGCGGTAGCATACCTGTGGGACTTCGGCGACGGCTATACTTCCAATCAGGAAAATCCAAAACATACGTATGCCGACGCCGGCACATATATCGTAACGCTTCGAGCTATTGGCTACGCCAACGAAAGCGCTACTCCTATCCACGAAACGCGCAAGCAGGTAGTGGTGCATCCCAGACCGCAGCCTAACTTTAACGTAGCGCCCAATTTCTTATGGGTAGGTCTGCCGCTGCGGGCGTTCAATTACACTTCGCACACCATGCCCGACGGCGTCACTCAATATCCCGTGTGGTACGAATGGGATTGGGGCGACAACTCGCCGAAAGATACAGTTCATTCGCCAACTCACATGTACCTAAGCGCGGGTAAGTTCGACATAACGCTCACCGTAGGAACATATACCGAGCCTCAGTGCGTCGACCATTATACAATGTATAACGCCGTTGAAATGGAAAGCGCCGGCGACATCCTGTTGCCCAACATATTCAGACCGTTAAGCCCTGAATCAAACGATGTATGGGGCTTCGGCGACGGAGAACCCTCAGATGTAATCCCCGACGGAGGATATTCTAACTATCTGTTCTTCCCTGCGGTAATATCTCCGATTGAGAAATACAGCATGGTCATCTTTAACCGCCTGGGAATAAAACTCTTCGAAACAAACGACCCCACAAGGGGATGGAACGGATATTACCGCGGGCAACTATGTGAAGAGGGAGTGTATGTATACCGTATTGAAGGGGTATTCCAGAACGGACAATCATTCTTCAAAATGGGTGATATATTGCTGCTTAGGTAATTAAGAATTAGGAATTAGGAATTAGGAATTTATTTAATAATTTAAAATGAAATGGAAAAGTCAGGGATGAAATATCAAGTATCGAGTATCGGGGGGGAAATATTGCTGAAGACAATAATCATCTTCCTCTTATTGGTAGCGGCTGCTGATAAATTGTATGCCTATAAACCTCAATTCAGCCAATACTATGCCAACCAGTTATTGCTTGCGCCTTCTTTTGCAGGCAACTCCTTAGGCTCGCGCGCCTATCTAACTTATCGCGACCAATGGGCAGCTATTCCCGGCTCTTATGTAACTTATGCTGTTGGCATCGACAATAATTTTTATGATATCAACAGCGGTTTAGGACTTGTAGCAATTCAAGATATCGCTGGTTCAGCCGGTCTGACAAATACCAGCGCAACCGCAATGTATTCCTACCGTTTCAACATCACCGACGATTGGCGTATCAGACCCGGCATAGGATTTACTTATGCCCAGCGTTCATTATCAAATAGGGCTCTCTGGGGCGACCAGATTTCGTATACCGGAAGAGACGGCGTGACCGTTGAGCCGCCGTTCGTTCCATACGATTTTTTCGATGCTGCCGCTTCGATAGTTGCCTATAATAACATAATGTGGTTCGGAGTAAGCGTCGACCACCTTTTGCAACCCAATATGTCAGCCTCTCAACTTGCGTCTAAACAGATTATGATGTGGCAACAATTTGGCGGAATAAATTTTCACATGCCTTCGCGCGTTGGAAGAGCCCCCGAAACAGTGTCGCTCAACTATCTGTTAAAAGTGTCGCAACTCTACCAACAGTTCGACGTGGGCGTCAACTGGAACAGAGCCCCCCTGATGATGGGATTCGCATGGCGTGGTCTACCGCCAAATGCCTACGACTGCCTCATATTTACAGTAGGATTAGGCTACAACAACCTCGCTGTTTTCTATAGCTACGATTTTACCATAAGCAAATTAGGCTCACCCTCAGGAGGCTCGCACGAAATAACCCTATCATTAAGCTTCAACGAAGGCGGAAAATCAATGAGAAGAGGACAAGTACCATGCCCCGACGTAGTGAAATTCAGAATGTTCGGCGACAAGGAGAGCTTTAGGTAGTAATAATTGAATAACTGAGTAATTGAATAACTGAGTAATTGAATTTTTGAATTTTTGAAACCTAAGAAAATTTTCGACCCTGTCAGGAAAAAATATGTAGCGCAAACGCCTGAAGAGTTAGTGCGTCAAAACCTTATCAATTATTTGGTTACCGAAAAGGGTTATCCAAAAATGTTGCTATCTGTTGAAATGCCGTTGAAGTACGCTCGAATGAACAAACGTAGCGACCTGTTGGTCAATGACAGCAACGGACAGCCGCTTATGCTTATAGAATGTAAAGCCCCCGAAGTAGCAATAACTAACAAGGTATTCGAACAGATAGCAATCTACAACCTCGCAATAAAGGCTCCCTACCTCCTCGTAACCAACGGCGTGCAAAATTATTGCATGAAAGCCGCAACAGATAGCTCGCCGATAACGTTTTTAGATGAAATACCGGGGTATAAGGAGTTAAGGAGTTAGGAGTTAAGGAGTTAATCAGTTATTCAATTATTCAGTTAATCAGTTATTCAATTATTCAGTTAATCAGTTATTCAGTTATTCAATTATTCAATTATTCAGTTAATCAATGAAATACGGTTTAATAGGTTATCCTTTGTCACATTCTTTTTCGCAAAGATATTTCAGCGAAAAATTTATTAAAGAAGGATATGAAGGATGTTCATACATGAACTTCCCACTATTTGATATTAGCGCGTTGCAAAGTCTATTGGAGCAAGAAAAGGATTTGCGTGGGTTCAATGTTACCATTCCCTACAAGGAAAAAATCATTCCATTTATAGACGAGATGGACAGCGTTGCCGTTAAAGCGGGAGCAGTAAATACAGTTCGTGTCATTCGCAACGGAGGCGACGTCTACCTGAAAGGCTACAATACCGATGTATACGGATTCAGCCGCTCGCTCGAAGAATGGTTTATTTCGCTCCATGCCGATTTACCGGAAAAAGCGTTGATTTTAGGTTCGGGCGGAGCTTCAAAAGCCGTAGCCTGCGCGCTGCAAGACATGAATATCACAACAACTACTGTGTCGCGCAAAACAGGGAAAACATACGAACAATTGAACGCCGCCGACATCGCTGCTCATCCATTGATTATCAACACAACGCCTCTGGGGATGTTGCCCAACGTGAGCGAGTGTCCTGACATTCCGTATCAATACCTGACGGAAAATCATTATTTGTACGACCTTGTATATAATCCGCCACAGACCCTGTTTATGCGCAAAGGGCTCAACAGCGGCGCATCAGTATGCAACGGCGAACGGATGTTGCAGCTGCAAGCAGATAAGGCATGGGAGATATGGTCTGAAATTCCGAAAATTATTTAGTATTTTTGCAAAAATTAGCGCGCAAAATGGGTTAGCGGCTCTCCAAAATCTGTTCAATCGTTTTTGGATAATATTTATGTTCAAGTACGTGAACTTTCTCCGCAAGGGTTTCCGGCGTATCATGTTCGTCTATTTCGCATTTTGCTTGAAATATAATCGCTCCTTCGTCATAGTTTTCGTTTACATAATGAATAGTGATGCCTGACGCCTTTTCGCGGTTTTCAATAACTGCCCGATGCACATTTATGCCATACATTCCTTTCCCGCCGTAGCTTGGCAAAAGCGCGGGATGAATATTAATTATGCGCTTGGGGAAAGCGGTCACAATTTTTTCGGGAACTTTCCATAAAAAGCCCGCAAGCGTTATTAAATCGGGATTTATATCCTCTAACTTATTTAATATCAGGCCGGTATCGTAAAAATCTTTTCTATTGAACACTAACGACGGAATGTTCAAGTTTTTAGCGCGTTGCAAAACATAAGCGTTCTCGCGATTTGAAAATATCGAACACACCCGCGCAACACAAGAAACTGAAAAGTACTCAACTATTTGCTGAGCATTCGACCCCGAACCCGATGCAAAAATAACAATGCTTTTCATCGCTACAAAGATAGTAACTTTTTTTTATAAAACAAAAAAAATATTTTTTTTTTCAAAATCAAAAATAAATGTATAATTTTGCGGTCGTAAAAAATATAGTAAATAAATTAGCATGAACGAATCGAATAACGAACAAAATGTTGGAAGGACCAACGAAGAGATAGACCTTATTGAACTATGTTCAATGGCATGGGAGGGCGTAAAAAATTTCTTTATATCAATCAAGGATATTTTTATTGCCTTCATAATTTTTGCAATCCGCAAATCATTGTGGATAGGCTCGTTTGCATTGATAGGATTAATACTGGGCTTGATGTACAGCAACAGCATCAAGAAAACGTATTACTCTTCCATGCTCGAAGGCTTTAGCGGCGGAGTGGATAATGCGGTCGTGATTAATCATATCAACCAACTCGAAAGGATTATTACTAAACCCGAAATATTAGCTAATCATCTTAATATTAGCGTTGAGCAGGCAAAAAAAGTACATTCCGTAAAGGCATTCTATGGTATTGACGTCAATTTTGATGAAAAATGGGACTATATCGATGAAAATGACTCTTCCATTCCCCGAAGTCTAAAAGATACGGTTCTGATAAGGGTGCCTTCGGTATTTTTTATCAAGGTTCAACTCTATGACGAAGATGTATTGCCTGTTGTACGTAACCGCCTATTTCAATACATAAATGATAATCCCTACATACGCTCTTTATACGAAATAGACAGACGTCAAAAAGAAGATATGATTGCCGGATATGAAAAGGAAATCAACCGGATTGACCGCTTAGATTCACTTCAGCATTTGCTCCGCCACAGCAGAGATAATGGAGTTGAAATGGCAGAAAAGATATACTTGTTTGGCAACAACGAATCGGAGCTGAAAATGTTTTACAGGAATATTATTGAGCTTCATACTGATAAACAGGAGTTGGAAAGAGAAATTGAAATTGCAAATCAACCGGTTATTATTGTTCAGGATTTTGTAGCTGCGCAATGGGAGGAAAAAACAACAAGTTATTATGCCTCGTCTCTTTGCATGATAATGGGTTGTATGGGTTTATTTTGCGCATTGTTGTGGCAACATCGCAAAAGACTTTGGAAAATAATCATGGAAGACAATTAAATTTTAAATATATTATGACACGTTTTTTTTTAATAGTTTTGGCAGTATTATCAACTGCCTGCGGCGGTAGAAAAGCGCCGACGATTGACCCTTTAAAGATGCAATTGGCTTTAAAGGATACAGTTTATAACCGTCCTGTTGAGCCCGAACTGGGCGCCGAACGCCTACAAGCCCTTTTGCAGGAATATCCCGATTTGAAAAGTTGGGAAGAGCGTAAAAAATGTTTGCGCGATGGACTGTTGACGGCAATGGAATTAGACCACATCAGGAAAAGGAATCAGCCGTTGAAGCCCTTGTATACAGGACAAAATACCTGTGAACGTTTCGGCTACACGGTCGACAATGTGGCGTTCGAATGTTTTCCGGGCTTGTGGATAACCGGCAATCTTTACAAGCCGATAGGGGACCATAGTTCTTGTCCGGCGGTACTGTTTGCCCATGGTCACGGCAGGCAGGAGCCTTTGGAGAACAGCCCGCGTTTTGCTCAAACACGGCAGTATTTATCTGCCTCGCTGGCAACGATGGGAGTAGTGGTCTTTGCATACGACCTGTTCGCGTATGGCGAATCGGTGTATCATGTTGGACCACGTGGTCACCGCACATCTTTGACGCAAAGTATTGTTACTTTGAGCAGCTTGCGCGCAATAGATTTTCTGACGTCTTTGAAAGAAGTAGACCCGTTGCGAATAGGCATGACGGGCGAATCGGGCGGAGGAACGCAAACTTTTTTGGCGGCGGCAATAGATGAACGCATCGCTGTGTCGGTTCCGGTAGTTCAGGTATCGAGCTTTTTTCCGGGCGGTTGTCCTTGTGAAAGCGGACGCCCTATTCATTCTCAATGCGGCACGCTTAGCAACAACGCCGAAATAGCTGCATTAGCCGCGCCGCGTCCGCAATTGATAGTCTCAAACGGTAGAGACTGGACGCGAACAACACACGAAGTGGAATATCCTTACGTCAAAACGATTTACGGATACTACGGGAAAAGCGCCTTAGTTGAAAATGCACATTTTGCAGAAGAAGGTCACGATTACGGATACAGTAAACGTAGTGCAGCATTGCGTTTCTTTGCATCGCAATGGGGGCTCGACCTGACGTTGATAACCAATGAAGACGGAATGATTGACGAATCGGGCTATACTTTATTGCCGGCAGAAAAATTGGCTGTTTTTCCTGACAAAAAACTGCCGGAAGGAGCATTGCAAACAATGGAAGACATTTATGTAGCGCTAAAATCCATAAAATAAGCCGATTTCGAAAAATCGCTTAACTTGTAGCTGCGCGCCTCCTATCGGCTCCATCTTTTCTGTTCCATCTTCTTGTTTTACAGGTTTTAAGGTCTTTTGGTTGTCGAAGTATATCATATTCAGACGCAATCCGGCAGAAATATACCTTGTAAGCGCAATACGTAACTGAAAATCCCAGACTATGTCCACATTTTGAGGTTTATCAAAATAATTGGTAAATAGTTCAAGTCGAGAGGAATAGCTTACTTTATTTTCAAAATAATTGCCGCTCATGTTCAGAACAAGTCCTCCTCCAAATTCATAGCGCGATTTTTTACCTTCGTCAATCCTCTCCTGTGGTATACCTGCTGATACAAGTATTCTTTCCTGTGAAGACCGTACAAAGGTAGCCTTTCCCATGGCGGGCGCAAAGCTGATTCCAAAACGGTCAGAAGGCTTATAGTCCAGCCCGAGCGAAAGGAATAGATAAGCAGGAGCAAGGAAATCGGATATCTTTATGGTATCTTTAAAAAATCCGGGAGCGAACTGGGTTTTTCCGAGCATGGCTGCCGTGTAATACCAATTATTTGACATCTGGTAACCAACCCTTGAGCCGATGTTTATCTGGTCGCTATTCTTCACAAAATTAGGTCTATCGCTTGTTTTAATAGTACCATAGGCTAAGAACGCATAATTTTCCCAAATCATTTTGTCTTTCTTGTAGTTTGCATACAAATTAGACGCAGCGCTCAACGACACTGAGTTTTCGCCTCCTGCTGCCCAATTCGAGAAATCGACCCACGAAAAACTCAACGATACATCGCCGCCCTTTTTCCAATCCAATGAATCGGGATGAGCTCTCCTATTTCCTACGCCTCTGGAAGCAGTCTCGGCTGCCGCTCGTATAGCAGCCATATCTTGCTGCGCTTGCAAAGACATTGAAACAGAACAGATAACAATCATGTAAAACAAAAATGCTTTTTTCATTTTTTTCATTTTTAAAAATTTTTGCAAAGATATTATCAAAATTTTAAATACAAATAAAAAATTTATATTATCTTTGCAAAAAAAATCAAACTGATTCAAACTGATGATTTATGAAAAGAAGAGAATTTATAAAAACGGGCGGAGCGGCGCTCATAGGAGCAGCCGTTCTTCCTCAAATATCTTGTATTCAGATGAATAATATTTCTACCAATTTAGCCGGTATGATGAACCATTTTAGCGTTAGCAGTAATGATTTGCGAAAAGTTATCACTGTTGCGCTCGAAAAAGGAGGCGACTACGCCGATTTGTTTTTCGAGCATACTATGTCGAACAATATCGCCCTTCAAGACGGCGACGTGAACAGCGCAAACTCCAATATCCAATATGGAGTGGGAATCAGAGTAGTAGCGGGCGACCAAACCGGTTATGCCTACGTGGAAAATATTACCCTTGAAGATATGATGAACGCCGCTCGCACGGCTTCGCGCATCGCAACAGGCTCGGCTAAAACGCCGCCGGTGAAGATAGACGAAAAAACGTTCAAAAACTATTATCCCGTCCTCAATTCGTGGGAAGAAACAAGCATACAGTTAAAGATGCCGTTCCTGCAAAAATTGAACGCCCGCATCTTTGAACTCGACCCGCGCGTAATAAAGGTAAACGCTTCTATCATCGACACAACGTCATACATACTGTATTACAATTCTGAAGGAACGCTTTGCCACGATTATCGACCAATGGTAGTAGTTAGAGGACAGTGCATAATGCAACAGGGCAATATGATTGAGAACAACGGTTCTTCGCGCGCAGGGCGTAGAGATTTCAACTTCCTTACAGATGAACTGATAGATGAGATGGCGCGTGAAGCGGTAGATTACACGTCAATACTTTTTGAGGCAGTGAAGCCAAGAGGAGGCGAAATGCCGGTAGTTATGGCGGCAGGCGGCTCGGGAATACTTTTGCACGAAGCAATAGGACATGCATTCGAAGCAGATTTTAACAGAAAAAATGTGTCAATATTTTCGGATAAACTGAACCAAAAAATTTGCGACGAACACATCAACGTTGTAGACGAAGGAACCATTGAAGGCAGCCGAGGAGCAATAAATTTTGACGACGAAGGAATAGAAAGCCAAAAAACATATATCGTTAAAGACGGCATACTCAATTCGTATCTGCACGACCGCATCAGCGCCAAGCACTACGGAATTGCCCCTACCGGCAACGGACGCCGCCAAACGTTCAAACATATACCTATTCCGCGTATGCGAATTACTTACATGGAAAACGGCGACTATTCCGAAGAAGAAATAATAGCAAGCGTCAAGCAGGGCGTGTATTTAGATAAGTTTCTCAACGGACAGGTGCAGATTGGAGCCGGAGATTTTACATTTTTTGTGAAAAACGGCTATCTGATAGAAAATGGTAAACTTACCAGACCAATTAAGGACGTCAATATCATAGGAAACGGTCCGAAAGCCTTAGCAGACATAACGATGGTGAGCAATAACCTGAAGATTGACACAGGCGCGTGGACATGCGGCAAAGATGGGCAGAGCGCGCCCGTATCGCAAGGACTGCCGTCGGTACTTGTTAAACAATTGACAGTAGGAGGGGAATAGTTTTCAGTTTTTAATTTTTAGTTTTTAGTTTTAGTCATGATTTCAAGAGAAAATAAAGATTTAGCAAAATGGGCGATGCAATACGCCTTAGATAAAGGATGTTCGGATGCGCGGGTTTCGCTGTATGTACGAAGCGGAAATTCGTTCGAGTATCGCGATACGCAGATAGACAGGCTCGAACAGTCGAACGAAAACGGGATGAATTTCCAATTGTTTGTAGATGGCAGATATGCCGCGTATTCTACTAACAGGTTGAACAAAAAAGAATTGGAAAAATACATATCCAACGGCGTGGAGGCTACCCGTTATTTAGCAAAAGATGAATTTCGAAAACTGCCGCAACCCCAACGTTATTACAGAGGCGACGGTAAAGGATTGGATACCTTTGACAACGATGTAGATAAAATTTCGATTGATGATAAACTTGCCATAATAAAAAATACTGCCGCCGAAATATTTGGCTCCGACCCGCGCCTTATTTCTGTTACTTCCGGCTATGAAGACGGAAAATCAGATTCGTATATGACAGCAAGCAACGGTTTCGAAGGCGAAGCGGGAACTACACATTTTTCCCTATCAGCAAGCGCCTCAATGAGAGGCGATGGACACGCGCGACCCTCAGATTATTGGTACGATTCGGCAATATTCTGGAACGAACTGCAAAAGCAAGGAATAGGTAAAAAGGCGTTCAGCCGCACCGTTCGAAAATTAGGACAGGAAAAAATCCCTTCGGGAGTTTTCCAAATGTTGTTGGATAATACAATGTCGCCGCAACTTATTTCGCCAATCATAACTGTCCTGAACGGCAACAACATTCAACAGAAAAATTCTTTTCTGATAGATAAAATTGGCGAAAAAATAACGTCCGAAAAACTTACGCTGATAGACGACCCTCACATCAGTCATGCACGCGGAGCGCGCTGGTTCGACGGCGAAGGCGTAGCGACAGCAAAACGAACGGTAATAGAAAAAGGAACGCTGCGAACATATTACATCGATACGTACAGCGGCGCTAAAATGGAAATGGAACCTACCGTACAATCGGCGTCAATACTGACCTGCGAACACGGCGACAAGGATTTCGCCCAAATATTAGCCTCTGTAAAGAGAGGCATCTGGGTAACCGGCTTCAACGGCGGCAACAGCAATAGCTCCACCGGCGATTTTTCATTTGGCATAGAAGGTTTCCTGATTGAAAACGGAGAACCCGTGAAGCCGATAAACGAAATGAACATCACCGGAAACCTGCTCACACTGTGGAACAACGTTGTTGAAATAGGCAACGACCCGCGATTAATTTCGCCGGCGCGAATACCGTCTATATTGTTTGATAGAGTAAGTTTTAGCGGGATATAACCATAAATATTTTCAATAAGATAAAATTCTTTCGGCTGAATAGAAATACGTTCGCGCGTCCGGATGTGCAAGCTCCTGAAATAACGGCTGATACGAATATGGAGGTTTATTGTCGTTGATTTCGATATAGAACCTATGGTCATAAACGTAGTTCAGTTGTTGTGATTCTGACGCAACAGCCGCGATTTTAACATTGCCTTGATAATTATCTGCTACGCGAAGATAAAAACTATTTCCGGGTTTTACCTTCGTTATTTTTACGCCTGCTTCGTTGACAAATTCAGCGCTATTGGCAGCCAAATTAACTGCTAAATCAAAATCGATACCGTTCAGCAGTATGTTGTTTGTAATTTGGTAAGGTCCGTATTTTACGAATGTTCCGTCTTTAGCGCCTGTATCGTTGCCTGTTATGGTAACGCCTGAATTGTAGGCGGCTGTAATAGCATCAATGTTGTCATAGATATAATTTACGGCATTTAAAATTAATGTTCCCTGTACATTATAAAGGTGAATAAACGTAGTATTGTGAATGATTCTCCAAGCCGTTGTTTGCATCATTTGTCTGTATCCATGAACATTAGTGGTTTCCATCCATCCGTACTCGTTCATTATATATGTGAACGCCGCCATTATTTTTGTTGCTTCGCCATTTTTTAAATGCTCTTCCGAAGAGGTGCATTTGTATCTTTGCCCTTCATAGCACGGAGTGTTTATATCAGCGCAAAATGCGTGTTCTATATTTTCGCAATCGTCAATAAGCCTAAAACGTGTGATTCCTATCTGTTGATTGTCGCTATTTAAGGCTACTGCGCCCCCGTCGGTATAAATATAGTATTCGCAAACGCTTACACAATCGCTGTTATCTTCGTTCTCGCGGTCTCTAAGACCTATATACAAGACTTTCAGTCCGCCCAAGCCATTTGCAACAAAAGCAACATTTCCCTTTGAAGCGACAAAATTTGTTGAATTTCGACCTACTTCAGCAAGTATGCGGTTTCTTTGGGCTTGCATTATCACTTCTTTTCCGTTGGCGTCGGTCATAATGTCATACCAGTATAGTCCCTGTCTTCCGTTTGCTAACAGTAGCAAGTCAGTTTCGATAGCCCTTCCCGAAGAACTGATTTTCGCATCGCTGTTGATGTTCACGCCGTTTGTAACATCCCATTCCTTGTGAATGTTATTGTTGGGAGGTCCAAGCAGGTCGTTAACGCTGTTGAAACTGTTCTTGTTCAACATCTTTAAACCGGTTTCGTTTTGTGCGAGGAATAAATAATTTTTCCACGCTAATACTTGCGATTTTGCGTCCTTTTGCATTGCTTCGTCGTTCACATTGTACACAGGGGTTTCTGCGTTTCCGTCGAAATCATATTTACTTACCCGTGCATGATTTGCCTGCATCAGATACACGCCGCTTTCGTCTATGTCTACCGAGCGAGCGTGCTGTTTTTCAATAAATTTGACCTGATTATAATTGTTTGCATCAAATATGTACAAACCTCCGCGACTGCCTTGCGTTCCGTCGCCGGTAGTGATGTAAATCCGGTCTTGATATTTTCGTATCGAATTTGCTTGAAAAGAAGTAAGATACTTGATATTTTCAGGTTCAACCGCTTTGAATTTTCTGTCGGCATCTAATTCCATAACAAGATAGAACGCCGGGTCGGCGCCTTTGTAGCCCAATGCAGGTTCCTGACTTGCTCCGGCAATGTAGAGCTTGTTGCCGTAAATATCAATCGCGTTTATTTGCCCTCTTCGCAGTTTGATGCTCGAAACAGGAGTCAAATGAACTGTTACATCTTTAAGCGCTCCTCCCGTCACCGTGTACTTATATACCACAAGTCCGCCAATATTGGGTTCGGTTCTGTGGTTGTATGCCACGAACACATATCCATCGTCCGAAACTTTAACTTCCGCAGCCTGCACCTGACGTTCAACGCCCGTGTCGTCCGTCAATATCAGCGCGCTCATTTCGGCAACCAATTTGAAACGATAATTATTTGCCTGCAAAGCATCATCATCGGACGTTAATTTGATGCCGCTTTTTATATCAACGGCTGGCATGGTTCCGGTTTCTACGGGATATTCGTTCAATTCCTCAATCGTCACATTGGGATTGTGGTTGATGATAATGGCGCCGTTCAATAACGAAAACATTGCGCCATCACGCAACTTGTCCGCTCCGTCGTCTTTTTTGCAACCGGTCAAAACGGCTACGCAAAAGTATATTGCGACTAATAATAACCTTTTCATATTTTATATATTTATCAAATTAAAACTCCTTGTATTAGTTATACGAAATATTTTGCTACAAAGTTACAAAATTTTGATGAATTTTCAAAAAAAACAATTATATTTGCAAAAAAATCATAAACGATGAATCAGTTAGTTTTTGCTACCGCCAATCGGCACAAGTTGGAAGAGATACGGGCATTGTTTCCTGATAGTATCCAACTTAAAAGTCTTTCCGACATGGGTTTCACGGGTGATATTCCTGAAACCGAAGCCACTTTAGAAGGCAACGCTTTGCTGAAGGCGCGCTTTATAAATGAACGTTATTGCATTTCGTGCTTTGCCGACGATACGGGACTTGAAGTAGAAGCGCTGAATGGCGCTCCGGGAGTATATTCGGCGCGTTATGCCGGAGTTGACGGTACACAGGAAATGCGCGCCAAAGCCAACATGGACAAACTTCTGTGCGAACTTGCCGACAAAACCAATCGCAAAGCGCGTTTTCGGACAGTTATCGCCTATATAGACGACAATAACGATACGCATTTTTTTGAGGGAGTTGTCAATGGCTCTATCACAGAAGCGCCGGCAGGCTGCGAAGGTTTTGGCTACGACCCCGTTTTCATACCGGACGGCTATGACGTTACCTTTGCTCAGATGCCGTTGTTCGAAAAAAACTTAATCAGCCACAGAGCAGAAGCGTTTCGGAAATTTGCGAAAGCTATAACAATATAATTTTTAAATTCACTTAATCATGAAACCTCAAATCGAAGAGAGTTGGCTGAAAGTATTATCAGCCGAGTTTGAACAGCCCTATTTCGCTAATCTTAAGGCGTTTTTATTAGAAGAGAAGCGGCAGCATGTCGTTTATCCTCCCGGTTCGCTTATTTTCAATGCTTTTGCGCGTACGCCGTTTTTCAACGTTAAAGTTGTTATACTTGGTCAAGACCCTTATCATGGCAAGGGGCAGGCTCACGGGCTTTGTTTTTCTGTTCCCGATGGAGAAAAGCCGCCGCCGTCGTTAGTGAACATTTACAAAGAGATACACAACGACCTTGATATAGAGCCGCCCTCGTCGGGCAATCTTGAAGGCTGGGCAGACCAGGGAGTGTTCCTTCTCAATGCCACCCTTACCGTTCGTGCATCATCGCCGGCTTCGCATCAAAACAGAGGATGGGAACAGTTTACCGATAAGGTAATAAAAACCCTTTCGTCAGCCCGCGAAAACTTAGTGTTCTTGCTCTGGGGAAACTATGCCCGAGCAAAGAAAAGCCTGATAGACACGCAAAAACATTTTGTTCTCGAAGCGCCACATCCGTCGCCATTTTCGGTTCACAGCGGTTTTTTCGGATGCAAGCACTTTTCAAAAGCAAACGAATTTCTAAGAGAGAAAGGAATCAAAGAGATAGATTGGAAGGTTTGAAGTTATTCAGTTATTCAATGATTCATTTATTCAACAATTCAGTTATTCAGTTGCTAAAAAAAGACCAATCGGGTATTTTGCGTCGTTATCGGCGCGAGAGCGCCGGATGGGATGAACATTTGAATAATACGCGGAAGTTTGCGCTGAAAGCCATGCAGGGTAAAATCCGCAAATCAGCGGCTGTGCTGGGAAGCGGATGGCTGTTGGATGTGCCGTTAGAAGAAATGAGCAGCTATTTCGAGAAAGTTTGTCTCTTTGATATACAACATCCCGAAAAGGTAAAAAAGCAGGTGAAATCGTTGGGAAACGTAGAACTGCAAGTGTGTGATATTTCAGGCTTTGCCAATCCTGTAAATCAATATTTAAAACAATATCGCAACAGTAGAAACCGTTTACCTATCAATGAGATGCAACCGCAAGACAGATTAAATTTAGATGAATTTGATTTTGTATTTTCGTGCAATATTCTTAATCAGTTAGATATCCTGTTGATTGAGTATCTTTCGCAATTTTTCGATTTGAACCGCGATGAAACAGTCGGTTTTCGCAAGAATGTTCAGAAACGTCATATAGACATGCTGCCTCGGGGGCGCTCGTGCATGGTTGCCGATTATGAAGAAATCACGTATACGCCAGATGGTAAGGAAATTTCACGAAAAACATCAGTATATCATCCCGTCATACATCGCCCTGACGCCCGACGCTGGACATGGAAATTCGACACGAAAATGAAGTACTACGATGACAAAAAAACTTTTTTTGAGGTGTTGGGCGTTGAAATTTAACCCCAGATATTATCATAGAAAAAACAAAAAAATCAAAAAAAAATCAAAAAAATCAAAAAAAAATTGTTTTTTAAAAAAACATCATTATCTTTGCCGCGAGATTTATTTGAAATTTTTGTGGTTTTTTAAATGTATTGATATAATTTATAGAATAGATGAAAACGCGCAGTATGATTTCGTTTGACTGGGCTATGAAACGCCTGCTACGCAATAAAGCCAACTTCGGGATATTGGAGGGCTTTTTGAGCGAGTTGCTGCGTTGTGATATCACTATTAAGTACATAGGCGAAAGCGATGGCAACAAAACCAACAAGACGGATAAGTTCAACAGAGTAGACATTTTTGTTGAAGTAGACCATAAGGAACTAATAATCATAGAACTGCAGTTTGACAGCGAAGTAGATTACTTCCAGCGGATGCTCTATGGCGTTAGCAAGTCAATAACCGAGCATATTTATGAAAAAGAGGAATACTCTAATGTTCGAAAGGTCTACTCGGTTAATATAGTATACTTTGACCTTGGAATAGGCAATGATTATGTATATCACGGAGTTACCAATTTCATGGGACTTCACACAAATAAAGAACTGTACCTGACAAGTAAACAGTTTATGCTCTACGGCAAAACAATAGCCGATGATTTATTCCCTGAATACTACATCATCAAAGTAAATAAGTTCAATGACGTAGCCAAAAACACGCTCGACGAATGGATTTACTATTTGAAAAACAACAAGATAAACGAGGATTTTACTGCTCAGGGTCTTGCTCAGGCACGCGAAGTATTGTATTTTGACAATCTTACGGAAGAAGAAAAACGGGATTACCGATATGACGTAGAAGCCAACCGCATCAGGAAAAGCGAAATGAATACTGCCTTTTCTGACGGCGAAACAAAAGGCTTGAAAAAAGGACACGCCGAAGGACACGCTGAAGGACGCGCTAAAGGACGCGCTGAAGGCGAAGTGATAGGCTTGGAAAAAGGCGAAGCGATTGGCTTGGAAAAAGGCGAAGCAAACACGAACAAAAAAGTCATTGCCAACGGGCTGAAAGCTGGATATTCAATAGAAATAATGTCTACAATAACCGGATTAAGCGCCGAAGAAATAAAAAAAATAATAAAACTAATACAAGAAGAA
>Ga0099364_10006105_pt1 | contig 17631 bp, 14 predicted proteins | sample TergutTh196P3_FD_73070 | JGI IMG/M metagenome (GOLD analysis project Ga0099364, IMG submission 73070) | Microcerotermes parvus P3 segment gut microbial communities from Pointe-Noire, Republic of the Congo - Th196 P3 | ecosystem: Host-associated > Arthropoda: Insects > Digestive system > Gut ...
TGCCGAATCTTGCATTCACACATTTTCAGGAAATTCTCACATGATGGAGCTTGACTTAGTGAACGAAAACAAGTATAATATAAGAACGGCGTTTATGCCGGTTGTTGAGGGGGATGAGTCGCTTGAGACAGAGGGCATTGAGAAGGGTATTACTTATTTTTCTACTATGGGGAAGGAACATAGGGGGTATGATTTAGGAAACGAAGAAGACGGTAAGATTTTTGACTTAGATTTTGGTGATGAGTTGTTTGCAGATTATGACTGTGATTCACAGCTTGGACATTTTACTATCAGAACCGGTAATGGGAATGACGTGAAAGTAACAATTGAGAAAGAAGGTGTTTCTGCATGAATGTAACTTATAATAATTTAGAGCATGCTAAGGTGAGGATTGACGAGTTCGGCAAAGTTTTCTTTAACGCGACAGAACCTGGAATTTATAAGCTGAAATTTGAGTATAAAACCCCAAGGGGAATTGTTGTAAAACGAGCAACCGTTAGAGTTAAAGTCTACACGATTAAGGATTTCACAAAACAACCCGTAAAAGCTTCAACTAAAGGTGCCAGATTCGCGTACTATTGGAAACCTTCTACTGAAAGAAAATATTTTGGTAGGCGTTTCTCGGAAAACATCTCTGAACCGTATGAAATATACAGAATTCTTTTTTGCGATGGGCGGCATTGGGTGCAAACAAAAATTTCAGGGAAATCTGCCTATATTCCATTTGAACACGCAGATAAAGAAGCTATAGAAAAGGCTTTGGGGGGCGAGTGGATTTATATGTTTAGGGGGGAGAGATTTTCTGAATATGTAACGTATGGTGTTGACGGCACAAACAAAGTTAATCAAACATATCCCGGGCATAACGGACTGGACATTACCGGATTAGGTCAAGAGTCAAAAATAGATTTTAGGAACACTGAATATCCTGTGTTTTCGCCTGTGTTCGGGGAAATTGTGGAAATATACAAAAACACAGACGGGCGTGGCTATGGTGCGACAATAAAAGCACAAATAGCCGGAGATAATTATCTGATAAGATTTTTACATTTTAGGAAGGAGCCTTCTTTTATTGTTGGGCAGAAGGTAACTTCAATGGATATGCTTGGGGTAGTAGGGGATTCCGGTTCTCCAAACAACTACCATCTGCATATTGACATTCACAAAAATGGCAAACTCACTAATCCCGAATTTTATTTTCAAGATGTGGTGGAGTTTAAGGAACAAGTTGGTGAAGCACGTTGGAATAAGGTGGTAGAATATGCAAATTAAAAAAACACTTATTATTTTCGCAATTTTATGCTTATTGAGTGCTTGCGGGGTTGAGGGAAACCCCGCAAGCAACAAGGATAATGCGAAAGCTCAAAATTTTGTTACACAGACAAAAGCAGTCGCTGAAAGCGAACCGCCAACGTCAAAATCCCCTATATCCGCAAAAATAGAAGAACTTCTTGATTTACCGACCAAAAATCAAATAACGGCTTTCTTAGACCCGGCAGGGTTTAACACAATTACCCATTGGGGCATTGTTTCCAATGCTTTTGACGAGAAACTTTTATATATTTCAGATGAATTTGCAAATTTAGTTCCGGCACAAGAGTATGAAGAATGGCTGACGGGAAAACCCCTTTATTTCCTTAAAAAAGACGATTTAGAAAATCCCTCTTTTAAATGGCTTGACGAGCTGAGAGATGTTGATTTTATGATAAACGACAACTTGAAATTCGACCCTTATGGCGCGCACAACATGTTCCCAATGAAACTTAACAACATCTTAAATTTATATTCGTTCATTCATGATTTTAATCTTTCAAAAATGCAAGTCAAAGAGGCAATAATCCAAACAAACAATAATCATGATAACGAAATTATTAATGTTCACCCAAAATATGAGTTTTCAGAGGAACAGATGGAAGCTCTTTTAAAAAGTGATAATATCGTAGAAGTAACAAAACTTTTCGCACAACCACACGTTATTGTAAAGGGTGAGACGGGCTATCCGATAGGTTGGTTTTTTTACGCTTGCGTTGAGGATTATGCGCGGCACAGCATGACGTTGGAAGATTTGACAGCAGCATATAAGGTCTATATTACCCCCGATTTGCAAACCTCGTTTGCCGTCAAACCACCCCATAATTCGCAAGAATACATACAAATATTTCACCCTTTTACCATTGACTTTTTGCAATATAAACTTTATCAATTTAGTGAAAATACCGACACGCCGCTTGATGCGATTGATTTATGCGGATATGAGCGTGATTTTTCCATGCCTATGGCGCATGAGTTTTTTTTAGGCGGTTATCAAAACAGTTATTATTTTTTCTATAACCAGACCGATGTTCTTTATAGACGACATAAAAATCTGCACAATTATGCTATGAGCGAGAGTGAACGCAACTATTTTTGCATAGAAAAAAACGCTCATCTCTACTCTCCGCACTGGGTCTACTACAACAAACCCTCTGCTTACGCGCAAGCAGGAATCACGCCGGAAGAGTTGATTGAAATGTTGCCGCGATATGAAGCTTTGGGGATTTTAACAGATGAAGCGTGGGCGGCGTTGGAGAATAAGGTTTTTGTTTATGCAACAGATGTTGAAAGTGGAGAGTGAGAGTTTAAAATAAAACGCCCCTCTCACCAACCCACCCTCACCCATTTTCACAAGACATTCCACAAAAAACACCACCGCCCGACAAAAACTGCCGGGCGGTGTAACTGTTATAATTTCAAATCCGTCGCCGCAAGGCGACACCAAAATTGTCAATTGTCAATTGTACATTGTCAATTGTCCGTCATTTAGTCGCAATCCCGCTTTTGTGAAAGCCTGTTGTCATGTTTGTTTGCTCATATGGTCTTGTGTCATTGGCATTATAAGACGGCAGACCTGTGTCTTTGTTTTGTGATGAAATGTTTGTTTTATTTTGGACGCTGTCTTTTAAATTGCGATTTTTAGATTTCGGCATACTATCGTCCTCCCCTATAATTATAACTAACTATAGTATGCCCTGCAATTTTCCACTATGCAGTGTCTGAATCATTTTCTGCTTTTTCAAGGGGTTCAAGCAGATTAAAGCGTTTTGCCAATGGGGCCAACAGTGAGCCCTGCAAGATTACCGATAACATACAGACAAAAAACACTATGCTGAAAACAGTTTCGGCATATGGCAACCCTTGTGTGAGCAGATAGGTGGCAAACACTATTGAAGAAGCCCCCCTGAACCCTGCCCATGACACCAAAGCAATCTCGTTTAACTTATAACCAAACGGCTTCATAATCAAAAAGACTGTCAAAGGGCGCGCTATAAAGAAGAGGAACAAAGCGAACAACACACCGATAACAGCGAATGTCCTGAATGTGCCGGGGATAAAAAGTATTCCCAATATAATAAACAGCACAACCTGCATTAACATCGAAATCGCGCCAAACGAACGTGACAACATTCTTTTGTGCGCTATATTGCTGTTGCCTAAAATCATACCGCCGATATATACCGCTAAAAACCCGTTACCGCCGAATGCCGCAGACATTCCATATATAATAAGAGCTACACCACACAGCAATATAGCATAAAGCTCTTCTATTTCGAGATTGAGCCGATTGAGCATACGCCGCCCGAGCAAGCCAACGCCAACGCCTATACCGCCGCCGATTAAAATCTGCATGAGAATCAAGATGGATACGTTTTGCGAAACGCCTGTCGCCATCGATAAAAACACAATCGTCAGCATATAAGCTGTCGGGTCGTTAGAGCCGCTCTCCATTTCAAGCACGCCGCCTAAGTTGTTCTTCAAATTCATTTTCTTTGTGCTTAAAATTGAAAAAACAGATGCCGCATCGGTACATGAAATTACCGCGCCGAGCAATATTGCCGCATAAAGTTCAAAGTTCAAAACGAAATAAGCGAACGCCGCCGCTGCCGCCGCCGTTAAGACAGTGCCCAAAGCTGACAGCAATATTGAAACACCCAATATCGACTTTGCTTTTTTGAAATCGGTTTGCAGACCGCCGGTGAAAATTATAAAGAGTAACGCGAAGTTACACAACGACTCGGCATGAGCCTTTAAATCTCCAAAACCAATCAGATGTTCGACTAATATGCCGATTAAAATGAATCCCACAAGAATGGGCAACCCGATTTTGTTAGTCACCTTGCATGACAGCACGCTGAGAATAAGTATCAATCCGAGCAATAAAATAATATTCATGAGTTTACGCATATCCTTTCTACTCTTGCTGAAACGTTGCAAAGCACTTCATAGCTTATTGTCTTCAGCGTTTTCGCGATTTGATTTACATCTGTAAAAGGGCTTTGCGGCGAATAAACCAATACCTCATCGCCCGGGGCGACGTTTTTGATTTCGCTTACGTCAACTATAATTTGGTCCATACAGACCCTTCCGAGAACCGGGGCCTTCATGCCGCGTATGAGAACACAACCGACATTTGAAAGTGCCCTTGAATAGCCATCGGCATAACCTATAGGTATAACCGCAACACGCATTATGTCGGGGCATTTAAAAGTTTTGCCGTAACTGATAAACGCGCCTTTTTGAAGCTCTTTCACCTGCCACACCACCGATTTTAGTGTCATCACGGGATAAAGATGTGGCGTTTCTTTCAAATCGGGGTTTGGGTGATAGCCGTACATTGCAATACCCGCTCGTACAAATTCCCCCTTAAAATCATTATGGTAGAGTATTCCACCGCTATTTTGTGAATGAAAGGGAATGTCAGGTGCGATTTTCAACATTTTCAGCAATTTTTCTTGCTGAGCGGCGGTATATTTTAGAGCATCGTCAAACTCACTGTCGGACACCGCAAAATGGGTATAAACCGCTTCAACATTTAATCCGGGCAGTGATAACAGTGCGGACAGCTCATCGTCACTGTCTATTCCCACTCGCCCCATGCCCGTGTCAACTTTTATGTGGACACGGATTTTTCTTGACATTTCAGCGGCGTGAGCGTTCAGCCTTTTGCCGTATTCAACACTTCCGACTGTATAGATAAAGTCATGTTCGGCAATAACTTCTGCATACCCGAAAATTATGATTTTTACGTCCGGAAAGGGCAACAAAGCGGCTATTTCCAATGCCTCGTTTATATTTGAAACGGCGAAATAGCGCACACCCTCTTCCCATAACGCGGGAGCAACGATTTTTACACCATGCCCATAAGCGTTGGCCTTAACCACGGCTATAATCTCTTTAGAACCCGACACACAGCGCAATGTTTCTATGTTTTTTTTGAGCGCGTTCAAATTAATTTCTGCCCATGTTCGGCGAGTCGAAATTTTCATATGCAACCTCTTGAAATTTTTGTTAATATGTGGTAGAATTAATTAATTGATGAGAAGGGAATAAATAAGTTTGAAAACAAATCTACAAAAACGGGGAAAAACGAAACTTTTAATTTTTCGTTGGTGCGAGGAGGGCATGTTTGAAAATGGCTGAGAAAAAGACACGAAGGCGCAGAAGTAACTGGTATATCTATCTTTGCACCTTTATATTAACCTCTGTAACTTTGATGTTGGTTATATTGAGCATGAGAGAGCTACTGTTCCCCGAGCCGGGTTCGGGCCCTCAAACGGGAGCCGGGGATTATCGCCCCGATGCCTCTTTCAACTCTAATTTTATTTTTATGTTGGCAGAAACAAACGGTGAGCCGCCTGAGTTTTATCTGTTGGGAAACTATCGCCCTCGCGATGATGCGTTGGTGATTGTTCCGCTTGACAGGCGACTTTATTCAAATTTCGGCGGCAGCCTCACAGAAATATATTCAAGTCGGGGTGCCGTTGGAATTGCAGATGTTGTGGAAAACATAACGGGTATAAAGTGCGACTATTATTTTAAGTTTGATAAAATTTCATTCATCGACCTGATTGATTCGGTTGGAATGGTTACAGCGAATGTTCCGTTCGAGCTTAGTATTGATGAACGCGTGGTTTTTGAAGCAGGCACGCAAAGGTTTAACGGGACGCAAGTTTATGACTATATAACCTTTCCCGATGAATTTGCAGAGGACAGAGGGAGAGGTATTATAGCAACGTTAGCAGTCGGATTTTTCAATGATAACAGCCGCAACAAAACCGCAGCCGAACTTCAATCATACGCCCGCAAAATTATTAACACAACAAACACAAACTATAGAATGGAAGACTTTTCGGCAAACCAACAAGCATACATGTACACAACACAATACAGTTCTAATATAGCCGAAAGCTATGTCCCGCTATATGATTATAATCCAAACGGACAATACAGCATAGCCGAAACATCAATCAACACACTGAGAAGCCGTTTCGGAATGACATAGCTTTGCTCTTAACCCTAAATTCTATTCTCTTTCTTCATGCCGTGGGCGTTTTGATACAAAATTGATTGCATTGTGCAGAGCGAAATCTATGTCGGTTACGTTTTGCCTGTCCATTGATTGCTCGACTTTTGAGAAAAGCTCACCCTTGCGTGTTGAGACATATTTTGGCGGAAGTTGGTTGAGGGCAACACATTTCACATCCTCGCGACAGTTTGAACAGGTGCAAAAATCATTGTGCTTATAAAACTCCTCAAGTCTTACATCCACCATCTTCTCCATTAAATTTGTAAAAGCCATAAGAACCCCCTTTTTATTACTATTGTAAACATTATACATTTTATTTCAGAATTTGTCAATAGATTAATATGAAAATAGTATAGGAGAACTTTATATGGAACGTTTTTACGTAGAAAAAAGGCCGAATTTTGATATTGCCGCCGTGGCAGTTCAAAACGAATTGTCAGAGGTTTTGAGCTTGCCCGAGCTTAAAATCAGGTTGCTTAATGTCTATTATGTTGAACATCTTGCCGCCGAAAATCGTCACGCTGTGGTTAATACAGTGTTGAGTGAGCCTATGTGCGATATTTGTTATGAGGGTGAGCCGCCCGAATTTCCCGATGACACACGCTTGTTGTTTGTTGAATCTTTGCCCGGACAGTATGATGTTCGTGCCGATTCTTGTGAGCAGTGTATTCAAATGTTGTGCGGCGGTGAACGCCCGACAATCAAAACAGCACGATTATACGCCATCAGCGGCGTTACTCAGGAGCAATATGAAAAGGTAAAGTCTTATCTTATTAATCCGCTTGAAGAGAGAGAGCTTGAATCTGCTATCGACAGCTCGCCGAAAGCTCAAGAAATACCGGCGAGTGAGTTATTGCAAACAGATTTTATTAATATTCCATGTGAATCTGAACTTGAGACATTTCGTGTTGGAATGGGGTTTGCTATGTCGCTTGATGACCTTTCGGTTACACAAGCTTATTTTAAGAGCATAAAACGCAATCCAACCATAACCGAATTGAAGGTAATTGATACTTATTGGTCAGACCACTGCCGTCATACCACATTTAACACAGTCATTGAGGCGGTTGACATTGCTGACGAAAGAGTAAAAAAGGCGTATGATTTGTTCTTAAAAACCAACGGCTCTCGCCCTGTCACGCTTATGAATATTGCGGTTGCGGCTATGCGGCACTTGAAAAAGAAAGGCAAACTGCCGATGTTGTTTGAGCCGGTGTCAAAAGAAAACAATGCCTGCACTATTAAAGTGGGTAATAGCTTGGTCTTTTTTAAAAACGAAACCCATAATCACCCCACCGAAATTGAACCGTTCGGCGGTGCCTCAACCTGCATAGGCGGCGCGATAAGAGACCCCTTGTCGGGCAGAGCGTATGTCTATCAAGCCATGCGAATTTCAGGGGCAGGCGACCCGTATACAAGCATTGAGAACACACTCACAGGCAAACTTTTGCAACGCAAACTTACGGTAACAGCGGCTGAAGGGTTCAGCTCATACGGGAATCAGATTGGCTTGGCAACCGGTTTCGTGAAAGAAATATATCACGAGGGTTATTTAGCCAAACGCTTAGAAACAGGCGCGGTTGTTGGCGCAGTTCGCGCCGATTCGGTTATCCACGAATTGCCGTGTGAGCCTGATGTGGTTGTTTTGTTGGGTGGAAGAACGGGCAGGGACGGCATAGGCGGTGCAACGGGTTCATCAAAAACCCACGGCGTGCAGACCGTATCAGACTGCGCGGCAGAGGTTCAAAAAGGCAATCCTCCTGAAGAGAGAAAACTTCAAAGGCTGTTCAGAAACCGCGATGTAACAAGGCTGATTAAAAAGTGCAACGACTTTGGCGCAGGCGGCGCGGCGGTGGCTGTCGGTGAACTTGCCGCCGGCGTGGAAATTAATTTAGATGCGTTCCCGTTAAAATATGACGGTTTGAACGGAACAGAAATAGCCGTTTCTGAATCGCAAGAAAGAATGGCTGTCGTTGTCTCGAAAGAGAATTTACCTCGCTTGCTCAGGCATGCCGAAGAAGAAAACATTGAAGCGACTGTAATCGCGCGAATAACCAAAGAGCCACGCTTAGTTATGGTTTGGCGTGGTGAAAAAATCGTTGATATTGAGAGGTGTTTCTTAGACACTAACGGTGCTCAAAGGTTCGCTGATGTTTTTGTCCCCAATCGTGAAGGCGAAATTTCCGGGTGCGCAAAGGGGATGCTTTCCAAACTTACTGACTGTTCGCAAAAAGGGCTTGTTGAACGTTTTGATAGTTCAATCGGGGCAGGAAGTGTGTTCATGCCGTTTGGCGGAAAAGAACAGCAGACACAAAATACAGTTATGGCAGCGATTATTCCGGGGGAGACCGATGTTGCCACGGTTATGGCTTATGGCTTTGAGCCTTATTTAACCAACGCCGACCCGTTTGGCGGTGCATTTTTTGCGGTGGTGGTTTCGGTTGTGAAACTTATTGCGGCAGGGGTTGAGATTGATACTATTCACCTGTCGTTGCAGGAATATTTTAAGAGTGTGAGGGATTGTCCTCAGCGTTGGGGCGATGTTTTCGCGGCAATGTTAGGGGCTTTCGCGGCACAAATGAGCATAGGTGTGGCCGCTATCGGAGGTAAAGATTCGATGTCGGGCAGTTTCGGCGATTTAGACGTTCCCTCAACACTCATTTCATTTGCTTTAGGAATAGCAGAGCCTAAAACACTTGTCAGCACTGAATTTAAAGCTGTGGGGAACCCTGTCTATCTGCTTGAAACGCCGCCGGACATGTCATCGGTTAAGCCCTTGTGGAAGAAATATTTACAATTAGTAAAAAGCGGAAAAGTGCTGTCAGCAGGCGTTAACGAAATAGGTGTATATGAATGTATAAGAAATATGGCACTCGGAAACGTTATAGGGTTTGTTGGTGACACAGACATTGATTGCCCACCTGCTTCAATAATATTTGAGGCTGTTGAAGAGCTTGACGGCTATACTTTATTGGGGCGCACACAACAAAAACCCGAAATTAACGGCATTTCACTCAAACAAATTAAACAAGAACTCGAAGCACCGCTTGAAAAGATTTTTCCGCTTAATGCAAAAAGAAAATCGCCCACCGGCGACTCATCGAAAGCTCAACTTGCCCATGAACAATTGACACCAAAGGCTCAAGTTCAACCAGCGAGTGAGCCATTGCAAATAAAGCAAACATATTCACGGTTTGAAAAAACGCCGGTAGGGGTTATTCCGGTGTTTCCGGGTACTAATTGTGAATATGACACGGCTATGGCGTTAGAGCGTGCTGGTGGTGTTTCAAATTCTGTGTTGATTAGGAATCTTAGTCCTTCGATGTTGAGTGAATCTGTTGTTGCGCTTGAAAAGGCGATTAAATCGGCACAAATGTTGATTTTCCCCGGTGGGTTTTCGGGCGGTGATGAACCGGACGGAGCAGCCAAGTTTATAGTCTCGCTGTTTCGCAATCCACGGCTTACAGATGCCGTGCATGAGTTGTTAGAGAGAGACGGTCTTATATTGGGAATTTGCAATGGTTTTCAGGCGTTGGTAAAGTTGGGGCTGTTGCCGTTCGGCAGGATTAGCGATATGACAGAGCATTGCCCGACTTTGACGTTTAATTCGATTGGGCGACATCAGGCTAAATATGTGAGAACGAGGGTTGCCTGTTGTGCATCGCCGTGGCTGTCAGAATGTAAGACGGGTGAAGTTTATCTCCAACCCATTTCACATGGCGAAGGAAGATTTACTGCCTCTGATGAGGTTTTGGCAAGCCTTGAAGCAAACTCGCAGATTGCATTTCAATATGTTGACTATAACGCAAAACCGACAATGGAGATTGAACACAATCCCAACGGCGCGGTATGGGCGATTGAGGGAATAACATCACGCGACGGGCGAATTCTCGGCAAAATGGCGCACACCGAACGTTACAGCGAATTTGTTGCTAAAAACATTCCGGGTAACAAATTTATGCTTTTATTTGAGGGTGGAGTGAAATATTTTAGTTAGTATATTAAAAAACCTCTTGACAATCCTCCGAAAATTTGATATTATATAGATATAACTTATGTGTTTTATATGTATTTCGTATTGGAGGTTCAAGAACATGAAACCCGAAACAACTTGTGTTCACGCGGCTAAATCAACCGCAAACAAATCCCACACAACCGGAGCGGTAGCCGTCCCGATATTTCAGACAGCCACTTTCGCCCACCCCGGATTCGGGCAAAGCACAGGCTACGACTATTCCCGAACGCAGAACCCCACAGTCGAGCATTGCGAAGCGGTTGTCGCCGCCTTAGAGGGCGGCGCAGGGGGCGCGGCATTCGCCACGGGCATGGCGGCGATTGCGGCGGTTATGGAGTTGTTCCGACCGGGTGACGAAATCATTGCCACCGATGACCTCTACGGCGGCTCAATTCGCCTGTTCAACAATATCACAGTTAAAAACGGCATTGCAATAAAGTATATCGACACTTCTGATTTAGCGGCAGTCAAAGCCGCCATAACCCCCGCAACAAAGGCGATTTTCATAGAAACGCCGACTAATCCGATGATGAAACTTACCGACATCGCGGCGGTGAAGAAGTTAATCGGCGAGCGCGACATACTATTAATATCAGACAACACATTCCTCACGCCGTATCTGTTCAACCCACTCGCTCATGGCGCGGACGTGGTAATTCACAGCGGTACTAAATACCTTTCGGGGCATAATGACACGCTTGCAGGGTTCGTTGTCGCGAAGACTTCTGAACTCGCTGAAAAAATCCACATCGTGAAAAAGACAACCGGCGCGGTGTTGTCGCCGTTTGATGCGTTCTTAGTAACTCGCGGAATTAAAACCCTCGCAATCCGTATGGAGAAGTCGCAGAGCAACGCCCGAAAAATCGCAGAGTGGTTGAAATCGCAACATAGAATTACCGCCGTCCACTACCCCGAAATGGGCGCGATGCTCAGCTTCACGACTGACACGGTCGAAACGGCACAAGACATTCTCAACAAAGTCGAGCTTATTCTCTACGCCGAAAGTTTAGGCGGTGTCGAAACGCTGATTACTTATCCGGCAACGCAGACCCACTCGGAAGTCCCCGAAGCAGAGCGACTATCGCGCGGAATTGACGAAAAACTGCTCCGATTATCGGTCGGAATTGAAGCCGCCCCGGATATAATAAATGATTTAGAAAGGTCAATGCTATGAAAAAAATAACAATCGTTATCGTAATTGCTATGCTTGTATGCTTCACCGCTTGTGAGGAGGACGGCAAGGCGATAGTCGCCCCCAATCAAATCCCCGAAACGCAAGAATTTGAAACTTCTGCGGTTATAACGACAATATCCGTTGACGGCATGACCTGCGGCAATTGTGTAGCCGCAATCACAAGGGAATTGTCGAAAATTGAAGGGGTGAACGACTTTGATGTGAAAATCGGCAAAGTTACGGTCGAACACGAAAATGATGTCACAGCCGCTGATATTCGAGAAGCGATTATGGCAGCGGGCGGATATACGCCGCTTGACTAAAAAAGGAGCATGAAATAATGAATCTACTCAAGTTTGTGAGCCGCAATCTCTTTCGCCGCAAAGGGCGATTTGCGTTTACTTTGCTCGGCATTTCAATCGGAATGGCATCGTTTGTGGCGTTGCTTTCAATCGGTGGTAATATGCAGTCGGTGGTTAAGCAAAAGGCGGAGGGGCTTGGTGCGAATTTCCTCATAATGCCGGAAAACATCTGCATTTATAACCAAATGGCAATCGTCACGGGCGAAACTATATCTGAACAGCTACATTATGACGTTTATGAAAGTGTGAAAAACATAGATGAAATCACGGTTATTCCGCACTTGACACAGAAAACAGCGATTAGCGAAATGCCATCTGTCGTTGCAGGAATATTGCCGGAAGAAACCATGTCTTTCAAAAACTGGACTTTGGCAAGCGGTGAATATTTCGCTACTCAAGATGAAAATACGGCAGTAATCGGCATTAACTTTGCCGATACTCGTGAACTCGACGTAGGCGACACGGTAACGGTTAGAGGGCAGGAACTTATAGTTAAAGGTATTCTCGCCGAAACCAACGGCAACGATGATATGACTATGTTTGTTCCGCTGTCAGTCGCACAACGCATTTTCGATAAAGAGGGTTACATTTCCTATCTGTCAGCAAAAGTTGCCGATATGACAAAAATGGAGTTCTACGAAGCTGAAATTCTAAGCGTTGCAAGTGTTCAAGTTGCAACCAACGACCAACTTTTAGAATCAGTGCTGTCGATATTAGGCTCGGTTAATTCAACCTTGCAACTAATAGCCGGAGTTGCGTTAATTGCGGCGGCGTTCGGGATTATCAATACCATGATGACCGCCGTCTTTGAGCGGCGGCGCGAAATCGGGATTCTTAGGGCAATCGGCGGTAAGAAAGGCTTTCTTTTTAGGAGTTTTCTACTCGAATCGGGGCTGTACGGCTTTCTCGGCGGCATTGTCGGGGTGGTAGTCGGGTATGCAGTTTCGCTGTTCGCCGCCCCGATTATTAACAAGGACGAGTTATCAATGCTCAAAGGCGTATCGGCACAGGCAGACATTGACGTTCAGCTTGTAGTAATCGCAGTCGGCGTTTCGTTGTTAATTTCAATCCTGTCGGGGCTGTATCCCGCATGGAGAGCGGCAAAACTAACACCTATGGAGGCAATCAACTCATGAGTATTATTAAAACCGAAAATCTTGAAAAAATCTACAAAGGCAAAGGCAAAAACGCAGTTACAACTCATGCGTTGCGTGGTGTGAGTTTGGAAATTCCGCAAGGTGCGTTTGCGTGCATAATCGGTAAATCGGGACACGGCAAGAGTACGCTTTTGAACCTTATCGGAGGCCTCGATAATCCCACAGCAGGGCGCGTTTTTATTTACGATGAAGACATTACACAACTATCAGACAATAAACGAGCACAACTCCGTGCAAAAAAAATCGGGTTCGTTTTCCAATCGTTTAATCTTCTCGAAAACCTCACCGCACTTGAAAATGTTCAGACTGCTATGCTGTTTGCGAAAAACAAAGCCCAAAATGCCGAAGACTTATTGGCTTTAGTCGGGCTTTCCGATAAGGCAAACTCAAAACCTGCACAACTGTCGGGGGGACAGCAACAACGTGTCGCAATTGCACGCGCCCTTGCGAACAGCCCCGACATTTTGATTATGGACGAGCCGACCGGGAATTTAGATTCACAGTCGGCTGAGGAAGTGTTAGAGCATATTTTGAAACTTCACAAAAGCGGTAAGACAATTATTGTGGTTACGCACAACGATGACTTGGCACAAAAAGCCGAGATGGTATTTGAAGTAAAGGATGGAAAATTGACGGACAGTTGACAATTGACAATTGACAATGGACAGTTATTTTAATTTGGAGGTTGGTTATGAAATATAATTTTGATGAGATTGTGAACCGTTCTGACACTAACTCGCTTAAATTTGATTTTGTGCGTGAAAACAACATGCCCGATGACGTTCTGCCGATGTGGGTTGCGGATATGGATTTTCCTGCGCCGCCGGAAGTTTTGGAGGACATACACAACGCCGTCAGCCACGGCATTTTCGGCTACACCGAAGCCAAAGAAGGTTACTACAATGCAGTTATTAACTGGTTCAAGGAGCGGTTCGGCTACGAAGCCACACGGCGCGAAATTGTCAAAGCCCCGGGAATAGTTTTCGCGCTTGCACAGGCGATTCGCGCGTTCACCGAAAAGAGTGATGCAATTCTCATTCAGACCCCTGTTTACTATCCGTTCTACGACATAATCCATGACAATGACAGAACTCTCGTGACGAATCCGCTTGTCTATTCGGACAAAAAGTACTCAATAGATTTCGCCGATTTTGAACAGAAAATCGTGCAAAACAACGTGAAATTATTTTTACTTTGCAGTCCGCACAATCCTGTCGGCAGGGTCTGGACAAAGGCAGAATTAGAGCGACTTAACGAGATTTGCATCAAACATGACGTGCTTATAATTTCGGACGAAATACACTGCGATTTTGTATGGGCAGAACACACGCACACTTGCTTTGGCTTAATAAACGAAAACGCAGTCATTGCGACTGCGCCGAGTAAGACTTTCAACCTTGCAGGGTTGCAAATTTCTAATCTTTTTGTAAGAGATACAGAACTACGCAAAAAGCTCAAAGCCGAAATCAATAAAAGCGGCTACAGCCAACTGAACACGCTCGGCATTGTCTCGTGCGAAAGCGCGTATACAAAGGGCGCAGAGTGGCTTGAAGAATTGAAAATATATCTCGAAAGAAACATAAACTTGACACGAGAATTTATACAGACAAAGTTACCTAAAATAAAATTCATTGAACCGCAAAGCACATATCTAATATGGCTTGATTTTGCCGAATACGGACTTTCACAAGCCAAACTCGACAAGCGTATCACCAATGGCGCAAAACTGTGGCTTGACGGCGGCACAATGTTCGGGAAAGAGGGCGAGGGTTTTCAAAGAATAAACATAGCCTGCCCACAAAGTGTCTTAAAAGAAGCCCTCAACCGATTAGAGGGAGAATTTCGTAATTTGCTATAATTTCAAATCCGTCGCCGCAAGGCGACTCCACAATTGTCAATTGTCAATTGTTCATCGCCGGTTTATCGTTAAGCCGAGTTCTGTCGTGTATGGTCATCTATCTTGGCGTGTTGTCGCCAACACGCTCATGCCGCCTTTCAACGGGGAGGAACGAGCAGCTCCTTATTCCCACGCACCAATCGGCGTTGCATCGGATAGGGTTTACATGGCCGGGCAGTCTCCTGCCCGCCGGTGAGCTCTTACCTCGCCTTTCCACCCTTACCCGACGGCTTTACAGTCGTCGGGCGGTATATCTCTGTTGCACTTGCCCTAAAGTTACCTCCGGCTGTCGTTAACAGCTATCCTGCTCTATGATGCTCGGACTTTCCTCGCGTTTAACCGCGCGACCATATAATAAACCGGCGACTTGACAGTTGACGAACAATTGACAATGTACAATTGACAATTGACAATTGCGGTGTCGCTGTGCGACATTTTTAAAAATTAGTTCTGTTAAGATAAAATTGAAGCTTGTTGTTTTCTCGCTCTGATGCTGATACTAAGCCTTTTTTGGCGTTTATGGTAACGGTGGTTCCTGTTTTCAAGATTTTAGTGGCATTTTCGGCTCCGACTATTACGGGAATGTCGAGCGACAAACCTACAATCGCCGCGTGGGAGTCAATTCCACCCTTTTCAACCACAATTCCTGCCGCCGACTTCAAAATGGGCATCATCTTGTTGTTGGTTTCGGAAACAACTATTATACTGCCGCCGGTGAAATCTTTCATCAGCGTTTCTGCATCGGGGTAGGCGTAAACAGGGGCGGTCACTTCTTTTTCGCCGATGCCGCTTCCGCGCACTAAAACATCGCCGACCACGTGAACTTTCATGAGGTTGGTAGTCCCCGGCATTCCTAAGGGAACGCCCGAGGTAATTACCGCTAAGTCGCCTGTGCTTAAATGCCCTAAATTTTCACAAACATCAACAGAATGTTCAAATAATTCGTCTATTGCCTTTTGCTCTTTAAACATTATAGGAATGACTCCCCACGCCATACTCAACTGGCGCCAGGTTTTCACGTTTGGAGTGCAAGCAAGGATTGGTTGCGGTGGGCGGAATTTTGAAATCAGACGTGCTGTTCCGCCTTTCTCGGTCACCGTGAGAATCGCTCTTGCCCCTAAGTCAATGGCGGTAGTTACCGACGCGTGTGCTATGGCGTTGGTGACATTCCCCCCATGACTTTCGTCACGCCCGAAAAATCTCTTTTTATAGTCGATGTTTTGCTCAGTGGTGGTGGCAATTTTAACCATAGTTCGCAACGCTTCTATCGGGTGAACCCCTGCTGCCGTCTCGCCTGAAAGCATTAGCGCGCTGGTTCCGTCATATATGGCGTTGGCAACGTCTGTCGTCTCGGCTCTCGTGGGGCGTGGATTTTTAATCATCGAGTCTAACATTTGGGTTGCGGTTATTGCCTGTTTGCCTGAATTATATGCCTTTTTAATCAACTCTTTTTGAATTCGCGGCAACTCTTCAAACGGAACTTCAACCCCCATATCGCCCCGTGCCACCATTATTCCATCGGCGACCCTCAATATTTCGTCTATGTTATCAACGCCGTCTTGGTTTTCGATTTTGGCAATAATTCGTATGTCTTTGCCGCCGTTTTCTTCTAACACTCGCCGCACTTCAAGCACGTCTTCATCACAGCGCACGAAAGAACAGGCGATAAAGTCAAAGTCCATTTCACAGCCGAAAATAATATCACTTTTGTCGCGCTCTGAAAGATAGGGCATGGACAATGTCTGCCCGGGGAAGTTGCAGGATTTATTATTTGAAAGTATGCCGCCGCTGATTACACGGCAATGTATATCGGTCTCACCGTCGTCGCTCTCAACCATTTCGGTGACCGTCATTTCGATAAGCCCATCGTCTATAAGAATCGAAACGCCCACTTTTATATCTTTGGGAAGGTCTTTATATGTGATTGAAACGCGGTGCTCATTGCCTTCACATTCAGCGGTAGTCAAGATAAATGTATCGTGCTCTTCAAGGGCGATTTTGCCTTTTTCAAACGTTTTAACCCTGACCTCAGGTCCCTTGGTGTCTAAGAGCGTGGCAATAGGCAGGTTCATCTCTTCACGCAACCTTTTCAACTGCATAATCTTTTCGCGATGGCTGTCGTGGTCTCCGTGAGAAAAATTAAGTCTTGCTACGTTCATTCCGCTCTTTATAAGCTCACACAAAACACTGTCCTCGACAGTTGCCGGCCCTAAAGTGCATACAATTTTTGTTCTGTTCATTTTAGAATGTGTCCTTTCGTTATAGTTATACTTTATATCATAACATAAATTCGCATAAAGTGCAAGTGGAATTTTTGCATCACTCTCACCGTTATTTTAAGATTTTTTTCAAAACCCGTTTTAATCTAACAATTTTTTAATCTCTTCGCTCGACACACCGTTTAAGCGTAGTTTTTCCTCCAAGTCGCGTTTGGCTTTTTCCATGCCCTTCTCCATGCCTATTTTCTCGCCGATTTTCTTACCCTCTTCTCTCCCTTTCTTTTTGCCTATTTTCTCGCCTTTCTTCTCAGCCGAATAAAGTGCCGATTGCTCTTCTCTGAGCTGAATTTCGCGGGCTTCGACTTCTCTGACGAAAGTTTCGTCTTTGTTTAAGCGGCGAACCTCGCCTACGGCTTTGCGTATTTTGTCGTTTGACGACTTTTCAAGTGCGTTTATTTCTTCCT
>Ga0099364_10006106_pt1 | contig 17629 bp, 17 predicted proteins | sample TergutTh196P3_FD_73070 | JGI IMG/M metagenome (GOLD analysis project Ga0099364, IMG submission 73070) | Microcerotermes parvus P3 segment gut microbial communities from Pointe-Noire, Republic of the Congo - Th196 P3 | ecosystem: Host-associated > Arthropoda: Insects > Digestive system > Gut ...
CTTGGAGGTTTCCCCTTGCGGTAAGGCGGGATGACTGGCGCGCTGTCGTGCGTCGTGGTTCCCCAAACCACTTTTAGCAACGACCTATCTGGTCGCAACACCAAGTTATTGCCCATGCCGGGCTCACTAAAAAACATCAGCCCCGGCGAACGCCGGGGCTGATGTTTTTGGGGCTTAAGTTTTTAAACTCTGCTAGTCAAACCCATCGAAGGAGTCGATTATACCCCCGAAATCGTCGTGTTCGCCCATGATGGCGACACATACGAGTACATCTTCACCCGCAAGGATGGCACGACCGGGCCCGAAGCTGCTGTCAAAGTTAAATTGGTACGCGTCTCCGGTTTTTTCCGGCGTATCGCCGTCCAGCGCCTGCCGAAATTCCTCCACACATTCCTCAAGCGCCATACCTTCAGTATCAATGATTACCGAAATGGTAAGCCCCGCCGATTTGTCCGGCGCGAGGAAAGTGACGGTGTAGTTTTCCTTGTCGTCTTCTACCTCCCAGCCTGCGGGAACGTCGATGGAAAAATGGTCGAACCGCATAGTCCCGGCTTCCGCGGAAGCCCCAAACACTGCAAAAACAGCCAGCAACGCAACCGCCGCAACAACATAAATTTTCTTTGTCATTTCTGATACTCTCCTTTTAGTTTACTTGGCGGTTATGTCTCATTTTCGCTATCGCTTGAGCTTGAGCTTGAGCTCCCGCTGCCGCTCGGTATCGGGATGAACGGAATGATGAGATTAGCCACTTTCTGGATGGGCATCGATTGCAGCCAGATGTGCCCCGGTCCCGTCAGCGTCGTAAGGAAAAGCCCCTCGCCGCCGAACAGAATATTTTTAAAGCCCTTGACCATTGAAATGTCAAGCTTCACGGATTCAAGCATCATGGCTACATGGCCGGTGCTCACCTTCATCACCTGGTTAGGCTGCAAATCATATTCTATGGCCGATCCGTCTATCTCGAAGAAAGCGGTTCCCGGTCCAGTGACTTTCTGCATGATGAAGCCCTCGCCGCCAAAGAGTCCGGCGCCGATCTTTTTCTGTATATGCACGGACAGCGTAACGCTTTTCGTCCCCGCCAGGAACGCGCTCTTTTGAGCGACTATGCTTTGTCCCTGGGCAAGATCGAGCGCGACGATGCTTCCCGGGAAACTCGAAGAAAACGAGATCATTCCGGGGCCGCGCTCCGCTTTGTAGGTTGCCATAAACAACGACTCGCCGGTGAACATGCGCCCCAGTCCCTTTAACAAACCGCCCTCCATATTAGTGCTCATTGTGATATTGTCACTCATCCAGCTCATGCCGCCGGATGTGGTGAACATCTCCTCGCCGGTGTCAAGCTCGCACTTTACGACCGGCAACTGTCCGCCGTCAATCGAATACTTCATTCATAAAACCCCTTTCGTACCAAAGACAAAAATAAAGCCCGGGGTCGTCGCATCCTGATGAAAAATCGTTCGTCCGCGCTCCCTGAGCTTTATTCCGTTGGCTCTTAGATTGTGCTTACTACTGATATTCCGCCGTTCCGTCCGCGTAAATAGCGATCTCGCTCGCGCTGCCGGGGAGACCAAACCAGTCGGCGGTATTTCCATCCCCGTCGACAGCCCTCATGTCGAAACTGTCCCACGACCCTGTTACAGTGACTCGAAGAGCATCGCCGGCTTCCAGGATATTCGCTCCCAATATGTCCTCTTCCCAATCGTTTGTCCCGCTGTCCGAAAGGTAGATCTCCCAAACATCGAAGCCCGTTTCGTTGTGAATCACGATCACTCCGGCATGAGCCACGACAGAGGAGAACAGAAACGCGCAAACAACAGTAAACGCTACAAACACTTTCTTCATTACAAAAACCTCCTGTATTTTGTTTTGCGTACGTTAATTTTATTAACGCGCGTTAATTTAAACTATACAATCTTTTAGCAATATTTGTAAATAACATTTCACGCTGCGCAAGATGTAGTTGACAAATAATGAATAATGTGCGTAGGGTGATTTTCACCGGCTTTAGAGTGTCTGGTTGGTTTTGCGGACACTCCGGGTTGGGTAATTTCTAATTACTAACTTTACAAAAATTAATATAAACTATTTTAAAAGAATTATTTTCTTGAGGAATGGGGCGACGCGGGTATGAACACCTTACGGATAGCAATATGCGAGGACGAGGACGGTGATGCGGGGCATCTTTGCTCTTTGATAAAAAGTAGCGTTATCGCCGCCGAAGTCAGCCGCTTTGAAAGCGGCGAGACATTTCTGGTCTCCAATCCCGCCGGCCGGTTCGACCTTGTTTTTTTCGATATTTATATGAGGGATGTTTCAGGCGTCGAGGCGGCCCGCGCGCTGAGGGAATTGGACGACGCCTGCGGCGTTGTGTTCACCACCAGCAGCTCCGATCACATGCCGGAGGCTTTCGACGTGGGCGCGGCGACGTGACGAAATGCGCGCGCTCTCGATATATGGCGTCTGTATGTAGCCGGAAGGAACGATATATGAGAGGGTAAAAGGTTTTTATTTGGAGCTGTTATTGCCTTTTATATCTTATCTGCATACGGCAATGACTTAATATAGTTTTCCATATAATCCCAGTCGGGTAAGCCTTGCGGAGTTGCAGGTAATTTTATAACCATTTTTTTTATTCTCGCCGAGCCAAGTTTTCTACCATAACCATATTTAAATTTTTCTTGTTCAATAATTGTTTTCAAAAATAAACCTGTATATACATTCATATTGAATTTTGGCGTAAGTATTCTAATATCATCCGGCGACGCACAGTAATTCTTTGATTGATAAAATGTTGAACCGACAGAGCCGTTACGCGCAATAGAGAGAGTATTGGCTTTTTGTGAGGGCTCAGAGTCAACCAGCCCCGTTATGCCGTTGTTATAAGACGACGAAGCAACATAAGGCACGCTCCCTTTTTCACTGCTGAAAAGGTTTTTGTCTTTTGATACTGTAACAGAAAACAATTCATCAACAGGAAACTCTTTCCATTCGCTTACATGTAAAGGCATAGTTCTCGCTTTTATTGCCGTTTTTATCGGCTTAATTGGCGTAGTATAGACCCATATGGGAACAATATCAGGCAATTCAATATCTTTTAATGTTTTATTTGCTTGCCGGCCGAAACTAAACCGATAAGCGTTTGCTTTAATGCACATGCAGTAATATAACTTTTCTTGCAGAGTCATTTCATTTTTGGGTGTGAGGATATATAAATCCCGCCCACTATAAAAAGGTTCTATTTGTACAAAGGTTGATAATACGCTACCACCCCCGGCGCAGGTCAATATTCCCGCCGGCTGTGGTTCCAGATCCTCTATCTTGCGAACCTTTGCCACTACACCGTTGTTTTCGGAAGTGCGCGCAACGAAATTTATACCGTCCCTATCGTTTACCGGAACGGTTTCAAGCGTCATTAACTCTAAATTAACACCGTATTTGACAGAAAATAAATCTTTAACCTTCATTGACCTCACCCGTTTTCACGAGATGTGCCAGATAGTCGTTAACGGTACTTTGGAGATCCTCTTGCGTTAGCTTGTTGTAATCGGTTTTCATATACGCTTCACAAAGCCATTCGCTGCTATGCTTGACGCACGCGCGAGCCGAAAGACCATCTACAACGTCACGGTTACGGTATACCTTTAACCATTGTGCAAGAATATCGGCCCATTTATTGTAATAGTCAATACGCCCCAGCTTTTTACGCTTTATGAAGCCATCGTCTTTGCAATATCCGAAAAATGTTTCTTGTTTACTATCGTGGGGCGCATGAGCTCGCCATACCATAACGCAAGCGTTAGTACCCATTGGATGAAAAATTTCATTAGGCATACTGAAAACCGCTTTCAATGTGTGTTTCTTAAACAATCTTTCGCGAATATCTTTAAATTTAGTGCCTATTGCGCAAGCCATGGGCACGACTACAACGCCTGTACCGTCTGCTGTTAAAATGTCTAATAATTGCTCAACAAATTCCAGCTCAACCTTACTATTTTTCCCTTTCAGCGAATAAGGCGGGTTAATTAAGCCAATATTAATATTCAATTTTTTTAGTTCATCGGCAACTTCCGGGTTAAAACAATCATCTTTATAAATATTGGATTTTCCGTCTTGACGAATTATCATATTAGCAATTGCAAGTGTATATAACCCGTCGTCCAGCTCTACTCCAAAAAGTCGCTCTTTTCGGATTTGCTCAACTTCATGCGGGTTTGCGCCTTTAAACATTTTCGACATCGCGGTTACAAGAAATGCCCCGGAGCCGCAACAAATGTCAATAACTTTACTGTTTTTGTTAACGCCCGCAACCTCACACATAAATTCGGTGAGGTGTTGAGGCGTTAGAACGATACCGAGCCCGGAACCGTCGCCGCCCGAGTATTTTATAAATTCATGATAGAACACACCGAGCGCGTCAAGGGTATTGTCAGCATAATTCATCATCGGCTTTATTTTCATTTCCAGTTGTTCAGCATACCAACGTAAAGAATTTCTTTCCACAAGTGGAATATCGGAAAATTTTTTATTGTCTTGAAGTATCTTGAAGATTGTCTTTATGTACTCGGACCTGTCGTTTTTGATGCCGCTTTTTGCCAATTCATTTTCAATCGCTGTTTGAATAGCGGACATCATAGAGTTGTACGAGGGGAAATAGGTAAAGGTTTTAGAAAAATCCTCATTGTTAAGCGCGACAAGCACACCCGCGATGAAAATCGGCTTGTGCTCTTCTCTGACTGCGATATCCCGCAACGAATTGTGCATGTCAATTGCTAATTCGCGTATTTCGTCGAGCGAATAATCTTTTTGAAGTTTCTCGCCCCCGATAAGTTTTATATAGTTTTTCGGCTCTAAAATAATATCCGTTGCCTTATTTAGCGTGGAATATTTGTCAAAACCCTTTTGCCAATATAAAGCGTCAACTTTTATATCGCTTGTTTTGGTCCCGCTGACAGCAACAGCAATCACGTTATACTCACTTTTCAAAAATTTAGAGTAGTAAAGGACACCGTCCACTGCATAGGCATTTGGATAGTTGAGGTTTTCCGAGCGGTGTTTTTTAACGGATTTTTTGCACTCGACAACGATTATAGTATTAGCGTCGTCGTTAAATGTAATTATATATTCGGGTTTAGCCTTTCCTCGCCCCCCTTGTGTGAAATCGGTAAGGTCGCATTGCTTGGGCTTGCCTCCCGCCATTTTTAATAATTCGTCAACTTTGTCCAGGGCGGATACGTCGCCTTGTGAGTAGACATAACCAAACGAGTTAGCGCCTAATTCACATTTCATTTCTTTTAACGTGAGGTTTTCGGTTATTCGTTCGGTAGTCATGTAGACGCGCCCCTTTCACAAACATAATATTACAAAGATATATACATATGCAATATATTTATGTGTAAAATTTGGGCTGATAGAATAATTTCACGCCTGCATCGCCACTGTCCCGGCCCTGCCGGGCAGCGTGCCGGAGATTATCTCGCCTCCGGGCCTGTCGGCTCGTTCCGCCGTTTCGCGCAGCGTCACGAATGTCACGCCTGAGCCGCGCGCGAGTTTCAGGAATCTGTCGAACGTGGCGAGCTTTGAAATGCCCTCCATCTCGGCGTGAATTGTGAGGACATTCCAGTCGTGTTTCAAACCGCGTATCCAGAGGTCGGGTATCGTGTCGTCGTCGATTCCGGGAAGGCCGCTCACCTCGTCCATCGTCGGCAGGGTGGTCGGTACCTGCGGGGTTTTGAATTTTTGGCCGCCGTACTCCGGCAAAAAGGGGAAACGCCCCCTCGTGTCGCTCGCGTATTTCAATCCGAGATTGTCCATAGCGGACAGGCTTGCGCGGGAGACCTGCCACCCCGGCGCGGCGTAGCTCTCCGGTCTCGAACCCGACAACTTCCCGAACATATCGGCCGCCCTGTCGAACAGTCCGCGAAACTCGCCCTCGCCGATGGAGTGCAGCTTGTCCTGAACAAGCACGTGATCCCACGCGTGAATTCCGCAGTCGTGCCCCTCGCCGCAGGCGCGCTCGAAAATCCCGGGGTCGGACGGCACAATCAGCGGCGCGGGCAGCAGCGTGCCGTAGAGCAGAGTGCGCCAGCCATAAGTGGAGGGCGCTTTGGTGCGGATCATCTTGGATATAAAGCCTTTGCGGAATATTCTCCTTATCGCCTTGCCGGAGTTATCCGGCCCAAAGGAGAAGAATATCGACATTTTAGCGTCGGGCATCCGGGCGGTCCACAGGTCGAGCAGTCTCGGCACGCCCTCCCTGTAACCCCTCAGGGTATCGACGTCTACCTTGACGGCAAGATTCCTCACGGGGCGTTCGCCGCGTGCCACTCGGCCGTCATCCTGAGCAGGTCTCTGATTGGCGTAGACGGTTTCCAGCCCAACAGGCGTTCTATCTTGTCGACGGATGGGACGCGATTGTTCATGTCCTCGTAAGTTTTGCCGTAGTGTTCGATGGCTGTCGTGTCTGTCAGCCTGGCGCGCGCGGCCGTCCCGGCAAACGCGGGGATGCGCTTCATCTCGTCCCTGAGCATCACGGCGAGTTCCTTTATCGAGCAGTTATTGGCGGGATTTCCGATGTTGAATATCTCGCCGTCAGCGTTTCCCCCCTCGTTGGCTATTATCGCGAGCAAGCCGTCTATCGCGTCGCCGATCCAGGTGAAACTGCGCCGCTGCTTGCCGCCGTCGACCAGCGTTATCTCTCCCCTGTGGATTATGTCGTATATCATCTGCGTGACGACCCGCGCGGTCTTTGCTTTCGCGTCCTCGAACGTGTCGAGCCTCGGACCAACCCAGTTGAAAGGCCTGAATATCGAGAACTGAAGGTTCTCCTCCTGCCCGTAGGCGAAGATTAGCCTGTCCATCATCTGCTTGCTGCAACTGTATATCCACCGAGTCTTGGGTATGGGCCCCGTCACCAGGCGGCTCTCGTCCTCCAGCAGCTCGTTGCCGTCGCTCAAGCCGTAAACCTCCGACGTCGATGGAAAGATTATCCTCTTGCGGTTTTTGACGCACATCCTCACTATTTTCAGGTTCTGCTCGAAGTCGAGCTCGAATGTCCACAGCGGTTTTTTGAGGTAATACGCCGGTTTCGCTATGCCGGCGAGCGATAACACGACGTCACACTCAGCAATCTGCTCGTCGAGCCAGTCGTCCTCTTTAAAAATATCGCCCTGGCGAAACGTCCTGAAACGGTCGTTCCCAAGCAGGTCTTCGATATTCGACGAAAACAGGTCGATGCCGCTCACGGTCCAATCCGTCCTGTTCAATATCGCCTCGGTCACGTGGCTTCCAATAAAGCCGTTTATCCCCGGTATGAATATTCTCATTAAAAACTGCTCCTTTCCTCGCGCCCATCCAACTGCCAGGACAACACCTCCACCAAACCGTCCGAGGCGGCGATGAGAAACGGCGCCCGCGAAATAACCGAGCCCGGTTCCATCTTCGAGTTATTGCTGTGATGGGCGGTATCATCCGTAATTCGCGCGCGCCAGATAAAATATTTTTCGCCGTCAATGAAGGTAAAAGCCCCGGGAAAGGGGTGGGTGAGGGCGCGGACCTGATTGTACACTTCGACCGCTCTTTTATTCCAATCAATAACGCCGTCCTCCGGCCTCCGCCGCCCGAAGGCCGTCGCCAGCGATTCGTCCTGAGGCGTTCTTAGGGCGTTCCCCGCCTCTATGTTAAATAGCGACCTTCTTATTATCAGGCGGGATGCTTCCGCAACCTTCATAAAAACGTCGAGGGCTGTGTCCTCAAAAGCAATAGGAACAGCCTCCCGGTCCACTATGTCGCCCCTGTCCGCGTGTTTCGTCATGACGTGGAGCGTCGCGCCGGTCTCGGTCTCGCCATTCAGGACCGCCCAGTTCACGCAGGCCCGCCCGCGGTACTTGGGCAGCAGGGCGCCGTGCAGATTGTAGGCTCCAAGCGTCGCCGCATTCAGCGCTTCCTCCGGGATAATCGCCCTGTAATAGAATGAGAATATCAATTCGACCCCGAGATCCTTTAGAATCCGCGCCGCGTCCGCCCCCGGTTTTGCGCCGACCTCCGGGGTAACTCCATGAGCGGAGGCTATATCCCTAACCGAACGGAACCAAATCTCCTCGTTGGGGTCGTCCTCGTGAGTGAACACCGCCGCGACGTTCGCCCCGAGGCTGAACAGTTCCTCAAGGCAAACACAGCCGATCTCGCTGTAGGCGAAAACCGCTGTTTTCGGCCTCTCGCGGATTTTCTCATTTGATTTTTCACTCATTGCCGCCGCTCACGCGGGTTTCGCCCCCGTAAATTTTTTTCACCACATATCGCGGCCTCTTACTGACCTCCCGATATATGCGGCCGATATACTCTCCCGTGATGCCGAGGCTCATAAGGGTGAGGCCGGTGAGAAAGAACTGTATGCCCATCAGCGTGAAAACGCCCTCGACCTCCGGCCCTATTATCAGGCGGCGGAGCGCCATATAGCTGACCAGCAGGAACGATAATATGGATATCGCCATTCCGCCCATCGTTACCAGTTGGAGCGGAGCCAGGGAAAAACTGGTCATCAGGTCGAAGTTCAGCCGTATGAGCTGAGCGAGCCCGTATTTCGACTCGCCGTGTTCCCTCTCCTTGTGCGATATTTGCATCTCCGCCGGATTTGAGGCAAATTTGCGGCCAAGTGCCGGAATGAATGTTGTCGTCTCCCGGCTCGCGTTTATTATATCGACGATCCTTCTGCTGTAGCCGCGAAGCATACAGCCGTAGTCGCGAATGTCGAGCCTCGTTATACGGTTTGTCACGTAATTCACTATCCTGGACGCGGCTTTTCTGAATATTGGGTCGCGCCGCTCGGCCCGGTATGTCCCCACCACGTCGTGTCCGGCGTCCATCAGTTTCACTATGTCGGGTATGGCCTCAGGGGGGTTTTGCAAATCCGCGTCGAGGGTGATTATGAACTCTCCGCGCGCCAGCTCGAAACCGGCCATTATTGCCATGTGCTGTCCGAAGTTGCCGTTAAGATCGATGACCGTCACCTCCGGGCATTTATGCTGTATGTCATAGAGTATGCCGAACGATCCGTCGCGGCTGCCGTCATTGATGTAAATTATCTCGAATGGGCGCTCCAACGATTTCATTACGGGGTAAAGGGCGCAATGCAGGGCGTTTAACGATTCTTCCTCGTTATATACCGGTATTATGGCGGAAATTTCAGGCTTCATTGCCCGCCTCCTCTGTTATCTCTATTGAACATTATCACATATTCGCCCGAGGCCATACCTTGTGAATTATCCGCGGAATCCGCGAACAGCCGCGGCAGGTTTTCAGTTTCCGTGATCAGGACGAGCGGTTCGCCATCGTGCCATCGCCGCAAAAATGAGTCTTTATCGGGGAACCACCTTGCGCGGTTTTCCCCGCTTTCGTTGTCCGCGCCGTACTCCAACTCCCCCAACTGATCCACAAGGATGACCCTCTGCTTCGCGTAGAAGGGAACTCCCTGGAGAATATCGCCGAACACGGCAATAGCCTCCTCGGGATGCTTGAGCGTCATGACGTGACGGGAGACCTCACGCACGGATCTGTTTTTTCCTACCGGGATGTAGAGCGCTTGCAGACCCAATACAAAAATAAGCGCTCCGCAGGCAAACGCCGACACGGCTCGTCCCGCGTCGCGCGTCCGCCTCCATATCATTAACATACAGGCGGCCCCTGCCATAAGTCCGGCTGAAATCGGGAATGCCGCCGCCAAGGCCTCGAAGTTGTCAACGTACTTCGTCGTGGCGGCATAAATCAACAGAGCCACGGCGAAAACGGCGGATATTCCGGCGGTCCACGCCAGCCCTCCGCCAAAGAAGCGGTTCTCCTCCTTCATCCGGGAAATATTGGCGGCTATAAGTATCGCCATCGGCGGGACGCACGGGACTATATACGGTATCAGCTTCGAGCTCGACAGCGAAAAAAACGCGAGTATGATCCCGAACCATAACAGAAGGAAGATATTGGCGTCGCGGAACTCGCGCGAGCCTGGGGATCGCAGGACGCTTCCCCTGCCTAAGAGCGACAGCAGAAAACCCGTCCACGGCATTATTCCAGCCGGAATCAAGGGCAGAAAAAACCAGAACGGTTCGTGCCTGTCGTGCATCGTTGTCGCGTATCGCAGGAAGTGCTCCTGAATGAAAAAGAATCGGAAGAAATCCGGGTTTTCACGGCAAACCAGATAAAACCAGGGTACGGATACGGCAAAAAAAATCAGAATGCCGGGCAGGTACAGCGCCTCCCGTATCACGCGCCATTTGCGCGTGACGGCTATGTACCAGAAAGCGACGCCGCCCGGAAGGACGACGCCTATGAGCCCTTTCGTGAGGACGGCGAGAGCCATTGCCGCGTAGAACGCCGCGTACCACCGGCGATTGCCTGAGTTTGCCCCGGCGTAGAATGTAGCCATCGACACGGTAATGAAAAACGCCACCGGCATGTCCGTGAGGTTTATAGTTCCAATCGCGAAATAAAGCAGGGAGGTGCCGGTCACGACTGCCGACATCACTCCCGCCGCGCGCCCGTACATATAGGCTCCAAGAGCTCCCGTCACCGCGATGCCCAACAGCGCGCAGAGGGCGGTTGGCAGACGGGAGGCGAATTCGTTCTCTCCGAATATTTTTAAGGCCGCCGCGTTCATCCAATAGAGCAGTACGGGCTTCTCGAAATATTTCACGTAGTTGAGCCTGGGGGTGATATAATCGCCGCTCTCGACCATCTCCCTGGGGATTTCCGCATACCTTCCTTCGTCGGGCTCAATAAGCGGATGATTGGCGATTGCCGCCAAGTAGCTTATGATAAATATCGCCGCGATGATACAAAAGATTGCTTTTTGCCGGAAACTCACACTCTCGATAAGCTTCTTCAAACGACGTGCCCCTTAGTTATGATTTTGGGATGAGCGTGGGCTCATAATTTGTACTGTTCCGCGACTCGAACAGGTTTATTAATTCCAGCGCGGCCTCGGTGGCGGATAGATTGCCTGAGATCACGCTATCCTCCATAGACGGGCGCGCGTCGGCGATCCGCTCGTCCCCGTAGAATTTTTGTTTCAGGTAATCCTCAACCATAGTGTACACCCACGAGAGCAGCTGCTTATTACGGCGCTCTCCAAAGACGCCGGACGCCTTGACATTTTTGATGAAGCGCTTAACGACCGCCCACACGTCGTCTATACCGTCGCCGGTGAGAGCCGAGCAGGCGTAGGCCTTCGTCTCCCAGCCCTCTGTCGCGGGCCGCAGGTAGTGGAGTATCCTGTCATACTCCGTCCTTGTCGCCGCCGCCTTCACGATATTAGCTCCGTCGGCCTTGTTGACGATTATCGCGTCCGCAAGCTCCATCACGCCCTTTTTGATGCCCTGCAGCTCGTCGCCGGCTCCTGTGATGACCATCAGCATAAAGAAGTCGACCATTGATCTAACGGTGGTTTCACTCTGACCGACGCCGACCGTCTCGACCAAAATCACGTCGTAGCCCGCGGCCTCACAGAGCAGCATCGTCTCGCGGCTCTTGCGCGTAACGCCGCCGAGCGTGCCGCCCGACGGCGACGGCCTTATAAATGCGTTTTCGTGCCGCGAGAGATTTTCCATTCTCGTCTTGTCGCCCAGGATACTGCCCCTTGTGACACTGCTGCTCGGATCGATGGCAAGCACGGCGGCTTTGTGCCCGAGCTCGCATAGATGATAACCGAACGAGTCGATGAACGTGCTCTTGCCGGCGCCGGGGACGCCGGTTATGCCAACTCTCGTGGAAGCTCCGGCGTGGGGGAGTATTTCTTTCACAACACGCGAGGCCGTCTCGAAGTGAACCGGCGAATTGCTCTCGACGAGGGTAATCGCCCGCGACAGTATCATCCTGTCCCCCGACAGGACGCCGCTCACGTAATCCCCCACGGACAGCTCCCGGCGCTTCGGCGCTTTTGGAGTCCCGGTTATCAGGGATCCGGTCATGCCATCGTGGGCGGCGCGGACTCCGTCCATAACTCTGGTTGCGAATTCCGCGCCGCCGCCCTCCGGCGTCCATTCCGGGCGCTTGGATGATTTGCTATCCGAAGACACGCCTGTTTAGTTCTTCCATCACTTTTTTCGCGGATACCGGTATCACCGTCCCCGGCCCGAATATGGCGGTCGCCCCGGCTTCGCGCAGGAAGTCGTAATCCTGGGCCGGTATGACCCCTCCAATCACCACGATTATGTCCTCGCGCCCCAGGCGTTTCAATTCCTCGACGAGCTGAGGTAGAAGCGTCTTGTGCCCTGCCGCTAGGGAGCTCATTCCGATTATATGCGCGTCGTTGTCGACCGCGTCGCGCGCCGCTTCCTCCGTCGTCTGGAACAGCGGGCCGATGTCCACGTCGTAACCCATATCGGCGAACGCCGTCGCTATGACCTTCGCGCCTCGGTCGTGGCCGTCCTGTCCCATCTTGGCGATCATGATCCGCGGCCTGCGGCCCTCTTTTTTCTCGAACTCGTCAGTCATTGCGCGAACTTCGTCAATGATTTCGTCGTCGGTGAACTCGCTGCTGTAAATTCCTGAAATCGATCTCGTTATGGCCTTATGCCTCCCGCTCACTTTTTCTATGGCGTCGGATATCTCGCCCAGCGACGCGCGGCTCCGGGCGGCCCCTACCGCCAGTTCCAGCAGATTGCCGGACCCGCTTGACATCGCGTTCGTTATCGCCGCAAGCGCGCTCTCTACGTGCTCCTGATCGCGAGTGGCGCGAAGTTTTTCGAGCCGGGCTATTTGCGCCTCGCGTACCGCTGTGTTATCCACCTCAAGTATCTCGATTGGATCTTCTTTGTCAAGCCTGTAACAGTTCACGCCCACTATTTTCTCCGCCCTTGAGTCTATGCGGGCCTGCATACGCGCGGCGGCTTCCTCTATTCGCATCTTTGGAAGGCCGGTATCTATCGCGGCCGCCATGCCGCCCAATTCCTCGACCTCCTGAATGAGCGCCCAGCCGCGGTTTATCAGTTCGTTCGTGAGTGATTCGACGTAATACGAGCCGCCCCACGGGTCGACAACCTTGCAGACTTTGGTTTCGTCCTGAATGTAAAGCTGGGTGTTTCGCGCGATCCGGGCGGAGAAGTCCGTCGGAAGGGCTATCGCCTCGTCGAGCGCGTTGGTGTGCAGGGACTGGGTGTGTCCCAGCACGGCGCCCATCGCCTCGATGCAGGTGCGCTGGACATTGTTGAAAGGATCCTGCTCGGTGAGGCTCCAGCCGGATGTTTGGCAGTGAGTGCGGAGCATCATCGACTTCGGGTTTTTCGCGCCGAAGGATTTAACGATCTTCGCCCACAGGAGGCGGGCGGCGCGCATCTTGGCGACCTCCATGAAATAGTTTTTGCCTATTCCCCAGAAGAACGACAGGCGCGGCGCGAAGTCGTCTATGCCTAGCCCGGCCTTGATCCCGGTTCGCAGGTACTCCAGGCCGTCAGCGAGCGTGTAGGCGAGCTCTATGTCCGCCGTTGCTCCGGCCTCCTGTATGTGATACCCGGATATGCTTATGCTGTTGAACTTAGGCATGTTGCCCGACGTGTAGGAGAAGATGTCGCCGATGATGCGCATCGACGCCGCCGGCGGATATATGTACGTGTTGCGCACCATGAATTCCTTCAATATGTCGTTCTGGATGGTGCCGTTCAGGACCGATTTATCGACGCCCTGTTCCTCCGCCGCGACGATGTAAAACGCGAGCACCGGCAGCACCGCTCCGTTCATGGTCATCGACACCGACATCCTATCAAGCGGGATGCCGGAGAACAGTATCTCCATGTCGAGTATCGAGTCCACCGCGACCCCGGCTTTGCCGACGTCGCCCACGACCCTCGGATGATCGGAGTCATACCCCCTGTGCGTGGCGAGGTCGAACGCTATCGAGAGGCCCTTCTGCCCCGCCGCGAGGTTTCTGCGGTAGAAGGCGTTGCTCTCCTCCGCCGTGGAAAATCCGGAGTATTGACGCACGGTCCAGGGGCGCGTTACGTACATGGTGGGATAAGGTCCCCTCAGGAACGGAGGCAGGCCCGGCATATAGTCGAGATGTTTCAGCGAGCCGTAATCCTCCTCCGTATAAAGCGGCTTTACGTCTATCTGCTCCATAGTGCGATATGTCATCTCATGCGAGGGGCATCCGCACTCCCGGCTGAACTCCTCCTCCCACGCGCGCCGGCGTTCGGTGTTAGGGAGACGCGCGTCTTCTTTTTTGAAGGAGATATTAGTGAAGTCGGGACGGGTTTTTTTTGTTCCCTGCATAGTTACATCATCCCCTTTCCCTTCTGAATATCGCAGAGCACGGCGAGGCAGTTGGAGCGGATGCTTATGAAATCGTCAACTCCCGCGTCGACGTAGGATTGTCTGTGTTCCTCCGCCGGAGCCCCGGCCAGAAATATTTTCATCTTTGGCGCGAGTTCCTTTATCCTGCGCGCGAGCGGCGGCACGAGTTCGGGATATGCAGCGTCCGTCGAGCAGATCACCGCTATGTCCGCGTTGCTCGCGGCGGCGGCTTCGGCGCAGGCGTCCGTCGCTTTGAATCCGTCGTTGCTCAGCACGTCGAAATTCCCCACCTCCATGAATCCGGTTATAAAATCCGCGCGGGCCTTGTGCTGCGACAGAGGCCCCATATTAGCGAGGAATATCTTCACGTTGTCCCCGGTACGTTCCCTGTATGCCTCGGTCCGGCCGCGCATTTCGTCGTACTGCTCGGTCCACCTGCGGCGCTCTATCGGGGTGATCTCTGTTTCGCAGCAGCAGCAGGTACATACATTTTTATCCTCGGAAATTTTCGCTCCCGGCAGCGGCGTCTCCGCTGTGTTCGGGTACATATTTGTGCCCACGGCGCGGTCGGCCCGGGTGGCGAGCTTCTTGAAGCGCTCCTGCAGCACGGCGTCGACGGCTTTTTGTATATATCCGCTTTTGGCGCAGGCGATCATTCCGCCGTTTTTCTGGACGTCCTGTATAATCCCCCAGATTTGCTCAGCCAGCGCGTTCGTGAGAGATTCCACGTACCAGGAGCCTCCGGCCGGATCAATCGGGCGCAGCAGATGGAACTCCTCCCGGAACATAATCTGGGAGTTGCGCGCGACCCTGAGTGAAAAATCATCGGGGTAACGCGCCGCCTCGTCGAACAATCCCACGGTGAGGCCGTCCACGCCGCCAAGGATGCCCGAGAACGCCTCGGTCGAGTTTCGCAGCATATTCACGTATGGGTCGTAGAATGTCTTGGTAAAATACGACGTGCGCCCGAAGATGTTTGCGCGGGCCGACTCCGCGTCACCGGAAAATTCCTCCGCTATGCGGGCCCATACCGCGCGGGCCGCGCGAATTTTTGCTATCTCCATGAAGAAATTCGACCCCAGCTCGAACTCGAAACGCGCCCGCCGGGCAAAGTCGTCGATGTCAAGCCCCCTGTCCTGCAGAGCGGCGATTATCTCAATGGCCGCCGCCATTACGTAGGCGACCTCCTGCGCGGCGTTTGCGCCGCCGTCGTGGTAAACCGCTCCCCGCAGCAAAATCGTGCGAAGCTTCGGCGCTTTTTCGCCGGCAATCCGTATCACATCCGCCATCTCATCCATGAGCGACGAAAAATCACTCTCCAGGCTGCCGGCGGACAGGTACTCGCCGATCGGGTCGGAGCCGATGCACCCGGACAGGTCCGAAGGCTTATCCGCCGCCGCGATGAAAGACCCCGCCGCCGCGCACGACTCGCCCGTGTAAACGTGGAACGGGTGTTTGGCTATGTCTACGCCGTCCAGCACTGTCGCCGCGCAGGATGCGCAGCACACTCCGGCGTCGCGTGCCCTGAACGTGATGGTCGTCGCTCCGTGCTCCAGTTCGGCCTTTATAAGCCCCAACGTGTCCTCCGGGGACTCTCCCGTCGCGTCCTGGGCAATTTCCCAGGGACGCGCAAGGTATCCCGACGCGCCCCCCCGGAGCATCGGCGGCTCGCCCGGCAGCGTTTTCGCCGAATCCGGGACGGGCGAATGGTCTCTCGTATAGAGAGGCTCCAATGTAATCCCCTCGTAAGTTTTGGTAAACAGACTCTTCTCGAATGAGGCGTCCTTCAAGGACGCCACCGCGGAAGCCTTCCACTCCTCGTAGGTAGTGGCCACAAACTCGCTGAAATCAACGTCCAGCGCTCTGTCGTCAGAACCCGCTCCTGCATCCGGACAGCAAATTCCTTCTCCCATCGGTCCTCACCTCCAAGCATGATAAAAAACCACTTCAACGCGACACAACCACGCCGAATTAATTCATTAATGACGCGGCATGTTACAAATATAACTCAATTTTCAATAAAGTCCACAGCGTAAAAGGGGGGAATTTTAGCGTTTATGCCATTTGTTGTCAGTGGCTTATTCCTCGTGGGTTTTAGGCGTCTTTATCTCAATTCCGGAGGCTTTCGCTGCTTTGAGCAGCTCGTTATCCAACGAGGCTAGAGGCAGATTCAACCTGACGGCAAGTTCCAAATAACAGGCGTCGTATATCGTTAGGCCATGCTCACGTGAGAGGCGCATGACAAGCGGCATTGAAAATTCAATGGAGGTTCCGTCGCGCAAAATCGGCAGATTATTGATAAAAGCAATGCCCTTTTCCGAATCAAGGCTAGTGATAAGCTCTTTTTTTTCAAACAGCCGAAAAATATTATTAACCTCAAAGCAGCATAACGGCGGCGTTATCGCCATCTCCTTTTCCAAACAGTCAAGCACGCCCTCCGCATAGGCATTGTACTCGCGCGGGTCGTGCCACGCCAGAATCACGGAAGCGTCGATAACAAACGAAGGAGACATTATCGCCTGCCTTCTTCAATCAGCGCTTTGATATTTTCTCCTTCGAACGCTCTGGCGAAGTTTTTCCGGTGAGCGCGAATGGCCGCTATAACTTCGCTCACATTGGCATAACTTTGCTCGGCAGGCCGCCGCATTTCCGCGACAGGCTTTCCACGGTTCGTAATGGTGACGATTTCCCCTTTGCTCACCTTATCCAGTAAGGCGGACAAGTTCGTTTTAGCTTCATACGCTCCTACAGTTTGCATAGTAATTTTCACCTCCATCAGACCAGTATAAGACTAGACCTTTTTAAAGCTGAAATCAAGTCTTATTTCACCGTGTATACTCCAAAAAAATCTCCTGCCAGCTCTCATAACACTACCTTCTCTTAGTAATAAATGAAATTTTTACAAGAGTATATTGACATATATCTATGTAATTAATAATATATTTCATAGACATTTATCTATGCGAGGTGATAAGGTGTACGAGATATATAAGGAATACGCCCGGCTTTTCAAGGCGCTGTCCGATCCAAACAGGCTTATGATCGCAGATATGCTGTCTTGCGGGGAACTTTGTGCTTGTGTGATTTTAGAGAAGTTTAATATAACGCAGCCGACTCTTTCCCATCACATGAAGATTCTTTGTGATTGCAAGCTGGTGAGCGGACGCAAAGAGGGCAAATGGACGCATTACTCGCTGAACAGCGAAACCGTACGGGATTTCAGGACATTTTTAGAGGAAGTCACGACAACGAAAAAAGATTGTATTTGCCGCGAAAAGACTTATGAGGGAGATTGTAAATGAGCGAAAATAATTGTTGCCGCACGCCTCGCGCATGTTGCGGCGAAACGTCTGTA
>Ga0099364_10006107_pt1 | contig 17629 bp, 13 predicted proteins | sample TergutTh196P3_FD_73070 | JGI IMG/M metagenome (GOLD analysis project Ga0099364, IMG submission 73070) | Microcerotermes parvus P3 segment gut microbial communities from Pointe-Noire, Republic of the Congo - Th196 P3 | ecosystem: Host-associated > Arthropoda: Insects > Digestive system > Gut ...
GGGTATGGAAGCCCGACCCTACAACAACCTGTTTTAATGCGGCCTACGACGGTAGGGTCGGGCTTCCACGCCCGACCGTGTTTGTTAATTTTCGGACAGTCTGGCCCGCTATACTAACATAAAGGAGTCTGAAAGATGAGCAGAGAGCAAAAACGAGCGCAAAAACGATGGTTGACCAAGATGCGCCGCGCCGCCCTCTCCGTGCTGGTTGCGGGGGCGCTGTCGGCGGGAGGTATGCCGGAACAATACGCCTGCGCCGCGGAAACCGCGGGCGAACTGATGGTTATGGGCGGCGGCGGCGCTAATTTCAACACCGGCAGCGGCGGCGGAGGCGGCGGTTATATTGAATATAAAGTAAATGATATTGAATACTTTGTGTTCGGCGGCGGCGGCAACGGCAACGGCGAAACCAGCGGCGGCGGCAGCATTGGCGGGGGATATAGCGACAGCACCGAATACAGAAGCGGCGCGAGCGGGAGTTTCGCGGGCGGTATTAACGGCCCCTCTCCCGTTCCCGCGCAAGGTAACGGAAAAAGTGTGCCCAACGCTGAGGGCATAAATGGTGTACCGGAAAACTTATCCGGAAGCCCCAACCTACAGACCGCGCTGGGCGGTAATGTTTTTGTCGGCCAGGGTAAGATGTATGACGCTCCTTCAACTATGCCGGACGGCGGTGACGCGAGCGTTTCTATAACCGGCGGAACCCTTGCCCTGAACTCTCTCAAACTGATCAGCGGCGAAAACGGCGGAGGCGGAGGCGGAGGCGGCGCGTCTTTCTCGACCGGCGGCAAGCTGAACGCGAAGGAGATCACATTGGGGTTTGATTATACAAGACCCTCCGGAGGGATCTCCTTTAACGTCGGCACGCTCGCCGCGGGGAAAGGCTATAGATTAAACCTCGTCCCCGCTGCCCCCGGTTCCATCACAAGTACAATCATCATCGGCGCGTTTGAATTTGACCTGACCGGCGCGGGGAACGGCGATACGCTGCTTACGGTCACCGGCGGTCCTGTCAATATTTCAGATAAAAATGTTGGGCTTACCGGTTCCGGTTACGGCTCCGGTTTAAAAACGGGCGACAAAATCACGTTGGTCAGCGGCGTGACCGGTAATTTTACAACTCGCGAGGCAACTATCAGAGGTTATAAATTTGAGGTCGCCTTTGTAGGCGTCGCGCTTACGGCAACATGCATCGGGGTACCCGAAACAATAGAACTGCCCGACGCGGACTTGCTGATTTATTTCCCCGGCGAAGGCTCGATGGACGACGACGGCAAAATAATCACGATAAATGCCCCCGACGGTCAGTACGCCGTTGTGGAACTGCCCGGAGGTACAATCGAGGTCCAGCTTCCCGGCGGCACGACGATCGACAAGGCGACCGGCGCGATAACCCCCCCGCCCGGCGGAGCGCTCACGGTGGTAATAATAACCACTGACGGCAATGTGGAGGCAACGGTTTCGGTGGATGTTTCGGGCAGTATGAAGTTCGAGTCTAATGGAGATATAACGCTGCTAGGCTCAGGCCGAGGCGTGAAAATTTCGACCGAAAACGAAACGGAGATCGCGCTTTCCAACGGCAAGATACGGGAGGGCGGCGAAAACGAGTTCACCGGCGGGCAGGTAAGCGCAAACGCCGTCCGGCCGCTGGCCGCGTCCCCCCGGTACTTTTATATTCTGGTCGGTCAGGGCGGCGCGAAGATTACCTATCCCGATCCCGCCCCGGACTCCGATAAAACTGTCGGCAACGGCGGCGTCATCAGGATAAGCAATGACGGCAGCATACATATCGTAGACGCCGGTTCCCAAACGTCCGGCGGCGGAGGTTGCCGCGCGGCCGCGTCCCCCCTGCTCGCGCTCGCGGCCTTCGGAGCGGCGAAGTTACGCAAGCGAAATAAGCGAAGCGCGTAACGCGGCGCGCCGGCGCAAACCCATACGGGATAACGCAAACGGGCGGCCCTTTACCGGAGGCCGCTCGTTTTTTTAATCAAATGCTCGGCATTACGTTTCCTCCGCAAACGGCAAGGAAATTTCCGGTTATAAATGACGCAAGATCGGAAGCGATAAAGCAAACCGCGTTGGCGATTTCCTCGTCATTGCCGCGGCGTCCCATCGGCACCGTGGAAATATACGGGAATGATTGTTTTATATTTGGCAACGAAGGATCGGGGTCGCGGTTGTTGTCGGTGATTGTCCAGCCCGGAGCTATCTGATTTACGGTAATGTTATTCTTACCGATCTCTCTGGCCAATACTTTATAAACTCCGTCCATTCCACGTTTGCCTGAAACGTACGCGGATTGACACGGAAACATTTGCATTGAACACTCCGTATTGATTCCTATCACGCGGCCGTAGTTCCGTTTGATCATATCCGGCACAAACGCCTGAGCCATAAATACCGCCTGCATTACGCTTGAACGGAACTGGCTCTCGTAACTGGCCGCATCAGCGTCAAGAACGTTCTCCCACTCGTAATCGTTGAAAACCGCATTATTTACGATAATATCCGCAATGCCTATTTTTTCATTTATCTCTTTTTTCATGACTTCAATAGATTTCTTATCGGTTATGTCCGCTTGAATCGCGACAGATTTCACGCCATAATCGATCTCAAGGCTATAGCTCAATTTCTGCGCAAAATCCTCCTGCGAGTAGTAATTTACCGCCACATTCGCGCCGCAATCGGCTAAAGCTTTGCAAATCGCCCTTCCAATTTGCCCCGCGCCGCCGGTTACTACCGCTGTCTTACCCCTCAGATCCAACTGTTTCAAACTTTTCCCCTCCTAATTTCTTACCGGACCCCTTGATTTTTTCCGGCAAGTCTAATTTATTATCTTTATTGTACAATGAAGCAATAAATTACTACCTGTACGTTTATCGTTCCTGCCTTCCGTGATTTATGGGGAGAGATTCACAAGATTGAGGTGAGATGATGAACATTCTAGGAATTGGCTGCCATCCTGACGATCTTGAGATTGCGTGCGGCGGTACGTTGATATTGTACGCGCGCGCCGGGCATAAAGTATCCATGTGCAACATTGCCTGCGGCGATATGGGACACGCCGTTATCATGCCGGACGAATTGCGCGGGATTCGCAAAAAGGAATCGGAAGCCGCGGCAAAGGTTATCGGCGCCGACCATTATTTGGTTGACGTGGGGGACGGACAAGTAGAGGCGGGGAACAAAGAGGCAAGAGAACGGCTTATCGAGATAATTCGCCTCACAAAACCGGACGTAGTAATCACTCATAATCCGGACGATTATATGCGCGACCACAAACAGGCTAGTGAAATGGCCTACGACGCGTCCTTCATAGCGACGATTCCTCACATCATAACAAAATCGGGACATACGACGGAGTTCCCGCCGGTTTTTTACATGGACGCGCTCGCCGGCATAGGCTTTCTCCCGACGGAGTATGTGGATATCAGCGATGTGATCGAGCAGAAGCTGGAGGCCGTTGCCTGTCACGAAAGCCAGATTAAGTGGATGCGCGATCACGACCGCATTGATTTTCTGGATTTCGTGAGAACATGTAACAAGTTCCGGGGGCTGCAATGCAGCGTCGCTTACGCGGAGGGTTTCAGACAGTATGCAGGCTGGCCGAGATTCCGAACGTCAAGAGTTTTACCATAAATGGGGGGGATATAAAATGAATCTGCTGACGACCATTAAAGGTTCCAACATGGAGAATTATTTTCCCAAAGGTTGGGATCTCGCCAGGATAGACGAATGCTGCTCGCACCAGCCCGGTGAGATTTTCGACAGGCAAAGCTTCTGGCACAAGGATTTTAATCCCGTAATGTGCGACGACAATTTCGATTTCAGCGTAAAAATGGGTCACGAAATCGCGCTCGCCATAAAAACCGCCAGGGACAGGAACGAGAAGCTGGCGCTCATACTCCCGGTCGGCCCTATGAGCATGTATAAATGGGTCGTTTTCTTTCTCAGGGAGTGGAACTGCGACGCAAAGCACTGCTTCTGCTTCAATATGGACGAATGGAGCGACAGCGACGGCAACACGCTCGAACCCACGAACAAGGGTTCGTTCCAATACGCCATGGAGCAGGCCCTGTATAACCCGCTGGGCGAGCTAACGGTACCGGAAGCGCAGCGTAATTTTGCCTCAAAGGAGAACCTGCCCCTTTATGCCGAAAAAATCTCGAACCTTAAAGCCGAAGGCGCAAAGCTCATAACGGTGTTCGGAATAGGCCGGTGTTTCCATATCGCCTTCTGGGAACCGCAATTCGCCGAAGAATATGATTCGGTGGAGCAATGGAAGGCGCAGACGCACCGTCTGGGCGCGAAGCTTAACCCCATGACTATCGAACAGAACGCGCTGCACAGCTTTAAGACGCGCACAACTTTAGTTCCCGCGTTCGCAAATACGGTGGGGCCGGGACTGTTCCTGCAATCCGATTGGGTAATCGGCGGCAGCGACGGCAGCTATGAAAGGGGAATGATGTGGTCGGGAATGTCGCTTTGGGTGGCGCTGCGTTATTCGCCGGATATGTGGATTCCTGGGAGCTTCATGCCCACATTGCCGGGCAAGCTGTTCTTTTTAAAAGACCTGGCCGGTCCGCTTGAGCCGGAGTGCAACTAATCGATAATATGCCCCTAAATGAAAAAGATATCATAACTATAGATATAACCGGTATAAACAGCGAAGGCGAGGGGATAGGCCGCGTCGATCGGGACGGCGGCAATTTTGTCGTGTTCGTGCCGGGAGCCATTACGGGCGAGCGCGTGACGTGCCGCCTCGATCGGGTCAGCAGGAAGTACGCGGCGGCCTCGGTAGTCGAGGTGTTATCCGCCTCCCCTCACCGGACAAAGGCACGCTGCCAGAGCTACGGCGTCTGCGGGGGATGTCAGCTTCAGCACGTTTCGTATGAGGAACAGCTCCGCGTAAAAAGCGACATACTCGCCGAGGCGATGAGGCGAATAGGACACATTACCCCCCCCGAGGCCGCGTGCCGCCCATCGCCTGACGAGTGGGGTTATCGCAACAAGACGGTGCTGCCGGTGGGCAGGAATGTCGGCTATTACGAGAGGCGCAGTCACCGTATCGTAGGGTTTGATAGGTGTCCCGTACTGGAGCCGTCACTGGAACTGATGGTCAAGGAGATGATAACCGCCAACGAGTCATCAGGACTGCGGGGTTATGACGAGCGAAGCGGGAAGGGCGACGTCAGGGGAATAGCGGCGAGGACCGGCGGAGGCATGACGCTGGCCGGAACGATTACCGCCCGTGAGCTTACCAAGAGAGAATTTGGCCGCCTGCGCGATATTCACCAGAGAATGATGTCACGCTCGCGCGGCGTCGCGGGTTCGGTTCTGAACATAAAGACAGGCCGCGACAACTTCGTGTGGGGCCCTGTGTTCAGGAAGATTTGCGGCGGCGGCTCAATATCGGTTCCTTTGGACAAATTCAGCTTCAACATTGATATATCTTCGTTCTTCCAGATAAATACCGCGCAGGCGGAGCAGATTTTCCGCCGCGCCGCGGAGATTGCGGGACACTCCGGCGCGTCAAGAGTGCTGGAGCTATACGGAGGCGCAGGCAGTCTAACGGCGTATCTGGCGAACGTCGCGGAGAGCGTGGATTCCGTTGAGGAATGGCGGCCGTCGGTCCGTCTAATGAGAGAGAACATGGAGCGCAACGGGATAGTAAACGTCCGGGTGTTCGAGAGTTCGTCGGAGGATTTTCTGAGCGGCAGCGCGAACGAGAAATCTTATGACACGATAATACTCGACCCGCCGAGAACCGGAGCGTCGGAGGCCGTGATAAATATGATCACCCTCATGTCCCCTAAAAATATCATTTATATCTCGTGCAACCCGGTGACGCTGGCCCGCGACGCGGCAAGGCTCATAGAGAACGGCCCGTACGAAATGACGCATCTCGAAGCCTGGGACATGTTCCCGCAGACCTCGCACGTGGAGAGCTTGTGCGTGTTAGAAAATAAGAATAAGGGCTATAACCAATATGAACAAGATTGAACGGCTAAAAGCCCTGACCGATAGGTTCGCGGCCAACCTGCATTATTATAAAGATTCGCGGCAGGCATACAATGAGCATTCATGCCGCACTGAGTACATTGACCCGTTCCTGCAAATCCTCGGTTGGGACGTTGCGAACACCAAAGGTTTGCCTCCGCAGTACAGGGAAGTAATCGCGGAAAACTATGTAACCAAGACTGACCGTCCCGATTATTCGCTGACTTTGCGTGGCGTTACAAAGATGTTCGTCGAAGCCAAAAGACCGTATGTTGATATTATCAACTTGCCGGGAGCTTCACTCCAAGCGCGGAAATATGGTTGGAACGCCAATCACAGTGTTGTAATTCTCACTAATTTTGAATATCTGATTATTTACGATACGACTGTCGTGCCTAAAGAGGACGACAGTTGCTTGATTGCGCTTTATAGAAAATACCATTGCTCCGAATATTGCGATAAACTTAACGAGATAGAGGGACTGATTTCGAGAGATTCAGTATATTCAGGTGCGTTTGATTCTTTTTTTGCACAGGAACTTATCCAAGAAACCGCTCAAAAGCAAAAGGTTGACGTTCATTTTCTAAACGAAATCAACCGTTGGCGCGTTGCGATCAGTAATGACTTATACGCGAAAGATGCCCGTTATCTTTCGCTTGAAGTTCTAAATGACGTTGTTCAGGACTTCATAAACAGGATTGTGTTTCTGCGTATCTGTGAAGACAGAAATTTACCGCTTTACCACAAGCTGAAAGACACCATTGCCGATCAAACGCGCCTGAGCAAGAGTGTCTCGGAACTGTTCAAGGCGGCTGATAGGCGATATAACTCAGGATTGTTTGCAGGGGAATCCGTCGTATTTGATTTAAGCAATGCGATTATCGCTGATATGATTGAGGGGCTGTATTATCCCCAAAGCCCCTATTTATTCAGTATCATTGAATCGAACTTGCTTGGAAAGATATATGAACTTTTTCTGGCAGAACAGCTTGTGTTGCTTCCCGACGGAACTATCGCTCTTTCTCCAAAGAAAGAGTGTGTCAATCGATCGATAGTAACAACGCCCGATGAAATTGTGAAATATATGACGGACAAGGCTTTGAGCCGCCTTTGCGATGGAAAAACGCCAGATGAGATATATCAGCTTCGCGTTGCGGACATTGCCTGCGGTTCCGGCGTTTTCCTCGAAGCGGCGTTTGATTATTTGCAAAATTATTGTATTGAATGGTACGCGGAGAATAACCCTGAAAACTTGATAGAAATTGGCAACGGCTTCTTCAAACTCCCTCTTGAAGAAAAGAAAAAATTGCTGTGTTCATGTATTTACGGGATAGATATTGACGTTCATGCCGTTGAGGTTGCTAAATTTTCTTTACTCGTTAAACTGATTGAAAATGAAACCTCGCCTTCGGTTGCTGACTCTGATCCGATTTTGCCTGTACTCGACGGTAATATTCTCCACGGAAATTCGTTGATTGGGGATTCCGAGTTGGTTGGAGTTGAAATCAGCGATGCTGACTATACTTCGATTGTGCCATTTAGTTGGGATTCTATCAATGGCGGTGAACTTTTTGACGTTATCATTGGGAATCCCCCCTATGTAAGCACGGAAGGACTTCACGCCTTGGTTCCTGCCGCCGAATTTAATGCCTACAAAAAAAGCTATTTATCCGCATACAGGCAGTTTGATAAATATTTCCTATTCATTGAGCGGTCTGTGGAAAAAATCAAAGATAGTGGTTGTGTCTGCTATATAGTTCCGAACAAATTTTTTAGGGTTGACGCGGGGAAGAACCTGCGGAAATTCACCGCCTCACGAAAAATGCTTGCCAGCTTAGACGATTTCGGTGACGCGCAACTGTTTGAGGATAAAACGATTTACAGTTCTATTTTGCTTCTTGAGCGGCGAGAGCAAGACAGCTTCATCTATTCGCGCGTGGTATCACCCTCAATATTATGGGCCGGAGAGATACATAATTCTGTCCGCTTGAGTAGCGATATGCTTGGGGGAGCTACTTGGAAATTGACGGACGACTTGGAGATGCTCAAGCTTCTGCAAAATATCTCTGCTCGTTCTGTCCCGCTTGAAATCCACGCCGTAATTTTCAACGGAATCCAAACGAGTGCGGAGCGGCCTATACCGATGTACTGGTTTTCTGATGACGAAATTGTTGGTGAAAATACCGAAATCATTATGATAAGGCGCGATAACAGGATATTTTCGATAGAAAAAGCTATATTGAAGCCCTACTTTAAGCCGACAAAAAAGACTGAGAAAGGCTTGAACTCATACAGTATCCTGGTTACAGACAAACGCATAATCTTCCCTTATGACGGCAACGGGAAGCTAATCAGCAAGTCGGTAATGGAGGAAAACTATTCCGGCGCTTATGCTTATCTTACGCATTACTACGACAGGCTGGTTCCAAAATCCGTGTCGGCTTCAGGCGTCCGTGACGTGCCTAACGCTACTGCCGAAACGTGGTATCAATACGGGCGAACGCAAGCGCTCACAGCTTTTATCAATACGCCTAAACTAATTGTTGGCGTATTGAGTAAGGAACCAATGTATGCCTACGATGAAAAAGATATGCTGATAGCGTCAGGAGGAACAGCAGGATATTGTGCTGTCAGTAAAATGCCTGGAAGTCCTTATGCGCTTGAGTATGTCCAAGCATGGCTCAGTAACCCAATTACCGAGCGGATAATTCGCGTTTCGGGAAGTCATTTTGAGGGCGGATTTGTGGCACGCGGGACATTTCTTTTATCGACACTGCCCTTTGTCGAGTTGGATTTCAACTCAGCATTGCAAAAAGCAATTTATGACAGGGTTATTTGCGCAACGCAGGAAATTTACCGACTTAATGGTTTGTTGGCGGCCCGGCCAAGCAAAACCGAGGAAAGAAGTCTGCTTCATCGTAAACGCAACTTGATTATGGAAGTGGAAACATTGATTTCAAAGGTCTATCATTTAGATTTTTAAGGGGATTATAATATGAAGCTGAAAAAAGACAGCACAGCGCAAAAACTGCGCGGAGCATATTATACGCCTCCGCAGTTGGCAAACGCAATAGTGAGTCTTTTTGGCACTGAAAATTTCGGGTGCATACTTGAACCGAGTTGCGGAGACGGAGTATTTTTAGATAGCCTTGCGGCAAATAATATGTTATGCCGCGCAGAATCTGTGACTGCGATTGAGATTGAACCAAGCGAATCGGAAAAAGTTCGCGAGCGGTATGACGCTTATCCTAAGGTAAATATACTGTGCGAGGATTTTTTTGACTTTTATAGACGTTCTTGCAAAAGCGAAAGGTTCGACCTGATTCTCGGTAACCCGCCATATATCCGTTACCAGTATCTTACTGAGAAACAGCGCGAATTACAGTCTATGATTTTGACAACTCACGGAATGAAAGCGAATAAGTTAATCAATTCGTGGGTCTGCTTTTTGGTGGCTTGCGTCCAAATGCTCACTGATAACGGACGCATTGCCTTTGTGATACCCGCCGAAATTCTTCAAGTTGCTTATGCTGAAGATTTAAGGTTATTTCTATCAAACCAGCTTTCCCGCATAACGCTTTTTACATTTGAGCAGCTTGTTTTCCCTGAAATAGAGCAGGAGGTTGTCGTTTTCATCGGCGAAAAGGCCGGTGAAGAAAAAGGTATCCGCATCATTGAAATGACTGATCTTGATGGCTTTAAAACACTTGATTTAGAATGTAATAATTATCGGAAATTGCAACACGTCCGCGAAAAATGGACAAAGTATTTCCTCTCAGCAAATGAAACCGCGCTTATTCAGAGTTTGCGTGAGGATAAGCGGTTCGCACGGTTTAAGGATTTCGGCATTATCAATATCGGTATTACCACCGGAAATAATGATTACTTTTCCGTTACAAATGAAGTTGAGAGGCAATATGACCTTGACTTCGTAACGCTTCCCCTCATAGGGCGCAGTTCTCACGCGCATGGAATCTATTTTACTCATAATGATTGGGAAACTAATGTAGTAAACGGCAAAAAGGCGATGTTGGTTAGTTTTCCCGATATTCCTTTCGACGATTACCCTCAGCAGCATAAGGAATACATTGGTATTGGCGAACGTGAAGGACAAAACAAAGGGTATAAATGCGGCATACGCGACCGCTGGTACATCGTGCCTTCGGTGTGGGTGCCGGACGCATTTTTCTTACGGCGAAATAATTTATACCCGAAGTTTGTTTTGAATCGTTGCGATGCAGTTTCTACGGACACTATGCACAGAATGAAGTTTAATGACGGGGTTGATGCCGAAAACATCCTGTTGTCTTACTATAACAGCGTGTCGTTTGCCTTTACCGAGATATGCGGGCGCAGTTATGGCGGTGGTGTCCTTGAAATTTTGCCTGGTGAAATGGGGAACATTCTCGTTCCTATAATCGAGGAGATAGATACTTCTTTTCGCGATAATTTACTCTGTCAGATCAATATGATAATCCGTAAGGGTCATAATATAGAGCTTGCCCTTGATTTAGTTGACGACGAACTACTTGCCGGCATTATTGGAGTCGAAGCTGAAATATGCCAGCAATGCCGCAGCATATGGAAAAAGCTGCAAAGCCGCAGGCTGAGACGTGCGGAATTATTACGGTAGTGGAGAGTTTGTGCGTGTTGAGCAAAAATCAGTAAAGTCAGGCGTCATCTATTCCGTCCATTATGGCACTATAATTTATTGCCCAGCGATCAGCTGGCACATCTTCGGTGATCCCGATCAAAAATCCCTCCAAACGGCCGGCTTCCTTGATCAAATTTATGGTGAGCCGGCGTATTTCATCAGGCGGTAGCAGATGAGCGCTGCATGGAAAATTTATCCAAATAGTTTTATTTCCGAAAGCACGTCTCGCCTCCGACAATGACGGCCCCATGGATGGATCATATGCTTCTATATAATCCAAATCACTTTGTCCGATAAGGTCCATGATGGTCGTGTTGTCAGCGTCAAAATGGCAGCCGATAAGTTTGTCCTTTTTATGCAGTATTTCGGCCGCTTCGTTATAGCATGGCATATAGTATTCGGCAAAAACTTCTCTTCCAATAATCTGCGGCGTGACATTTCCTCCGTAATTTGCAAATTCCAGAGGTCCATCGGCTATTACGGGATATATCTTACGATTCAAATCGTTAAGGCATTTGTACAGGGAAATGACTTCATCGCGGTTGTCCATCCATTCATAGCAAAAAGTTTCCGTTCCCATAAAATGCACTATGATGTGCTGCAACGGTTCGTACGCGATTTGGTCGCGCACCACGAAATCCTCTCCAAGCAAATTGACCGAGTCCGCAACCTTATCGTAACAGGGGACTATTTCCGCATCTTGAATAAATGCCCGCAAAGCTTTGTAATCCTCGGGCGACTGGAACGGATGCCGGATATACCAGCTTGTATATCCGACGTCGTCTTTTATTGAGCATAATTTGCCCGCCGTGGTTTCGTAATGAGTTTCAACAATTTGTCTTCCATTTGGGTCTTCGGTACGAATCTCGCGTATGGAAGTGTTTGGGTACACTATCCGGTAAGACGGCGTTCTGTTGACTATGCACAAACCGCGATTGCGCAGCTCGCGCTCTTTGGCGCACATTTGAATCATGACTTCATACACGGTAAACGGCGCCTTGTCGGCGCGTCCTCCGCGCAGCGCGGTCATCACCTTTTCATGATTGTTCATACGCTATTCGCCCCCGTCCGCGTCTTGGCCTCCTTGAAGCCGATGTCAATCGAAAATTTTTTCCACGTACCGCGACGTGGAGCAGGCAAGCATGGCGGGATAACGCGGCAAAAACGACACGACGGCCCCTGGCCGGTATCGCTCACGCCCCGGCGCGTCCGTAACGTCGATAATCAGATGATCGCTTGAGGCGGCCTCTATCGTTATGCCCTCCTCCATCGGAGAGATTCTGTCAATATTTACGTCCTGCCGGCCGATTGCAAGAATAGCTCTGCGTCTTGTGCCTTTGTCCGCGAACACCGGCTTCTCTCCGAATGCCTGAAGGCCGGTTTCTCCAACCGGTACGCTAGGTTTGTCCCTGCACTCTATTATTTCGGCTTCTATCCGCAGCGCGTCACGCGACAGCCAGGGTATATCCCTATCGAACGCCGTATCGATCCCCAGCAGCACACCCTCGCAGATGCGCAGCTCGTTGATCTCTTTCGGAGCGAGTCCTTCTTCTATAATCTTTAGACAGCATGTGCCGCCCACGCTTATTACTGGCATGTCAATTTTCATTACGCCGGAAGCCAAGTCGCGTAACTTCACCAACCGGGCCATGTTTTCCGGCGTCGGCAGTACCCCGGAGGCGCACGCGAAATTCGTCGCAACTCCGCGGATTCTCACGCCGCCCGACAGGTCCCTCAGTTCGCCGGCCGCGTCCGCGATCTCCGTTTCCCAGAAACCCTCCCGCAGATCCCCCACGTCCATCATCAGCAATACGTCATGCGTAACGCCGAGCGACGAGCATACCGCGTCGAGAGCCTTTATCGTCGATACCTCGGATTGCAGGGAAACGTCCGCAACACGCGCGATATCCTCCAACTCGGATGGCATCGCTATCCGCATCATCTGCAATCGCGCGCGCACGCCGGCTTCCTTTATGCCTGAGAGGTTATCAATGCGGCTGTCCGCGCATCCCACGAATCCGGCTTTCATATATATCGCGGCGAGGCGCGGGTCGCCGGACAATCCCTTCGTCACGCCCCATACCTCAATGCCGTGCAAGCGGCAGAGAGTTTCCACTGCGCTTGCGTTTTCCAGTACCGTTTCACTGTTTATTTTCAGGGCGGGATATCTCATCGGGCTTATAACTTTGGACCTACCGAAACTATTGCCGCGTCAAGCGACTGAATGCCCTGCGTAACGTCTTCGGGCCTGTAATATGAGCGCCGTACGAGTTCGTTTGCCGTCACCCACCATACTTTTCTGACGTACTCCCCGTCGGGAGAGAGTGTTCCGAACGCGGCGTGCAGCTCACCCCCCGTGAGTAATTTGAACGCGAAGCTGCCAACCGCGTTCAAAGCAATTTCATCGTGGCGCAGCCCCTTGTTCAGCACCAGCTTGCGTATCCTGTCATTGTCCTTGAGATACTCGGAAACGGGTACCCACAGCTTGTCTATCTTGCGCCTCTCTCCCAGGGTGGAGGCGAGAACAGTCATAAAATCTCCCAGCGCGGTGAGGCATTTTTCCGAATCATTCAGCGGAATGATTATCTCGTCTTTCGAGCTGCCGATCATCTGCGGCATCGTAAGGACAAAGTAAGCCGCCGTGTATGAAACGACGGCCCACGCGACGTAACCCAGAAGCCCAAGCATCATTATCGGAGAATTTAGTTGGTACGCGCCGGTTATTATTCTAAAAGGTATCAATATAAACACATATAAAGTGGCATAGTGGATGAACGACGCCAGAATCCCGCCCGCGCGCCCGAACGGTTCTTCCGCAACGGCCAGCTTTATGAATCTCGTAATTATAGCCGGCAGCAGGTTGATGATCTGCAGAGCGAAACATATGAGAAGGCTGAAAACCGCCCAAGCCAGCATAATCCTCTCCGCCGCCCCTATCGCCAAATCCCTGGCTCCCTCGGCAATCACCCAGCACAACGCGGCAACGAAGGAAAAGTATAGCGATTTTTTGATGTGGCTGTTGCTTAATAACGAATGCAACGCATAAATTCCCCCATATCATGCCCTTTACCCGGTGAGCAGACATTATCACCGTATTTACGTTACTATAACACAAAATGCCGGCATGTCATACCCGCCCTCAATTATGATAAAATGTGCGCGAATTTAAATAAATATTGGAGGTATGGATATGGCGCTTCCTATGCAGATAAGCCTGGAAGAAGTTATAACGATGCTGCTGTCGAGGGTGGAATCCCTCGCAATGAGCGACGAGAATGGCAAGACGAGGTTCAACGTGGTCACCAGGGCTTTATATAAGAAAGGCCTGATCACGGACGAGGACATAATGGAGTCGGTGCGCGAGGAACATCGTATGCTCAAGGAATTGGGCATGCTGCAAGAGCTGCCGAATGACGAAGTCGTGTGCGCGGTAGCCGAGGGCATTCTCCAGTGGATACGCGGCGATATCGACTCAATCAAACGGGCGATGGAGGAATACGACAAGAGGCTCAAGGAGTATGCCCGCGAGGAATCACGAAAGTCGACGATAGCCGTCGCATCGTCCGATGTGCTGCATCAGCTCGACAGGTTGTCGCCGCCTCCCGGTTCGAACAGGGGCGGCAAACTGATCGTATAGCGCGTCCGATAATTTGATGAGAGAGAAGCTTCTGCACTTCTGGCTGACATTGGCCGGACGAAACAGGAGAGTGGCGGCGCTGGACTTAGTCCTGCTCGTCTTCTCCGTGTATCTCGGTTTCGCCCTTCGCCTCACATTTATGCTGACGCCGGAGTTTCGGAATGATTTTCTCATCGCCGCCGCCGTATTTTCCGTCTGCGTTACGCTCATTATGTGGCTGTCCGGCATTTATCGCGTCCACTGGCCTCAGGCGAGCGTGGAGGAATACGCCAGGCTCGTCAGGTCGTATCTGCTTGGAATCGCGCTCTTCATGTGCGCCAATTTCTTTTCGAACGCGATTTTGGTTCCCAGATCGTCGCTTGCCATAATGATTTTCGCCGGCATAGTTTTCGTAGGTTCCATGCGCGCGTCGTGGCGGCTTGCCGAATTTTACATCATACAGCAAAATGTCATTCGCTCCGGGTCAAGACCTACGATAATCATAGGCGCGGGGGAGGCGGGAGCGTTTCTCGCCCGCGACCTTCTGAGGCGCGGTTCGGCCTTCTCGCCTATAGGTTTCATCGACTCCGATCCTCAAAAGAAAGACAAGACAATCGCCGGTATGCCGGTACTCGGAGACGACGACGAGCTGTCCGGCATATGCCGCGATAAAGGAGTCAAGGTGGCGCTCATAGCCCTGCCTTCGGCGGGCGGCGAACGGGTCCGCAAATATCTGGACGCGCTGTCTACACTTAACGTTGAGGTGAGAGTGCTGCCGAGTATGAGGGAGCTTGCCGATGGCGGAATAGAACTCGGCAGCCTCAGATCGGTGGAGCTCCAGGACCTTTTGAGGCGCGAGCCTATACAGCTTGACGAGGCCGGGATCTCGTCCCTGATATCGGGCAGGCGGGTACTCGTGACCGGAGCCGGGGGATCAATAGGCGGTGAGATATGCGCCCAGCTGATAAAGCACGGCCCGGCGGAACTTATGCTGCTTGGGCACGGCGAGCAGTCCATCTACGATATAGTGCAGCGCATTGGCGAGGAAAGCGACTCCGTGCCGTATCGCTCAATAATAGCGGATACGGCGGATGAGCGCGCCATGTCCCATGTGTTTGCCGAGTTTCGTCCAGAGATAGTCTTCCACGCCGCGGCTCACAAGCACGTGCCGCTGATGGAGGAGAATCCGAGGGAGGCACTCCGGGTGAACTCGCTTGGCACCTGGATCGTCGCCAATCTGGCGGGAGCTTGCGGCGTCGAGGGATTCGTCATGATCTCGACGGACAAGGCCGTTCACCCTTCGAGCGTGATGGGCGCGTCAAAGCGCGTCGCGGAGCGCCTGTTGAGGCGCGCGCAAGGGCTTCATCCGCAGACCAGATATATCGTCGTGAGATTCGGCAACGTATTGGGAAGCAGAGGCAGCGTCGTCCCGCTGTTCGAGAAGCAGATTGCAAGAGGCGGTCCCGTCACGGTGACGCACCCGGAGATGCGCAGGTACTTCATGCTGATACACGAGGCCGTCAGTCTAGTACTCCAGGCGGCGGCGATGGGACGCGGCGGCGAGCTGTACGTCCTGGATATGGGAGAACCGGTCAACATTACGACGATGGCGGAAACCCTTATCAGACTCCACGGCAGAGAACCGTACAGGGATATCAAAATAGAATTCACGGGTATCCGCAAGGGCGAGAAATTGTTCGAAGAACTGTTCTACGACCCGGCACACGTTGATACCACCAGCCATGAGAAGATATTTCTCTCCCGCATCGACGACGATATCGGCCTGCCGATTGACGAAGTGAAGGACATTTTAAACTCCGGGCGAAACGATAACGAGCTTCGCGAAACGATCTTCCGGCTCGCCGGCGCTCAGAATGGAGAGGGAAGGAGTCTTTACTCATGAAAAAACTGATTGCATTGCTATTGTCTTTAGCTATGGCGTCGTTGCCCGTCTGCCAATCATTCGCCGCGAACGCGATAGATGATTGGTTCGCCGGACACGAAAATGACGCGGCGCGTTTTGCGGAAATCTATCCTGTTTCCAAGGAAAATCCTTTTATCTTCGCGAGTTTTGAGGAAGCGGTGAATCTCCTTGAACGGGATACCGGCGTCCTCGTGTTCGGCTTTCCCCAATGCCCGCGCTGCCATAACGCTTTCCCCGTTTTAGAAAAGGCTTTTAAACAGATGAGCATGGACTGGTATAAGGGATCGCGCGGAAGGATTTTTTACTACGATATATATGATGATCGCGAGGCAAACAACGAGCGCTATCAGACCTTAGTGAATTACACCAGGGAATTTTTGCGTACGGACGATAGCGGGAACCCGCGAATTTACAGCCCTGACGTATTTTTTATATTCTCCGGCAAGATTTTGGGGAATCATATGGATACCGTCCCCAGCCTCACAAACCCGCGAGATCCTCTGAATGACGAGCAGGAAGCGGAACTCTTGAAAATTTACAGGGATTTAATTCAGGAGATGGAAGACTGCGGCTGTTGAATGAGAGTTGAGAGTTGAGAATTGCACTATTCGTGAATATCCGATACAATTGTTCGATGTTTTTTCATTACTAATACAGGAGGAATGCAATATGTTCAAAGTTTTCAAGGGGTACCTGCCGATACTGGCAATTTTGGTTTCGGCCTGTTTAATCGTTGGTTATTGCGCCGAAAGCCATGCCGCCGAGAACATCAAAATCGGGGTTATGGTTCCAACTTCCGGTTCGGAGGCTTACTACGGCAACGATATGTATAACGCTTACCAGCTGGCCGTCGAGGACATCAACAACGCCGGCGGTGTGCTGGGGCGTCAGTTGGAGCTGTACGTGGCCGACGACGGATGCAATCCCAACATGTCCACCCAGGCCGCTTCAAGGATTCTGGCGCAGAATCCGGATTTCGTGGTGGGCGGCTACTGTTCCGGATCCACCATCCCGGCTCTGCAACAGTTTTACGATGCGGATCTCCTGATGTTGGTTTCGGTTGCCAACTCTACGCAGATCACGGAACTCGGACTCGAACAGACCTTCATGGTGAACAGCCCCGGCTCCGACGGCATAAGAAGCCTCATCGACCTGATGAACTATCTGGAAGTGGGAAAAGTAGCGATCATCCACCAGGGAGACGCATACACGAAGAACCTGTCCGATTTGGCCGACGTAGCTCTGCCTCCGGCCGGGTTTGAAATTGTCACCACCCAGGTTATGGAGAGGGGCGCGGCCGACGTCAGCGCTATCGTAACGGCAATCCGCAATTCCCAGGCCGACTTCGTGTACTGGTGCGGCTACCATGCCGACGGCTCCAATGTAATAAAACAACTCAGGCAGGGCGGCTACACGGGCTTGATCGGCGCGGGGG
>Ga0099364_10006108_pt1 | contig 17628 bp, 11 predicted proteins | sample TergutTh196P3_FD_73070 | JGI IMG/M metagenome (GOLD analysis project Ga0099364, IMG submission 73070) | Microcerotermes parvus P3 segment gut microbial communities from Pointe-Noire, Republic of the Congo - Th196 P3 | ecosystem: Host-associated > Arthropoda: Insects > Digestive system > Gut ...
ATGATAATGGCGATGAAGAACGGGACGGCGATCATACGCTGGCACACGGAACAGAATACGGCTTCGTAATCGTGGCCGTGAATGAGCATGGCATTCCCAGCGAAGAGGACTCCGACATGGTCTATGCCAAACCGATGGCAGACTATGCCGACGGTACTGAAATCGTCATCATAAGTAGCGCTGTGGGTGAAGACGACTATGCCGGCAACCAGATAGGCGCGGAACTCGAGGCGAAACTGGTGAATGGCGAAGAGGATACACCAGAAGCTACGGTGCAGGGTACTGTAAACAGGGCTTATTCCTGGGTCTGGACTGTAGGCGGCGAGGTAAAGGCAGGGATGCCGGGTAACCCCCATAAGTACGAGATAAAAGGAGCGGATGTTGGCAAAGCCATCGGTGTCCGCGTCAGCAATCCGGCCATAAACGGCGGCTTGAACGCAATCTTCGACGACGGCAATACCGTGCCCTATAATGTCGTGCTGAATGTGGCGAGTGCCGGAAAAGCAAGCGCCGACAGCATCGAATTTGCGGAAGGCATACCGGGCCGCAGCCCTAACGGCCTGACTGTGCCCGCCCGGGCAGGCACTGCCCTGACCATGGATATTAACCTTGTCAGGTCGCAGCCCTACAACCGCCTCTCCCTCAATCGCGGCATGGGCATCAGCCCCACGGCTTTCGTGGATGCAAATGAGGTAAACACGGCAGAAGCCCACACGGACACCAGGACGTATGTTGTCAACCCCGCCCATGTTTATGGAAGAACCGATGGCAGCATTGTCATCAATGCCAACTTCCGTCATGGCACCCCCATAAATCGTGACATCTGGTTTGCGGAAGAGTACGTGAAAGCAACCTATGGCGATGCCCCCTTCACCAACGCGCTGTCCACGGATCCGGATGCTCCGGCGCTGGGCACGGGAACAAATATGTTGCCGGTAACATATAGCGTGACTTCCGGCCAGAGTGTTGTTGCGGTCAATGCGACAACCGGTGAAATAACCATCCGTGGAGTTGGCACGGCGACTATTCAGGCCAGTTCGAAAGGTAACCGGGTAGGTTCTGGTGATGACCAGAAAACCTATTCAGATGCCGTCACTACCTTCACAATAGAGGTAGAGCGCAAACCGGTAGAAGTATTCCTGGATCATAGCCCCGGCAAGACGCGTTATCGCGCCGCTACTGAAGTGGCCAAGGGTGATGTATGGCTGGAATACGAACGTGTTGGCACCACCAATGAAGTCCGCATAGACAGGGATGCTGTTGTGGAAGGAGACGTATTATCGTTCACCGTGACCGCGGCCAATAGTGTAGGTAGCGTACCCGCTGTACCTAGCACAACGGCGCGGGTCACCATGCCCACCCCCTTGGAATTTACTGGTGCGGCGCGCAACAACTACAGGGCTTTCATAACCCCGTTCAACGTGGATTCCACCAAGGTAAAGAGCTTGAGTATTGAGCATAACTGGTGGGATGACTGGCTAATATATGGCGGTGGTGTGAATCCGGACGGCTCATCCAATGCGACCGCGATGGATAATACCAAAAAGACGCTGTATCTACAGACCACGGAACTGCCTGCCAGCAGGGCTGCTGGCACGGGTGTGACCGCCATCAGCTATACTGCCGAGGTTCGCGGTCTGCCCACACCAGGCGTACGTTTGCTAAATGCCAATGGCACCGAAGCAACAAACAATAGAACAGCCGTGGTTATCGATGACCAAGGCCGGGCACAGTTGACCTTGGGTTACAATGGAACGGCAAATGCAACTGATTTTGATGCGACCGTCATCATCACGGCCACCGGCATCAACAGCGAATTTGCCAAAGGAACCGCAACTCCAATAGAAAGCGAAGTTGAGCTCAGCATTGACCCCAAAGGCATCCACATCAACACGGACCGCCTCTACTATCCCGACCTGCAACCTGCCCGTGGTCCGGTAGAAATAGAGTATGTGGGTGAAAAGGGTTACGAAGGTCTTTACAGAAATGAATTGGTGCAAAAGACCCGCGGCGGCAGTTATGACGATGTCAAACTGACCTACAAGGTACACGCCTGGGAAACTGATGATCGCTATTGGAATGAAGTTGAACTGCCTAAATGGGGTTCGGTGGAACTGATTCCCAGCCGCAATGCTTGGGTAGACATCAATGTGTCCAAGATTGACCGGCCGCACACAGAGCAGATGTATGGCCTCTATGAACTCGGCGGGGCCGACAGGGATAACTACTGGCTGGATTACAGCCAATACGTAGACTCCACCGTATTTGTGAAGGGCATCAGCCTGACACCGGAAAACGAGACATTGTTTGGCACCACGCCGAAGAACTTTAAGGTAGAATTTGAAAACAGTGCCGTGACCGACACCACCCCGAAAGGCACCGAGCCTTACGAAGCGGAAATAGCTTGGTCCACGTTCCCGGCCCCGGTAGTGGGCAAGGAAGCAGAAGCGCTGGTTAAGCCGATCACGCACAAGGACACCACCACCGCCCTGGAAGCCAATGTCAAACTGGCAGAAGGCGATTGGGAGATCGTGGAACTGCGCGCCAGCTACAGGAATGCCTATCTGGCCACGGCCACGGTGGATCTACTGCCGGCGGATGCGGACATAGAAGCCCGCTTGCTGGTGAACCGCGTGGATGTAAACCGCGCCAGGATAGAAGGCGCCCGCCTGCCCGTCCGGGTCAACATGCCCATAGAGGCGGTGTCCAGGAATGAGTTTGGTGAAATTACCAGGGATGTCAACGGTAAGCTGAACTTCACCGGCGTAAAACTGTATCAGGTAGGCACGGACCGTGCCGGTCTGATTCCGGCAAACGAAGTACCGGGCTTTGAGGCATACGCGGACGTTAATGGCAGAAATAACATCATCATCAGCAGCACGGACAGCAACAGCTCGCAGACCGTCCGGGCCGTGAACGCCGATGTTTGGGTACTGGCGGCGGGTCAGAACGATAATCCGCTGAATTGGGTAAAAGCATCAAATGGTTCTGTCAGCCTGCGCCCGACCATAAGCTATCCCAGCATCCGTTTGGAAGGCGCCCAACTGAACAGCTACTTCCCGAACAGGTCGGCCATCCTGCGTGTACAGAATAACGCGGCGGCCAGCATCATCAAAACAGAAGTGGTGGGCACCAACGCCAGCCGTATCGCGGCTGTACCGGGCACGTCTAACCAAGTAGAACTGGTCGCCGGCGTCACGAAAGGCAGCGCCAAAGCCAGGGTCACGCTCACCGTGGATGGTTTCAAGGATGACATGCTCAGGAAATGGGATAACAATTTCAAAGGCAACCAGTGGGATGTGACAGTCAAGATTTCCAACGCCAAGCCCAGCCTGGCACTGTCTGCCAGCACTCAGAACATCCGCGCATATGACGATCCCGGACACGATGTATGGGTAGGCATAAGCGGTAGGAATGACTGGACCCGGAATAACCTGAGCCAAATCGACATGGTCAAGCTCTATACCGGCACCGGCAACAGAAGGGCGCTCTATGTCGGGGACGATTATGACCCGACCACGGGCCTGAATAGGAATGGAAGCTCCGGCGCCTATGGCGTGTGGATTCCGGGAACCCTGAGAGCCGGCAGCTACAGCCTGGGTGTGACTTTCGGGCCGGGCAGCGAAGAGCTGTACCTGAACCTCAACATCAAAAACCCGAAGGTGAAACTGAGCGTGAAACCCAGCACCATCGTGGTGAACGGGAAGGTTGAGAACAGTGTGACCATCCCCATTGTTAGCAACGTAGTGAACTTCATCGACCCGGAATGGATGGTCGAAGGAGATTATATACCATACAAAGTGACCCTGACCGACGGCAAAGATGCCGCCACCCATGAGCTGATAGACAGCGTGGATTTCAGATGGGACGGCAAAGTCATAACGGTGAACTTTACTGACGCGGCTGCCAAGCTCACCAGAAACACCGATGTGAAACTGCGCATATCCGGCAACCAGGCCAATGATAAAGGGCCGCGCACCACGAACGTGGTGAATGCCACCCTGAGGATTACGCCGAATGCCGCGCAAGTGGCGGTCAGCACCAGCGGCAGGATCAATGTGGCCGATCCGGCATCGAAGATGACAGTCCGCCTGTCATACTCCAACGCGACGGTCCGCGCTGCCGAACCTTGGTACGATGAAGAAACTGGTGTATGGTATGCCTCCGGCGTATTTGAGATCGGTACCGGCACCGGCAACAATTTCACCCCTTCCAAAGATTTCGAGGTGGTGGACTATGTCGGCAGCACCTGGGTAAACAACAGCTTCCAGATCCAGATGAAGGAGCGCAGTTTCTTACTAGACGGTGAGCCAGCTCCTGCGAGCGGGGCCCAGGGTCATGGCTACGGCTACCTCGTACCCGGCCACAACTATGACCTGCAATGGAGAATTCTGCTGGCCAACGGTGAATATCTGACCTCATGGGATAACGCCAAGAACACCAACAGCGGACGCATCCGGGTCACCCCGAACCTGGCAAACGCCAAGATGCAGACACCGGGCGCCGTGACCCTGCACAACAGGGATAGCTGGAGAAGCGGCAGCACCAACATCAGCATCAGCTCGCCGGCCAGCGCCGACTACGACATCATAAACTTTGCCGGCAGCAGAGGCGTGACACGCCTGGCAAACGGCACTATCCAACGCACGGATGGCTTTGGCGGCGGCAGCGGTATCGAAGTGAGCAAAGCCGGCTATCAGCAGTGGACGTTTAGGATGATTAACCGTGAGTCACTCAAGCACACGAACGGCAAGGATCCGAAATCCAGCTATAACCTCAAGATGGAAGTATGGCCGTATGGCACATACGCCCTGGATGCAGCCGGAGAAGCACGCGTGGATTCTAACGGCAGACCACTGCCCATACAGCGTAACGGCAAAAACGTCACCAAGCCGACCAACGTTACCGTCCGCGTGAACGTGACCCGCTAGGCAGTACCAACGGTATCAAGATGTCCGTCTTGGCGGCGGCACGCCGCCAAGCAGGACATCTGAAATACAAACTTTCCCAAATTCCGTATGCGACAACCCCCAGCCGTAAGGCTGGGGGTTGTTGCGTTATACTACCCGTCACCCCGCAAATCTTCTATGCGGGGCCCCCTGAAAGTAACCGCTACACGCAGGGGATTCCGCATTAAAGATTTGCGGAATGACGAAGTGCGGGGCCCCCTGCTCCATCCCCTCACCGCTTCCCCTTATCAAATATCTCGCCCAGGGCGCGGGGGGCGCGGTTTTTAGCCGCAAAGAATACGAGTATCAGGAGGGTGAGGATGTAGGGAAAGGACATCATCAGATCGGTGTAGCTGGCAGACAGCTCCAGTTCATAGGCCATGCGGTGGGCGCCGGAGCGGGCGAAGCCAAACAGCAGGCAGGCACCTATCGTCGGCACGATGCGCCAGTTGCCAAAAATCAGGGCGGCGATGGCGAGAAAGCCCGCGCCCATGAAGACCGCGCCGGAAAAGCTGGCGGTAATCGAATATGCGTAGGACATGCCGCCCAGCCCGGCCAAGGCCCCGGAAATCATCACGGCGACAAAACGCGTCCGCGCAACACTGGCTCCCGCGGCATCCACGGCATGGGGATTGTCGCCGCAGGCCCGCAGCCGCATCCCAAAGCGGCTTTTATTCAGCAGATACCAGGCAAAAATGGCGACGACGATAATGATAATCTGAAAGGGATATATGCGGCTAAAGGCCGCCCCGATCACGGGAATGTCGGAAAGTACGGGGATGTCAAAGCGGGGAGAAACCCCCAACTGTATTCTGTCCGAAGGCTGGTCGAAGACCTGGGCGTTTATCTGCCGGGTGAGAAAAGCGGTCAGGGCGACAGCCAGTATGTTTATGACCACCCCGGATATGACCTGATTGGCCATGAATTTCACGCAGAGCAGGGCGTGGAGCATGGCAAAGGCCGCCCCGCCGAGCATGGCACAGAGGAAGGCCAGATACATCGGCACGGTCGAGTGCTGGGCGAAGAGGCCGCCGAAAAAGGCGACAAACAGCGCCCCCACGAAGGCACCCATGCCCAAAAGCCCCTCCAGGGCCAGGTTTATGACGCCGGAGCGTTCGCTGTAGATGCCGCCGATGGCAATGCAAAACAGCGGTATCGCGTATGCCAGTCCGTCTATGAGGATGGTGTCCATGGTGTTTCCTCCGTTCCGTCACCCCGCAATGTTTTAATGCGGGGCCCCCTGATAGTAACCGCTACACGCAGGGGATTCCGCATAAAAGCATTGCGCAATGACGATATAGCACCTGCCCTACGATTATCGTTTATTTATTATTTTCTTCACATACGCCCCACAAGCCGCAAACAACAATATCAACCCCGTCATCACCTGCGCGATCTCGCGTTGGACATTCAGGAGGGAGCTCATGTATGTCGAGCCGCGTGAGATGACGGTGATTAAACAGGAAGCAAACAAAGCCCCCAACGGCGAGGCATTGCCCAAAAGCGCCACGGCGATGGCGTCAAAGCCCATGGTCGGCAAGTCCCGGAGCGGAATCGAGGCATAGAGCCCCAGATAGTAGGTCACACCCGCCAGCCCGGCCAGGGCCCCGGAGAGGGTCATCGCCAGCATGATATTCAGGCTGGGGGATATGCCCAGATAACGCGCCGCTTTCAGGTTTGCGCCCACCGCGCATAGATCAAAGCCCGAGCGGGTGCGTTTGATGAAAAAGCGCAGGGCAAAGGCGGTAGCGATGGCCAACAGGATAAAGACGGGCAGGGCCGTCCGGTAGGAGCCGACCGGCACGTTTTGGAACACCAGGCGGGCGGCCGGGGACACATCCCGGGATTGGCGGGTAACGGGGTCCACGTAGTTGCCCAGGATGAAAAAGGTGGTAATAAACTGGATAATGTAGTTTAACATGATGCTGGAGACGACCTCGTTGATATTGAATCGGTCTTTGAGAAAACCGATTATCGCCCCCACCAGCGCCCCCGAAGCCGCCCCGACGAGCAGCACCAGCGGCATTGCCAGATAGGCGGGCAGGCCGGAATAGCCGACCAGGATGGTCGCCATGTAGCCGGCAAAGAGCATCTGTCCGGCCACGCCGATATTGAACAGGCCGCCTTTCAGCGCCACCACAATGGCGAGGGCGGCGAATATCATTGGCGTCAGTTCCGCCAGCGAGAGCATGATGTCGCTCAGCATCCCGCGACCCGCCGCGTAGTTGGGTCGGGGCATGAGGCCCGCGCCCTGGAGTATCGCCCGGAAGGCCGTGAGCGGGTTATGGCCCATGATGAGGAACATCAATGACACGACAAAAAGCGATGCCAGTATCGCCAGCAGGGGGATGGTGTAGGCTTGCCGCCGTTCGTCGCCGATTATTTTGTATATTACTGCCTTCATGTTCAGCCTCTGACTGCTGGATTGCCGCGTCACGCTTCGCGCGACTCGCAATGACGTTGTATTTATCTTTCTTTAATTACCCTTTTACACCCATCATATACTCCCCGATCTCCTCCGTCGAAAGCTCCTGCGCGGGGGCGATGCGCCGCATCTGCCCTTCATACATGACACCGATCGTGTCGGCCAGCAACATCACTTCGTCCAGCTCCATGGAAATAAGCAGCACGGCGCGTCCGGCGTCACGTTCTGCCAGGATGTGCTCGTGGATGGCGCGGGTCGCGCCGATGTCCAGGCCACGCGTCGGCTGGACAAACATCATCAACTGTCCGCCGTATTCGATTTCGCGGGCGACAATGGACTTTTGCTGGTTGCCGCCGGACATGGAGCGGGTGAGGGTCTCGCCGCCGCGTCCACCGCGTATGTCGTATTTATCTATCAGTTTATCAGCGAAGACTTGAAACTCACGTTCCCGCAGGATGCTGCGGGTCGAAAAGGGCGGCTGATAGTAGCGTCTGGCCGCCAGATTTTGGCGCAGAAAAAAATCCAGCAGCAGGCCGACATCCTGACGGTCTTCGGGCACGTAGGACAGGCCGGCTTCCATCCGCGCCCGAATCGGTGCCCGGGTGATGTCCTTGTCCGCGAGCATTATCCGGCCATCCGTTATCGGCAACAACCCGGCGATGGCGTCGGCCAACTGTGTCTGCCCATTGCCATCCACCCCGGCAACGGAAAAAATCTCGCCCGCGCGGATGCTGAACGATACGCCGTCCACCTGGGTAACGCCCCGGTTTAATACCCGTAGATTTTGGACGGCCAGGACCACCTCGCCGTAGTCGTGTGCCGCCCCCCGCGCTTCTTCTTCCAGCTCACGGCCGACCATGTAGGCGGCCATTTCGGCAATGGAGGTGTCGGCGACATTATATACGCCGACGAGCCGACCCCGGTTTAGCACCGCGCAGCGGTCGGCGATTTGCTTGACCTCGCCCAGCTTGTGGGTGATGAGGATAATGGTCTTACCCAGTTCGCGCAGATTGTTTAAAATCCGCATCAGATGTTCGATTTCCTGCGGTGCCAGCATCGCCGTCGGTTCATCAAAAATGAGGATTTCCGCCTCGCGGTAGAGCATTTTCAGGATTTCGACGCGTTGGCGCACGGAAACGCCGACGTTTTGGATGAGGGCCTGCGGCTCCACGTCCAGCCCGACGGCCTGCGATATTTTCTCGACCGCCTGGTTGGCGGCCTTTATGTCCACATAAGGAAAGAGACCCAAGCTTTTGCGCATGGGCTCGTCGCCGAGGATGATGTTTTCGGCGATGCTCATGTCTTCCACTAATTTGAAGTGCTGATGCACCATGCCGATGGACAAAGAGGAGGCATGGGCAGGCGAACTGATGCTCACGCGCTCACCGCGCAGATAGATGTCACCCGCGTCCGGCTCGTAGAGACCAAAGAGGATGCTCATCAGGGTGGATTTGCCCGCCCCGTTTTCGCCCAGCAGGGCAAAAATCTCACCCCGGCGTATCGCAAGCGAGATATCGTCGTTCGCGACCACGCCGGGGAAGCGTTTAGTTATGTGTTTTAGTTCGATGATGTTTTGCATTTGCTATACCAGGGTCAAAAGGTCATGCTTTTCATGCTTGCATGAAAAAGCATGAGTTTGTGACCCGCAAAACACGAGAAAGTAGCCCGATTAGGGCGGATTTCGAGTGTTTTAGGCTGGCGAGAGCATGAAATGCGAAGCCAGCCGTGGTATTCGATCCCTTACCTAGCTACATTACCGGGCACAAAATTACCCGGAGGCTGGATCTCACCGGATTTTACCGCGCTATAGGCATCGGCCAACACCGAGAGCGTGTCCGCGGAGAGCTGATGACGGCCGCTGGCGGAGACATAGCCCGTGGAATCCGTGTCGGCTCCCAGGACGAAGTTCCCGCCGCTGAAAGTACCATTATTTATCGCCGTGAGCTGACGGGTGACGTTTATTCTCATGTTTTTAAGGCCGCTGGTCAGTACCACATTGCCGTCGGCATAGACACCGTCGCTGTATTGATCGACGTCGCAGCCAATGATCATCGCCCCGGCGCTTTCCATCGCTGCCGTGAAGGCGCCGTTACCCGATCCGCCCGCCGCCACGAAGATGATGTCCACGCCTTCTGCTATCAGGGCCTCGGCAATCACCTTTCCGGTGGCTGGGTCGCCAAAATCCTGGACGTAGTTGCCGCCGACATTGGCGCCGGTGACATCTTCCCCGGCATAGGCGGCGATGGCGACCAGCTCCGCACTCGTGCCCAGATTTTCATTGGCCCAGCGCACGCCGGCCTCGAAGCCGAACTGATAATTCACCACCGGCGGGAAGGCGATGCCGCCGATGAAGGCGACTTTCCCGCTGCTGCTCTCCAGCGCTGCCGCCAAACCGGCAAAGAAGCCGCTTTCTTGCTCCTTGAAGGTCATGGCGTAGATATTTTCAAATTCGGTCACGCCGTCCACTTCGGCCGGATGCTCGTCCACGAGAATGAAGAATTTCTGCGGATTGTCCACGGCGATGGCAGACACACCGGCGAACTGGAAGCCCGGCAGGACGATGACGTCATAATCGGCCACGACAGCCTCGACATCGTTCATCGAATTGGCTATTTCCGCCGATGTGACGGCCCTGACCGTCGCCCCGGGATTCGCGGCGATAAAGTCGTTGATGCCTTCGTAGTTGTCTTGGTTGAAGGAACCGTCGTCCACGCTGGAGCCGCTTGTGACGATGACGATTTTCAGCCCCTCATCATCCGATGCGCTGTCCGTGCCAGAGCCGCCGCCGGACGCGCAAGCGGTAAATGCCAATAGCAGGACCAGGGACAGGGCCGTTAGTTTGATTTTGTTCATTTTTCACCTCTCAATTCTATTTATGGTTTTCTTTTACTGTGTCATTATAACACAAAGACCATATATGAGCCAAGTAGAATTTCCTTAAGTTGACAGGGCCGTAAATACTCTTTATCATATAAAAGGAAGATATGCAAAACACAAGCAACCCACGAAAGGAATAACCCATGTCCGATAATTGGTCAGTTAAAGATGACATCCGCAAGGAGCAGAGGGCGGCGCTGAAAGATATGTCGCTTAAACAAAAGTGTGCCTATTTTTGGCAGTATTATTGGATTCAGACGCTCATCACGGCGGGGGCGCTGATCGTTGCCATCAGCCTGATAAGCAGCATTGCCGGCAATAAGCCCTATTCTTTCTATGCGATGATGATCAATTCCTACACCCTGGACAGCGATCAAATGAGCGCCGATTTTGCCGCCTATGCCGGACTGGGTGGCAATGATGCCAAATGTTACATAGAAACGGACATAATCATGGAAGGCGAAGAATTTGGCCAACAGGCCTACGCCATCGTGCAGCGGATTATGGCGATGATAATGACCGGCGAGCTGGATGTCTTTGTGTCGGATGGGATTACCTTTGCCGGCAACGCCCACAACGAAATCTTCATCGACCTGCGTTACGTCTTGGACGCGGCGGAGCTGGCTCAGTTTGAGGGCAACATATTTTATATCGACCAAAAAGTGGTGGATGAATTAAACAACAGCGACTATGACCCGCAGGCCGAGTCCGTGCGTTCTGTCGGTCCCACCAGCAACGCGGAACTGAGCGCATATCGCGAGGCGTGGGCGATAGAGCAGATGGCGGAGCCGATACCGATAGGGATATTTGTGGGCGACTTTCCCTTGATAAAAGATAGCGGGGCCTTCCCGACGGGCTTGCCGGTCTTTGGCATCATCACCAACTCGCAGCACATTCCGGCCGCGCAGCAGTTTCTTTGGTATCTGATGGGCGAATAATAATCCGTCTTATTTTACCGTATCGACAAACATATGGTAGATGGCCCGTATTGCCGTTTCAAAATCCTCATTGGCCACGCCCACGATGATGTTTAGCTCGCTGGAACCCTGGTCTATCATGCGGATGTTGATATTGGCATAGGCGAGGGCCGAAAAAATCCTGCCCGCCGTGCCGCGCATCGACCGCATACCCCGCCCCACAATGGCAATCGTCGCCAGATCCCCCTCTATTTCGATATGGTCCGGCTTGGCGAAGCGGTTTATGGCGGCGATGACTTTTTGCTCCTTGTTGGCAAACTCGTCTTGGTGGACAAACACCGTCAGCGTGTCGATACCCGATGGCATATGCTCAAACGAGATACCGTGGTCTTCAAAGGCCTGCAATACCTTACGGCCAAAGCCTATCTCCGAGTTCATCAAATCCTTGTCGATATTGACGGCGCAAAAACCTTGCTTGCCGGCGATGCCGGTGATGACATATTTAGGTTTTTGGCAGGTACTTTCCACAATCCAGGTACCATCATCCGCGGGGCTGTTGGTATTTTTGATGTTTATCGGGATACCGGCCAGGCGCACGGGGAAAATGGCATCCTCGTGGAGGACGCTGGCACCCATGTAGGCTAGCTCCCGCAGTTCGCGGTAGGTGATGATGTCTATCAGGGCGGGATTCTCAATAATGCGCGGGTCCGCGACCATGAAACCGGAAACGTCGGTCCAATTTTCATAGACATCGGCCATGACCGCGCGGGCGACGATGGATCCGGTGACATCCGAGCCGCCCCGGGAAAAGGTCTTGATTTCGCCGTTTTCATAGGCGCCGTAAAAACCGGGCACAACGGCATTATCCATATTAGCCAGGCGCTGCCCGAGTAAATCATTGGTGCCTTCGGCATCAAATGTTCCGTCGTCATTAAAACGGATGACCGCGGCGGCATCGACAAATGCAAAATCCAGATAGGCCGCCATGATGATACTGTTCAGGTATTCACCACGGGAGGCGGCATAGTTCACCCCCAAATGGGCCTGAAAGTTTGCCGCGATTAAATCAAATTCCCCGTCCAACGTTAAATCCAATGAAAGGCCGTCTATAATTTCCTGGTAACGGGCTTTAATGTCCGTCAACATAGGGCTAAAATCCCCGCCGGCTTCGGCCTGGGCGTAGCAGTCATAGAACATGTCCGTTACTTTTGTATCATCGGCAAAGCGCTTGCCGGGCGCGGACGGCACCACGAAGCGCCGGGCTTCATCCGATACGATGATGTCTTTTGCTTTTTGGAACTGCTCGGCACTGGCCAGGGAGCTGCCGCCGAATTTTACGACTGTTTTCATGGGTTGACCTCGCTTAACAACAAAACAATTCCTCTATCAACAAATGCCCCTCAGCGACATGATCATTACTGGCGCGGCATACGGCTTCATTATACGCGCGGGAGCCGGGGCCAGCATCATCCGCATGGCGGCTGTCATAGAGCAAAAACGGCACCGCATCATGGCTGTGCGTGCGTATACGCAGCGGTGTGGCGTGGTCGGGCATGACGAGCAGCCGAAAATCCACGCCGTCATCGCGCAGGCGCTCATACACCGGCGCCACTATTTTTTGGTCCACATACTCTATCGCCCGGATTTTATTATCCAAATCCCCGCGATGGCTCATTTCATCCGGCGCCTCGACATGGATCAGGGCAAAATCATGTTCCTCGCTAAGCAGGGCTTGCAGGGCGGCATCCACTTTTCCGGCGTAGTTGGTATGCAGGGTGGCGTTGGCACCGGGCACATGGGCGACGCTCATGCCGGCAGCCACCCCTATGCCTTTCAACAGATCCACCGCCGAAATAACGATGCCTGTTTTGCCGGTTTTTTCCTGGAAGTTCGGCAGTTGCGGCTTGGTGCCCGCACCCCAGAACCAAAAACTGTTGGCGGGATTTTCGCCGCTGTTCTTCCGCTTATCATTTATCGGATGGCGGCTTAAAAGGTGATGGCTTTGCTCCATCAGCGTGAGGAAGGGGCCATCCGCAGGCAGATATGGGCCAATGCATTTGCCCAGGATGTCATGGGGGGCGTTAAATGCGGGGATGGACGCGGTATTTTGGGCCTTCCATATCAGGCAGTGGCGGTAGCTTACGCCGGGATGAATCTCAAAAGAAAAATCATATGCAGGCAAGGCAGCGCTCACCGCCGCCAGCAGCGCCTTGGCTGTTTCACTGTCTATCTCACCGGCGCTGTGGTCCAGGATATGGCGCCCCGCATAGGTATCCTCTGCTTCCGACAGGCTGACCAAATTCAGGCGTATGGCCACATCGCCTTCTTGCAAGGGGATGCCGATGGACAGGGCTTCCAGCGGAGAGCGGCCCGTATAATACAGGCTGGGGGAAAAGCCTAAAACGCTCAAACAGGCCACATCGGAGCCGGGGGCCATCTTGGGGGGAACGGTTTGTGCCGTACCCAGGCGGGCCTTCCCGGCCAGCATATCCAACATGGGGGTGTGGGCGGCGGCCAAGGGGGTTTTTCCCCCAAGGGCATGTATGGGTTCGTCTGCCATGCCGTCGCCGATGATGATGATGTATTTCATGGGTTTGCTCATAAATTTATACTATCCGTATGCGACTGATGATGCCATCCGGCAATTTAGCAACGCTGTCCTCAAAGGCGGCCTCGCTCATCGGCTCGACTAAAAAAGCATATTCATCTGCGTTTATGACCGCCAGCGGCCTATGGCCGGGGAAAAGGGTGGCGGTGGCGCGGCTGTTGGCTTCACTGTTTGCCATGCGGACGAAAAAGCGGCGCTGGGTTCGGCCCGGCGGAGCAATGTCCATATCCGTATCATCCCAAAAACAGAGGGTGCTCTGGCCGCCGCTGCGGACACAGTCCACCACATCGGAGATAATTGCGCTGGCGGTGGGCAGCTTTCCCGCCCCCCGGCCATAATACATGCTATACTCCAGATTGTCGCTTAAAACGAGGATGGCATTGTAGACATCGCTGACATTATACAGGGGCTGGGAGCTATCCAGCAAGAACGGTGCGACGATGGCGCCCAGTTGCCCGTTTTCATCCAATTCGGCCATGGCCAGCAGTTTTATCGTCATACCCAGCGCTTTTGCATAGTCAAAATCCGCCGCCGAAATCCGCGTGATGCCCTCGGTAGGGATGTTTTCATATTTAACGCGCCGCCCCGTCATCTGCGAAGCCAGGATGGCGAGCTTGCGACAGGTGTCGTCCCCTTCGACATCGGCTTTGGGGTCGGACTCCGCGTAGCCCAGTTGCTGTGCCTGTGCCAAGCTTTCCGTATATGTGGCACCGTCCTTTTCCATTTTGCTGAGGATATAGTTGGTGGTGCCGTTAAGGATTCCCATGATACGCTCAATGTTTTCCGCTGTCAAGGAGCTTACCAGCGGGCGGATGATCGGAATACCGCCGCCCACGGCCGCCTCGAAGAGGTAGCTGCATTTATTTTCGCGGGCCAGCCTTAGTAACTCGGCGCCATGTGCCGCCACCAGCTCCTTGTTGGAAGTGATCACACTTTTACCCATAAGCAGGGCGCGTTTGCTAAAGTCATAAGCCGGACTGAGGCCGCCGATGGCCTCGCAGATGATGTTTATTTCGGGATCGTTGATGATTTTCTCAAAATCGTCTGTAATCTTATGTGCGTTGGCATCGCCGGGGAAGGCGCGTATGTCGAGGATGTATTTTACGTTTATGCTATCACCGGAGCGCATATCAATATCGGCCCGATTTTTTGTAAGAATCTCCACGATACCGCTGCCCACGATGCCATAGCCCAAAACGGCGATATTTGTCATTTTCTTAGTTCCTTTCGTTTTCCACATCATTGCCACGCTACGCATGGCGTACCTGCTGACCCGCAATCTCGTTTTTTATTATTTACTTTATACTAGCTTATTTTAGGGCATCATATTCAATCGCTTCCATGGCCGCTTGCGATATTTCACCGCTAAAGACGGTCACGGCCTCACCGGTCATGTAAATCTTTTTCGCCTGGCGATCCCAGAATATGAGCAGTTCCCCGCCGTTTTGACGGACGCTAATCTCGTCTTCCGTGAGGCCGCCCAGGACGCAGGCCACCAAGGCGGCGCAAGAGCCGCTCCCGCAGGCCAGGGTTTCGCCGCTGCCCCGCTCCCAGACCCGCATCCGGATGGTTTTTCTGTCGATAATCTCGATAAATTCCACATTTGTCCGCTCAGGAAAGCGCGGATGATGCTCAAACAGCGGCCCCAGCGTTTCCATGTCCAGGGCATCCAGGGCGGGATAAACGACCACGGCATGGGGGTTACCTATGGAAACGCAGGTCATTTTCATTTGTGTTCCGGCAATTTTTATCGGCTCATCCACGGCCCAGGCATGGTCCGAGACCACGGGAATCTTGCTGGCGGTAAGCTCCGGGGCGCCCATGCAGACACGAACACTGTGCACAAGGCCCGCTTCCATAAATAGCTCCAGTTCATACACTTTGCCGGCGCTCTCCACCGTCATTTTGGCGCTGTGGTCGCTGTCCGCTGCCGTCTGCGCCGGATGCTGTTTTTCATAAAAATACTTGGCCACGCAGCGCAGTGCATTGCCGCACATGGCCGAATAGCTGCCGTCGGCGTTGTACATATCCATGCCGCAATCGGCCTTTTTGGATGGGCGGATGTACACGACCCCATCGCCGCCGATGCCACGATGCCTGTCACTAAGAAGCCGCGCCAGCCGGCCCTTCTGGGCATCCGGGATCTGTTCGATAAAGCAGTCTATGTAGATGTAGTCATTGGCCAGGCCGTGCATTTTCGTAAATCGCATGGGATAAGTCCTTTGTTTTACCGATGAACCCCCAACAATTCTAACACAACTGCCGCCAAAGCACAAATAAAAACTAAAGCGCTGTCTGGTGGCTGTGGTGGCCCAGCATTTGAAGGAGGTGATGCGGATGGAAAATAAAAGTTGTGATCAAATACATTCAACCCATTTAAGGTAATTGCACACATACACTTGACGTGTGTGTGCAATTACTTTAAAATAAACACGGTGACAATTATGATATTTACACATAAAGAACTGGAAAAAGCTTTCAAATCGGACTATCAGATAAAGAAGAGGATTGCTGAAGGAAAGCTCCATAAGATTGACAGGGGTATTTATAGCGACACGCTATCCGTCCATCCATTGGAAGTTATTACCAAGAAATACCCTTCTGCGATTTTCACTATGGATAGTGCCTTCTATTTTCATGGATTAACAGACGTGATTCCTCAAAAAATGCATTTAGCCGTAATAAGGACCGCTAACCGAAGGATGGCCCGCAATAATATTGCAATGGTCTATGTGCTGGAAAAACTCCTGGGCATCGGTAAAACCCAAATCATTTTCGATGGGGTTAGCATAAATATTTACGACAAGGAGCGAATGCTGATAGAGCTAATCAGAAATAAAAAGAGGATGGCGTTTGACTACTACAAGGAAATCATCAGCTCATACCGAGCAATCGTGGATGAGTTGGACGTAAGGGCCATTGAGGATTACGCAAGGGCATTTGATTCAGACGAGTACATCTTCAAAACGATACACGAGGAGGTGTTCTGATGAATCTGGATGAGCTTCTTAATAGCTATATTTCTGAGGGCTATGACATCCTTGACGCATCTAGCAAGGCATCCCAGGATGTAATTCTCTCAAAAATCGCCAAAAGCACATTGTCGAAGAATGTGACCATCAAGGGCGGCGTAATCATGCAATTCATTTCACAAGACAAGCGCAGGGCGACCAGGGATTTCGATTTGGATTTTATCAGATATTCATTGGCGGATGATTCAATCAGAACTTTCATTGATGCACTCAACGAGGCCGGCGATGATGTGACGATATCCATTGCCGCACCGATACAGGAACTGAGCCACCAAGCTTATCATGGGAAAAGAGTGATTCTCGAATTAGTTGACTTGGCAGGTAGCAAAATCGGAGCAAAGCTCGATATCGGCGTTCATGATAAGTTGGACATTGAACAGGATGAATACTGTTTTGAATTGAACAGCATAAACGATAATGTGACGTTGTTCATGAATTCCAAGGAACAGATGGTTGCGGAAAAGCTAAGATCCTTGTTGAAACTCGGGCGATTTTCCACCCGATATAAGGATCTCTTTGATATTTATTACTTCGTTACTGTCTTTGGGTTGGACACAAGCAAACTTGCTAAATGCATTCGCGAGTTCATCCTTGAAGCGAAAGACATGAGAGAAGCAAATATGAACGATGTCACCGTGAGATTGGACAGCATTTTCCGAAATAATACCTATTTGAAGAAAGCAGATACGGCACGCAATAATTGGATTGAAGTTCCTATTATCGAGGTGACAACAAGGATAATAACATTCTTAAGCGAAGATATGACATAGATGTTTATTTACGACTGGACGTGGCCGAGTTTGTGGATATTACCCTCACG
>Ga0099364_10006109_pt1 | contig 17626 bp, 15 predicted proteins | sample TergutTh196P3_FD_73070 | JGI IMG/M metagenome (GOLD analysis project Ga0099364, IMG submission 73070) | Microcerotermes parvus P3 segment gut microbial communities from Pointe-Noire, Republic of the Congo - Th196 P3 | ecosystem: Host-associated > Arthropoda: Insects > Digestive system > Gut ...
ATAATAAAACCGACAGAAAATGATGATTTTCTATATTTAATATTACCGGTGAGATTAAAAAATGAATAATTAACAACTAACAACTAACAGATAACAACTAACAACTAACAGATAACAACTAATAAATAATAAATAACAAATTGTAATAAAGTTGTAGGGTACGCACACTGGGCGTACCGTTGCACATAATTTACTGGGCGTACCGTTGCACACAAATTTGTTTTTTAATTAATTAAATTAGATTTTATGTAATTAAATTTTAATAATAAATATTTATTATTTATTATTTATTATTTATTATTTATTTTTTATTTATTATTATTTCCAGCTTGTCTGGGAAAGGTTTACTTTATGAATATATTAAAATTTGAAGGAGAGAATTTTAGAAATCTTTTAAATTTTGTTATTGAACCTGATAAAAATAATATTATTGTTGGCAATAATGCCCAAGGTAAAACAAATTTAATCGAAGCTATATGGTTATTTACAGGATTCAAAAGTTTCAGAGGGTCTAAAGATAATGAATTTGCCTGTTTTGAAAAAGATTATGCTAAGCTAAATATGCAATACAATGACGATATTAGAAATATAAAAGCTAATTTAGATATTATAAATACTGAAAACGGTACTGTCAAAAAAGCAAAATACAATAATGTTACATTAAAAAGCACAAGCGGATTTATAAGCAAATTTAAATGTTGCGCTTTCTCTCCGGTACATCTTAATATTGTAGGCGACGGCCCGGGGATAAGACGTCGGTTTTTGGATACAGCAATAAGTCAATTACGCCCTGATTATGCGGTAAAAACTTTGGAATATGAAAAAATAATAAAACAACGCAATGTTTTGCTGAGAAATTACACAGGCAAAAATTCATTGCCCGACACATTGTGCATATGGGATGAACAACTTGCGAAAATAGGAACATTAATTCATCTTTTAAGACGTGATTATGTTAAAAAATTAAACAAATTCGCAAAAGAAATATATTCAGAAATTTGTATGGATAAAGAAATTTTAAATATAGAATATTCATCTTCTGTATTTGATGATTATGATACAAAAGATGAATATAGTCAACAAAATATAGATTATTATTATAAAAAATTACAGCAATCACAAAAACAAGATTTAAACATCGGCAGTACAAGAATAGGAATACACAGGGATGATTTGTTGTTGAACATAAATGATATATCAGTAAAAACTTATGGGAGCCAGGGTCAAAAACGAAGCACGGTTCTTGCATTAAAAATGGGTGAAGCGGCAGTTATAAGAGAAATTTCCAAAACACAGCCGATAATTTTATTAGATGATGTATTAAGCGAACTTGATAATTACAGAAAAGACTATATACTTAATAATATAAAAGATTCTCAAGTTTTTTTGACATCTTGTGACACAGAAAGTATTGTATCATTAAAAAGCGGAAAAGTCTTTTATGTGAATGAGGGGAGAATCAACTAACAACTAACAAATAACAGATAACAAATAAAAAATTGTAGTAAGGTTGTTTTTAGTTGAGTTGATGTACAGATTTTTTATAATTAATAAAGTTTTAATAAAAATATCTATTATCTGTTATTTGTTAGTTGTTAGTTGTTTTGGAAAGGATTATATATAAAATGCCGGAGATTAGTTTGTTTTATGGAATTAAAATTACAATGAATTGGGATGAGCACAATCCTCCCCATTTTCATGTTAATTATGCAGATAATAATGCGGCAATTGATATACAAAAAATAAAAGCATATAAAGGACATTTACCAAACAAGCAATTAAAACTCGTTCTCGCATGGTGTGAGATACATAAAGACGAACTCATGCAAAATTGGGTTTTAGCAAGAGAAAACAAACCGTTAAATCATATAAAACCGCTAATATGAAGTGGTCAGTGGTCAGTGGTCAGTGATCAGTGATCAGAATTTGTTAATATGAAGTGATCAGTGGTCAGAATTTATATATAAAATTTATTTGGAGATAAAAATGGAAAGCGAAGAATTAATTTTAAATAGTGAGTTGGATTTCAGATATTTTTGGCCCGAGGTTTTACAAGTTGTTCCAACCGATGATTATGGGGTTTATGCCTATTTTAACGACGGCTCTATACATTATTATGATGTAAAACCTCTAATAAAACCAAACACAGTATTTGAAGTTTTACAAAATATTAACATATTTAAATCAAAAATAACTATACTAAACGACACTGTAGCATGGGACATAAAAGGAAACAGAAGCGAAAGAGACTGCATAGACATCGACGTTTTTAAAATATTCAACTCAAAGGAGACAGAAGACCCTTTGACAACTAACAACTAACAGATAACAAATAACAAATAATAACCGAAGCGGGGGTTGTCCAAGTAAAAAAGCGTAAAACAAAAAGAAATATTTATTATTTTTCATTTGTCATTTATTAGTTGTTATCTGTTATCTGTTAATTGGGAAAGTGGTTTTTTATGTATTTGCATTTAGGTGGGAGTTGTGTTGTTCGGTTTGAAAATGTTATTGGGATTTTTGATATTGAAAAAACAACATCAGACCCGATTACAAAAAACTATCTGAATAAAGCAGGAAAAGCGGGAGAAGTAATATACCCCACCAATGATTTACCGCGTTCTTTTGTTGTAACAAGCGAAAATAACAAAGCCAAGTATAATAAGTGCAATAAGGACAAGCAAAAAATATATTTATCCCAATTCACAACAAATAAATTAACGATGAACGATGTACAATGAACAATTATGGAACATGAAGGGCACAAACCTTGTATCGTCGTTGCGTTTCAACAGCGGTGCGAAAAAGCGAAAAAAATACGGAAATCTTACCAACCGAGAGCAAACGACGATTAATAAATCATCTTGGTGTCATCCCCTGGGGTTTTTAGGGGGATTGTTCCCCTAAACGATTTTTGCTTACTTTGTATCGTTACAAAGTAAGTGCGGTGTCGAGCGCAATCTCGACAAACCCTCTTATCCGCTGAAGCCAGCGGTTAAAAAATGCCATTCGCGGCATGAGCGAAAAAGATTTTGCTTACTTTTTATAAAAGTAAGTGCCCATTCGCGGCAAAAGCGAAAAACAAATAAAGGAAATATTTATGGAAAATAACAATGTTGAAAATGCAAACAATGCAAATAATTTAAATTATGATGAAAATCAAATACAAGTTCTTGAGGGTATGGAAGCTGTACGGAAACGTCCGGGTATGTACATAGGCTCTACAGGGTCTCGCGGTCTGCATCATCTTGTGTATGAAATTGTCGATAATGCTATTGACGAGGCTTTAGCAGGGTATTGTGATACTATTAATGTTCAACTTTTACCCGATGATGTTGTTCGTATTATAGACAACGGAAGAGGAATACCAACGGGAATACATCCGACAGAGGGCATAAGCGCGGCTACTTTAGTATTTACTACCTTACACGCAGGCGGCAAATTCGGCGGCGGCGGATATAAAGTAGCAGGGGGTCTTCACGGTGTAGGCGCGGCTGTGGTTAATGCGCTTAGTGAATGGCTTGAAATTGAAATATGTGACGGTAAAAATAAATATTATCAACATTTTGAACGCGGAGAATATACAGAACCGTTAAAAGAAATTGATAAAACAACAAGAATCGGCAGTGTTATTACCTTTAAAGCTGATTATCAAATATTTGAAACTACCGAATATGAATATGAATTATTACAGTCAAGATTAAGAGAACAGGCTTTTTTAAACGCAGGCGTTTGTATTATACTTTCAGATTTACGGCATGAGGGCGACGAACGCAAAGATGTAATGAAATATGAGGGCGGCATAAAAAGCTTTGTTGAATTTAAACACCAACGCAAAGGGTTAGAAAATCTTCATCCGCAAGTTATTTATATTCATGATAAACAAGAAGATACCGAAATAGAAATAGCAATGCAATATAACACAAGCTTTTATGAGGCAATATCTTCTTTTGCGAATAATATAAACACATCAGAGGGCGGAACACATGAAATAGGCTTTAAAACTGCACTTACAAGAGTTCTCAACGATTACGGCAAAAGATATAAAATTATAAAAGACACAGACAAAAACCTCTCCGGGGAAGATGCAAGAGAGGGGTTAACTGCAATTATAAGTGTAAAACTTACCGATTGTGAGTTTGAAGGACAGACAAAATCAAAACTGGGTAATACCGAAGTACGCAGTTTAGTAGAAAAAATGATGTCAACAAAACTCGTTAACTATCTCGATGAAAATCCGTCTGTTGCTAAAACTATATTAAATAAATCTTTAAACGCACAACGGGTGCGGGAAGCGATGAGAAAAGCGCGTGATATTGAACGCAAAAAAAGCGGGCTTGAATCAAATTCATTGCCAGGGAAATTAGTAGACTGTACCGAAAAAAAATCCGAATTGACAGAAATATATATTGTCGAGGGTGACTCTGCGGGCGGTTCTGCAAAAGGCGGACGGGATAACCGTTATCAGGCAATACTTCCGTTGTGGGGAAAAATGCTTAATGTAGAAAAAGCAAGACACGACAAAGTATACGGCAACGAAAAATTAATTCCTGTAGTAACAGCGTTGGGTTGTTCAATAGGCGATGAATTTGACATAGAAAGATTAAGATACGGAAAAGTAATAATCATGGCGGACGCAGACGTTGACGGCAGTCATATAAGAACACTGTTATTAACATTTTTCTTCAGATTTATGAAGCCGTTGGTAGAAAACGGACGTATATATATTGCACAGCCGCCTTTGTATAAACTAACAAAAGGAAAGCAAAAATATTACGCATATACAGACAAAGAACGTGACGAACTCCTTGAAAAATTATCCGCCGAATCCTCAACAAAAATTAACGTCCAAAGATGGAAAGGGTTAGGGGAGATGAACTCATCAGAATTATGGGAAACAACAATGAACCCGGAAAACCGTATATTAGTAAAAATAGAAATGAGCGATGCAGAAGCGGCGGACGAAATGTTTAGCATACTAATGGGCGACAAAGTAGCTCCAAGAAGAGAATTCATAGAAGCCAACGCACGCTATGCGAAGAATTTGGATATATAACAGATGACAGATAACAGATAACAGATAGCAATTATTTATATTGTAGGGGACGCACACTGGGCGTACCGTTGTACCAAACCTTGATATTCCCCATTGACAAATAAAAAATATGTAGGGGCGGCAATCTGCCGCCCGCCGTATAACAATTAACAGTTATGGAACATTAGAAGCACAAACCCTCGAAACGCAGACGCTTGATTGGAAGCAGCAACATTCAAAATATTACCCACCGCTAAGGGGCGGCTGCGTAACACAAAACTACGATAGGAGCACAGGGGGTTTTTAGGGGGAAAGCCTAAACGACTTTTGCTTACTTTGCGTCGCTGCAAAGTAAGTGCGGTGTCGAGCACAATCTCGACAAACCTTCCCTTTCGCTGAAGCCAGCGAAAAAATGATTTTTTTACTTTTATAAAAAGTAAAAGTGCCCGTTGCGGCATGAGCGACAAACAAACTTTTCCGCTGAAACCAGCGGTAAAAAGATGCCATTCGCGGCATGAATGAAAAAATATTTTGTTTACTTTTACAAAAAGTAAATGCCATTTCACTGCACAAGTGAAAAAAATAAAAAACCACTTATGAGAAAGGAAAACAAAAACCATGAACGATTTAAACAATGAAATCAAAACATCCGATGAAATCGAAACACCAAGCAAAAAAAACAGAGGAGTAAAACCGCCGATTTTTGCGTCAGTTGCGTTTGCGTTAATTATTATCGCATGGGTTGTTATGATATTATTAACATCTACTGAACAAGTAACACCGCTTTCTATTATTCTAACAATAATATGTTTTATCTTAATTACAATAAGATGGATATTATATATTAACGACAAAAAGAAAGAAAATTTAGAGGCAGAAACAGCAGAAGCAGAAGACGAAGATGTCGATGTTGATAATATATAAATTAGTGGTCAGTGATCAGTGGACAGAATTTATTTATAATGTTTTGTGTAAACCCAGTGCATAAGCATAAGTCTGATAAATTATAAGAAAGATTTCATAATGATAAAAGAAATTAATTTTAAATATGATATTTCGCCTAATGAAATGAATAGTGCGATGAAGTTTTTTGACCGCAAAACTAAGTTTAACGGAAGAATGGCTTTTACATCTGTACTTGGTATTGTTGCGGCTTTATATACATATGACTGGATTGTTCGGCAGGAGAACCAATCGTTTTCGATTTTCATTATCGGAATATGTTTGGGATTTATTGCTGTGATGTGGGTGAATGCCGCGAACCGCCGTAAAAGTTTAACAAAAGCAATGGAATTGGGTGCAAATAATTTTGCTGTGACAGTGAATGAAACAGAAATTATCACAACTTCAATCGAAAATGAGCAATATATCGTAGAAGATAATACCGCAGAAGATGGAAATGTTTCACATGAAACATTTGGACAAGCTTTAGAAAACATAACAACAAAAAGCAATGAAACCGCACATGATGATTATGAACACAATTTTACATATCTAAAATATAATGACAACAGGATTGTAATATATAAATTAGATAATATGTTTGTAGTTTTTATAAGTAAAGAATGGTTTTATGTATTCCCCTTTCGTTGTATAGAAAAAGAAAAAATCAAAGTAATGGAAGAAATTTTTGCTCAAAAATTAGGAGAGAGATTTGTAAGGTAAATAATGAATAAATCATTATTTACAGGTTTTAGGAGATAGGCTTTAGGTTATAGGTAGGATTAGGGTTTTAGGGGATAGGAAGGGTATTTATGAATATAAAACAACAACTTTATGATTTTATTGATTTGATTAATTCGGATGAACCTTTACCCGATGAAATAGAATCTATAAATTTAGGGAGAAAAGATATTGCAAAAGGCGAATATATTAACCATGCTGATGTAAACTGGGATTAAATAATTTTGACTAAAGAATAAAATATTGTCAGTCAGTTTAGAAATCATCTTAAAAAATAATAAAAAAGCTTTAATATATGCGGTTTTTTATTATTTTTTAGTTTGATTTCAAACTGAATGACAATACTTGAAAGGCGGGAAAAGGTTATATAGCAATTTAATTGACGAATGGCAATTTTAATTGACGAATGGCAATTTTAATTGACTATATGACCGATAAAATGGATCAAAGCGGTACAAAAATAATAGAAGTTGATATAGAAAAAGAGATGAAGAGGTCATACCTCGATTATTCTATGTCGGTAATTATAAGAAGAGCGCTGCCCGATGTACGCGACGGTTTTAAGCCTGTACATAGGCGTATTTTATATACGATGTATGAAAAGGGACTTTTACCGGAAAGAGATTACCGCAAATGTGCGGACACAGTCGGTTCTGTTTTGGGTAGCTATCATCCTCACGGTGATGCGAGTGTTTATGATTCTTTAGTGCGTATGGCGCAAAATTTTTCTTTGAGGTATCCTTTAGTAGACGGACAAGGTAACTTTGGGTCACTGGACGGAGATAAACCCGCCGCTTATCGTTATACAGAGGCAAAAATGGCGAAAATAGCCTCACAAATGTTAGTTGACATTGACAAGGAAACAGTGGATTTTGTCCCTAACTATGACGACAGGTTAAAAGAGCCGTCATATCTTCCTGCAAAATTTCCGAATTTGCTTGTGAATGGGTCTTCAGGGATTGCGGTAGGCATGGCGACAAATATTCCGCCGCATAACTTAAATGAAGTTATTAATGCGATATTTGCTTTGATTGACAACCCCGATGCCGAAAATATTGATTTAATGGAATTTGTGAAAGGGCCCGATTTCCCGACCGGCGGTATTATTATGGGTCATGCAGGGATAAGAGCGGCATATGCGACAGGACGCGGAAAAATAACATTGCGTGCCCGTGCTGAAATTGTTGAAAAACCTAACGGACGGTTTAGAATTTTGGTAACAGAAATTCCGTATATGGTGAATAAAGCTCGTATATTGGAAAACATAGGTATGCTTGTAAAAGAAAAACGCATTGAGGGCATAAGCGATTTAAACGATGAATCTTCCGACCGCGTAGGCTTGCGAATGACTATTGACTTGAAAAAAGATGCAAACCCACAAGTCGTTCTCAATCAATTATATATGATGACACAATTGCAAGAAAGCATAGGGATTATTAACCTTGCTTTAGTAAAAGGACAGCCAAAAGTTTTAACCTTAAAAGAAATGCTTACACATTATCTCGACCACCAAGTTGATATTATAATCCGCCGCACTCAATATGATTTACGAAAAGCAAAAGAACGCGCTCATATTTTGGAAGGTTTGATTGTAGCACTTGATTATATTGATGAAGTTATTTCTATATTACGCGCGTCTAAATCTATTGCCGAGGGTAAACAAAACTTGATGGAACGCTTTGGATTGGACGACATTCAAGCGTCGGCTATTGTTGCAATGCGTTTGGGGCAATTAACAGGATTAGAACGCATTAAATTAGAAGAAGAATTGGAAGAACTGCACGCGAAAATAGATGAATATCAAAAGATTTTAGGAGATAAAAACTTAGTATTAGAAATAATCCGCGAAGAATTGACAGAAATCAAGAAAAAATTCGGCGACGAAAGACGCACCGAAATTATGACTGTAAGCGGCGAGGTTGATATTGAGGATTTAATTGCAAGAGAAGAATGTGTTCTTGCGTTAACTCAATATGGTTATATTAAACGCCAAACAGTGGATAGCTATAAAACACAAAAAAGAGGCGGCCGCGGAGTTACCGGAATGAAACAGCGCGAGGAAGATTTAGTACAAGAAATGTTTATTTGCAATACCCATGATAATGTACTGTTCATCACGAACAAAGGAAAGATGTATAAACTAAAAGGCTATGAAATTCCCGAAGGAAGCAGAACTTCAAAAGGAATGAATGTCGTCAACCTTTTGCCTTTAGAAGAAGACGAAAAAATCACCGCAATGTTGAAAGTAACAGAATTTAACCCCGACCAATTTTTGACTATGGTTACAAGAAAAGGCACAGTAAAACGCACAGTTTTGAACGCTTACCAAAAAGTGCGTAAAAACGGACTAAGAGCAATTACTCTTGAAGAAGGCGACGAACTTGCATGGGTACGTTTAACAGACGGCAGATGTGATGTTATCGTCGCAACAAAAAAAGGTTTCGCAATACGTTTCAACGAAACAGATGCAAGACCTTTATCAAGAACAGCAAAAGGAGTAAGAGCAATAAGATTACGCGGCGGCGATGAAGTAGTAGGCATGGCACGGATTCGTGACGGCGAGTGTGTAATGACAGTTACCGAACGCGGAATAGGGCGGCGTACTTCTGTAGATGAATACAGGGTTCAATCAAGAGGCGGTTATGGAAGCATTAACTACAAAGTTTCAGAAGAAAAAGGAGAAGTTTGCGGAATAAAAATAGTAGGGGATAATGACGACCTTATTCTTATCAGCAGTGACGGAGTAATAATCCGCATAAAAGTAGAGGAAGTACGGAAAATGTCACGTTACGCAGGCGGTGTACGTGTAATGCGTCTTAGTGAAGATGCAAAAATCATCACATTCGAAAGAGCGGAAAGAGAAGAAATTGATGATGAAAACGATGAAGAAAACTGAGATAAAAAATGAAATCAATGATATTGTTAAAATAATAGCCAATGTCTTTTGAACATACGATTAATACAGAAGGAATAGTATTATATGAAAGATAATCTTAAAGTTTTGGTTGTCGGCGGCGGCGGGCGTGAACATTCTCTTATTCGTAAGTTAAAACAAAGTCCATTAGTGGACAAACTTTATGCCGCACCGGGGAACGGCGGCATTTCTTGTGATGCGAAATGTGTTGATATAAAAGCTACTGATATTCAAGGGATAACGCAATTTGCGGTGGACAATTCCCTTGATTTTGTTGTTGTTGCTCCTGACGACCCTTTGGTTTTGGGAATGGTTGATGCACTCGAACACAAAGGGATAAAAACTTTTGGACCAAATAAAGCCGCGGCAATAATTGAAGGTTCAAAAATATTTTCAAAAGATTTGATGAAAAAGTATAATATTCCTACTGCTGAATATCACGTTTTTGATGATTATAATTCGGCAAAAGAATATATAACGAATACAAAAAAATTTCCTGTTGTAATAAAAGCGGACGGACTTGCTTTGGGTAAAGGTGTTATTATTGCGGAAAATAAAACAGCGGCATTATCGGCGCTTGAAGACATAATGGTTAATAAAGCTTTCGGTGATTCGGGCAATAAAATTGTTATCGAAGAATTTTTGCAAGGGACGGAAGTTTCTATTTTAGCGTTCACTGACGGCGTTACAATAAAACCCATGATTTCGTCAATAGACCATAAACGCGCCCTTGACGGCGATGAGGGACTTAACACAGGCGGCATGGGAACAGTAGCACCGCATCCGCTTTTTACAAGAGAAATTGAAAATATCTGCATGGAAACGATTTTTATCCCCACGATAAAAGCGATGGAAAAAGAAAACCGCAAATTTAAAGGGTGCTTGTTTTTCGGACTTATGATAACAGACGACGGAGTCAAAGTTATCGAATATAACTGCCGTTTCGGCGACCCGGAAGCACAAGTTGTATTGCCTTTGTTGAAAACCGATTTGATGGAAATATTTCTGGCTGTTTATGATGAGAAATTAGATGAAATAGAAATAGAATGGCATAATAAATGTGCCGCCTGTGTGATTTTAGCATCAGGAGGTTACCCCGGGAAATATAAAACAGGATTGCCGATTTCCGGATTAGAAAACAACGGACAAGTTGGCGGTTTTGAGATATACCACGCAGGCACAAAAAAAGAAGACGATAAATTTTACACCGCAGGCGGTAGAGTCTTGGGAATTACCGCAATGGGTGAAAATATAAACCAAACTATACAATCTGCATATAATGGAATAGAAAAAATTAAGTTTGACAACCTGCATTACAGAAAAGATATTGGAAAGAGGATTATTTAATATATGCACCCCCGCCGAGGGCGGGGGTGTATATGCGGAAAAGATTTACTTATTTTTCACTGTATTAACGGCAAGTATGCATATGCGGAAAAGATTTATTATTTATTATTTTTTCTTTATTATTTATTATTCCCAGTTCGTTTGGGAAAAGGTTGGTGTTAATTTGGATTTAGTTTTAGGTTATTGTCGTGAAAATAATATAGAATATAAAGAAAATGAATTGATGTCAAAACACACTTCTTTTAAAATTGGCGGAGCTGCAAAACTTATTGTTATTCCTAAAACCAAAGAAGAAATATCGGGGATAATAAAAGAATGTAATAAATCTAAAATTAAATATTATATCATAGGCAAAGGTTCAAATTTGCTTGTTTCTGATAGCGGACTTGATTGTGTTGTGATTCTTTTGAACAACAATTTCGCGAAAATTAAATTCACTCATGGTGTCATAGATGACACCTCGCTTGTGCATACGCACAACACTCATGGTGTCATAGATGACACCTCGCTTGTGCATACGCACAACACTCATGGTGTCATAGATGACACCTCGCTTGTGCATACGCACAACATTCATGGTGTCATAGATGACACCTCGCTTGTGCATACGCACAACGCTCATGGCATAATAGAAGCAGAAGCGGGTGCGTCGTTGTCTTCGGTATGTAATTTTGCGCTGGAAAATTCTTTATCCAAAATGGAATTTGCCTGGGGAATCCCCGGGACAATCGGCGGCGCGGCATACATGAACGCAGGAGCGTATGGCGGCGAGATGAAAGACGTCATTATAAAATGCGAACATATCGACAACAACGGAAATTTCGGGGAAATTTCGGGAGAAGATTTAAAATTATCTTACCGAAAAAGCATATACAGCGAATCAAATTTTTGCATCACAAAAGTATTCATGCGGTTAACTTACGACAAAAAGGAAACAATAAAAGCAAAGATGGACGACTTCATGTTACGCCGCAAGACCAAACAACCTTTGGAATATCCAAGCGCAGGAAGCGTTTTCAAACGTCCCCCCGGACATTTCGCAGGAGCTCTCATCGAAGAATGCGGCTTAAAAGGACACAGCATAAACGGTGCAAAAGTAAGCGAAAAACACGCAGGTTTCATAATAAACACAGGCAACGCAACGTGCAGCGACGTAAACCAACTTATCAAAGAAATACAACAAAAAGTGTACGATAAATTCAAAATAAATTTGGAAACAGAATTAATTAATAAATAACAAACTGATAGTGAATAAGTAATAGTGAATAGTGAATAAGTAACAGATAACAGATGAACGATGCACCTAAGTCTTGCCACAACGAAATTTGTTGTTTAAATAATTAATAGCATAATGGCAAGACTTGGGAACAATTATTGGAACATGAGGAGTACAAACATTATATCGTCGTTGCGTTTGTACAACGGTGCATATAAGCAAAGAAAATATTACACAAAAACCAATCGAGAGCAAACGACGATTAGTAAACAATCTTGGTGTCATCCCCTGGGGTTTTTAGGGGGATTGTTCCCCTAAACGATTTTTGCTTACTGTTGCATAAAGTCTTGCAAGCAAGCCTTGTACAAAGTAAGTGCCCGTCGCGGCATGAGCGACAAACAAACTTCTCCGCTGAAGCCAGCGGTTAAGAAAATACCATTCGCGGCAAAAGCGATAAAACTTTTTGCTTGCTTTTTATAAAAAGCAACTACCATTCGCGAATACACTACCCCGACCAGGGGCAGTGTATTCAAAAAGAAAGGACTTAATTTTGGAATTAATTATTATTACAGGACTTTCGGGAGCAGGAAAATCAGGAACTATTAACGCTTTGGAAGACATTGGATTTTATTGTGTTGATAATATTCCGCCGCCGTTGATTCCGACATTTGCGGAGTTATGTGAACTGTCGGGAGAAATTGATAAAGCAAGGGTAGCAATCGTCACCGATATGCGGGGACGCGAATTTTTTAAGGGATTTTTTGAAGCTTTAAATTCATTGAAAGCGGCAAATTTTATTTATAAATTACTGTTTTTGGATGCAAAAAATGAAAAGCTCGAAATGCGTTATAAGGAAACTCGCCGTAAACATCCTCTTATTGACGAATCAAACAGTTCTGTCGCCGAGGCAATAAAACGCGAGCGTGAACTGTTAAAACCTGCAAAAGATATTGCAGATTATATAGTAGACACAACACACTTTACTGCCGTTCAATTAAAAGAGCATATCAGCAAAATATTTCTCGAAAATTTTGAAACAGGAATGTTGATTACTTGTATTTCGTTCGGTTTTAAGCACGGGCCTTGCACCGAGGCGGATTTGATATTTGATGTTCGATGTTTGCCCAATCCCTTTTATATTAAAGACTTAAAACACAAAACAGGGTTGGATAAAGAAGTTTCGGATTATATTTTTAATTTTCCTCAAGCAGTAGAATTAAACGCAAAAATCACAGATTTAATAAATTTTCTAATTCCGCAATATCTTAACGAGGGAAAAAGTCAACTAACCATAGGTTTTGGATGCACAGGCGGAAAACACCGTTCAGTAGCATTCGCCGACAGCCTATATAAATATCTGCAAAACAGCGGAAATAGGGTAACGGTAAATCACAGAGATAAAGAAATTAGAAATTAGAAATAAAAACGGCGGTTTTGCGGCGAACATCAAATTGTGAGTAATCGAAGATGTTCCCCCCGCCGGCGGCGGGGGGAACATCCATCAAAACCTCTTTTTGTGACGAAGTTCGTAATGAAATTTTGAATTATAGTGAGAAATCAAACAGCTTCTTGCAGGAAGCTTTTTTGAGGTGGGGGACTATTACAGACCCTCACAAAGAATATAATTTAGAATTTACTCCCCCCGGGAAAGATGCCGTTAATATTATAATAAATTGCTTAAAATCCGAGGGTTTTTCACCAAAAACGTCAATCCGCAAGGGCAAAACTGTTATTTATATAAAAGATAACGAAAAAATCGCCGATTTTTTGACCATGGTTGGTGCAACCAAAAGTATGTTCAAATTATTGGAAATAAAAATTGAAAAAGAAGCGCGAGGTAACGCAAACCGAAAAGCAAACTGCGATACTGCAAATATGGAACGGTTAGCATATGCCGCCGCTGTTCAAATTGCGGATATTCAACTTATCGAACGGGTAGACGGTTTGTATTCACTGCCGATTGCGTTAAGGGAAACCGCAAAATTAAGATTAGAAAATCCCGACGCAAGTTTATCCGAATTATGCGAATTATCCGATAAAAAAATAAGCCGCTCCGGGCTAAATCACAGATTGCAAAAATTACGGGAAAGAGCGAGGCAACTAACAAATAACAACTAACAGATAACAGATAACAGATAATAATTAACGATGAACAATTAACGATGAACGATTATTGCAAAATGGAGTTTTTATGCAACGGGACGCCCAGTGTGCGTCCCCTACAATATCACAGATAAAAAACAATGTGCAAATATATTGTTATCTGCTATCTGTTAGTTGTTATCTGTTATCTGTTAGTTGTTTACCCGTGGCCGGCGTTAAAATGTTCTACTTTTGGTGCGTTTATTTGTTTGTAATTTCCGTTGTAATCTAATATTCCGCAAACGGAATGGTTTTTATATACAATGAGTCCTGCGTTTGGTATCACAACAGTATACCCGAGGACATCTTCTAATAAAAGTTTACCCTCGATGTTATAAATATCGCATATTGCCTCTTTCTTTTCTTCTTCTTGTAATTTAATTGCAATTATAAATGAATCTATATTATGTAAAACAGAGTATTTATCTTTAGAGATTAATACTTTTTTGTTTTTGTCCAATAAAGCTTCAAAATATCTTTTATCTAAATTATAAGAGCGAATAAAATATTCTATGTCATTATGAGTATAAAGAGTATCTATGGTTGTTGTTCTAATATTTCTTTGAAGTTTTTGCGATAAAACATTGCCGTTTATATCAATAGAAAAAGCAATATCTCTTGTTGTTTCTTCGACATATTTATCCTCAATTGTTGCAATAAATGAGAGCGTATCATCTTTGTATTGATGTTGTCCATACCATAAAATATGATATTTAAGTTCATGTGTAAAAGTTTTTACTGTACCGTCTGTGATTACATTTATTGTGTTTTCCGAACGATTAATTATATAAAAATTTCCGCTTTCATCGTAATGGAAAAGGTCAGTATCATCGGAAAATATATGCTCACCTTTTTTATTATAAACACTGATTTTATCATTATCACTTATTAAATAATATTCATCATATTCAAAAAAATCAAGGTTTTTGTTTTCTTTGTAAAGAAGTGTGTTATTTATTGCATTAAGTTTATATTTTTCGTCGCCAGTAAAATATTCCCACATATAAGGAGAAGCATAAGAAGAAGCATAATGTACAGGTTCATTCTCAAAATCGTAAAGTTCATTTCCGTTATAATCAACGAGTTTGTATTCGTCCTTTTTCTTACCTTTCCCCGGAATTGTAACAAGTATATAATTATCAAACATTACCACGTTTCCGGGGAAATGGAAATCAATTTCTTTTCCTGTGCGAATATCTAATATACCAAAAACTTCTTTTTTATCAGAAAATTCTTTGTTGACCGTTACATATCCATTGGCAGCGTAACTATAATAAGAATTGTGAAAAAACGGTAAATCATAGATAAAATCCGTCAACATTTCGCCGTCAACATTCATTATGGCATATTTATCATTATCATCATAAAGAGAATAACATTGTAATATTTCAACAGATTCATTATTTTTATTATATTTTCGTGAGGTTATTTCATAATATCCGATAGCTTGTTTTGGTATGTTTATGAGGTTATAATTTTTGTCGATAAAATTAACAGGCTTTGCAATCAAACGTCCCCCATAAACTAAATGTGGATTAGTCAGCGGAAACACATTAACTTCGGGGATATATTCGGGTATTTTTTCAGGGAAATCAACTTCTATTTCCACAGGTTTTACCAAAGGCAGCAACGGTTTAGAATATTTTTCCAGAGCATCAACTTCTTGTTCAATAACAGATTCAATTTCTGAAACGACAGATTCAAGTTGTGAAACATCAGAAACATCATCAGAGTAAAAACAGGAAGATAGCGAAAAAACTAAAATCAAGACCAAACAAACAGCAATTTTCCTCATCGTTTTCTGCCCCCTTTAATCCCTATTATAATTTGCGGGCGGCAGATTGCCGCCCCTACAAATACAATTTTTTAAGTTTTTGACATTGATTCCCTAATTTTTGTTGTTATGCAAATTTCAATTTATTAACAAAATTTCGTGTCAACAAAAATTGTTTGTTGTTATGCAAATTTTAATTTATTAACAAAATTTCGTGTCAACAAAAATTGTTTGTTGATATTGCAAATTTTAATTTATTAACAAAATTTCGTGTCAACAAAAATTGTTTGTTGATATTGCAAATTTTGTTGTATCCATAAAAATATTGTGTCAACAAAAATTGTCCTAATTCCTAATTTTTGTTGATATTGCAATTTTGTTTTATCTATAAAAATTTTGTGTCAACAAAAATTGTCCTATTTCCTACCAAGCGTACATTACTGTTCCAATAGAACTTGACCCATAATGTTTTAAACAAAAACGATATTCCGGGTTTATGTTATATATTAATTTCGGAAGTTCGTATATATCTTCTTTTTTGTGATATACACAAATTGCTAATTTTGGTTTCGCTTTTCTTATTATAGTTTCCGCTCCCAAAAGAGCTTGCTTTTCTGCACCTTCTATATCCATTTTTATAAATGTAGGAAGCTCTTTTGAATTTTTGAAAATATAATCTAATGATGTAACTTCCACGCTTTCATCGCCATTTTCATTTATTGAACAACCCGAATCATTTCCGCTGTTAAATTTTAATGTTGTGTTGCAGCTCCATAAGCCTTTTTTAATAATATTTGCGTTTTTACATTCTTTTAAAGTTGTTTCAGCTTTTTTAAAGTTTTCATTATCAATTTCAAATCCCCAGTAACCGCTCCATTTATTGTTTGCTTTTTCAAAAAATGTTATAGCAGTTTGCCCGTCATACATTCCGCCGTCAATAAAAATTTCATTTTCGGTCAAACTAATAATACCGGGTTCAAAATATTCGTCAAAAATTGACGAAACAGGAAAAAGAGGTTTTTCGAACAATGAATATTTTGAAAGATAACTTTTAATTCTTCCGAGTATTATTTGTTTTGAAATATCATCTTTGAAAAAATCATATGCCCATTTATATTTGTCATACAAACTTTTATACTCATCTTTTGTTAAATGACTCCAAATATGATATGGCATATCTATTACTTGATCAGAAAAACCTGCTTTTTTCAAATCTTGTAAAATTTCATCGTAATAAATTAAGGAGCAAATTATAATATTTGCATTGGGGTAATTTGATTTTAGTTGTTCGATATTTATAATGGGAAGTCCTGTTTTTTTATGTATTCCTGTTTGTTTCTTATCACAAAAACATTCAATTTTTATGTTGTTCCTTTTAGCCATACGGGCAAAAGATATTCCGCCAGCTCCTGCTCCATATAAAGGCAACCTCCGAAAACCTCATTCAAGCATCTTGACGAATAAAAATTTCGCCATGCTTCGTTATTCGTCGTTTAAATAACGCGGTTATTCGCA
>Ga0099364_10006110_pt1 | contig 17624 bp, 15 predicted proteins | sample TergutTh196P3_FD_73070 | JGI IMG/M metagenome (GOLD analysis project Ga0099364, IMG submission 73070) | Microcerotermes parvus P3 segment gut microbial communities from Pointe-Noire, Republic of the Congo - Th196 P3 | ecosystem: Host-associated > Arthropoda: Insects > Digestive system > Gut ...
TACAGTAATTACAGCCGGTACAATTGTTGCGGACACGTTTGCGCAAATCTTCCCGGACTTTCACGATTGCCGCATACTCTGCGTCCGAAAGCCGCTTGAAGTCACTGCAGGTCGCAAGATTATCGTCAACTTGAGCCATATCCGACATTCCCGACAGGATTACCTTTATGTTATCTAAACTCCCCGCCCAGCGAACAGCAACGGAAGACGGAGTCACACCGGGAGTCACCTCCTCTAAATGCGCCTGAATATCCTCCGGCAATTTCGACAGCGAACCGCCTTTGACCGTCTCCATAGCGAAAACAGGAATCCCTTTCTTGGTGGCGTGCTCATACAGCTCAAGATTGTCTAAATCCATGTAATTCAGATGAAGCAGTACGAAATCCCAGTCGCGCGCGGTAATAATCTTTTTGAAATTCTTGGCGTTTTCGTGAGAAGAATGCCCGAAATGACGAATTTTACCTTCTTTTTGGAGTTGGCGGCAATAATCATACACGCCGAGTTTCTCCATCTTTTCGAAACGGTCGATTTTCAAATCGTGAAGCAGGTAATAATCGATGTAATCGACCTGCAGTCGCTCAAGCTGTTCGGCGAAGATTCGTTTTGCATCGTCGAGGGATTCCACCGCCCAGGTCGGTAATTTAGTCGCGATGTAATAATCCTCACGAGACAGCCCGGAGTGTTCTTTCAAGAATCTGCCTGTAAATTCTTCACTCTTGCTGTCGTGATAGATGTACGCCGTATCGAAGTAGTTTACGCCGTTGTCAACCGCTTTCTTGAGTAAAGCGAGGCTCTGCTCTTCGTCTATTTTGCCGTCTTTCGTGGGGAATCTCATGCACCCGTATCCGAGCAGGGACGGCTTTGAATCAATGTTTTGAAGTTTTCTGTAATCCATAATTATCTCTCCTTGTTTTCATGCTTGTTTTACGATAATATAGAGTATACCTTATTCTTCAATTAAAGTCAAGAAATTCCTTGACATTTTGTTCGGATTAAGTTATAATAGTTTGCGATTAGGTTTTCGTAAAGGAGTAAACGCATTGTCTAAACGCATGACTGCTGCAAAAGCACTTGTAAAATGTCTCGAACTTGAGAAAATAACAGCTGTCTTCGGATATCCGGGGGCGGCTATATGTCCGTTCTACGACGAACTCGAACTATCGGATTGCGGTATAGAGCATATTTTAGTCCGACATGAGGCGAATGCGGGTCACGCCGCATCGGGAATGGCGAGAATCACCGGTCGCGCGGCTGTGTGCGTAGCGACCTCCGGGCCGGGGGCGACTAATCTTATAACCGCTATCGCCACCGCCTACATGGATTCGATTCCGGTCGTCGCAATCACCGGACAAGTCTGTTCCGACCAAATCGGGAAGGACGTGTTCCAGGAAGCCGATACTACGGGTGCGGCAGAACCCTTCGTGAAACATTCCTACTTGATTAAAGACGCAAACACCCTACCCGAAACGGTGAAAAAAGCCTTCTACATCGCCTCGACGGGGCGACCGGGGCCGGTGTTGCTGGATATTCCCATGGACGTTCTGTTAAGTGAAATCGACTTCGACGAGGATGAATACGCAAAACCACCGGAAATCCGCAGCTACAAACCATCTTTTTCGGGGAACAAACTGCAAATCAAGCGGGTAGTCGATACGATATCGGAATCGGAAAAGCCGTTAATCTGTGTCGGCGGCGGGATTTTTCACAAGGATTCGTTTATTTTGGCGAGAAAAATGGCGGAACGTGCGGATATCCCGGTGGTGAACACCATGATGGGTATATCGGCATTTCCGAATGAACACCCGCTCTGCCACGGAATGATAGGAATGTTCGGCAAACCCGTTGCGAACCTTGCAATCAATGAATGTGACCTGCTGATTCTGTTGGGGGCGCGGATTAATGACCGTGCTGTTCTTGCCATGCAGGAACGAAACCTGAAAGTCATTCATATTGATATAGACCCGGCTGAAATCGGGAAGAATCTCCCGGCAAGCGTTCCGGTGGTGGGGGATATTCACGCTGTTCTGGAACAGATTCTTGAACAGTTGCCCGGCAAAAGGCACCCCGACTGGAACGGATTTCTTTCCAAATGTGAATCTGAACAAAACAGCTTAAAACCCGATGTTTCCCAAACATCAAGCGTTAATCCGAAGGCGTTTATACAGGTTTTGAATCGGCTTATTCCGGGGGATACCGTTATAGTCGCGGATGTTGGGCAGAATCAAATATGGACGGCTAACAATATTTCTTTGGGGGAAGGCGGTCGGTTTCTCACTTCCGGAGGAATGGGGACTATGGGATATTCCGTTCCGGCGGCAATCGGCGCGAAGAAAGCCTCCCCCGAACGTGAAGTCATAGCAATCTGCGGCGACGGGAGTTTTCAAATGCAGATGATGGAACTCGCCACGGCTGTTCAGCATGGGATTAACGTAAAAATCATCGTCATGGCGAACCGGCGGCTCGGCATGGTGCGGGAATTGCAGCAGAATCGTTATAGAGGGAATCTTACGGCGGTTTTTCTGGACGGCAGCCCGGATTTCGTTAAAATTGCCGATGCCTACGGAATCAACGGCGGTTATCTCAACGACATCAAGAATACCAACCAGGCGTTGATTACCCTCCTTGCTTCAAAAAAACCGTACGTGTTGCAGGTAAACGTCAGCGAGAACGAAGGGAGTGTGCTGTAGATGAAACATCATACTATTTCGATTCTGGTTGAGAACCATGCGGGTGTTCTGTCGAGAATATCGGGACTGTTTGCACGCAGGGGGTTTAATATTCACAGTCTTGCCGTGGGCGTGACAGAGAATCAGTCTACTTCGCGGATAACCATCGTTGCCGAAGGTGACGACCGCACCCTTGAGCAAATCGAGAAACAGCTCAACAAGCTAATCGATGTAATCAAAGTTCGCTCGGTCAAAGGGGTTGAGCTTCTCTCGCGGGAACTTATGTTGGTTAAGGTGAATTGTTCCCCGGCACGAAGGTCTGAGTTGATTGCAATCGCCGAAATCAACGATGCGAAAATCTCGGACGTGTCGGAGTCTACGATGACACTGGAATTGTCGGCGAATGAGATGAGATTGTCGGCGTTTGAAGAGTTGCTCAAACCGTATGGGATTAAGGAAATCGCACGAACCGGTGTTATTGCGTTGCAAAAGGGAACGGGTTCGTTATGATTCAAAAATAGACCTCCTCATAAACCGGCTGAGGTCTAATCATAAAACAAAATAAAAAGGAGAAAAACAATGGCAAAAATCTATTACCAACAGGACTGCAATCTCGAATTGCTCAAGAACAAAACGGTGGCAATCATCGGTTACGGAAGCCAGGGACACGCACACGCATTGAACCTGAAAGACTCCGGTGTGAAGGTGATAATCGGGCTTTACAACGGCAGTAAATCGTGGAAGGTAGCCGAAAAAGACGGATTTGAAGTCTTCGTCGCAGCAGAAGCCGCTCAAAAAGCTGATTTAATCATGATTCTGATTAATGACGAAAAGCAGGCGGATTTGTACAAAAACGACATAGAGCCGAACCTCAAGGCAGGGAAAACACTTGCGTTCGCTCACGGATTCAATATCCATTATGGGCAAATCACCCCGCCGGAAGACGTGGACGTAATCATGGTCGCGCCGAAAGGCCCGGGTCATACCGTTCGATACGAATACGAAGCAGGAAAAGGCGTTCCTTGCCTTACGGCGATTCATCAGGATGCGTCGGGCAAGGCACTCGACACTGCATTGGCGTATGCGGCAGGAGTCGGAGGGGCTAGAGCGGGGGTACTTCTGACGACTTTCCGGGAAGAAACCGAGACCGACTTATTCGGCGAACAAGCCGTGCTGTGCGGCGGGGTCACTGCGCTTATGAAAGCGGGATTCGAGACACTTGTCGAAGCGGGATATGCCCCGGAAAACGCTTATTTTGAGTGTGTGCACGAAATGAAATTAATCGTTGATATGATATACAGGGGCGGAATGAATCTGATGAGATATTCGGTCTCGGATACGGCTGAGTTCGGTGATTACGAGGTCGGTAAACGAATCATCACCGATGAAACGAAAGCGGAAATGAAAAAGGTTCTTACCGAGATTCAAGATGGTACTTTCGCACGTAACTGGATTATGGAAAACAAGACCGGCAGGGCGCATTTCAGTTCGGTTCGCAGATTGGAATCCGAACACGAAGTCGAAAAGGTCGGCGCGGAACTCCGTAAGATGTATAAGTGGGATAATTAGTGATTTAGAGGGAGAATCCCCCATTCTTAACAAGGGGTTTGGGGAGCAAAACAAGAGCTCGCAGGTAGCGGCTCTGCCGCTAGCAGGTGAGCTTGACGTTTTAAGCGAATCCCCATTCTTTAGGGAGCGAAGCAGGGTTTCCCTGCGAAGCGACAGGGGGTTTGGGGGAGAATCCCCCATTCTTAAAAAACATGAAACAAGTTTTAGACTATGCGTGGAAATACCTCAAACGATTAGACAAGGTTCTGTTGTTACTTTGTGCGGCGGTGAGCGTGTTCAGCATTTATCTGCTCTACACCATGAATGCCAACGAAATCAATCCGTCGGTTGTCTCGACAAGAACCTGGGGAATGCAGTTGGCGGCGGCGGTACTGGGGATTATTTCAGCCCTGGTACTGGCTGCTGTCAATTATCGATTCTTGTCTAAAATCTGGTGGATTTACGCCCCTATAGCGTTGGGACTGTCCCTGCTTTTGTTCACGAGTCTGGGCAAACGAACAGGAAGTGCTACCGACTTAAACTGGTTGGATTTGGGGTTCGTCGAGATTCAACCGTCGGAGTTTCTGAAAGTCGCTTTTATAATGACTTTTGCAACCAACCTTCACAGAGTCGGCGAAAACATGAATCGGCCGCATCACATGATGTTGCTCTGTCTTCACGGAATGATACCGATAGGGTTGGTGCTGATTCAAGACGATACCGGGACTGCGACTATAATCGCCTTGATGTTCGTGACTATGCTGTTTGCGGCGGGACTTTCGTGGAGGTATATACTGGCGGGGACGGTGGGTATTCCCGCGCTTCTATACGTTTTTTGGGAATATTACGCGAAGGCACATCACAAAATCCGAATACTCGTACTGATTGATGAGGAAATCCGCAATCAAGAGTGGATTGGGGCATTCGACCAACAGCGGCGCGGATTGATTGCGCTGAGTTCGGGCGGATTAACCGGACTGGGGGTTTCCGGCGGCGATTATACGCATATATACGCTATTCATAATGATTTTATCTTTGCGTATATAGGAATGGTCTTGGGATTCGTCGGGTGTGTATTGACTCTGTTAGTGCTTTTGTTAATCAGCATAAAACTGATGACGGTGGCAACTACCGCACGCGATTCACTCGGTCGGATTATCTGTTGCGGCGTGTTCGCGATGGTGTTTTTCCATTCGGTCATCAACGTGGGAATGGTGATTGCAGTCACCCCTGTGGTGGGGGTTCCCTTACCGTTCATCAGCGCGGGGGGGAGTTCCATGCTCGCCTTGTTTTTCGCAATCGGATTGGTGTTGAGCGTCCGCGCCCATCGAGAGAAGAAGTATCATATGTTTTATGAAGAGGATTAGAAATGAATATAACAAACAGGATTTTGAATTTCAAAGGGGAGTATCGCGGGCTTGACGGTCAAACAGCGCAGGAGAATCTCGCCCTATACGGATATAACACCGAAGAAAAGCAGAGCAGTTTTCGTCTTCATGCAGAGCAACCGGAGAAAATCAAGTTCTTCGGTGTGTTCAGAAAACTGCGCTTATATATAATGCTTGCCGCAGTGTTCGTGTATTTCATAGCGGGGGGCGGTTCGCCGTTAAAAGGCGGACTTTTGCTGTTATTGGCGTTCGGGATTTGCGTACTTGAAATCGTGTTTGAAAACTTCACGGCAAAAAAGCTGTGGGAAATCACGAGTACTTCCGGGGTTGTGATGCGGGTGGTTCGTGACGGCGAAATCATATTGGTAAAACGCGAAGAAATCGTGCAGGATGACTTGATTATACTCCAAGGCGGCGAGATTGTTCCGGCGGATGCGCATATTCTCGAGGGCAACGATATTACCGCAGAGGAGAGCATTTTTACAGGTTCGTTTTCACCGGTGAAAAAGCAACCCGGCGCAGACAGCAATCGTGAGCTTAAGAAGAGTTGTGTGTACAAAGGCACGAAAATCCTGTCGGGGTTGTTGATTGCACGGGTATTCGCAATCGGTCTTGATGTTAAGATTTGCGGAGGGAACTCAAAACTTTCGGGCAACCGCCCGAAAAGCATACGACATACCGAGTTTGAATCGGTGGTGAATAACGCATCCACGTTGCTTACATACTTAGCGGCGGCACTTCTCGTAGGGGTGACTGTTGTAAGAATCATAGCGGCGGGAAAAGCCGAACCGCAGGACGGGATTACCGTTTTGCAGTACCTTTCGGGGATTGTGCTTCCGGCGGTCTCGTTCGCTTTATGTACGATTCCTGTTTCATTGGGATTAATAATACGGCTCTGTTACGTTGACGGTGCGGCGAAATTATCGGACAAGTACGGCGAACTCCGTCGATTACGCACGGTTGAACTGCTGAATTCTGTTACTGCGATTTGCATAGATAAAGATGCGATTGTAGAAGCCGAGCAAACACCCCTTACCGCAGAAGACGGTGCAAATCCGGTTATGTTGAGTCGGGTCTCGGTATTGTCATGTGATACCCGCAGAAAGTCCCCGACTAATTCGTACGAAAAGGCGATTCTTATCGGGGCGGCATTCAAACACGTCGATATAAAAGAGTTGCACTCAAACACCCTTTTGCGGAATTACCCGCCCGAAAACGGCGATTACAACAACATTCACGGAAATCTGTGGGATATAAACGGTACACGACTCCTTTGCGTGAAGGGCGCACCCGAAAAAATCCTGTCTTTTTGTAAGCACGGAACCGGCGAACTGTTTTCGATTCAACGGAAACATTCGGCATACTCTAAAGAGGGTCATTACGTGATGGCGGTGGCATTCGCCGCGCTTAATCGGGTTGACGAAGACGGGGAACTCGCCCCGCTCCCGAAAAGCCTTCTGGATGTGGAATACAACTATTTGGGATTGCTTGCCTTCACATCGGAAATAAACGCAGGGGTTGCGGCGGCGGTTCAAAGTTGCAGGAATTCGGGCATAAGGGTGGTAATGCTCACCCCCGACAACAAAGAAACCGCATTGTCGATTGCCCGAAAAGTAGGACTGGTAAACTCGGCGGTGATGACCGAGCGGAAAATCATCACCGGGGAAGAAGTCATCAAAGTACCCGGTCTGCTGGAATCTTCAGTCAGCGTTATATCGGGGGTCACTCCCGAACAAAAGACCCATATAATCGACACGCTGAAATCATCAGGCGAAATCACGGCGGTATTCGGCAAAGAAAGTTCCGACATTCCCGCACTTGAATCCGCCGATGTAGGAATCGCCTTATCGAGGAACACGACCGAGCGTAAGTGGGATTCCGGGCTTGAAAACTCCCTCGCCGAATCCACCACCGGCGGTGCGGCACAAATCAGTGACTTGATTTTAGATGCCGACTCCGGCAGCAGTGACGGTTTCGTGAAAATAACCGAAGCTATGAGGGAAGCACGGGGATTCCACCGGAACATCAAACGCTGTACCTCGGTCGCAATTTCGATTTTTATAACGATTTTCCTGTTTGGATTCGTCAGCCTGTTTGCGGTCGGAAGTTCAGGCGGCGATTATATTCTTGAAGCGGTGTTCGTCTCGACTTTGGCGGTGATTTCGACCGTTCATACAGCGTTCTTCTTCATGAACAATGACTCCGACCTGTCAAATACCGAAAACATACTCCGCCCATCTGATTTCATGGGGAAGAATCAGCTTAACAAGGGGTTCTTATACGGTTCGGTTTTTCAGGGAATGTCACTGTTTGCGGCGGTTTCGATTATGTTCGTACTGTTCCGCGGAGGAGAAGGTGTGACGGCTTCGGATATTCGCTCGATTTTCCTTGCCGTGTTTATTTCGGGAATAATCGCTATGTCGTGGGTGGTATTGTCTTACGATAAGCCGTTTTACCAAGCGTTTGCGCGGGATTTCAAAAAGCGAGAACCTAAACTCCCGGCTAATTTCTCAGCGGCGATTCTTATGACCGCCGGTTTATCACTATTCCTGTTACTTGCCGTCTATCTTCCGTTTTTGAATGCGGCGTTCGGGTTGAGCAGTATAAATCCGGTGATTTTCATAACCTCGGTGATTGTCGGCACAATCAGTCAACTTTGGTTCGATTTTATTAAAAGGAGATTCTATAAGTGAAAAATCTATTGGGAATAATAAACGGTGCGGCGTTCGGGCTTGCGAATGTAATCCCGGGGTTCAGCGGCGGAACTATGTTAGTCATTTTCGGATGCTATGACAAGGTCTGCGGCGCACTCGCACTCGATTTCAAGGCAATCAAGAAGAACCTCGTGTTCCTCTGCTTTTTTGCGGCAGGGGTGGTCGGCGGAGTGGTGGGGGCGGTCTTTGCCATTACCTCGCTGTTTGAAAACTTTCCCGTACAGACGAGTCTGTTCTTCATCGGGCTGATTTTAGGAGGACTTCCGCTTATTTTGAAACTGGCGACCGCTCCGAAATCAGAAGGAGAACCACGGGAGAAATTCAAACCGATGTGTATCGTTCCGTTTTTACTGGGACTCGGATTGGTGGTCGGGCTATTCATGGCAGACAAGTATGAGCTGTTCGGGGGAGAATCTACACCCGCTATGCCGTTAATCGCACTGTACGGAGCAATCGCCGCGATTGCAATGGTGATTCCGGGGGTTTCCGGCTCGTTTATGTTGGTGGCGTTCGGGGTTTATAATCTGTTTATGGATTCCATCAAAAACTTCTTAAGCCAACGCGATTTCGGTGAGTTAGCCGTAATCATTCCCGCAGGAATAGGGATTCTAATCGGGTTGATTTTAGGGGCACGATTGATTCTGTTTTTGATGAAACGCTTCAAACTAATCGTATACAGCGCGATTATAGGAATGGTGGTGGGTTCGGTAGTCCCGATGTTCCCGATTGGATTCGGCTTGAATCTTGCAACGCTAATCGGAATAATCTGCTTTGCGGCAGGCTCTTCGGCGGCGTTCATGCTGGGAAGAAAAGAAGCAACTTGATTTACGTCATTTTGTTTGTGCAATCTGCACTAATCTGATTTGGATTCTATGTGTGATTTTGTGCAAGATTCACAAATTTCAAAAAAAACGCAAAAAACGCTTGATTTTTTTTCGTGAAATAGATAAAATAAGTAACAGAGCTTTAGCACTCGACACGCTCGAGTGCTAAAAGAGGGCAAAAATATAATATAATTTAATTTAAAAAAGGAGGAGAACAAATGAAAATCAGACCGTTAGCAGACAGAGTTGTCATAAAGATGCTTGAGGCTGAAGAAACCACAAAAGGCGGGATTATTCTCGCGGGTTCGGCGAAGGAAAAACCGCAGGTTGCGGAAATCATGGCGGCGGGGCCGGGCGGGGTCGTAGACGGGAAAGAAATTACGATGGAAGTCAAGGTCGGCGATAAAGTTATGATTAGCAAATACGCCGGAACAGAAGTCAAACTTGACGGAGTCGAGTATACGATTTTGCGCCAGTCTGACATTTTGGCAATTGTAGAATAGAATTAATAAGGAGGAAATAATACACATGGCAAAACAGATTATCTATGGGGAAGATGCTCGTAAAGCATTACAATCGGGGATTGACCAGTTAGCGGATACCGTGAAAATCACGCTCGGCCCTAAAGGGAGAAACGTTGTCCTCGACAAGAAGTTCGGTGCGCCGCTGATTACTAACGACGGTGTGACAATCGCAAAGGAAATCGAACTTGAAGAACCTTTCGAAAACATGGGCGCGCAACTCGTGAAGGAAGTTGCAACTAAAACCAACGATATCGCAGGTGACGGAACGACTACCGCTACCCTTCTCGCACAGGCTATTGTGCGTGAAGGCATGAAAAACATCGCTGCAGGGGCGAATCCTATGGCGGTGAAACGCGGAATCGCTAAAGCGGTTGATGCTTCGGTTGAAAAGTTGGCGGGACAGTCTCAAAAAGTCAAAGGCAGCGAAGACATCGCAAGAATCGCTACCGTTTCTTCGGGAGATGAAACAATCGGTAAGCTGATTGCCGAAGCTATGGAGAAAGTCACTGCTGACGGTGTAATCACAATCGAGGAAAGCAAGACCGCCGAAACCTATTCGGATGTGGTTGAGGGTATGCAGTTTGACCGTGGTTATGTGTCACCTTATTTCTCCACCGACGGCGAAAAGATGGTTGCCGAACTCGACGATGCGAGTATTCTTATCACCGATAAGAAAATCGCGTCCATCCAGGATTTGCTTCCTCTGCTGGAACAAATCGTACAGTCGGGCAAAAAGCTTCTGATTATCGCAGAAGATATCGAGGGTGAAGCGTTGACCACGCTTATTCTCAACAAGTTGAGAGGGACTTTCAATTGTGTGGCGGTCAAAGCCCCGGGATTCGGTGACAGACGCAAGGAAATGCTTCAAGATATCGCGATTTTAACCGGCGGTACTGTAATCACCGATGAGTTAGGTCTTGATTTAAAAGACGCTACTCTTTCACAGCTCGGAACAGCAAAACAGGTGAAAGTCACTAAAGAAAACACCATCATCGTTGACGGTGCGGGTTCGAGTGATGCGATTAAGGACAGAATCGGGCAGATTCGCCTTGCTATAGATGAAACCACCAGTGAATTCGATAAAGAGAAGCTGCAAGAACGCCTTGCAAAACTTTCGGGCGGGGTTGCGGTAATCAAAGTCGGCGCGGCTACCGAAGTTGAAATGAAAGAGAAGAAACTCCGCATAGAAGACGCATTGGCGGCGACTAAAGCGGCAGTCGAAGAAGGAATCGTTGCGGGCGGCGGCGTTGCATTAGTCAACACATCAGATGCGGTAGAAGCCGTTATCGCTAAACTCGACGGTGACGAAAAGACCGGTGCATCAATCGTTCTGCGTTCGCTGGAAGAACCGGTTCGTCAAATCGCCGAAAACGCAGGTGCCGAAGGCTCGGTCATTATAGATGCTATCCGTCGTTCGGGTAAGGTCGGATACGGGTATGATGCTTCTTGCGACCAATACGGCGACATGATTTCCGCGGGAATCGTTGACCCGGCGAAAGTAACACGTTCGGCATTGCAGAACGCGGCGAGTGTTGCCGCAATGGTTCTGACCACCGAAAGTTTAGTCGCCGATAAACCGGAAGAGAATCCTGCACCTGCTATGCCGGGCGGCGGCATGGGTGGAATGGGCGGAATGTATTAGTAAAAAATCTGAGCGAATCTACCGGAAGCAGATAGCTTGATGTGGCAATTTCGGGCGAAAGGAGGGTTGTTTATGGGTATGACAGACCGCCAATACGAAGACCGTCAAAAAAGCCTCCTGCGTGATTTGCAGGATATTAGAGAGGAAATCGATACTAAAGCAATTTCCCTTGGTGTGAAGCTTAGTAGCGAGAAACTCGAAAGGGCTATAAAAGACGTTGAAGATTATCTGAACAGACCTTGAGATTAATAATGTAAGCAAACTCCCGAAAGCGTTATCGCTTTCGGGAGTTGTTTTTTAATGGCTCAATACAATCCTTCGCTGATTACATATACGTCAACGAATTGCGCACCCCAACGGAGGGCTTCATGATAGTTTTCGGAGGTTAATCCCATGAATACGTCAACAATCGGTGCGTTTTCCCCCATATAGATGAAGTAGCCGGTATCAGCTGCGATTGCCGCACCGTAAACCCGATTCCCATTCTGATTCACTATATATAAGAGAGAACCGTACGGAATTATTTCAGGATTGACCGCAACCGTTCCTATTTCAAGTTTTCTGCCGCTCGCGGTCCCGGAAGTCGGCGGGGCGGTGTAAGCAGTGGATTTGCCCGAATGTTTCTTGACGTAATCAACCGGGATTCCGTTTTCGAGTTTTATTTCAGGGAAATCACGCTTGGAATACGGCGTTTTCAGTGCAAGACCCTCGACTATGATTTTAGGTTCTGCCACCTTCGTCTGCTCGCGGGAGCGGACTTCGGAACTCACAACTTCTCCGTCAACGATTTTTTCACGATACGTAACGGTGATTTCGCCGTCGGTTCCTTCTATAACCTCTTTCTCGCCGATTGCAATCAAGTTTGAGTACTCGTTCAGCGTTTCACGCGGAACAGACTCTAAATCGACCCTGTCACGAAATGTCACCCGCTTCACGATTATTTCATCGCCGGGAACGACCTTCGAACCGGGCGAAATGTTGATTATATCATCGGGGGCAAGGGTGATTCCCGATTTTACCAGAATGTCGGCTACGGTTGTGCCTTCGGTTTCATTTATGCCGAGCGTTAAGGTCTGCGAATCAGCCGTTACGTTTACGGGGAATCCCCGAAAAACCTCAACCTTATTATTTTCATAGCTGATTATGTCGTATCTTCCCCAATCCACCTCATTCGCTGTGAGAATCATCTGTGCGGTTTCGCCTGTGACCGCGCTCCCCATGAAACTCTCACTGCCCAAAAGTGAATTTATCGTGATTTCAACGCCGAACCCGTTTATAACTTCAATAAAATCGTGTCCGTTTTTCTGACGCGTATGCTCCACCCTGTCGAATTCGCCTAAAACGTAACCGAACTCGTTCAAGATTTCATACGTCTCACTTTTCATCGTAAAGAACTTCTTGGTCGTACCGTTTTGGCTGATTGAAACGTCATTCCTGAAATGCAGTACCCCTGTCATAAACGTGACGGTGGATAAGCAGAGAAGAACAGTTACAAAGCATACCAACACGTGTTTCCGCCAGAATTTGTGATGGTGTTTGAGCGAAGACAATCGTTCACGGATTCTTCCTAATCCGGTTAATCTGAATTTAATCCTCAAAATAAACTCCTTTCATGAGTACAGTGGTAGTATACCCTTTAATTTCAATAATGTCAAATGAAATTAAAGGGGTCTTTTTGGTCAATTTCACCAAAAATGTGTGCGAAATCATTCGTCACCCTAACAGATTATTAGCGGAAACAGGTTTATTTATGGAAGACTATGTAACTTTATCGGGGGGCTTTTTTGTTCAATTTTACCGAAAAGCAGTCGTTTTGGTGTTTTGGTGAATTCTCACAAAAATCGGCGAAAAATCATAGCTTTTTTGTAAGAATTTCACAATTTGAAAGCCGTACTTGACTTTTCAACGGGGCTATGATATAATTTACGAACAGTTTCCGAAAGTTTTTCGGAAAATCGAGAGAAATCCCTGTAACACATTTCACCGGTTCGGAATATAATGCTAACATATTCCGAAAACTATGAAAGGCGGTGGAGTTATGTTTAATAGGAGAAGGGGGCGGAATCACTGCGTTCCTGCGAGGAGCAAGGCACCGATTGTCGCGGTCACTTTTGGGGGAGCGTTACTGTGTTTCAGTTTCGTTTCGGCGACTTTTCTTGTGGTAACTGTCGGCATCTCGCTTGTAGTTTTGGGAATCTGGCTGTTGAAAAACTGCTAGAACAAACTATTCAGTAGGAGGTACGTACTTATGAAAATCGTGGTGGTGAAGAGTCCGAAATTCTTGTCGGGGGTTCTCAGATTTTTTTTAGGGGCTAAAAATCCCCCTAAAAGGAAACGCAGAAATTACAGTAGTTTTCATTGACATTCGAAAAGCGAACTGTTGAATCGGCAAACAAGTTTGAAATACAGGAGAAAGTAATGAACAGACTTACAAACAAGCTTATAAAAGTACTTATGATTTGGGTGATTTCTTCGGTGATGTGTTCGGCGGCGGTGATGACCGTTTTCGCCGAACAGGTCGGCGAAGACCCGCCCGAAACTACAACCGAAGAAGTGGTGGTAACGACTCAAGAAGTCACTCCTCCCGAAACAACTTCCGCAACAGCAGCGACTACGGCGGCAACTACCGTTACTTCAGCAGCGGTGACTACCGTTGCGACCGCAACCGAGGCTGCTACAACAATTCCGTCGGAACAACAGCAACCCGAACCTACCGAGGGTGAAAATCCACAGCAACCGATAGTGACGAATCCGCGCCAACCGGAAGAACCCTTCGATGGGACTAACACAACCCCCGACCCTAACGCAGTACCGACTTATAATGAACCTGATGAGTCTACAAGCGGACCGGGCGGTACAGGGAATGTTTCGGGTTATGACAGTGATGACAACAACCCAACTTCGGAAGGCGGCGGCATGATTACCGGTCTGCTTATCGTTTTAGGTATTATGTTGGCGGGGGCTGCCGTAATAATCCCTATAATCGTAAGAAACGCACGGTTAGAACGGATTTACAGATACTAATTATTGCTCCTTAATAATTAACATAAACAAAGCGGAGTCGTACGACTCCGCTTTGTTTCGCCTGATTTTAAACAACGAAACTCTTATAAGATTTTCGTTGCGAAGCAATATCAGCTCTTTTTCTTGCGTGAAGTTGCCGCTATTGCTAATGAACTAAGCGCGAGTGCCCCGAAAGTCACTATTTCAAACGAACCGGTGGGGGGGTTATTGTTCGCACCGTGGACTACGTCTTGACCTGTGTGAGTGGTGTCTTCACTTGTCATTTCATGCGTCATTTCCGACGTTACCGCACCTGTTGCGGTGTTTTCGGGTACGTGACCGTTTGATTCGGCGTTATAATTGCCGTTGTGTTCGCCGCCGACACCTTCGATGACATTTCCTGCACCGTCGGCTACTCCGTCTACGATTTCGCCTGCGCCTTCAGCGACCCCTCCGACGATTTCGCCTGCACCGTCAAGAACGCCTTCAACCGCATTTCCCGCACCGTCGATTACATCTTCGGCGGCGTTCCCCGCGTTGTCTAACACGTTAGCGAAAGCGGGCGTTCCGAATATAGTCAAAGCCGCAAAGGCTCCTATTACCGAACAACTTATCGTTTTTCGTGATGGTTTAACTTTCATCTTCACTCTCTCCCTACTATCTTACAAAATTTACAAAATCCTGACAGAACTTCTGCCCTGTCACTTTTATTATTCCGCAACAAAAAGGGATTATGAATTGTAAAAATCTTGCTCAACTTTGAATCTTTACGTCTATAGAGTAGATGAATTCGGCTGTTTTAAGGACTTCACGCCAGTCGTCCTCCAATTTTAGCCAGTACTTTAAATCGTAGTGGCGCAACGAATCCTCCAGATTGAAAATATCTCCACCTAATTTTACTAACGGTTCCAGCGTTTCACGGAGACGCTCTTCAACTGCTTGTTCGGTTAGTTCTTTAAAAGTCTCATCGTGTAAATCGTCGTTCAAGATAGGGTTGTACACACAGTCGGCGACGGCGGTGAATTTTACCTTGAAAACCGGATTTTCACCATCGGTTATTTCCGGAATTATTTTCGTCTTTTTCTTGAAAATCTCCAATGTGGTGGGCTTATCTTCATAGGTGAAATCTATGCTTGACACCCGTGTCATGTTCAAAATCAGCGATAATCCGTGGGATTGTTCCGGGGTGAGCATTTCCACCAATTCGTCATCTATAATTAACGCTACCCCATCCGGAATGATTTTGTGTTTTGACGAATCACCGGAATCAGAGGATTTACTTGAATCAGAAGATTCACCGGATTCAGAAGAATCGCCGGATTCAGAGGAATCGCCACCCGGATTCTCGGTCTCTTCCGATTTCAAGACCGGAATAAAGCATGAACCGCTTTCGTTATATGCAGACATCAGTACCTGATAAATACAGAACCCCGGAAAGACACCGGTTGATTTCCCGTTTTCAAGTATAAGGAGCAGTTTGTTCTTGTCGGTGTATTCGTCTTTGAAGCTGAAGGAGAGCAATTCCTCGGCTTTTCCGCGATATCCCGCTATATACGGCGCGGGATGATTGTCGCAGTAGTCGAGATATTCTTCGATTACCTTGATTGCGCCGCTTTCGAGTACTGTTTCCCCCAGGAACAACACCTGCGTATGGGTGAAAAAGAAGTCTTTTCCGAGGCTTGATTTAGCATCCCTGACAGCTTCATACAGATTGTCGCCTTTACCTGTAATGGTCTTCAGGTCGTTTTCGGTCTGTGCCGCGTCGGAGGTTTTTCCCATTGAAAACTGTACCGAAACGGTGTAAACATCGTCCTCAATGTCAATGCCGACAAGTTGCACCATGATTCGCTGTTCGATTCTCACGTAGGGTTCATAGGCTCCGCAACCGCTCATACAAAGCGTTATGAGTGCTGTCATGATTAGGGTAAGTTTCTTCATTCGGTTTCTCGCTTTCTTTTGCTTCTGCCGATGAACCCTGTAATCGGGAGAATTATTGCCGTCGCCGCCATCGTGACCATGAAGAAGTACTTCCACCAATCGGCGATTAACAGGGGTTCGTCTTCGACTATAAAAAATGTTGCGGCGAAAACCACCAATCCAATCACGTAAACGGTTGTTTTTGCCGATTTGAATTTCGCGGGGGGGAGCAGGCACGCTATAATCGAACGCATACAAACGAAGATGAGTATGATTTTCAAGAGTCCGGCAATAATTGCGGCGGTGACGAGTACCCCGTCCATTCGCTCGATTACGTTAAATGTCGCAAAGGAAGCTATCGTGTACATCGGGTACAGGATTTGCGGCATAAATCGCCCCAGTACAGCGTTAAAGAGGAAGTTCAACCATAATCCCGATACCAGCACAATCGGGAGGTAGTACAACACGGCTTTGTAGGAGTTCGGTTTAGAGGTTTGTGAGGTTTTTGAGGTTTTCGGGCTTTTTGAGTTTACGAATCCGCTCAAAGCCGCAAAGAGAAAGAGTTCATCATTTCGCAGTGCCAATTTGAATCCCCCGCCTAACATACCATTATCCCATATAGGTGAGTATATCCGAAGCACATCGATTCGGTCGTACATCATAAACGAAATCGCGACTATTGCGATTATGAGGAAGAACAGTGAAATCGGGGCGACACGTGCGCTCGCCTGGATTCCTTTGCTCATTCCGTAGAAGACCGTGACCAGGGTCAACAACATAAAGAAGGAGAGTGACAGATACGGCATTACCGTTTTGGTTATGGCGAACTTCAACTGCATAAGGCTCAAGACTACGGCATAAACCAATCGCAGTAAGATAATCCCACCTAAAATCCAACGTATGACCTTCGAGGGCGTGCTTCCGTTACAGTAGGATAGTGTATTCCCGCTGTTTCTCGAGGTGAAAATCAGCAACGGGGTGTACAGTGCGAGTAAAAACACACCCGAAAGACTCAAGGTTATGAATTTAGACATGGAGTGTTCACTCAACTCCGGCAAGGCAGTAATCTGTGTGAAAATCGCACTGACCATCAGGAGGGCGGCAAGTTGAAAGTGACTGATTTTAGATACAGGTTCTATTTGATTATGGTTCAAACTTACTCACCCCCGTCATTTCATTTATATTGATATCATTTTTCGCCAGTATTCTCCAGTCACGTCTTACGAAGTAATCCCGCATCGCGCTTAATGTGAACGGAGTCAACGGGGCGGAATAAGGGATTCCGTAGGCGGACATGGAACATATTTTCAGCAGAACTACCACCCCTAATGCCGATATCCCGAACAGTCCGAAAAGTCCGCCGGCAAGGATAAAACCGAGACGTAAAATCGAGATGGA
>Ga0099364_10006111_pt1 | contig 17623 bp, 8 predicted proteins | sample TergutTh196P3_FD_73070 | JGI IMG/M metagenome (GOLD analysis project Ga0099364, IMG submission 73070) | Microcerotermes parvus P3 segment gut microbial communities from Pointe-Noire, Republic of the Congo - Th196 P3 | ecosystem: Host-associated > Arthropoda: Insects > Digestive system > Gut ...
AGTTGTCTGCATCGTCTACAACATAGAAGGTTACAGTGAATAAATCTACATTTTGTGTTTCGTCGCGCTTGAGTTCTACAACTTCGGTTACATTGCCGACTGTCACGATTACTCTGCCGGATTTTGAATGATAGCCTTCTTTTATTACAGTATATTGATATTCGCCCGGTTGAACGTTCCTCACTGTATAGCCGGTTGTTACTATTGCGCCGTCGAATAATACTGTTGCGTCGGCTATTGTATAGCCCGATTCTTCGTCTACTATATCGAACGTTACATTGTAGAGTACGGGATCTTCCGGAAGAAGTTCAAGTTGACGATGTATTTCTACATTATCGTTTACAACCACGCTTTCGGCAATCGTTACATAACCCGCTTTTTGTATGCTGAAACGGTACACGCCCGCAGCAACGCCTGTTATGGTCGTTCCTGTCAAAGTTATCTGATCGAAGACTATTCTGGCGTCTGTCGGGTCGCCCGCTTCATCGATTACAAAAAATTCAACTGTGAAGCCCACAGGGTTGCTTGGGTCTATTCTTTCAAGTTCAACGTCTACAATTATATTATTGTCTTTTACTGTTACTTCGCCGTATTCAGTAAAATAACCTTCTTTTGATACGGTGTAGTGATAAACGCCATTTTCAACGCCTGTGACAATATATCCTGTTACCGGCGCGCCGTTGAAGATTATAGAAGCGTCTGCTATTGTCGAATCGTCGTCTGCGTCTACTATGTTGAAGATGATATTGTAGGTCAATATTACGCTGCCGTCTTCTTCTTCAAGAACAACCGGCACTAACTTATCCTCGTCTTCTACTTCTACTGTATCGTAATACAATTTATATCCTGTTTTTGTAACGCTGAATAAATATTCGCCTTCTTCAACGCCTGTTACAGTATATCCCGAAAGGGTTATTCCGTTGAACACTATTATAGCGTCTTCTATTTCGTTGTCTTGCTCATCTTTAACATCGAAGATAAGAGTAACGCCTGTCGGCACGACAGAGGCGTCTCTTTCAAGTTCAACGTCTATTATCATATTACGGTCAATAACCCTGACAAACGACACGTTGGCGCTTGAGGCAACATAACCGTCTTTTGTTACGGCGTAATCATAATCGCCCGGAAGAACGCCTGTGACCACATATAATCCGTCGTCTAATGTTTTGCCGTCGAATATTACTTTTGCGCCTAAGACCGTAACCATGTCGCCTTCTATAATTTCGTATATGTTAAATGTAACATTATACGTTTCGGGAGCAACTATCGGCAACCAGCCTGCGTACAGGGTTTCGTTTTTAGATAATTCGTCTTCGAAATTCCAAAGATTTGCAACTGTGAAGTCATCATCTGATTGGAACCAGCCGGTAAAAGCGTAGTCTTCTCTTTCGACATCGGGTATGGCAGTTTCCGGAATTACCGCGCCGCCGTCGAGAACAACAACTACTTTTTCGGGTATTCCACCATTACCGTCGAAGGTAACAACATATTGACCTTCGTCAACTTGCGCCCATCCAGCCCAAAGTTTTATGTTTTCTTCTACTGCGTCCTTTGTAAATTGCCAAAGATCCGCTATTTCGCGACCTGTGTTATCTTTGTACCAGCCTGTGAAGACAAAATCGGTCAGCTTGGGATCTTCTGCCGGTCTGGCTACTTTTTCGCCTTTGTCTACTACTTCGGTATACCATACATCTGTAGCTGAAAGCATAAACTCAACTTTTGCCTGAGCATCAGGATCGAACTCAACAAATATTGCATAAAGAATCATTTCACCCTCAACCGGGTCATTGAAATTCCATGCCATGCCGTCGCCGTCTTCATCTTCATACCAGCCTTTGAATATATCATCGCCTCTTTCGGGGTCAGATGGTTTGGATACGGGAGTGTTTATATCTGTGTACTCTCTTAACCACTCGTTGCCTTCTACAATAAACGTAACAGTAACCTTATTGGGATCATAAACTGTAAATACAGCGTAGAGCGTCAAATCGTCTTCAACTTTGGTCAGGAAGTTCCATGCAGACCCCGAGCCGTCTTCGTTTACATACCAGCCTCTGAAAATATCCAGACTTCTTGCAGGATTAATAGCCGGTCTGGTAACTCTACTGCCTTTTGTTACAATTTCCTTATACCACAGGGCGCCTTCAACTATAAATTCTACGATTGCCTCGTTATCGGGGTCAAACTCTTTAAATATAGCGTGCAGCGTCATGGGTTCGGTAACCGCATCGGTAAAGAGCCATGCTCTTCCTGTTCCGGCGGCATTTCTGTACCAGCCCATAAAGATGTCGCCGTCTGCGTGAATCGGGTCAACAGGTCTGCCTACTGTTTCGCCTGTTGTTACTATTTCCTTATACCACTCAACGCCGTCTATCATAAATGTTACTACTACCTCATTAGCACCCGGTTCTGCTACAAATTTGGCATAAAGTTGAAGGTCGGTTTTAACGGGATTACTGAAATTCCATGCTGCGCCTGTGAGCGCTACATTGTCATACCAGCCAACAAAGATACTGCCTTCTTTTAGAGGATCCGGCGTAGGACGCGCTACGGGTTGATCATGGTATACTACGTCAGTAAACCAAAGTATGTCTTCTACAATAAACTCAACGATATACTGTGTAGCGGGGATATATTCTTTCCAACCGGCATACAGTATCATATCGCCTGTTACTTTATCATGGTCGAACTGCCATAGATTTGCAACCGTATAAACCTGCGCTGTATACCAGCCTGTGAAGACATAACCTGGGCGTTCAGGATCGGGTTCATATCTTTCCGCCAATTGGTCATTGTCGCTTTCTACATACACTGTATAAAATGGAGGATAATCACCATTGTCAAATACATAAGTAATTGAATACATACCCGGGTACAAATCTTCATCCCAGCCCGCAACAAGCGTCATGTCTCTATCTACAGGCGTGGCAAAGTTCCACAGATAGTTATCTTCGGTAAACCATCCGGTAAAGATGAATCCTAACCATGTAGGGTTAGCGGGAATGTCAATCTGCCGTATATGCTCGCCATTTTCCACTTGAACAGTACGCGGCGCCTGTCCGTTGTTATATACAAATGTTACCACCCATAGTCCCGGGTCTCTTTCTGCCCAGTGGGCAATAAGAGTCATATCCGAAGTTACAGGGTCGTCGAAATTCCACATCATTCCTCCTGTTGTAAACCAACCTATAAAGGCAAGACCGCTTCTTTCAGGAACTTCCGGAATGTCTTCGATCTTAATTGACGTTTGTCCGTCATCATTCACATAAACCGGTTTATTAGGCGTTTCGCCGTCATTAAATACAAAGGTAACTACAAACGTGTTGTCTTGCTTTACAGACCATTGAGCGTAAAGATCCAAATTGTCGTCCACGCCGTCAAAGAAATTCCAAAGGATACCTGTCTCATCAACTTTTGTAAACCAGCCTACAAAAGCATAACCTGCTCTTTGGGGGGGTTCCGGTCTGTCAACGCTTTCATTTATATTTATAACGCGGACAAGTTTTTCGGGCGTTCCGCCGTTGCCGTAGAATGTAACAGTAACGTGTACGCCGTCAATTTTGTCTACAAAACCTGCATAAAGAACCTCGTTTTTAGTAACGGGCGTGCTGAACTGCCAAAGATTTGCATCTTCGTGTTCTGTTTCATGCGTATACCAGCCGGTAAACTGTTTGCCCTCTATTACAGGCTCGGCAGGCGGAGTTACTTCTGTATTATGATCTACAGCCTTAACATCCCATAAGCCGTCACCTACCATAAACGTTACGGTGTATTGATTATCGGGGTCTACATCAGTCCAGAGCGCTGTGAGCGTCATATCTGCGAGAACAGGATTACTGAAAATCCATGGTCTTGTTGTATTGCCGTCTTCAAACCAGCCTCGCAATGCAAATTCGGGTCCTCTATCGGGAGCAGGAGGCATTTCGACCTTAAATTCGTTTGCTGCGTTTGCAAACTGTATATCCCAAATTCCGCCAAACGCCATAAAGGTTACTACTCTACTGCCTTCCGGAACTTCTGTCCAACGTCCAAATAATTCAAGATATCCTGTAACGGGAGTGGCTTCGAAATTGTAGCGTTCAGTAGCATTGTCCTCATACCAGCCGCTAAATACCCATCCCGTTCTTGTTGGCGCGATCGGGGAGGTAGCAAATCCGTTATTGGGTATTTGCTGCACAGCCCATGTTGCGCCGTCTATTATAAATCTGACAATATGCTTTGTTGGATCTACTTCAACAAAACGTGCAATAAGATCCATATTTCTTGTAACAGGAGTACTGAAAACCCATGGCGTTTCTGCCGCGCCTTCGAACCAGCCGGTAAAGACTTGATCAGCGACTTCAGGTTCGTCATCGGGCGGAGTAAGTAGATAGTTTTCATAAACATACTGCGTTTCAGTAAGAACACCTTCTACATAAAATCTAACAGTGTATTGATTTGCCGGCAGCCAATCAGCAGTCAAAGTCATGTTTTCAGTAACGGGATTGCTTAATATCCAAAGATCGTCCTCATCAGTATACCAGCCTGTAAATACATTACCTTCTAATGTTGGGTCAACCGGGAAAGCGTCAAGCGGAGTATCTATTTCTGTAAACATCACATCCCATATTCCTCCGAGAGCCATAAATGTAACGGCTACCTGTGTTTCAGGGTCATAAGTTTCCCAACCAGCATACAGCGTCATGTCGCTTGTAACAGGCTGGTTGAAAATCCAACGCACGCCTTCAAAATCAAACCAGCCTACAAAAACTTCATTGTTTGCCCCCGCAGGATTAGCAGGCATTGCAACTGTGCCGCCATTGACTACAACCGCTTCATGGTGAATTGTGCCGCGATTCATAAAGGTAACAATATAACTGTTTTCCGGTATGAACTCAACCTCCACATTGGCGTCAACGATCACGTTTTCAATCATGTATTCGGTTTTGTCTCTGTAATCATCAATTAATTCGTAGTCGAGGTACCAGTCCTTCACTCGTCCGCTTCCGCTTGGAGTTGCTCTTAATAAAACATTTTCGCCTTCCTGTACCATTATTGTACCCGAATCATCAAAAGAATCTTCGTTCACAGTCATTACGCCTGTATCGGGGTCTATCTGGAAATCGGTAGTCGCCTCGATTATGCCATCGCCGCTGCGAACGCTGTATTTTACCGTATGGTAGGTTGCTTCTATATATGAAACCGTTACCGTTGCGTCGGCATTGACGGGGGTCAATGTGTATTGTGGCGTACTGCCTGCGTTTACGTCATTATTTAAAGTCCACTGATCAACTACATAACCATTAGCAGGGAGCGATATGAATGTTACGCTGCCTTCCGCATCTACATTAACAGTGGCAATCGTGCCGGACGGTATTTCAGATCCGCCCGACGTCATAATGCCGCCGTTAGGTCCTGCGCTGTACGTGACCGTATAGTACTTGATAAATTCTACCGTAATCTCTCCTGCGCCTTCTACATAATGATTAAGTACGTATGGGGCAGTTAGCTGGGAAGTTGGTAAAATATTATCATTCATCCGCCATACCGCCCTGTACTTATCTGTATCATCGGGAGGGGCTGCCGTGAATGTAATTCTTCTGTCCTGTTCCACCAAAGCCGAACTACCTGTAGCGGTCACTGTTACTTCATCCCCATCAACAATATCGTCTACATATTCCACATGGGTTATTGTGCCGTTTACTGCCGACCAAGTTATCTCATATGCAAATATTGCTTCTAATGAGAAGTTGGTGGACTGTTCCGCTGTTAACAGTTCAAATGTGTTATTTGGCTGGTTGAGATTAAAACCCGATGGCGCTTCTCCAAGTGTTACCCTCCATCGTTTGAACTCCGTCTCACCTACTGGGCTGTCTGCCTCAATAGTAAATGGCTGGTCTACAGGATATATATTAGGCGCTGCAATCTGTAACTGCTCCGGCTCTATTACCTCGCCGCCAACAACAATGACCTGAACAGCAGGTTTTAGTTCAAAAGGACCAACAGGCAGGTTTAGGCTGGGATCATCCGAACCTCCATATCTTACTATCATATCTTGCCCTTGTATTGCTAATGTCGCTATGTTATTAGGAGGTAAAGCATTAAAAGGAGCGTTGGCAATAGAAAGGTATTTATCTGCAAAATCAATATAAGAAACGTTTTCTTCATCGCCGGATGTGTACGTCAATTTAACGGTAAGAAGGCTGAAATCAAACGGTTCGCCGCGATAATAATCAAGTTTCGGAGGCGTTACAAGTTCTATCTTTGATACTATTTCTTCGACAACGTAGAGCGTTACCTCTATATCGTAGTTTATATCAAGGTTTTCAAGTCCTTCGTAACTCATATTTCCTAACCTGATGACTTGCACGTATGGGTCTTCGCTTAATGTGAAGCCTAATTCATTCGTGAAATAAAAATGTATCCACTGTTTTACAGGAAGAGAAAAATTGTTTGAAATCGGATGTCCTGCTATTATAGGGTTTCCTGTTTCAGGGTCAAGCGTCCATAAAGAGATTTGTAAATTGTGCGATTCTTCGTAATCAAGAAAGCCGATATTACCATCGTTGAAGATGGATAATTTTATTTCCTGCCGGTCTGTATAGCCCGGCGTTTTTGGCGCGAACCCAATTTGTAAAATCTTTTTGTCGCCTACATCTTCAAAGTAAGTTTCCTGATCGTTGATATAGAACAATAGATTAGGCGTGGGCAAGTCTGATAATGTTACCGTAATAATATCGCTTGTATTTCCATCGCCGCCATTATTTGCAACCGTAGTACCGTCAAAATCATATACTTTTACGATACAGAAATAATAATAAGTGGTCTGTGTTGCGTTATCCAATTCTTTGCCAAATGTATATGTTGATGTTTGCAGGTCGGGAATCGGATCATCGGCATCTCCTGTAAATATTAGAGTTGAAGCGCCGGGCGTAAGGTTGCCCGTTGTATTGTAGTACCACTCGTATTTTATTGCCGTTCCGGGTACCCTGTTCTGAATATTAGCCGTCACCTGAAGCGTATTTCCTTCTATTAAACTTTTAAACAGTTCTATTTCAGTTACCGGAGTACCAACAATAACATTGGGAGGGCTTTGTTGTCCGCCGTCTCCTACTGCCGAGCCGTCGCCTCTACCTGGGGGCGGCGTGCGCGGGGCGCCCAAACCACCCTTAGGGCTTACGTTTGCATTTGGTGGAGGCGCAATCTGTATAAGACCTTGATTAAGTCCGCCCGAACCGCCGTCTGATCCTGTGTGCGCTCCGCCACCGCCTATACCTGCGCCACCTGCGCCGCGCCCTGTATTTGGCGAGGTATCCGGATTCCAAACGTTTCCACCTTCAGCCACTATTGTACCGCAATTTATGAAAATTCCGCCTATGTTGTCTCCGCCTCTTCTACCAACAAGACCTGCTCCGCCGCCGCCTATACCTGCGCCGCCGCCGCCACCGTAAGCATCTGTACTGCCACCGCCGGACTGATTCGCCGAGCCTTCAATGTTATTGCCGCCGCGGGCAGTGACATTCGTAGGTCCCGGTAAACAATTGATATATATAGGACCATATGTGCTTCCGCCGGCTGTTCTCCATCCGCCGCCGCCGCCTATGCCCGCGCCGGTGCCGCCGTTGTACATTACAGTGTTGCCGCCGCCTTGAGCATTAACAGTTCCGCCATTGATAGTAATGGCTCCACTATGTCCGAAAAAAGAATTAGCGGCAGTGTTTGAACCTGTTCCAATAGTGGCAGCTCCTGTTCCGTCGTTGTACAAGCCAAATCCGTGTCCTCCAATACCGGCGCCGCCGCCTGAAGCAGTGGAACCACTGGTACCATCGCGTGAAACATTCGCACCGGTGGCATTTAGCGTGCCAGTACCATTTATCGTCAACTGAGCCATATTACCGCTACCCGCCGGAGAACCCGGATGAACGAACAATCCCGCATGAGAAACCCATTGATACGAAGCGGTAGCAGTTCCCGCAACGCGCCGTGCGCCGCTGGTAAGCGTTGTTGTGCCGCCCGCAAGCGACACGGTAACGTTCGAACCCGCATTGATTGCAAACGCGCAACCGCCCGCAGAAATAGTACCCGCAGTAAGCGTGTTCTCACCGTTGAACGTCACATTTGCAGTCCGTCCTGTAATATTTATACCATTACCGATAGCGCTGTTTATGGTCGCGTTGTTAAACGTCAGGTTAGCAGCGCCTGTACCCGGTCCTACATTAATGGCATGACGGGGGTTCATGGTATTGATATTTCCGGGCGTTGACGCTAAACCATTTGTAAAAACCGTAGTTTGAAAAGATGCCGCATTTATTGTCGCGTTTCCAAAATCAATTGCATTGTTTGTCTGGTATCGTATCGAACAATTTTCAAACGACATGTTCCTGACAGTCACGCCTGTTCCGAAGGAAAATACACGCCCGGCAGCGTTTGTTGTTACTGCGGCTGTATTAAACAGCCTTAACCTTGCAGCGTCTGCTGTTCCCGTACCGGCGCCGGTTATTTGAACCGAGGCGTTGTTGCCTATCGCAATTGTATGATGACCTGCTGTAGTGCTGGTAGTGCTTATCAAGCCTCCATTAATAAAGGTCAGGTTAACATACGCATTTTCACCAATTATAATAGCGCTGTTGTTGGTCTTCTGAATGGTTACGTTATTAAAAGTAACATTCACAGGCGCTTCCGGCGTGCCGCCGTTGATAATAATATGTCTTGCTCCTGAGCCATTGTTTCCGACAGTCGTACCGGTAAATACGTAATTCCCGCCTGTGTGGATTGTCACATAACGGGTATACCCCGTAATAATGTTACCACTTCTGGTAGATGTAATACAGGAACCTATTTGGGACGTACCACCGTCTGTACCAAGAGCAATGGTTATGGTCCCGTCGCACGTTCCAGACAGTTGCGCTTTCACGCTTACTACCGGCGCTATCAAAAACGTCATCACTATCAAGCCTTTTATAATCAGGCTTCCAACTTTCGGCAAATCCTCTTTGCCTTTCCAATTTGCTGCCATTGATTTTAAGCAGCCCATTATGTACAAAAACTTTTTCATTATATATTTATTATTATTATTGTATCAATAAAAATTTCCAGACTGCAAAAATACATACATAGTCTTATAAAACCAAAATTTTTTGATTTTTTTTGATGAAAGTACATTTTTTTTTGATAAATGGATACTTTTAGGCTATCATCGGAGCCTTCACTCCATCGCCGAACAGTTTTTTTCCTGTAAAGATTCGCGCTTCATCCCAGAGGTCTGCGTCAATAAAGGTTTGCAGCAACATTGCGCCGCCTTCAATGAATATGGAGGTGATTTTGCGATTGAACAGTTCATTGAGAATATGATGCGGCAGTTGTTTGTCAAATGGCACAGTGATATATTGAATATTGGATATTGGATATTGAATATTGGAAGATGATTGTTCGGTAAAAACTATAGTTGGCTGGCTTCCGTCAAAAAGATTGAGAGTTTTGGGCAGTCGCAAATTCCTGTCGATAGTTATCCGTAACGGCTGGCGTCCGTGCCACCGTCTGACGTTCAGTAGCGGGTTATCTGCCATGGCGGTATTCGTTCCTGTCATAATCGCCTGTTCTTCTGAACGCCACTTGTGTACCAATGTTTGTTCGTACCATCCCGTAATCCATGTCGGTCGCCCGGTAATGTTCCTGTCACGCGCCACGTCTATGAACCCATCGGCTGTTTGCGCCCACTTTAATATAATGTATGGACGTTTTTTTCGATGAAAGGTCATAAATCTGATATTCAGACGTTCACATTCTTCTTTAAGAACATTTTCCGTTACTTTGACGCCGGCAGCGCGTAATTTTGCAATACCCCGCCCTGCCACTAACGGATTGGGGTCTGTGCAGCCCGTTACAACATGCGGTATACGGATTTCAATAATCAAATCGACGCATGGAGGCGTTTTTCCGTGATGCGAACAAGGTTCTAAATTAACGTATAGCGTAGAACGTTTCAATAGTTCCTTGTCTGAAACCGAGTTTATTGCATTTGTTTCGGCATGAGGCTCGCCATAGCGCCGATGAAATCCTTCGCCTATTATGCGTTCATCGCACGTCAAAACAGCGCCCACCATAGGATTGGGGGCAGTATAACCAATAGCCGACGCCGCCAATTCGAGACATCGAAGCATATATTTTTCATGAAACATGATGCAAAGATAAAATTTATTTTGTTATTAATAATAAAAATATTATTTTTGCGCTCGAATTTTTTTGTATCAAAACACATTAAGTAAATGAACATCAATAAGGAACAGATTGCCGATTTAACCATTGCCGTATCTGTGCATATCGAAAAGGACGATTATTTGTCCAAAGTAAACGATGTTTTGCGCGATTATCGTCGTAAAGCAAAAATGCCGGGCTTCCGTCCGGGCAAAATACCCGAAAGCCTGATACGCAAAATGTATGGGAAGGCTGTTATGATTGATGAAATCAACAAAGTACTGTCTGAATCGTTGCAAAACTATATCAAGGAGGAGAATTTGAGTTTGGTTGGCGAAATGATGCCAAAAGCAGACACCGAAGAGTTAGACCTCGAGATAGGAAACGATTATACTTTTGAATTTGAAATGGGTTTGGAGCCTGAAATCGAAGTCAAACTGTCAAAAGAAGACCGTATTACAAAGTATAAAATACTTGTTGAAAAGGATATGATCGACAAGGAGATCGAACGCCATGCCAAACGTCACGGACAGTTTGTCGAAACAGATACAGTGGTCGATTTTCTCGAAAAACTCGTCGGCGACATCGTTCAATTGGACAACGACGGACAACCGTTAGAAGGTGGACATTCAACGGAAGACAGTTCGCTGTTGCTTACTCCAATAAAAACCGACGAACACAAAAAATTGTTCGAAAACGCAAAAGTTGGCGATGAAATAGTTTTCAACATCGCGGAAACATTCTCAAACGAGTGGGATATTTCCTCATTGCTGAAAAAGAGCAAAGATGAAATCGGCGATATTAGCGCATCACTGTTCAAGTTCACTGTAAAATCTATCCAAAAGTATGCCGACGCACAGTTGAATCAGGAATTTTTCGACAATATTTTCGGCGAAGGGGCGGTTTCAAGCCTCGAAGAGTTTGAAAATAAAATAAAAGAATCAATAGCGTTCAGTTTAGAAGAAAACTGCATGGCAAAGTTGAAAAATGACGCACGCGAATATCTTTTAGAAAAAATCAAGCCGTCGTTGCCCGAAGAGTTTCTGTTAAGATGGTTAAAATCAATCAATACAGAAGCAAAAGAAGAAGATTTTGAAAAAGAATTTCCAATGTTCATAACAAACACAAAATGGGGTTTGATTACAAAAAACATAGCCAGAGAGCAAGATTTTAAAGTTGAAGAAAACGAAATCATCTCTTTAGCTGCAACATCTGTGCGCAGACAATTCGCCATGTATGGCATGAACAACATTCCCGACAAGGAACTTGGCGGCTATGTTTCGAACATGCTCAAAGATGAAAAGGCTGTCCGCGATTTTGCATCGCAAGTTCTCGAAAACAAAGTTACAACCTTTATCCTCGAAACAATTGATTTAGACTTGCAGGAAATAAGCCTCGACGATTTTAACAAATTGTTTAACGAACCGAATGTTGAAGAAGTTCTGGATACCCCACAAAGCGAGGAAGTTGAAGACAAAACCGAAGATATGGAAGTAGAAACAGTCGAAGCCGAAGTAGTCGAAGCCGAAGTAGAAACAGTTGAAACCTAAACTAATTAATCAAAAATCGAAAATCAAAAATCAAAAATCGAAAAGATGAACGAATTTCAAAAGTACGCAGTTAAGCATGCCGGTATAAACAGCATGACATTACACCGTTATCAAAAATTTACGAACGGATATATTTCGCCCACCATCATCGAAGAGCGTCAACTTAATGTTGCTTCGATGGATGTTTTTTCGCGATTGATGATGGACCGAATCATTTTTCTTGGCGCTGAAATAGATGATGACGTCGCAAACATAATGCAGGCGCAGTTATTATATTTAGATTCAAGCGACCCCAACAAGGATATACAGGTTTACCTCAATTCTCCCGGCGGCGTCGTACAATCCGGCTTGGGCATCTACGATACGATGCAGTGGATAACCTCCGACGTTTCTACAATATGCACCGGAATGGCTGCTTCCATGGCAGCGGTAATACTTGCTGCGGGCGCAAAAGGTAAACGCTCGGCACTAAAACATTCGCGTGTGATGATACATCAGCCCATGGGCGGAATACGCGGACAATCCATAGATATGGAAATAGCAGTCAGAGAGATGGTTAAGATAAAAAATACGTTGTACAATATCCTTTCCGAACATACCGGACAGCCGTTTGACACCATCGAAAAAGATTCAGACCGCGATTATTGGATGACTGCCCCCGAAGCGAAAGATTACGGACTTTTGGACGAAGTACTTGTTAGACAGAAAAAATCATGAATAGAAATCGAATAGACCATTGTTCGTTTTGCGGCAAAGACAGACGTAGCGCGCGTCTTCTTATCTCCGGCATTTCCGGTCATATTTGCGAAACATGCGTTGAGCAGGCTTCAAACATCGTTGCCGAAGATGCCAAAAAGAAAGGCAACAATTTAGAATTAGGCAACGTCAGATTGATGAAACCCATTGAAATTAAGGAGTTTCTCGACCAGTATGTCATCGGACAGGACGATGCAAAAAAATATGTCGCCGTAGCCGTCTACAATCACTATAAACGGTTGATGATGCCCAAACTCACGAGAACGACGGAAGAAGAAGTGGAAATAGAGAAGTCCAACATCATAATGGTAGGCGAAACAGGAACGGGAAAAACGTTGCTTGCCCGCACCATTGCGCGGATGTTGCACGTACCGTTCTGTATCGTAGATGCAACCGTTCTGACCGAAGCCGGTTACGTGGGCGAAGATGTCGAAAGCGTTCTTACGCGCTTATTGCAGACTGCCGACTACAACGTTGAAGCCGCCGAAAAAGGCATCGTTTTTATCGACGAAATAGACAAAATAGCCCGTAAAAGCGACAATCCGTCAATCACACGCGACGTGTCGGGCGAAGGCGTACAACAGGGCTTGCTCAAACTGCTCGAAGGCTCGGTTGTGAACGTTCCCCCGCAAGGAGGACGCAAACATCCCGAACAGAAAATGATTGCCATCGATACTAAAAATATTCTGTTCATATGTGGCGGCGCCTTCGACGGAATAGACCGCAAAATAGCGCAACGCCTAAACACCCGCGTGGTGGGCTATCACAACGTACTTGAAACGGAAAAAATTGACCGCGATAATCTCGTACAGTATATAGCCCCGCAAGATTTAAGAGCCTACGGACTTATTCCCGAAATCATAGGCAGAATGCCCGTACTCACCTATCTCAATCCATTAGACCGAAGCGCTCTCCGACGCATTCTCACCGAACCTAAAAACGCGTTAATAAAGCAGTATCAGAAACTTTTCCAAATGGACGACATAATACTGCATTTCGACGACGACGTCCTCGACCTGATAGTAGACAAAGCAATCGAATTTAAACTCGGCGCGCGCGGACTACGTTCCATCTGCGAATTAATTATGACCGATTTGATGTTCGACGCCACGTCAATGGACGAAAAGGAAATAACCATAACATGCGATTGCGCGCTGGAAAAATTGAACAGGGTGAATGAGAATAAGTTGAGAGCGGCGTAGTTAGAGGTTAGTGATTAGTGATTAGAGTGTAGTTAATGATTTTGACACAAATAAAGTTAATAAAGACGCTTTTTCAGAGCCGCGTCATTGCGGGCTTGACCCGCAATCTCCACAAACCAAAGGAGATGCTGAATCAAGTTCAGCATGACGCCGATACGATATTTTTCCACATAAAATAACAATTGCATGGTTTTGCTGAATCGTTTTATGTCGCCGGCAGGGGAGAAGATGCTTTGGTTGGTGTTGTTTGTTTTGGCGGTGGCTGTTTATTTTTACGTGCGGCGCGCTTATTGGCGGTGGAAATATATCCCGATTCGTATCAAAAAGAAAGTATGGTACTCGGGTGGATTGAAAATGAAAGTCAGTATCCGAAATGTCAGGAATGTTATGGTAGATATTGATACGCCGATAATTGAGTTTCGCCAGCCGCGCATGAAAAAACGAAAATTCAAAATGTTTCCTCCGGGCGATGAAAAAATATTTCCGCTTTGCCTGTCGCCGCAAACAAGCTACGATTTTTTAGTAGAATTTACAAAACTCTACGAACGCGAACAAATACTGCGACAATACAGACAGGTAATCATTCACGTAAACGACAAAAACGGAAAAAATATCACAAAACGGAAAGTAAAAATATCAATGCCGAAATAATGAATAATGAATAATGAATAATGAATAATGAACAATAATCAATAATCAATAATCAATATTCAATAATCAATAATCAATAAATGCCCCTCCTCCTCGTCTCTCCTACCGAATCCGAATCTGCTCCGACCTTGCAAAAAATGACAGGTCTCAAAACTATATCGCCATATCTGTACTCCGGCGCTCTTAACGGACAATCCATCGAACTTTTGATTTCGGGTATCGGTAGCGTTGCTACAACGTTTCGGCTCACGCAAACATTGATGCAACGTTCTTACAGTCGCGCCATTTCTATCGGCATTGCCGGAAGTTTTTCGGAAGCTATTGATATATGCGAAGTTGTGCAAATTACCGAAGATTGCTTTGCCGATTTGGGAATAGACGACAATGGAGAGTTTCGCAACCTTCGTGAAGCCGGATTAACCTGTGATGATTTTGATTGCGACTTCATAACCAACCCCTTTCCTACCCTATCACCCCACCGGAAACTGCGCGGTATAACCGTTCAAACAACAAGCGGAAGCAAAAATCGTATCGACGAACTTAAACTTCGCTTTAATCCGGACGTGGAAACAATGGAAAACGCAGCCTTTTTTTACGTCTGCCGCAAAATACAAATTCCATTCGCTTCATTTAGGGCAATATCCAACAAAGTCGAACCACGCAATCGCAAAAACTGGCGAATTACCGAAGCCATAGAACATTTAAACGATTGTTTGTTGAATACTCTGATCCTAAATTGGACGAATTAAGATCAAGAAACGATGAAACGACAAAAAAGAGTTAATGATTGATTTTGGAGATGTGCGCATACAAATCAAACTCCGTAGTTTCGTATATTTCAACCTCATAGAAATTACCTGTTTCTAAAGCGGCATCGCTTCGGTGTATTAACACCTCATTATCTACTTCGGGCGAATCGTGTTGAGTGCGCCCAATGTAATAATCGTCTTCCTGTCTATCGATGATAGTGGTAAATGATTTGCCGATTTTCATACGGTTGAGTTCTTCTGAAATACATCGCTGAATTTCCATGATATGATCAGCTCGTTCTTGCTTAACTTTTTTTGGTATTCTATCGCGGTAATGCTTGAAAGCGTGCGTATTATCTTCGTGTGAATATGTAAATACTCCCAGCCGGTCGAAACGTGTTTGTGTTACAAAATCGACAAGTTGTGCAAAATCCCTTTCTGTTTCGCCCGGATGCCCAACAATAAGCGTTGTGCGAAGCGCAATGTCGGGAACTTTTTCGCGAATCGCTTCTATAAGAGTTATTGTTTCTCTGCTTGTTATGTTGCGTCGCATGTTTTTCAGAACCTTGTCGGAAATATGTTGTACAGGCATGTCTAAATAGCGGCAAATTTTTGGTTCGCGCTTCATCAATTCCAATATTTCCATGGGGAAATTGTTGGGATAGGCGTAGTGTAGCCTTATCCAGTCAATGCCCTCTAAATCGCAAAGACGGGTTATTAATTCGGGTAATTTTTGTTTACGATATAAATCCAATCCATAATAACTGATGTCCTGCGAAATAACATTCAGTTCCCTGACGCCTTTACCGGCAAGAAAGGCGGCTTCGCTAAACAAGTCTTCTATTGGCGTTGAAACATGCGGACCGCGTATTTGCGGAATGATACAGAATGCGCAGGCGCGATTACAACCTTCGGCAATTTTAAGATAAGAATAATGCGCAGGGGTAGATACTATTCGTTCGTTGCGGAGGTCGTGGCGATAGTCGCGGGTAAGCAGACGAACAATATCTTCCATATTGCGCGCGCCGAAAAAACGGTCTACTTCAGGTATTTCATGTTCTAATTCCTTTTTGTAAAGTTCCGACAAGCATCCCGTAACAAACAAATTCTCAATGATTCCCTTTTTCTTCGCTTGGGCGCATTGCAGAATCATATCTATCGATTCCTGTTTAGCGTCATGTATGAAGCCGCAAGTATTTACCACCACAGCATAGGCTTCGTCTAATGGCGCATCGTGCATAATTTCAAAACCTGCCGAATCCAATTGACGCATAAGACGTTCCGAATCTACTAAATTTTTGGAACACCCCATTGTGATGATATTTATACTTTTTTTCAATATAATTTTTTATATGAATTTTTCAGATGCAAAGATAGTTCAAAAAATAATATTTCGGTTTCATTACAAAATTTATTTGTTAATTTTGCAGTTTCAAATTTATTCAAAAATGATAAAAGCAGGAATTGTAGGAGGGGCGGGTTATACTGCCGGTGAGTTGATGCGCGTGTTGCTGCATCATCCGCAAGTGGAGTTGAGTTATATTCACAGCAACAGCCATGCGGGGCAACCAATATGCGCTGTTCATCACGATTTGACAGGCGATACCGATATGACGTTTACCGGTGAAGTTGGCAAAGCAGAGGTTGTATTTCTTTGTTTGGCGCATGGTAAATCCATCGAATTTTTGAACGCAAATCGTTTGCCGGACGCGACCAAAATCATTGATTTAAGTCAGGATTTTCGTATTAATCATATCTTTCAGGCGCATGACGGCGCTTGTCGCGAGTTTGTTTACGGTTTGCCCGAATATTATGGAGAACAGATAAAGAAAGCGCACAACATCGCCAACCCCGGCTGTTTTGCCACTGCCTTTGAGTTGGCTCTTCTGCCTTTGGCAAAAGCCGGTTTGCTTACAGACGAGGTTCATATCAATGGAATAACAGGTTCTACCGGCGCAGGACAGGCGCCTACTTCCACCACGCATTTCAGTTGGCGCAACAACAACATTTCGATATACCAGCCTTTTACGCATCGACATTTGCTCGAAGTACGCAAAACATTGGAAATAGCGGCAAAAGGCACAGTTCCGGAATTGAACTTTTTGCCTCTGCGCGGCAATTTTACGCGCGGCATTTTCATGTCTGCATATACTGCTACGAATCTGCAACTAACTGAATTGCAGGATATTTATCGTCAGTATTACGCAGACGCTGCATTTACCATTGTTTGCGACCGCGAAATCAGCCTGAAGGAAGTGGTTGGAACAAACAAATGCCTGTTGCGAATAGAAAAATACGGAAACAAGGCGTTGATAACATCGGTTATCGATAACTTACTGAAAGGCGCTTCGGGACAGGCTGTGCAAAACATGAACCTGATGTTCGGAATCGACGAAAAAACAGGACTGCAACTGAAAGGAATCGGATTTTAATTTTTGCTTTCTCGCAAAGACGCAAAGACAAAGTAAATATCTTTGCGCCTTTGCGAGAATTTGGAGTAGATGAATTTTTTTTTGAAAAAAAACAAAAAAAATTGTATATA
>Ga0099364_10006112_pt1 | contig 17619 bp, 22 predicted proteins | sample TergutTh196P3_FD_73070 | JGI IMG/M metagenome (GOLD analysis project Ga0099364, IMG submission 73070) | Microcerotermes parvus P3 segment gut microbial communities from Pointe-Noire, Republic of the Congo - Th196 P3 | ecosystem: Host-associated > Arthropoda: Insects > Digestive system > Gut ...
TTATCCTATCCATTTGAGAGTAGAAATCGCCCCAAGACATACCGCTGTTTACAGGATCTCGTCTAGCCTTATCAGTAGCCTGCAATACTACAAAATCACTCTTCTCTTTATTAGAATAAATAAACTCACCTCTGGACTCAGCTTCCATAACCTCAAAACCAGCATTCACCTCATCAAGAATATCGTCCTTACCTTCTTCGAGATCAGGCGTTACAGATTCCGCAGAATCACCAGCAGGAGTAAACTCTTCAGATAAATCCTCCCCCATAGGCATTCCCATATCCATACCACCGCCACCATCAATCTCCTCGCCAAGAGCCATACTCTCTTCCATCTCGTCAAATGAGAAATCCTCTTCTTCCTCTAAAAGCTGATCACCTAAAAGGGGATTAAACTCCACCCCATCACGCAAAAACATATAAGACAAAATGGTCAACAGAGTAACCGTTAATTCCAATACAGAACGACATTTATAAGTTTCAGATAGACCGCCAGACAATGATAAATCATGCATTTCTGAATCATAGGTAAAATTAACTTCCATAACAGAAAAAGAACCGCCAAAGTCATAATACTCAATATCACCAGCCTTACAAACCGCAGTAAGTAAATCCTTCCATATGCGTATCTTCTGATTAAATATCCTTGATAACATATCTGTTACAGTAGCACCATTACTCAACTTATAGAAAACAGGATAGAAATACTGCAAAATAAACGACAATAATTCTAAATAACTGTGATATGCGTGAGAGTCATAACCTTCAGGCTTAATCTCTAAATCTTTGACAATCCTAAACCGTTCAGCATCTACCACAAATACAAAATAAGGCTCGATGGAATTCCCCTGTTCCACACGAACCTCGACCGCCTCATCAGACTCTGAGAATATTATGCTATAGTTAGATAAGGGGCTATCTAAATTTAAAACTGCTTGGCGTACTGTTTCCTTAACGCCATCAAAATCAAATGCCATTTAATCTTTAACCTCTACGTTTCGTTTGAGAAGTTCTATTGTATTTTGATAGGCTTTTTCTAAAATTTCTGGATCTAAAGAATCGGAATAGACACTCCCACTTCTTGCCAAACCAGCCATCACACTATCCGCAATACGCTCTAACACATCAATAAGAGTAACATCATCAGGACAATGATCCTTTAAATGATGTCGTTCCTCTGTAACATGCTTCTTAAACCAATCTCCTGCCCTGAAATCTTCATCTTTGAAACCAGCCTGTGCCAATTTATAAAACCCATCAATATCTGAAATCTTGGTATTGTCATGTATAGAACCAGCATCGTGTAATTTATCAGCGAAAAAAGCCAAGCCTTGCTGAACATCACTAATGTGCATCTCTGTACTTCTCAATAACTCTTCTTTATCAACCTCACCTTCAGCCGTTCTTGTGTCGGCATTGGGAGATTTTTGTATAGATATTTTTTGATTAGACTTAACAAAGCCTGATGACCAGCCACTAGGGATAAATGCCAATGGATTTTTAATATTAGTAGGTTTCAACTTTAATGTAATAATAGCATCCTCATTCTCAGAACCCACTATTCGTTTTACAGATGGTAAATCATCTTTTGTAAACTTTCCCGAATACCAATTTTCGTCCACATTTGCCACCAAACCACAAAACTGGAAAGCTTCCCCTTGAGGAGCCTCTCTTATTGACTTATATCTTGTATCTCTTCCAAAACAAAAATAGAAAGAAGCACCGCCTGAATAAAGACACGCAAACTTGTTACACTCGCCCCCATCATTAGTATCCCCAACCCAATCATCCCAAACAATGCCACTCATAGCAGTACGTAAATAATCAGGAACAGTCTCATGCCGTGTTATCTTAGCCATTGAGAAAATTTGTTGAAATTTAGCAAAATCCTCACGCATACCCATAGAGTTCTCTCCTGAGTAAACTATACGATTAGATGACCCAGAAAACAAGCTTCTATAACTTCCCGACAGCCCACCGTTTCTTATTGGGTGGGCTTCTGAAAACCCAAGCGTTGATTGGCTGATGAAGCAATAGGAATACCCACATGATCACAAACTAGAACAGCCAAATCCGCCACATCTTCATCATCCCCAAAACGCCCATTCCACAACGCCTCTTCTACCGCCTCCCAAGTACGATCATAGGGTCGATTGACCCTCAAATACTCCAATGCCCTACCTAAATCGCTGTCGGATGGTACACCTCTTAAATCCCAATTGCTCTCAAAATTTACCAAACGCCTTGCTTCATCCGAAGGTTCATACTTACCACCTGGAGTAAGAGATCCAAAACCTAAAGTAGACCCTGCCGATTTAACTGGTTGCTTAGAAATCCACCCATCTCTTTCTAACTGCTTGACAGCATCAAACCTAGCACGTTTAGGGGTTATCTCAGGATTACCTTCCGCTAACAGCTTTTTTACAAGAGATTTTATCTCTGCCTCTTCCTCTGGGGTATAGCCACTCTGAACTGAACTCTTGGAGGTAGACGAATAAATACCCAACTTCTCCAATACCCAGTAATAATCATCATCCCCAAAATCATCCTCAAGCTGATATAAAAGCTCATCCTCAGAATAACCTTGATTCATTAATTCTCTCGCTCTATCCAAAACCATACCAACATTACCATCATACAGTGATGCAATAGACTGGATAGGTTTGAAACTAGCCATAACAGCCGCTGGATCCTTCCCGTCCATTATCTCTTTGTAGATATTATTTGCCTTCGGCCCTGGATAACCATTACCCCTTAAAATCCGCATAAGGTTTTGATAGAACACGTTCTGATCCATCAAGCCTTCTTTCATGCGTTGGAACCAACCACGGATCATCTCTACTAAACCCTTGAAATCTGATTGAATGGATGTGGATGAACCTAATCGACTCGGTATCCTCGGCTTTCCAAAAGAAGCCTCCAACTCCTCAAACCACATCTCCTCCAAAGCCTCTACAAAAGGATCCGTAGCAGGTTCAGACGTTAACCTATAAATCTCATCTGAGATTAAAGTAGGATTCGCACCGCCATCTTTAAAATAAGCATCTCTGAGCTTGAAAGCATTATACTCGCCTATAAGTTCAATCAACTCACTCATAGGGTTATTGTCTTGCCAGTAACCTGACTTTACCGCTTTTTTATCCACTGAACTAAAAAGACCCTTCTCCTTAAAAGCAATTTCAAGAGCATTGATAGTTTCTTGAACCACCTCAAAATCCCAACCGCAGTCATTAAACCAGAATTCTTCTATCGAATCTAAAGTCTCCTCACCTGACAATAGAAAAGTAACAGCATTCTCAATATCACTATCAACTACAGAGTCATTTCCTAAAAGTTCCTTGACTCTTGCTTGTAATGCTTCAGATTGAGAGAAACCAAAAGCTGACTTTATCTGCCCCTTACCCGTTGAAGTAAGGGGCTTATTAAAACCCAAGCGTTGTGGTTTGGTTGAGGACGAACGGTTTAACATTGCCAAAGTTTCAGGTGAACGCCTATCAATAGGTATCCCGTTAGAAATATCCTCATTTGCAAATTTAGCAATTAAAGGAGCTACGAAATTAGGAGATACTTGTTCAGGAAAGTGATCTAACTCACTTTCACATGTGTCGTAAATCCAATTACGGATTGTAGGTGAATACCCGTTAGCATTGTACTCTTCCATAAACCTATCGACAAACCCAAGCTCGCAATACAGATCATATAGTTTTCTCGCAAGAACATCATCAGGATCAGGTCTCTTAACCCAACTATTAACAGGAACCTTAAAACCGCCCTTGCCATCCAAGTCCACACCCAGCACCTTCATCGACTGAAACACCTGCCCCGGATTGTTCAACTTCCACAAAGCCAGCTCAGCAGTTAAATCCTTACCAGACAAAACCCAAGACTCAACCCTCCGCTTAATAGGCTGATCCTTAACCAGCTTCAAATCAACAGCAGAGCAAATAGCCTGTTTAAACTCGGGCAACACAAAAGACTGGGATAAATCCACACCCTCAGATAAATCGTTAAAACCGATCCCATCCTTCGAAGCAATACCCAATAACGTACCGCCATCAGCCACACCACTAACCGATGAGAATAACAGCTTACCATTTTTCTCATGTGCCATATCGATATTGAATAGCCCAGTGTCGTGTAACTGGATCTTGAATTGTGCCGCTGACTTAACATGCCCCTTTAGACCTAACTTAGAAGTTACAGGATAAGAAGTTTTCCAATCCTCAACCAAATCCATAGGCTCAGTGCATTCAGGACAGATAGCAATAATCATCTGACAAGCTTCATCATCCCCAAGATGACCATTAATGAAATCATCATAAACAGAATCTATCTTAGATGACCGAATAGAATCGAGTGTCTTCTTAAATGCTTGGAAAGCTGGAGTCTGGGTATCATTTGAATCTACCTGACTAGGATCGCTGTCTTGATAATGCTCAGGATCTTCGTTAGGCATAGTATCACCTACTTGCTCACCAGGTTCTTTATAGGGTAGGGGAGATGACGTATTCATAGCATCAGGATCTGATAACCATGAAGAATGTGCTTTATCTCTATTTAAAAACTGTGCCGCTTTTAGTCGTTGTTCCTTAGAAGTAAAACCAGATGCATCCTCCCCATAATAAGGATCAGGTTTTGTGTTTTGCACACCCTCAACCATATCAATATCTTCCTGAGTCCAATGCGGAGGGTATTGTTTACCGCCCTCCATACTACTCTTAACTGGTCGCTTGAGAGAGGATGCCGCCTCTCTACGTCTAGGCACCAAATAACCATGTTTTATAGCAGAACGCATCTCCTCAATAATATCACTAGCTGTCTCCTCAACATCAGATTCTTGATAACCCAAACTTATTAACCAATCAGAAATCGTCTCGAACGCACCCTCATCACGAAGCCATACAAGAGGATGATCGGTAATTCTTGAGTTATTATCTATAAAATCAAATAACTCTGTCACCAAACCGTTGTAAGGGTCTTCATAAGGATCCTCATCATAATCAGGATCATAACCACTACTCTTAACTGGACGCTTGGAGGCAGAACCATTGGAAACAACACCATTAATAATTAAGCCTTTAGTACCAGCCAAACCGTAACGCCTTACAGAAGATGTAACTACAGAAGTGCCAAATTTATCAAGATAAGCCTGAATAGCAGGTAAATAATCCCCAGAAATACCCCACCCTTGAGACCCCATAGTACCATCAGGATAAACCCTATTAACGACAATAGCATTAGGGTCATGACTAGAAGGGGATTTATAAGCCACGTAATTTGCTGCAACGGCATAATCAGTTATACCTTTTCTAGCAAAAAACTGCTCCATGGTCTCACTATAATCATTGGGGGCAGAGCCGATGAAACCATTCAACCTACGCTCTGCAGACGCTATAAACGCCCTGTCAGCCGCTGAAACAGCCATCCCAGACATAACCGACACACCAACCTCGGGAACATCGCCCTGATGCGGAAACAGCATCATATCGTCCAGATTAGGAATAGACCGCATCAGATCATCCAAAGATGAAGTAATCGGACTAACCTCAATATCGTCGTACTTATCTTCCTCAATTACCGTTACCTGGCGTCCGCCGAAACTATTCTTTAACAATTTAACATCATCACGCCTTGTTAACCTCGGCATCATCATGGCAGACATATCAGTGCGTCCGTCATACAGAATTTTGTAAAACGCTAAGGTAACATTAGGAACGTTACCACCACACTCACTGAAAACCCACTTCCTACCAATACCATCGCTGAACCGAACAAACTCACTGCTGGAATGAACAGGAAAGAAACCAACATCCTCAAAGAAATGCTGCTTCCCATCCTTATCAGAATAGACTACGTTTTTTAATCCAGTGAAATGCTGAACCACCAGCCGAGGAAGTACTTTCTCCAAACCAGAACCCACTACCTTATGAAGCTTAGTAGGCTCTGCCTTACTCCACAATAGCACCTCACGCTGTTTATTATCATTGAACCGCTCAACTATAGTCAGGTCTTTCTTTAATTCCGCATTACTGGCAAGGAGAGTATATGTGTCCCCGTCCTTAGTTACAGAATCTAAATAACCTATCCGCTCGCAAGCATTAAGCCAATTGTCAAAAGTTTTCAATTTTATACCCTCCGAAAATAATACGAAGCTTTACTACGAAAGCCCCACTACCACCTCATCAATCTTTCATGATTCTGCATAATCTTTTCCTGCCTTGCCTTGGCATTCAAAGCTTCCTCACGAATCGCTTCCTGAGTACTGGACATCACCCTTTGAATCTCTGCCTGTGCCGCTTGTTCCCTTACAGCATTTAAAGAACGCATACCAGATGCAACCTGATGCCGTGCAGAATTTTTCAATGTCGCATACATTCTGGAGCTTTCAAGAGCCTGCCTCTTATTTGCTGCAATGGTTTCGTCTAACCTACGATTAAGATGAGCATTAGCCTTCAACAAACGATGAATCCTATTGTTCAAGAAACCAACGTAAGCTCTCTCAACTTCTGCAAAAATATCTCTTTTAATACTGCCGCCATGCCGTACTGATTTATTAGACACAGATGAAGTAATAACGTGCTGAGAACCTTTATGCTGAGTTAAATAATCACCAGCAGAATTGACCAGATTTATACCTTTCCTTGAGAAAACCGAATAAGATGAGTTCTTTAAACCTTTGATAAACGGAGCCTCAATACCAATTACACCTAAAATAGAGCTAGACCTAAGAAGCAGAGCAGACTTACCATCTTTAAGAGTTAATACCCTATTAGTGAGATTTGATTTGATCGGACTGGGTCTGGTATTGTTCCTGATGAGCCTATTTGCCTCAACACCTTTGCAGAACGAAACACGACCGCTACCGGGAGTGACATAAGACTGATGCAAGATATAAATGCCTGAACCAATATGCTTTAACTCCAGAACCTGAGTATCTTCTTCCTCCTCAATAGGAAGTTCGACACCAACCATTTCTAAAGAATCAAAACCATACTCGCCGACATCTTCCTCAGTACCAGCCTTTTCATCAGCCTCAAGACTTCCATCATCCCCAGTGTTATGAACATCATTAATCTCAGAAGTATCACCACCGTCCACATTAGTTAATCTGGTGTTGTTATCATCTTCGATATTAGAATCCTTGGGAGTCTCCCCACTTAAATCTAAACCAGTCCGTGTATCATCCTGAACCGTTACCAATTCACCATCTTTATCTACCTGATTGGTATTAGGAGTGGTGACGTTTGACTTTACTCCCTTCATCCCTTTCCCCTTTCCAAAAGAACTTGTTAATGAAGCTAACACCTCATTCATCTCCTTACGATCTATCCTCGGACTTGACCACGCAACCCCATCTGGTGTTTGACCATTAGCCAGATCAGAAGAAGCCAGAAATTTGTTATAATCCGTACCACCAGACTTAACGAAATTTAAAGCTTTGTTATAAACATCCCTATTGTTCTCAATATAAACTGCTGCGTTCCAAGTCTCATAATTCCGATAACCGTTATAATCCGATAAGATAACCTTAGTAGGTTTACCCGACACATAACGATTATGAATGACATGACAAACCCTACGTAAAACCCTTGCAGACTTTGCAGATATTTTCTCACTCAACTTATTCTGAGGTATAAACCACTTGGTATAGTAACTATTTGCCAGAGCCTGAATAGCAGACTTTTCTCTTGGGGATTTCATCTCAGACTTCAGAATCCTCTTTAATTTAGATGAAGCAATCCTCCAAGCAATCTTATGACTCTTGCTCTGCTTAATCCATTTCTTTATATCCCCAAGTTTCATGAAACCGACATTCACAGTACCTTTGCTAGGATCCGCCACATGAGACAAAACCATGGTCTCATAAGTTTGCTCAGGCTTAGGTTCAAAGTCAGTTACCTGTAATGAAGTGTTAAAACCCTGACAAACCAGAGCAGGCTCATTGGCAAACTTCTCAGGAGTTACGTAAGTCTTTGCAAACTTCGAATTAATAGGTTTACCAGCCTGCACAACCCGAACCAAAGAGGCCGCTACTTCCTCGGGAAACTCTTCATCAAGATCCTCATCGAAACCACCCTCGTCAAATTCGTCAAACTCAGGAGGTGCATCACCAGCCTCCGCATCAGAATCAAAACCAGCGGCTAAATCACCAACCTCATCCAAAGTGAAGCTAACCTCATCAGATGTTAAATTCTGACCGTTCTCCTCACCCTCAGTAGATAAAACAGTTTCAACAATCTGACTAATCGCTTGGACTGCATCTACAATCTCTTCCTTAGTAAGAGTAGGGGAGTCCGCACCAAAGTCTTCAATGGAATTAACCTCATCCATGAAACCATCGGCTAACTCCGCATCCCCATCTTCGTTAGGTGAACCAAAATCCAACGGATCCTCATTACCACCCTCGTCTGCACCTGCATCAGAAATATCAGAACCTGTATCCAGTTCTTCATCATTCCCAATATCCTCATCGAGCTCATCGTTAGATTTGATAAACCTGCGATTCATAATCCTACCCCCACGTGAATGATTGGACATCAATCCACTAAATTGATTGTTTTTATCTTCAAGATCAGTTTGCTGTATTTCTGTAGCAAACTGAGTCGTTGATTCCTGTAAATTGTTAACCAGAGAATCTGCCATTTGCCTTGCTTGATCCTCTGGAATGCCTTGAGAAACTAATTGTTGTATGTAATTATCATAAGACTGTTGGTCGACAGCAGATGAGATTTTTCTGGATGAATCAATAAACCCTAACTGCCTTAAACAGTCATCAACAATGCTGGGGTCAAAACCAGCACATTGCAAGTCATATCTTAAATCACTCTCAGAACGTGGAACTCCTTCCTCAGTGTTACCAGTTAAGTAGTCCAAGACAAACTGCTCAGGACTACCGCCAAACATAGTCTCTATCTCTTCCTGTATTTGTCTGCCATATCTTTGTTGCTCACTCACATAAGAATCATTAGGACTATTTCTACCGTAATTTTCACTAGACTTTATTTGTCTAGATGAACCGATAGCGGCCTCACCAGTAGCCTCCAACTCCCTAGCCCGATGCTGAGCCGCTTCCAAGTGCTTTAACAGATCATCATCGCCTAACACCGTGGAATACTTCTGCCTGAGTTTTTCTATAAGATCTACAAAATCAGGAATCGCATTCTTATCCAAAGCCCAAGTGTTAGACAGAATCCGATCCAACACCATAGGAACCCGACCGCCAGAAGTTATCAAAGGTCTATCCCAAGCATAGAAATTAAATCCAGCAACCACACCATCAGGTAACTTCTTATCAGGATCCTCAAGAAAATCCTTCTTAAACACTTTCAATGTTTCTTTTTCTGAAGGCTTCAATACCTCTTCATAAAAAGACTCATCATCAAAAGGCTTATAAGCCCCTGCATCTCCAACCATTACCCCAAACGGAGTATAAACCTTGGGGACATCGTTATCTTTTTCTTTATCAGCCACTAGGAACCTCTTAATGATAGATTAACCATTGTTACTATATAAAGGACGAGAAAACTAAATTGAAATTATAGGTAAAATTAGATGTGGTTGTTATTTATATTTGAAACTAATTATCTGCACCGTTACAGGTTTTCCTCATAACAAGGGCAGTCATTATCTGTCATATTTTCCATATCATCATCAGTATCCCCAGTCAAACTACACCCGAATATACCCTTAGCAATGGGATCGTAATCCCCTGCGTGTTGGTAATATTCACAATCTTTCTGCATTAGTGGACATATCATCCCTTACCTCCCTCAATCTGTCTATCAAAGAGGAAACCACTACTTGTAAAAGTACCAGGAATCTCAATATGCCCGTCCTTGGTTACTTTCTCTGGGCAAAATTCAACGCAAAACCAGAGGTGGCAGCTTACCCCTGCTTTCACACAACCACTACAAAATGATGTTTTTAGCATTAGAACCTCCCTCAATCTGCCTATCCAATTAAATTACTGGTGTATTTAACATAGTATCTACACCATGTACCAGTGCAGCACGATAATGACATTCGTTTAACGCTCCGAGTACCATATCTCTCATATCCAACGGACAGTAAAGATACATACCTGCTAAAGCAAACCCTATTCTCTCCGCACATTTTGGCGTAAACTTTTCTTTACTGCTCCACATCTCTCTTGCTCTACCTAATTCCTCAAAGCAATACTGCCTATCCTTATAATCTTCAAAAGCCATTACTTATTCTCCTTTTCAATCTGCCTATCCAAACCACCATAAGCATACAAACCCCTGATAGATGCGACCCACTGGCGGGGAATAGCGTCATACTCATTAGATGTGTCTATATACATATCATTTTTCTTGTAATCGAAAAGAAGCTTCAACTCAATATCACCTCCATCATTCAAAAAGGCTACATGAACAAAACCTAATTTGTCCTTTTTATCAACATATAAGTTTGGAGGATCACCCCAAACCATCAGCCATTCATGCAAAGTCTTAAAATCTTTCATATCTCCTCTCCCCACTTCTCATCCTGCCGTTTACGCTCGGCGGCGATCTGTTCAAATATGTGGTTCATTGGTTACGCTCCCTAACTCTTACCTCATACACAGGATTCCCATTTTCTTCAGTTATAATATACGTTCCGCCTGAGGGAAACTTTTGCAAAAGCACATCATAGAAACTTTGAGTAACGTCTATTTTTTGCCCCTGCAGTACCAACGTAAGAGGATTCGTCTTAGACGGAATAGCATTACCAAAATAAACCTTTTCGCTTATCGGACTGTATAATAACTGCTTCACCTCACTCCTCCTTCTTAACCCAATCGGCTACGGCATGGGCTTCTATGTTAAACCAATTTGTGCCATGCGAATTTCTGAACTTTAATTCCGCTTCTTTTTTTGCCTTTAATGCACCCTTAGCAGTTATCCTATAGCTTTTTCGGTAGGTAGCCATTACAGTTACGGTGTAGGTTTTTGTTTTCATTTATTACTCCAACACTCACAAGAGTCATTCTTATTGGTTACTTCAGTCTTTAGCATACATGGACTGTTCCTGTGAGAGTGTGCCCTCACTTCAGTAGTTGCCCACCTTAGCCAATAATCACAATGTTTACATAACCTTGCTACTTGCTTCTGTTCTGCTGTCATTCCGGTCTCCATGTGTCGGGAGGTTTTCCCCAAGGGGTACACGAAACCACTATTGCGTTGACTTTGTAACTATGCTCTACCCCAAAAAATCTCTTTTTATCCCCAGATAAAAACCCATTACCATATTTAGTAAGTTCCCATGCAGTATCGTTCATGCCAATATCATAATTTACCCACACTGGCATATCTGGCGGTACAGGGAACCCATACTCAGCTTCAAATTGTTCTACCGTTGGATGTTTGCGGTGGTAGTTTTTGCAATCTTTACAATCGCGATAATGATCCCATCTACATAAACCCTCACCATAATCCCAAAAACCAGCAGAACAATAATGAGTTTTGTTAATCTCTGTCATCGGGATCCTCCTTAAACTAAAACTGCCTTGCTCCAAAAACCTTTATTATTCTGATTCATGATCCTCGCCTTTTCCATGTCAGCCTCATAATCTGGATGATACTTCTGTTTTACCCATTCACGCTTGCTTAAAATATCTTTAACCAATTTGTCAAACGAATTAAAACTATAAAACAACCGCCAGACACCTTGACGTTTTATTAAAGGCTTCCCTACATAACCTTTGATTAAATTAAACGTATACTGTAAATTTGATTTTCCAGGATGATCGCTTATTCGCACAGAATAACAAAGCCCATAATCCAACTTAAGATAAACACTGTCGGAAGTGAAAGCATCATACCTTTGCACAGTAAAACCCTCAGACTTTAAGCGATTAATTAGCCTATCTGCTAGATCAGAATATTTGCCAGAATCCATCACTACTCCTTCTGAAAAACCATCACCGCCTCACCATCCGAGTATAAAAAATAGTTTTTCAATTTCTCACTAATATCCTTGCCCTGATTCTTCCCGTACTGCCTTCTCGCAACAGATATACGATGAGGCTCCAGTTCCTTGAAACCGCCAATCTTTCTAAATACCTTTGCCCACATATCGTATAACGGCAGACCGGGAAGGTTTTTTATGTTTATACAAACCTTTGCACCCGGCTTCAAATACTCTCTTATATTCCTAACAGTAGGGATAACATATTCTTTTCCCCACAGCCGAAGGTTTCTCAAATTGCGTGTAGAAGCAGAATCATCCTGCGAGTACACCTCAAGATTAAAATAAGGTGGAGAAGTAAAAGCAAAATCTACTCTACCGACTAAATGAGGGAGAAGTACCTCTGAACCCTGGCAATAAACACCACACTCCTGACCCACATTAACATAATCCGATGACACCAAATCTGCATAATACTTATTAAAAATAGGACGAAGATCCTTATTAGGATCCGTAGCCACATAATGATAACCACCCAACAAAGCCGCTGACATCCTCGATCCGAAACCAGCCGATGGATCGTAAATCAAACCACCAGGTGGACAATACTTTTCATAAATAGCCTTAGCCTCACGTACGGGAAAATTAGCCACACTGCGACACTGAGACCAACCCACACCGACAGCAGTAAAGAAACTCGCTACAGAACCTCGACCCTCGGGAAATAGACGTGGTTTAGAATCTACACGCTTCCATAGCAACTCAAGCAATTCCTCAGATTCCAAAACCTGCATAGGGGTATACTTACTATCCTTTCTGGTATAAGAGAACCGAAGCCGATCAAAATACATACCGAGAGTTTTGTGTAATCGTCCTTTGCCCTGAAGATAATTCTCAATATCCCTTAACATAACACCTGCGGAATGTTCAGGGAATATTAAGTGTTCGTTTTTTCTATAAAACTCTGTCATTCATCCACCTTCATATCAGTAATTTCCACGTCCAAACCATCATACTTCAACTCATTTCCCAAAGTAGAATAAACATAGCCAGATAAATCATGAATATCTACAATAGCAACGTAATCATAACCATCGCAGGGATTCCATTCTAAAGTTAATTTGATAATTGTTTTATACTTCTTCATAAAACATCCCTTAGTACCTTGAAATACTCTTCGGCAACAATGAAATTAGATAAATACTGATATTGATCAACATCAACTGGATGTAAAGCCAAATTTTGAATTATAACAATACGACCACCATAAGACTGTTGAATAGAAGCCACTTGTAATACGTTATCTTTATAACTAGTCTTACAACCATCAAGATCCCAACCCCACAAATCTAACCAATCAGCCAAAGTTCTAAACTTACCCATAACCACCTCCTACAACCCTAATCGCAAGGCATAGCCAAAATCCAACTTACGATACGACCGCTTATGCTTCTTCGCAATCTCAGCACCCCTCTTATTAATAATATCAAGATAAGGTTGTGCCATTGCTTTTGCTTCGGAATATTCTAATCCGCCCGTAGAAACCCGTAATACAATATGGGACAACTCCTGTTGTGCTTCCATCGCAGAAATATCACTCACTCTTTTCTCCCCAATAAGACTTAGCCAATTCCTCATTATAAACACGACCGAATACTGAAAAGAAAGTATCCGCTTCCTTCTCCGTGCAACCAGAAAACTTCACTAAATCTTCGATCACTGCTTTCCTTGATGAAAATGAACACGAATTATTAATAAAATATTCGTAAAGATCCCCAACTCTACCTGCCGCTCGTCTTACTATCTGATTCATACTTAATCTCCTTAACGTTTGATAAATTAACCTTACCACGCAGGAAATAAGATACAACTGTGGTTAGAAAATTAATAAATAAAAACCCTTAAACAACGATTAGCAAACCTTGGCCCACAAGACAAAATCTTCCTAACCATTGCAGAGGAGTAAAACTCAATAGCTTTTTCCAACTGATCCACAGAATCAAACGCCAGACCATAAGTCTTATCTTTACCAAACTTACCAAGTACAGAAAGTTTCTTTACATTAGGGATTTTCATATTGTTGTAAATGTAAGGCAAGTGCCAGCCAATATTAATAGGCAGAAAATATTCTTGCCCTTGATATAAAACAAGATTATTAACCAGAGAATCTTCTTTATTCAAAGTAATAAACTCAGACAAATTATTCTTACTAACCCAGTCTTCTAAAAGTGACTTTAAACCAGTAGGATTATTACTTGAAAATTCGTAAACGCATATTATATCGAAATAGGGATACGATGAGAGACCAGTCTTCACAAAATCCTCAAAATCAGGATGATAAAAACCACTAACCAAAGACTCCGCCTCTTTGTAAAACTTATTACCATAAAAGAAAGGCCCAGCCAACACACACTTCTTTGTCGCAAGAGATAACAAATGTTTAAAGATATGAGAAGTAATCCTACCCCAAGGTGGGTTAGTTGCTACATAATCATATTTGTCTTTTATATTAAATAAATCGCCTAAAATATAATTAACATTAGGCCAACGACTACGGCAGTAAGTAATATTTTCTGGGACTATATCATTAGCAATAATTTGCTCTTCTTTAACACCATGACGTAACAAAGCTTCAATCCCCGGCCCATAACCAACGCAAGGATCTAAGTAAGTGCTATCTTCGTCCACTGAAAAAGATGACACTAACTTATCCCATTGAAAATCGCTTAAAGAAGCAATTTGAAACTTCTTTCTTAAATCTACAGGGAGATCGTTATAAATATTGCTAGTTTCGTTCATGCGACACTATACGAGTAAACAATAAAAAAGAGCAGTTTTCGGACTGCTCTTTTAATGACTGTGATTAGATTATACTTCTACAGCCACATAGCGTGCGTAATTAAAACCCTCAGTATTCACAATAAGCGTAGGTTTATCTTCGCAAACAACCCTAAAAATTTGAGCAGAACAAGGAAGCTGGGAATCATAAAAACAGGAAGTAAACTTAGCATACTCTTCAGTAGTAAGCGTTACAGTTTCTTCCACTTCTACTTCTCTTGCCTTCTCCACATAACCTATATCGTGATGTAAATCCTCGAGATCACAAGGCTTCCGATAAAAACAAACCTTCACCACATCTTGTACTGTATCCAACATAACAAACTCCTTAAAATTAGATGTTTACTACGTTACAATACGTTAAATGAAATACAACTGTGGTTAGGGAATGTGATTACTTTTTTATTTCTTTAATTTTATACCCTAACTTACAAGCCTCCTCAATCACCCTTGGCATCTCGTTTATAGTCCACCAGTAAGTAACTGCTATTTTACCATCCTCTACAGAAACAGGATCGTCGCCATCTACATAATAGTGATAATATAAAGTCCCCTTTGAAGTAGGGGTGGTATTAGCTCTTTTAGCCTCCTCAAGAGGTAACACAAAAGGTCTTCCTTTTGGATACGTGAAAGCACCCCCGATCTTCATATAATCTTCTCCATCTAACACGCACTGCTTAACAAGAGCCAATACGAGCCTTCCTTTACCGTATTCCTTATTATTAAATAAATACTTAGTCCTATCTTTCTTAGCCTTGACCGGAGCCATTACATCAGAAAAAACAAACACCTGATCGTCAACAGATTTATAACGCTTAAGTGTAACTACAACGACAGGAATATCTGGAAACAGCATAAAATTATCTTTCTTTAATCGATCGAGTAAAGACTCCGTAACCCCAGTACCCACTAACAAGCCCAGCCAAGTATACTTACCAGACCCTTCAATAGAAAGCCCTTTTGATACTGCCTCTAAATGCTTTTTATTCTCAAAATAACCCTTTAACTGGGATAAGTGATCCTCGGTTAAATCGCCAAGCTTTAACTCAATAATGGCAATCTTTTCCTGATCATAAACAGCAAGAATATCAATACGTCCACCTGCCTGACCACTTTTCCATTTTACCTCTGTACCACGAATATCAATCTCATCATGCCCATCAAGCATTAACACCTTGTTATTCTCATGCAAATAAGCCTGCATAACCAACTCCGACCTAAATGGGAAGTCCTGCATTAAAACATTATTTAAAGACACCAATGAGTTTAATTTCATACCATACCACCTTTAAGTTGATACAGTATTATATCACAAGAGGAAAATAAAACTAGATTTTATAGATTATTTATGATAATGAGAAACCGCAGTCCACTGGAACTGCTTTGATTATCTTCATTAGCCCTTTCTCAGAGGTAAAAACCGACACATAAGCAGACCCCACAGAACCTGGGAGGGACACTAGATACCTTGTAAGATTGGGTGGTTTATTAGAAAAGTTAAGAATACAGAAACCAATATCAGACTTAAGACCAGATAAAACCTGAGCCACATATGATAAATCAATCCCGTAATAATGCTTGGAAATATAAGCTTCCTTACGGCTCCAATAATAACCAGTAAGACTATCCCTTTTAGTGCCCCTGAGTTGTCTAGGCTCGCATAAAAGACCTTGCTCTAACTGCTTGGCATAGAGCAGTTTATCAGATTTTTTTCTGGGATTGAAACCAACGGATAGCATATGTTCCTTTGTAGTAGGAGTGCATTGTTTTGTGATCATGCACTCCTATACGATTAGTTATCTTTGTTAATAGGATACTGAGGAAGCTTACTCATTTCTCGGTCTACTTCTGCTTGTTTTTTTTTGTCGGCAGAGGAACCCACAGGATCACCCCTTAAATAAGCTGCGACTGCATCAGCGGCTCCCTCTAAAGAACCCTTATAAAAAGTCTTTGCATTCTTAAAATCCGGATCCTTGTAAATCTTTGCCATACTAACCTCCTAAACGTCTTAGCTCCCATTCACCATTAGGTGACTTGAATGCCCATAAAACTCGTTTATGAGAACCATCAGATTGTTTGGCTCCCGTATTATAATTCAACCTATACCACCCATCACCTAAAGGAATCGCATCAAGACCCCACAACTGCTTTAAATCAGGATGTCTTTTACGCACCTCTTTATCAAGCTCGTTGTAATCACCATAAACACCTTCAGGATTCGAACCGTGAATATGCGTAGACTTGTGAACCCTTGGATGAAGATCCTTAGACAGCTTATACGATTCATCCCCAGAAAACAAGCCTGTATAACTTAAAGCATACTGCGGTAATTTAGCCATCTCCCTTTGTACTTCTAAGTCTATAGCAGAACCCAAAAACTCTCTTAAAAATCTGGATACCAAACTTGGAGTTATATCGGCAGGTGAATATTTAGCAGTTTTTTGTATTAAACCCCTTGCCACATCTTCCCTTAAACCCCTAAACTCCAATTGCAAACTTGCTGATTCAAGAGTGAGTGCTCCCCTATGATATTCCTGTAGGATGGATGAAAGTTTATCGTAATCATAACCTGGTAAAGAATCATTGAAAGCAGAACCAATACCAGTAACCTTATCCAAAGCCTTGAAAGGTAACTCAGCCAAATCGTCAACCACGCCCAGAGGATTCTTAGTCAGCTTATTCGCTTTGTCAAGAGTTTTGCGGTATACGTCTAAGGCTCCTGACTTCAAATAACCCTTCTTAGCCAAAACCACAGCCAGCCGTGACACAATCGCCATATCCTCCAAACCCATAGACCGACCGATGCTTAAACCACGCTGTACCTTGTTTGACCATTGATCGAAGGTGGATGTGATCTTGGTAGATGAAAACA
>Ga0099364_10006113_pt1 | contig 17618 bp, 10 predicted proteins | sample TergutTh196P3_FD_73070 | JGI IMG/M metagenome (GOLD analysis project Ga0099364, IMG submission 73070) | Microcerotermes parvus P3 segment gut microbial communities from Pointe-Noire, Republic of the Congo - Th196 P3 | ecosystem: Host-associated > Arthropoda: Insects > Digestive system > Gut ...
CATTGACTTTTTGGTCTATCACGAAAGAGACAATTTCTTTGCCGAAACATTCCTCTGGGCAGAATCGAAAGACAAGCCGAGCGGCGTGTTGGAAATGTTCGCCCAACTGCTGCTCACCATCAAGAAAAAAATTGACGCAGGAGAAATGCCGTCGGTATCTTGACCACCGCCAATAATCCCGGTAGAATCACGAACAAATGGATGTAAAAAACAATGGAAAACTACCGTTCGCTCGAGTTAGGCAACCGATATACGGAAAATGACATTAACATTGGCTTTCGTGTCTTGAATACCGCCGGTGTCCACACGCGGCTCAATGAGGGCAACGTCGTTCTGGACTTTGACGTTGTCGATATGCGTTATATCGAGAGCCAACGGCATCAAACGGACGAATTGCTAGAAAATGTTCTGGCAGAACTTCTCAAAATCCGTTCTTTTTCGTCCGCTAATGGAAAAATCGTTTTCAAGAGTTTTAACAAAGAAAAACGAGTCAGCGGCAAAACGGAAAATCGAAAAAAACGACTAGGTTACGAAGCGTTCCAAAAACATTTTTCAAAGAAAAACAACGAAGTACCGCCGAAATTTCTTAATAAGATAGTTCATGCGGATTCGTTAGAGACGTTGACACAGTTTCCTGATAATTGCATTGACTTGATTTTCACTTCGCCCCCTTACAATTTCGGCATTGGTTACAATTCGACCGATGACGTGAACACTTGGCAGAATTATTTTGACATACTGTTCGGCATTTTCGGAGAATGTGTGCGGGTGCTGAAAAGCGGCGGACGAATGGTCGTCAACATTCAACCTCTCTACTCCGATTATGTGCCATCGCACCACCTTATCAGTAATTTTTTCATTCAGCAAGGTTTGATTTGGAAAGGGGAAATCATTTGGGAAAAAAATAATTATAACTGCAAGTATTGTACTTGGGGTAGTTGGCAGAGTCCGTCTTCGCCCTACCTAAAATATTCTTGGGAGTTCGTTGAAGTATTTTGTAAAAACACGTTAAAAAAAGAGGGAGATAAGAACGCCGTCGACATTACAGGCGACGAATTCAAAAAATGGGTTTATGGGAAATGGTCAATCGCCCCGGAACGCAAAATGAAGGAGTACGGACACGATGCAATGTTTCCCGAAGAGTTAGCAAGACGAGTGATAAAACTGTTTTCGTTTCAGAATGATGTTGTGCTTGATCCTTTTAATGGGGCAGGAACAACCACAAAGGTTGCCCGAACATTGGGACGACAATTCGTTGGTATCGACATTGATTCAAAATACTGCGAAACGGCGGAAAAACGGGTAGAAGAAGCCGATACACTATTCAACAAGGAAAAAGAATAACATGCCTACCATCGAGGATATTATTAAGACGTATGACACTATACTCAAAGTCGCTGACACTAATGCTTTACGGCAAAGTGCAAGGGCATACGGTGGGGTTATGCGGTCATTGAAAGGCGGATTGCAAGAACACATCACGGAGGAAATCATTAAAATTGCATGGAGCAATCTTGGTGGAGACGAAAATCGTTTAGACATCAATTCGAGGAAAATAAATGTTCCCATTCGACAATCATATATCGACCGTATCAAAGACAAAGAAGTCCAAGACTACATTCGACAAAACATAGAAAGATACGTTTATCGATTAAGTGTCGATAAACACATTTTCATTGATGGTAAATTCGTGATGGGTATAGAGTGCAAAGCATTTACGGAAAATGCAATGATTAAGCGGATTCTCATTGATTTTCATTTAATCAAACTGGTTTACCCGCAGATTTCCTGTTTTCTTTTCCAACTGGAAAGTCAATTAGGGGGCGATTACTCCAAACTTCCGAAAACGGTTTTTGGTTCTTTTTCGACTCATTCGATCATGAGTTACTTTGAAAACGTTGAACTACATATTTTTACGTTACTTGAAGGAGAACGAAATATCAACAAACCAATACACAAGTTTTTCAAACCGTTGGAATATGACAACGTTGAAAGAGCGGTCAAATTGCTTGAACACCACTTGAGAAAATTCGTGTAATTTGGCAACGATCAACGTTTTCCCTTTACTGAGCATTTTATTTTTGTTTCACCCCCCAATGTCCGAATCAAAAAAACGCCGTTCCTCCGCAGAGGATATGGCAAAATCACAAAAAGAAATCTCCGTCAGCGAATTCTTCGCAAAGAACCGACACCTGCTCGGATTCGATAACCCACGGAAAGCACTACTCACCACCGTCAAAGAAGCCGTCGATAACTCACTCGATGCCTGCGAAGAAGCCGGTATCCTGCCAGAAATCTGGGTGCGAATTGAGTCCGTCAACAAAGACAAGTTCAAAGTCGCCATCCAGGACAACGGACCCGGTATCGTCAAAAAACAGATACCCCTCATCTTCGGCAAACTACTCTACGGCTCAAAGTTTCACCGCCTCCGTATGAGCCGAGGACAGCAAGGCATCGGTATCTCCGCCGCCGGGATGTACGGACTCCTCACCACCGGCAAGCCGATTAAAGTCGCTTCCAAAATCTCGCCTCGCAAGCCGACACACTACTTTGAAATCAAAATTGATACCAAAACGAACAAGCCGGACATTCTCAATGGCAACGGCGACGGCGAAGATATTCCGCCCAATGATGAGGGACGAAAATGGATTGCCGAACATGGCATCGAGTGGATCGAAGTCGAACGCGGCACTCGTGTAACTATCGAACTCGAAGCAAAATACACTCGAGGTCGCGGCAGTGTCGATGAGTATCTCGAACAGACGGCGATTTCCAATCCGCATGTGTCGATACACTATGCTGATCCCGACGGCAATGAAAAAACTTACGCTCGTGTCATCGACATTCTCCCGCCCGAACCGGTGGAAATCAAACCGCATCCCTACGGAGTCGAACTCGGTCGCCTCGTTCAGTTGCTGCACGAATCGCCGGAACCTTCGATTGGAAAGTTTTTGGCGGAGTCCTTTTCTAGAGTGAGTCCCAAAATTGCAAAAGAACTTTGTACCGAGGCTGGCATTGATTACCGCAAGCCGCCGCGGAAGGTTCAGCGAAGCGAAGTCGAAAAACTTTATGAAGCGATTCAATCGGCAAAGATTCCTTCGCCATCAACTGATTGCATTTCTCCGATTGGCGAAGAGCATTTATTGAAGGGTTTGCATCAAGTTGTGCCGGGGCAGTTTTTCGTTACGGCAACGCGTCCGCCAGCGGTTTATCGGGGCAATCCGTTTCAGATTGAAGTCGGTTTGGCATTCGGCGGCGCACCGGCATCGCACAAAGTTTCGCTGGAAACATTGGAAGAGATGCTCGGCGAAAGCGATGCCCGAACATTGCGGCAGTTTTTGACTTCGACCTTCGATGGACTCGGTGTTGATGCTGCCGATAAAATTATCAAGACATCCCGATTGCGTCCGCGTGTGTCCCCGAAAAACATCGAACCGAAGGAAATCATTCGCTTACATGAATCACTGCAATCGGTGAATTTATCGGAGGGGCAAACGATGAATGTATTCCGTTATGCGAATCGTGTGCCGTTGCAATTTCAGCCGGGTGCGTGTTTGATTACGCAGACGGTGATGGGCATGAATTGGCGTTCTTATGGTTTGAATCAGGCGCGTGGGCAGTTGCCGCGTGGGGCGGTCACGTTGATCGTGCATTTGGCGAGTGTTTGGGTTCCTTTTACGAGTGAGTCGAAGGAGGCGATAGCGTCGTATCCCGAGATTCAGAAGGAGTTGCGTTTGGCATTGCAATCGGTGGGGCGCAAGTTGGGCATGTATATGAAGCGTCGGGAAAAGGTGAAGCATGAGGGGGAGCGTCGCAGTATATTTATGCGTTATCTTGGCGAGGTGGCGACTGCGGTGTCGGGCGTAAATGGTATGAGTCGTCAGGAGTTGTTCGATGCGTTGACGGCTTCGGCGAAGCGTAAGACGGCAACGGCAGATGTGTTGTTAGGCGAAGATGGTATGCCGATGGAAGAAGAAAATTTTGGGGAGAACGTGATCGTCGTGGCGTGAAACATTTCACAACATTGCCGGTTGCAATGTGCGTTTTCTTCCCGTCTTTTTTTGTGGAACGAAATTCATTACTAGGGCTTCAAGCATAGCCCCTCGATTTTCCTCCTTTGCCCCAACGTGATAGAAATGTTCCTGCGTTATAACATGAAACGGTCTCCACAACGTTTTCAACATTTCGTTCGCCCTATACTGGTTGCTATGCCATGTCGAGAGGATAAATCTGGCTTTCGTGGCAGATAAAGCATCAAATAATTTTTGTTCATCATCGTGCGTCCACGAATCGAAATAATCGACATGCCGTCCCAAGTATGGTGGATCACAATAAATTAAATCATCAGCAGTTGCCTCTGAAATTGTTCTCACGAATGCTTGACATGTGAAATTCCATTGGCAATGCTTGATCGCCTCTTGAAACTGTGCAATCTGGTTGACGATTTTCGTAATATAAGCCCTTGCAAACCGCTCCGGCTTTCTGCAAAACGGCACGTTGAATCTTCCTTTACAGTTAAACCGAATCATGCCGTTAAAACAAGCCCTAGACAAAAAAAGAAAGTCCAGTGGCGAACCGAAATCGTTAAACCGCTCTCGGATATTGTAATAATGTTTCTCACCAATTGTTGCAAGTTTGCTTCCTTCCTTTTCAAGAAATGTTTTTGCAGTTTCCGGTGTAATCGTTCCTGTTTTGATTGCAGTATAAAAATTGATAAGGTGCGGATTCAAGTCGGCAAACAGCGCAACAGGACGGCGCGAATTTAACCCCACGACACCAGAACCCATGAACGGCTCAATCCAACGGTCAAACCGGACGTTTGCTGTGCAAGACAAAATCAAGGGAACTAATTTCGTTTTAATTCCTTGACATTTGATTGGGGGTACAAGGATTCTAGTCATTGCTTGTCCTCCTTCCTCGGTCTCTTGACCGAACAAGCAAGATCAGGATCACATCTCTTGAATTCCAAGTAGTCGCGGAGTTTTGTAATTTTTTTCTGTTTACCTTCTCGTGTTGCAGTGATTTCACCGTAGTTAATCCAGTAATCGTCGAACCATTGCTCGCCCAATTTTTTGAATACTCCGTTCCCTTCCAAAATGTCCTGAATGGAAACAATACTACCGATATTAGCGGTATTGCCACTTCCTTGTGAGTCGGAGGCGATTTCCCATTTCTCACAAGCAAAAAACTGTATCTCCTTGATTACCGAAACAATAGATGTTAGTTCGTTGATTTTGAACACCTTCGTTTCGTCGATGTTACCGGAATCAGTGCGAGAATAGAGAGCACCAAGACAGAAATGTCCAGAGTAGTCATTGTATGGAAATTGAATGTTTTTTTTCTTGTCTCGTTCTTTGAAGTAACTGCCGTGGGAACCGAGGGTAAATCCATTACAATATGCAGGATACTTGGGCAGTCGATAAGTCGTTTTCAGATCAACAGCAAATTTCACTGTCTCATTTTTTGCCGAAACGAAAGTCATATCGGGATAGTAATTCTGATGATCAGCCAAGACTATTCGATAGCCAGATTCCGTTGCAAATTCAAGAAGTTTGGGGAAAAGGTGGATTTCGAGAATCTTCGATACGATTTTCGTGTCCGCAGAAATTGTGTAAATGTTCCAAAAAGCATCAATAAATCCCTTGACTGCCCATTGACGGTCTGTTGCCGAAACACCGACATCAAGCGTTTTTGCAAAAACTTTGAGATTTTTCTTAAACTGTGCTTTTTCCTTATCCGTTCCCATGTTTTTGTCGTTTCAGTTTTTGTCGTCTCAACATTGCCAGACATACAAACGATTGTACTCGATTTTCTGAAATTTTCCACTACCCGGGCAGACGGTGATGGGCATGAATTGGCGTTCTTATGGTTTGAATCAGTCGCGGGGACAGTTGCCTCGCAAGGCGGTCACGTTGATTGTGCATTTGGCGAGTGTTTGGGTTCCCCAATTCCAATAATACAGTCGAGTGAGTCGAAGGAGGCAATAGCGTCTTATCCTGCCCTATAAACATCACAGTCAGAAGGAGTTGCGATTGGCATTGCAATCGGTGGGTTGCAAGTTTGGGCGATGTGAGAAACACCGCATGAAGCGTCGGGAGAAGCTAAAGCATGAGGGTGAGCGTCGTAGTATTTTTATGCGTTATCTTGGCGAAGTGGCGACGGCATTGGATTGGATGGCTTCCCAAGTGAGCATGAAGAGCATTTTAACATGTCTTGACGATTTTTGGTATTCCGCTAAGATGGATGCTCTGTCGGCATTTATTAAAGAGGCGCAAAAGCCGGCAATCCGGTTACGGTTCGTTTTGATATTGCACAATACCGCAATTACCACTGCACACCCAGTGAGGCTCTAAAGCCATGAGCCGACGTGTGTTTGAACGCCTCGTAATCATAATCGAATTGGAAATTGCACCAACGCGCTACCAACGTCTGCAAACCAACACCCAGACGCAAACCGTCGCGTCCCTGGTTGCCGCTTTCGGCAGAAAATCGCACCCCCTCCTGCTGATGCACACCGTCAAATGTAGTACGCACCCTCACAGAGTCGTCAGCGAGTTCCCGAATATAAGCAGCCCGTATCTCCGGCAACCAGGCTGCACCCTTCTTCTTGCCGATAAAAATACTGCTTGCCTTGACTCCGACAGGCAAACGTAACGAATCATAATGCCCCCGGTCCACACGCAGATTGGCACCAAGGGCACCCGTTTCCGACACATTCGGACTGTTGAGAAGAATGTAATGCAAGCCAATGCTCGGTGTTACCGAGGCGTACTTCCACTGCCAAGTTCTGCCGAAATCAATCCCTGCCGATGCCATGTCGTCATCGTAACGGCTTCTGGCAACTTTGCTAAACTGTGTAACACCGCCGTCCATAATATCTATGTCCCGTTTCGTGTGATGAAAGTGTTTTGAATAGCCACCGTAGCCGTCAATGTGATAATTACCGTTGAACCAACTGCCGTAAGCCATTGTGCGAAAGGATTCACTTCGCGAACTGGAACGAATCGTGTCGAAATCCTGCTGCACATAATCGTAACCAATCGCAGCACCGAGGAGCACTCTATTTGTCACGGCTCTATCCACTCCGACGGCGACTCCGGTTGACCATAATTCATAACCGCTATACTGACCAATTTTGCTGCGTTTCCCCCAGTCGCCTGTAAGGACTCCCCAGTGATTCCACACTTTCGGCACACCGGTTTGAATGGTGTACTCCCGACCGGTCGGCGCTAACTGCACAAAGCGGCGCTGCATCTGGGCAGCGGCTAACTGGTTTGAAGCAAAGACTTCACCATGAAATTGCGCAAAGGCGTTTGCCATGTCGGCAGGGTCACTCAGACTGTTGAGTCCCCTTATCGCTCTCTCTATTGCAATTCCCGTCGGATCATAAGAATCCTCTTCAAGTAACCTCTGTCCGATTTGATCAATTCTATCCACTCCTTCGGCGGCGCGGAGAGCGTTCGGTGTTGCATTAAAGGGCTGTAGACTCTCCGCAAATCCCAACCAGCGGAGATAGTACCCCGCCGGCAGGAATTCTCCCCGATTCATGCTCTCAATTTTCTGCTCGAATCTCCAATTCAACGCATCGGTGAGCGTGAATCGCTGCTGGGCATCGTTGTCAAATTGTCCGTAATTGGCAGCAATCACTAGGAATTCATCGCCGTATCTGAGACCTTCCCCATGGTTAAAATGGACATCAAGCATTACATCTTCGGCGATTGTTATGGGTATATCTTCAAAGGAACCCCTTGCAACAATGTGTCCAGTTTGTCTTACATCTCTGTTAATTTCATATTGATACGTCGAGCCGCTTTGAAAGGTAACACCGCCTTCAACATTGTCAGTGTTAGGGGTACTTGTCGTTGGGATGTAGGTTAAAGGAGGGTCCGTGATATACGTCTCGCCACTTGAGACCATAATCTCCCCCGCAGCAGTCCCCGCAAGCATACCTACGAGCGCAACGATAGCACATATTACTTTGATCGCATTGAATTTCTCGCAGAGATTGCCACCTTCTCTCCAAGTTCTCCAGGTCGTCCAGATCGTTTTCATACCGCGGCTCCCCATACCCATTGTTTGCGATTCCGTTTGCGGGCAATCTATTCTTACTCTGTCGGGTATCGGCAATCGTCGCTGGGTGATTTGAGTGTTAATAGCGTTTGCTCGCACCTGAATCGGCATAAAATGTCCCCGCAGCCGGAATAATCGAAACGACCGGTAAAGTCGCACCCCAAAATGAGGTTGATCTTTTTTGTTAATCAGACTACCGAGGTTGTTTACGGTTCTGCACTCTCGCCTCCACCGCATCAAGCAATCGTCCCAAAAGTTTCTGCGACTCCGCCGATTCTAACTCGCTCGCATTGTACCGATCGTATAACCGCTGGATTTGTGCACCACGCAGCAAAATACCGAAACGTTCAATGCTCTCCTCAAACGCTTCTCCCGCCTGCTCACGCAGCCACATTGGATAGACAGCATTCGCCGCCATTTCGTAAATCGTCGATTGCAGCACTGCCGAACGAATCACTGCCGCCAACTGCAAACCTTCCGACACCCGACGCTCACTGTGTAATGCGTTCAAGACCACTGCGTCGAAATCCTCGAAATGATATATTTTGGTGCTGGTCGATAACTCCGCTAACTTGATTTCGCGAAGCCAACGCAATGCTTGTTTTGCTTGTTCCAGACGCATTTCCGGTGACACAGTCGCCAGCTCTTTGCCGGTTTTATCAAAAATGTCGTCCCGTACCCAACGTGCCGCTTCTTCGCTTGACAACAACGGATACGTCAGCGAAAGCGATGTGCGAAACGGTGCGTCGGGTTGCCGACGGTCGAACTCCGTCATCGTGCGGCGATGTTGAATGTTCATGTTCGGATCGAGATCGTTCGGCACACTACTCAAAATCGCAATCGGTATTTCGGCGGTTCGGGCATCCTGCCGCATGGCTTGGACGAATTCGCCGACGGGCGGGCTGGGCGTGCGGGCATCGACGACGACCAACTCCACATCGGGGGAAGCGGCGGCGAGGCGAAACAACTCCCGACAGGTCGTCGCTACGTCGGTCTTGTAACCGAGACCTAGAAACAGATTTGCCGTTTGGACTGCTGATGCCATCTGCGGATGTCCCGACAAAAGTACGCTCTCGCCGTCCGACTGGGAAAACCAAACTAACGTGTCCGCCACGAGAGACGAACCGGCATAAGGTTCGAGAGCCGGCGACTGTGTTGCCGAAGTACCCGTCAATTCCATAATCGCTTCCAATGCCGCAAAGCGGACTTTACGATTAGGAGCAACGACCGCTTGCACCAAGAGACGCGGTCTGCCGTTGGTCGAAGCAAGGAAATCAGTACCTTCACGCGTTTCCATTGCCTGAATGGACGTGATTGCAAACCTTGCAGCATAAAAACAATTCTTTTCGAGGCTTGCTTGAAGGAGCCGCTCATTGTCTATACTGGCAAGAGCAGCAGAACCAATACCCGAAAACTCATGTTGACCATAAACAGTAAAGCGGTGTCCATAATATTCACTATGCGAAATATCGTTCATCAAGCCATAGACTTCATGATGGGCAGATGCTCTTGGAGCAATGATAAAACTCTGCGAATAGTATTTGTGCGCAAAGTACCTGTAAGCGGTTTCGATGTCATACTTGGAAAAATAGACGATATTTTCACCGCCTTCTTCGCTGTCTGGATGCCAAATCCAAAACGAGACCTTCCCTTCGCCATCGATCCGCAATGGTCGGCGTTTCCCAAAATAATCGGTTGCCCTCTCAAACAAAATCGCGGCGGCTTGTTCTTGACTCGGAAGGGAAATGCGCCGTTGCTGTAAAATGTTTTTCACTGTTTCTTTTTCGGTATCGGAGAGTATGCGTGGACGATCCATTCTGCTATTTTCAAATTCTGCGTCAGTGATACGTCTCGCGGTGCCGGGGTCGGGTGATTGAAAGGCAACATCAAGATCAAGTCCGCTAAATAGGCCGTCATCAAAAAACAGAAACGGATAGAGCAAAAACGCTTCCTGCGGCGCAACGGAGACCGCCAGTCCCCGTGCGGCATAGTAGCGTAACTTGGGATTAGCACTCTGCAACGCTGCCGCGAGCGCTTCCTTCATGTCCGTTCTTGTGGAAAGCAACACGGCAACGAGTTGATCGGCTTCCTGCTCATCTTCAATCGTCGCTAACTTCTCGAAAACCTGATAGACCGAAAGCGGTTCCCCTTTCCACAAGACACGCAATGCGGGGAGTGCGTCCGGCGACACAGTCGCCGGCTCTCTGCTGCCGTCTCGTTCCGTAAACCAATTCGTTTCTGACAACGCTTCGGCGATTCGGTCTTCGTCCTGCCAATGTTCTTTCGCACTGTCGATAATTTTCGCGACCGCCTCTTTGCTGAGCGGTACGAATTCTGGATGGATCGCCAATGTCAGCAATTTTTGTGTGCCGAGGGTTTCGACGATCTTCGCCGATTCTTCCGGTGTTAAGACCGGAGTACCGGCTAAAAGGCGACGGAGATAGTGACGCACCAGCACGGGACGACCGACAACGGAAAGCAAATCGACTGCTCGCATCACGTCGAGTGCCGTCTCTGGTTCCTGGTGCAGAATAACCCGTTCGGCATTATTTAACTCCCGGGTGCGGAAATTGTTCGCCTCGGCGGGAATCCGCGTGAGTTCAGCAGTAGCAATATCGCCGAGTTCAAAGATCGCAATTTCGCCGATGATGTCATTGATTTCAAAACTTTCTTCGGGAGTAAGCCGATAAAAGGGGAGCATGAGCAGCAATCGTTCGGCAAGATCAGATTGTTCGGCATCTTGATACGAATGAAGCAGGGAAGCGACTTGGATGAGTTCAATCGCTGTGATTTGTTCGTGATAGGTTTCTCGCGGCATCCGATTTTGGTCGCTTTCGTTTCCGAGCGTTCGGAACCAAAGCAGGGCGGCTTGTGCTTTGTCGAGCAGTTCCTCTTGTTGGGCAAGGGACAACTCGGCGGCAACACAAGAGCGAGGCGGCATCAATCCCCCGAAAAAGAGCGGCAAAAGCACCAAAAAAGCGAGCAGAGTACGGATAATCATCGTCAACAATCCTACGAAGGCAAAGGATATGGCGTGATTGTAGCAATTTTTCGGAAACGAAAAAAGAGCGGTTTTTTGAACAAAGCACAAAAGCGAGAGGCGTTGGACATGTTTCGGGACTGCTCTTTGCCAAGGCGTTATCAAACAATACTGTCCCTGCACAAAACAAGAGTAGGACAAAACGCTAATTCCATGATACACTCTTGATGAAAAAGGAGTATCCGAAAAGAATACTCCATTTTTCAATCCTGTCGAGGTGTCCAGTATTTTTAGAGGTGCCCTAGATAAAGAGGCTATTGAGTCCGTTGTCTCAACATCCGCCACTGCGGATTAGCCGGTGCTAACTCAATCAATCGATCAATAATCCTGTTCGCTTCCGTTCGATTTCCTTCTTGAAAATGCAAAATTGTCAACGCATGTAAGAACTCAACATTGTCCGGCTCTGCCCTCAATGCGGCTTCGAGTTCCTGTCGCGCCTCGCCCCGCTTTTCCTGCTGCATCAAAAGCAAACCAAGATTGTACCGTATCCGTACATTTTCCGGTCGTAACTCCGCCGCCCTTCTTAACTGTTCAGCGGCTTCGTCTAAACGCCCCAACTCGGCAAGCAACAGTCCCAACGAATACGCCGCATCACCTTGTTCAGAATCAATCCGCAACACCTCCCGAAATTGCTCTTCGGCTTCCAACGGTTCAGACCGTTCGTTATGCAGCATCGCCAAGTTGATACGCGAAGGAATAAACTCCGAATCAACCCGAAGCGATTGCCGGTAAAGTGCCAACGGCTTTGCCGTCAAACGGCGGATGTACTCGTTGCGAGTCTTGACGGCTTCATTCACATCAACAGGAGGACGTGCGTTTGCTTGTGCAGCAAACCAGCGTTCAACCTGTTGCCGACGGGACGTTTCCCGGTCATGCTCAAACACGGCAATATTCAAATACGATGCCGCCTGATCGTTCACCGCCTGCTGCGAAACAATATACTCTTGCGCCGCCGACTCAAACGCTTGTGTTGCTTCCCCCTGCAAACGGTCAGAGACCGCGGCTAATGCCCGAGCGGACTCTACGCGGATTGCCAAAAGCGGGTCATTCAGTTTGGCAGGTAAATGTTCCAACCTCGTTTCAGCCGGTTGCAGAAAAAATGATTCCACAGCGGCAAGCCGAACGAGCGGACAACGGTCTTGCAGCGATTCAACAATCAATGCCAAATGAGCGGGTGTCGAATGTGGAGGCGTTACCAATCGACCAAAGAGCAACAGTGCCGATGCCCGAATGATGTCCCGATGATCCCGTTGCGTTTGGTTTCTGATGACCGCCTCCAACAACGGCAATGCCCTCGGATCGCCGCTCCGCCCCGCTTGAATCGCCAACGAATAATGCTCCGAAATCGGACCAGAGGCAGTATAACCCACCCCTGATGCCCGTAAGCCGCTGTACCAAAGTTCAACATGTTCGTGCGCCCATTGGAGCGTTTCCCCCTTTGTTCGATCCTGATGACACTGCGTGCAAGCGTTCGGCACGCCGGTCAGCATCGTGAGTGCCGGACTCGGCTTTCGGATGCTGTGATCCCGCCGAGGATCGGCGACCATGTACGTCGATTGCGGAAGATGGCATTCAACACACTGCGTACCCGGCTTGGAACTATCAGAATGAAAATGATGCCGTACCGTGTCGTAAATTGCCGGTGCATGGCACTGCGCACAAAGCCGATTTCCCGTAAATCGAAGACGCAACGAATGGGGTTCATGACAATTCGTGCAACTGACTCCCCGGGAATACATTTTCGATTGCAGGAATGATCCGATTTCAAATGCTTCTTCGAGAAACTGTCCGTCGGGATAGTAAATCGTCCGGTCTTGCATTTCGGGAACGATGGAATCTAGCATCGGTTCAAGCGGCAGTCTGCTGCCGACACCTTCCCGCAAAACCCGCCGCCGTGTATGGCAAACGGCGCAACTTTCAACGCTTTGCGGACTCATTGCCCTTGCAAGAATGGCGGTTCCCATCGGAATACCGGGCTTCCATTTCGTTATTAAGTCATATTTTCTTGCTGTTTCGACGTGTTCGCCGCAGGGTCCATGACACGATTGGCAACCGACGTTGATTTCCGTGAAAGTCGAACGATAGGTCAGAGTGTTGCTGTCGAAGTTTTTTTCGAATCCCGTCGTGTGGCAGTCGGCACACATGAAGTTCCAGTTTTGGAGCGGTTTTGTCCAGTGCAAAGGGTCTTCTTGGGGGATTTGCTCTTGGGGATACAGATGAAACCAACGGCGATCCACGGAATCCCAAGCGACGGGCAAACATTGAAGCCGTCCGCCTTCGGTTTCGACCAGATACTGTTGGAGCGGTCGAACTCCCAATGTAAAACGGACTTCGTGAATACCAGCATCGGTTTCGACCATAAATTTTTCGCCGTCGCGAAAGAAGCGAAACGTCGTACAGCGTTTCGGTATGGTGTCGTGTTCGATCTTCTTTTTTTCGATCAATTCTTGCAGCCGTCCGGCGATGCGCGATTGGGCACCGGCGATGTCGTTGGGATGCTTGACGATGAGCAGTTCCCGATATTTGCTTTCTTCGTCGAATTCTTTGCGTTGTGCTTCGTTCATCACGCGGCGGAGTTTTTCGGCAACGTCCGGCTTGGCGTTCAAGCAAGCGAGGGCAAAGTCTTCGAATCGGGGTTCGAGCGGCGGTTTGAATTTCCAGCCCGGTCTGTCGTACAGCACGGGTGTCATTTCGGCAAGTATCGCTCCAGAGATTGCTCCGGGGCTTGCACTGGCGGAGCGGTCGGTTTTTCCGTATTCCCGCATCGTCCAGTGCGGCGGGGGGGAATAAAAGAGATCGTCGATGAGGATTTTTAGTGTTTCGTCATTGAAGTCGAGCAGATCGTCAAAGCCGATGTGCAAGAATCGGACGTTGGAAAAGTCACCCTGCACGGCTTCATTGTTGGCGTGGTTCATGGAGTGCCGGTGGTCGCTTTTTTCCCAATCGTTACAGGTATCGCGATGACATTCGGCGCAACTTGCCGGATCGGCGTAGCGTGCGTCCAGCCGGAGCGAAGGGGGAGCGGCGAGAACATTTAATCCCGATAGCAATACCGCCACGGACAGAGTTGCATTTTTTACCGACATACCCACTCCTCCGCCAGATTGTACCACCGTTTTGCGTAACCTAGAAGGCATCTCTAAAAGTTCTCTTTTGTGTTCCTTGTGCCTCGCAAATCAAGATTGGCGGCAAAAATCAATTTCTTCTCGGCAGTGTCGGAGTGGGAAGCGTCGGAACAAGTAACGGCTGCAGGTCTTCCATCTTAACGGGTCCCGGTGTAATAATCGGCACGTTGCCCGTGTAAGGACGCGGCGAAACAACACTATAGGCTCCGATGTCGCCGTGAGTTTCCACCACATTTTCTAGGCACCAATTCATCCGTGCCATTTCTATTTGTCTCACTCGATCCATGTCCTCTGTACTTTCAACAATTCGAGGCGTTAAGATGACCAACAGTTCCTTTCGGGTAACATTACTGATTTCGTGCCGGAAAAATTTACCCAGCAGAGGAATGTCGCCGAGAAAGGGAACCTTTCTGAGGTCTTTCGTGTCTTCCCTAGTGATCAATCCGCCGAGGACGACCGTTTGATTGTTTGCCGCACTCACCTGCGTGATCAAATTGGATGTGTCAATCGCCGCTACTCTGATGTCCCCAACGGGTATCTGCGGTCCCATCTTGTCTTTCACGAGAGCAACACTCAATACTATTGTTCCTTCGGGACTAATGGTCGGGATAATGGTCAGCATCGTTACGACGTCTACGTCCTCAATGATGGGTCTGGATTGCTGTTGATTCCACTCTGTCCCTCGGAAACGAGGCACGGTTTGACCGACAGAAATCACCGATTGTTGATTATTCATGGTGGTGATTGTCGGACTGCTCAACACTTCCAGCCGATTCTCTGCCTGCAATGCCCGAAGCATAATGTTGAGAAAACTACTGCTTGCCGAAAAGACCAGCCCGCCGCTGCCGCCGTCTCGACCTGCCCCGAAATTCGACAACATCTGCGAAGCAACCGATTCGGGGTAATGCTTTCCATCGGGTAACGGTGAAAGATTGTTGAAGTTCATGGAGCCTCCCCGTCCGAAAAAGATGGGGTCTTGCAGTCCCAATTCCGCCGCCCATTCTTTTTCGTCGGTCAATGTAACTTCGGCAATCAACACGCTGATGACCACTTGCGGCGGCATTCGGTCGATTTCCTTGATTAACTCGATGATTTCTTCAAAGTATCTTGGAGTCGCACTGATGACGAGCGAATTGCTCTCCACGTCGGCAACAACGATGACTTCGCTTTCGATTTGTGCGTATTGATGTATGACACCGGGAGCCGCTTGCTGGATTTCCCGACGGCTGCGAATGAACTCGTTAATGGTTGTGGCTACATCGGGTGCCTTCATGCTTTTCAGAAAATAGACCGTCTGTTCTCGGGCGAGTGAATCTTCCCTGTCAAGGCTATGCAGCAGGGCTTCGACGATCATCAGGTCTCCTGTCGAGCCGGTAGCAATGATCGTATTCGTTCGGTCATCAACGGCGAACCGAATCGGAATCAATGTGTCTTCATTAGCAGCACCGGGAAGTTGCGGACCAGGCAGCCCATCCGCGTTAGAAGGAAATAATGACCTGAGCATAGTAACTAGCGATTGAGCGTTGCCATGTTCGAGGTGAAAAATTTTGATGGCGGCTTCAGGACTGGAAATATCGAGAATGGCAATCAGTTCTTCGATGAATTCCATACTACTTTCCGGTGCCCGGACAATGACTACGTTATTGCGGACATCCGTTGTGATGGTGACATCAGACATGATGCCGGATTGAATGAGCCGTTGCCCTTCTTCGCTTCGGATACGCATTTCCAGGGCGGGAAATTTTCCGTCTGGTGTACTGCCGGAAATCGCCGCAGTGAGTGTTTGTTGCAAATCGGGGGCTAACGAATGTTGTAGCCGGATCGGTTTCACCTGCAATCGGGGAGCCGACCCCGGTACATCTATTTCTTTGAGAATCCGTTCGACCTCTGCCAGGTCATTCGGAGCGGCTTGGACAATCAGTGCGTTGGCACGCGGGTTGTTAGTGAACTGAATCCGTGCCATAAAACCGGATTGACCCGGCGGAACGGGAAATGCCGATTGCAGTACCTGTTGCGCCTGTGTAACGGGGATATGCGTAAGTTTGAAAATGTGCAGCCGGGAGTTCTCTACCGCTATCGGCAAATCGAGAGACGCAATGAATTCTTTGGCAACATCCATGGCATCCCCCCAGCCGAGGAGCAATATCGCATTCGGAGAAGTCATAGGGATAATCCGAACGGTTCCTTGTACCGTTTGGAAAATATCTAGGTATATCTGCGGTGTAATAATAGCGCCGAGAGAAACGTTGTTGACATGTTTGAGATAGACGACTTCTACTTTCGGTCTATTGATTTTGCTCAATTCTTCGATTTGCCGAATCATTTCGACAAATTGAGCAAGTCTGGCTCCATCTGCTTCGAGAACGAGGATGTCTAAACTGGGAATGATCTGGTAATTGAACACGTTCTCAGCAACTCCGATGGCATAAGGGTCACCGGACTGAGTAAATCCTTGCATGCCGGGGGCTTGCAACATCATTCCTGAATCGATACCGCCTGCGTCAAGGAATCCGCCTTCAAATTGAACCTGTTGGATAACATTTTGTGTTTGCTGGACTATCGGTCGCTTAACCAGATAGGCGTCGAGTGCCTGCATCAGCACATCGGGTTGGACGTGTTGGAACGGAATGATTTGCCGTACTCTTCCTTGCGGCGGCGGTTGATCGATGGCACTAATCAGGCGCAATACGTCGTCGCTGAGCCGTCTGTCGCCGGACAGAGACATCCGATTCGACGACGGCTCTATGCGGAGCATAACCTGTCGGGGAACATTTTCTCGTGCAGAGGAAAAGACGTACTGGTGTTGTCCTTGGACAACAAATCGGTGTCCGCAGACTTGGCGCAAAACTTGTTCGAGTCTGTCGGGCGATGTGCGTGCGAGTGTGTAAGTCGTCCCGCTGGCGGCAGCAGGAGCGGCGTTCGGTTGAGGTTGGTGTTGCGGAACCAGCGGCGGTGTAGTTTGCGGAAGAGGAACCTGTGGAAGGGGAACCTGCGGGAGCGGAACCTGCGGGAGCGGAAGCGGCTGCGCAAAGAGAACAAAGAGAACGTTGACAAACCAGAGCGTAGCGACAAGGATCAGTGTGTGAGACAGTATCCGTTTTTGATTAAGCAACATAATTCCGACAGAGTAAACCGTTCCGCCGACGCCGCAAAGAGCAATCGTCGGGGGATGGTACGGATTTTACCGGGAAATTACAAGGGCAATTTTGCACATCTGTTCCCGAGTCCGCCTGCAAGTCTCCCAATCTCGCGACGCGTCTTCCAAGCCGAAACCTGCCAAGATTATTGTTTGGAGAGAGAGAAGACTTGTTCCGTAACCTCGCAAGCAAGGGGATAAATCCCCTTGTAAGGGCAACAAAAGGGATAAACAAGGGTTATGGAAC